>LKMJ01006658.1_pt1 | contig 10890 bp, 14 predicted proteins | sample 643391 | NCBI WGS metagenome assembly LKMJ01 (sample SAMN04112250, study PRJNA286221) | soda lake metagenome | biome: soda lake; feature: Kulunda Steppe; material: water; isolation source: sample PL-Br10 brine of Picturesque Lake | place: Russia: Kulunda steppe | collected 2010-07
GCAACGACATATGCTGAGCTCTGCAAGCTCCAAGGCGCACTCCTGTGCAGGTACACTCTGAGCAAGGGCTACTAGAACCATGGGCGCTGGTTATACCTGCTCTGAGCTGTGTACTCTGGCTGTGTACACCCCTAACCTTACCCTCCCTATCCCTTACCCCATGCCTGGCCTCACCTGCCGGCACGCCGTGCAGGCTACGGTGCGCGTGCACATGGCCTGCCACAGCCCGCATCAGCTCTGGCTGCTGCACGTACGCGAGAGGGTGGTGCGGGTGCGCGCACACGCGCGCAAGCCCCTGAAGCTGCTGCGGTGGGGCGGCCACCGAGGGGAGGGGTGTGGCCGCGGGCCAGGGCGATGACCAGGCCTGCTGCACAGCAGGAGGCGCCCACAGCTGCGACGCGGCCATGTCCTGGCTGGGGTGCGGCGATGGCGGCCACACAGGGGGCGGCTGCAGGAGCTGCAGCAGGTGCAGCAGGTGGGTGTAGCCCAGGATCTCGCACTGGCGGGCGGCATGCGAGTGGTGCAGGTGTGGGGGCTGGCGTGGCAGGTCTCCATGTGCATCCACATGCGCGCGGCCCTCCTGCTGCACAGCAGAAAGGTTTGCGTGCACGTGAATCTCCGCAATTGTGTGTTTGTGTCCGTCACGTGCCGTCACATGACGTTGCGCGGTGCATGGCTTGTGCTGTTCCATGCTGATGCACAACGCGCGGCAGGTACAGTTCCATGACTTGCTACATTGCCCCTGCGCTTGTTGCCGTGTTTAGAGCAGCTGCGAGCAAGCTTGTGGCCACGCCAGCCCTTGCAAACCCTTGTTGCTTGCTCACACACTTCCAGTGTGTACCCCTATGTCTACGTGCTTGCCCACGTACCTACTCCCATGCCTGTGCCCCTGTGTCTGCTTGCTATAAACAAGCTCAAGCAGGCCCTGCACAGGCATTCACACGCACACACACAGCACACACGTACACTGTATACGCACTGAAGAACAAACACAGTGCACACACACGCTGTGCGCGCACTGCGCAACATAGACACACACGCGCACACGTGCCTTTCCAGGCAGGGCCCACCTCCTCAACATCCACAGCGTGGCTGCAGGGGGCCAAGCCAGCGGGCGGCAGCTGCGGCATGTGCGCCTGCGCGTACCCTGCAAGCACCTCCAGCACAAGTGCTGGCAGGGACGGCGGCAGGCCGGGCACGCTCATAGCGGCAGCGACTGCCCACGCTTGGTGCAGCGGGGCGGAGCTGCTGGGGCACAGGCTGTGTGGCGCCTGGTACAGCAGCTGCTGCTGCTTCCACCCCGCAGAGAGCATGCGACACATGTGCAGCAGCTGCAAAGGCGTGAGGGCGACCTTGTGGAAGGTGCGGGTGGTGAGCACACGGCGCATGAGGCCGGGCGAGGCGAGGAGGGAGGTGGAGGTGGAGAGGAGGCCTGGGAGGGGCAGCATGGGCTGTACGGAGCATGCCGCCTGCGCAAGCACACGTGTGCAGGCACGAGTGTGTGCATGCTTGTGAGATAGCATGTGCGTGCGCGAGCTTGTGTGAGTATTGAGCGCGTGTGTGTGTGCGCGCGTGTGTGTGCTTGGTGTGTGCATGTGGGGCGTGCGTGTGTGTGTGTAGGGGTGTGTGCAAGTGCACAAATAAACAACGTTCACAAGACGTGTGTGCCTGTCTGTGTTGGTTGCACATGCAGTTCCTTGAAGCAGAGTACAAAACACATGCTTCATGCACTGCGTTACGCATGCTTGTGCGCTGCAAGCGTACAACCCAATGTGCACTCCTGCCCTGCAGCAGTACCACCTACCACCATACTGCCCTGGCCATGCACCCTTCATTCATTCCGAGTGGGGTTCATTCATTCGGAGTGGAGTTCATTCATTCAGAGTGGGTTTATTCATTCAGACAAAGTCTGCACGGCTGTTGCACACCCTTACATTGCTCATCTATGCTAAGTGCATGATTGAGAGCCACACGCAGACAAAAATACAGCCTCGAGGTAGAGAGGAACGCAGCGTCTACTCATGTGACCAAGGGATGAGGGCAGCCAGGGCCCACAGGGGGTTGGACACATGGCCTGAGGCTTGGGACGGAACACGCTGTGCATAAGTACAGCCCACTTCAGCAGGTGGAGATCCCCCATTTAGCCGGTGGGGATCCCCTGTGAAACAGATGGGGATCCCCTGGTCCAGGTGGTGGGGATCCCCTGGTCCAACAGATGGGGATCCCCTGGTCCAATAGGTGGGGATTCCCTGCTCAGCAGGTGGGGATTCCCTGCTCAGCAGGTGGAGATTCCTCACTCCTACTGGCGGGGATCCCTTTTGGTCCAACAGGTGGACGTCCTCAGTCAGGCATCCTGCCACACTGACCTGGACCACCGAATACAGTGGACCTGCCACACTGACCTGGACCACCGAATACAGCGCGCGGGGCGTGACGGGCTCTTGGTCAGGGGAGGGCAGCAGAATGCGCTGCACCAACAGTTGCTGCGGAGCAGCGGGCAGGCAGGCGATTGAATAGGGTGTGGGGGGGAATTGTGAGCGGCAGCAAGCACAGAGGCTGTGTTTGGGGTGTGTGCGTGTGCGCGCGCAGCTGTTGGCGTGGTGGGCTGTGGGTGGTAGGCAAGGCATGTGCCTCTGCAGAGGTAGATGGTAGCAGAGTGGGGACGTGGGTGGTGTAGGTTGCAGAGTAGGCAGAGCCACCAGGGCATTAAGGGGGCAGTGAGGGAGCAGTGAGGGAGCAGTGGGGGAGCATGAAGGAAGTAGGGTGGAAGCAGAGTGTGGGAGATACACAGCGAAAGGCAGAGCAGCAGATGACTGAGGCCAGGGGGCGTGTTTGGCAGGGGGGCCGGGTCGTCCATACAGGGCCAAATGAGCGCACGGGGGGCACGCAGGGCCGCATACAGAGGGCAAGCAAGGCTGCACACATGGGGGCATGCAGGGCCGCCTGAGCAAAGGACCTGTCATCATCACCACCGCGTGCGCCTGAGGTGCAGCAACACAGCCCCATGCCCCCACAGCAGCATCCAGGATGGCACGCCTCCTGCAACGCCCCTGGCAAAGCAGGCAGCCTGCACGCTGCCTGCTATGCCGCTGCCGTGTGCAGCAGAGGCGCAACATGGAGAAGGCAATGGACACACAGACGCATCCGATGCGAGCATTTGCCCTCAACATAGCGCGCGAGCCTGTCCCCTCCTCCCACAGCACTCCCCGCACCTGCAGCCCGCACGCCGCCATCTCCGCCACGTGCAGCAGCATGGCCGTGGGGGCCTTCAGGATGTCAGGCACTGGCAGCGGCTGCCTCTTGGACATAAGGTGCAGCAGCGGGTGGGGCGGGGGGTGGGGCGGCGGCTCCACATGCGCACCGCACACAGCCTGCAGCTCCCGCGGATGCGATGTGAGGGGGGACGGCGGCGGACGCTCCGTTGGCAGGGAGGGGGGCAGGGTCGGCTGCGGGGGCGGCGGCAAGGGCGGCTGTGCATGCCTGCTGGCGAGGGGCAGCGCCAGCGCGTGGGCGGCCATGCAGGACGCCTGCAAGAGGCCCGCCACCTCACGGCACCACACGTGTGTAGACCAACGCATGGGGTTAGGTTGGGGCGCTGCTCCGCCGCCCACACCCCCGTCTGCTGCCCGCGCACGGTGCGTGTGCTGCAGCTGGCTGGTGATGCGCTTGTGGACGTGGGGCAGCAGCGCCTGCAGCAGGCGCAGCGCGCGCGAGGTGCTGCCGTCGTCGCTGCTGCCGCTGCCGCGGCCACCCGTGCTTCCGCTGCCCATGCCTTCCCTGCCACCCCAATGGCCACCGCCGCCGCGCGTAGCTCCCTGCTGCTCGCTGCGCAGGCTGGCAGTGGGCTGCGGGCAGTGGGGCCCTGCCACTCCCCAGTGGCTGCGGTGCCACACGTACATGCACAGCACCCGGGCCAGGGAGGTGCTCTCCCCGGTGTGCAGCGGCCACGCGGCGTGCCGAGCGTGGTGGCCAGCAGCCAAGCCGTCCTGCTGCAGCCTCCCCTGCGGCAGCCCACCGCTGCCGCTGCCGCTACTGCGGCTGCTGCCGGCCGCAGCGCCAGCGCCCTGGGGCTTCAGCTGCTGCTGCTGCTGCTGCAGGTGCGCCAGGAGCACAGGCACCGCGGCTCGGGCGGCGTGGACAAACGGCAGCGCCGCTGCGGTGCTGCGGGCGCCGCCGCGTGCAGCTGCACTGGCCCCAGGCGGCCACGGCAATGCATAGGGGTGGAGGTGGAGGGGGGTGCGGGACTGCGGCGGGTGGGCGGCGCTGTGACCGTCCAGCTCGGACAGCAGTGGCTGATGCAGCACGGGCCGGCTGTGAGTTGCATCATTGTGGCCGGCAGTACCGGCACTCCCTCCCAGCCACTGGCCCTGGCCATACCCCAGCAGGGATGGCGCGGACGGCTGCGCTTGCATGGCCTCCGCAGCGTGCGTGAAGTGCAGGGGACAGGGCAGCACGCCCTCTGCGCTCACCACAGCCTCCCCACTCCTGTCACTCCCAGCGCCGCCGCTGCAGCACACCCCCTCCCGCGCGGCGCGCTCCAGCACCTGCAGCACCGCGTGCATGCTGGTCACCGAGGTCCGGGGCGCCCGACATGCGCCGCGCAGCAGCGCTTGCAGCCTGCCTGAGATGGCCTGCCACAGCGCCGCCACTTGCGCGCCATGCTGCTCCGGCGCGGCTTCCTGTGTGCCTGATCCTAACACGCCCAGCTGCTGCTGCTGCTGCTGCTGCTGCTGCTGCTGGTCTTGATCAGCATCACCATGGACGGTGCTTCCTAAGTGCTGGCTCCTGCCTGCACTGGCAGTGGCAGGGCCAGTGGCCATCACGGGACTGCTGCTGGCAGGGGCTTCGGGGCCAGCTACAGGACGCACACTGCTGGGCTCAGCGGCAGTGCTGCTGGTGCCGTCACTGGTGCTGGTCCTGGCGCCCGCGCTGGTGCCTGTGCTGGCGCCTACACTGGTGTTGGCAACGTCACTGGTGCTCGCGCTGGCGCCCGCACTGGTGTTGGCGCCCACACTGGTGCCGGCGCCAATGCTACTGGCGCTGCTGGCGCTGCTGCTGCTGCTGCTGTGAGCTGCATCAAGAGGGGCCACAGTTTGAGTGATGCAGGGAAACGAATCAGCCGGGGCGGCCGCAGCCGCCTGGGCCGTGGTCTGAGTGCGGCCTCGCTGCTGCTTGAGCAGCGCGTCAGGCACGGCATTGTCGGACAGGGCAGTGCACGGACTGTGCGAGAGGGGCCCTGAATGCTGCTGCAGTGGCAGCTGCTCCTGCTGCTGCTGCTGCTGCTGCTGCTGTGCATGAGATTGGCTGTGGGGCCAAGGGGCAGGTGGGCCCCAGTTCAGCAGCAGCGTGCTCGTGCACCTGGCAATCGTGGCGAGGGCTTCTGCATCTGCGAGAGGCACCAAGTCAGCCAGGTGTGCCAGCGCGCTCCGCAACACCTGCGAAAAGGTGCAGGTGCCTCCTTGGATGAGGCACATGCGCGCGTGTGCTGAGCCAGGTGCGTCCACACACTTGCGCACGCCCACTACTGCATAACTGCGCACTTATGTGCCCTATAATCCGTGGACGTGCTGGCGTATGCGTATGCTCATGCATGCACGTGTGGACATCCATACACACGTGCATGTATGCACGCATGCGCACATGCATTCAAAGCATGCCTCGCTGTCTGATGATGCACGCAAGCTCTCACGCAATCACATGCAAGCACACATGTCCACATGCATAAACACATGCACATGCTTGCACACACACACACACACCTGGGGCTGGCTCAGAGGTTGGAGGTCCATCGCTTTCAGGGCGGAGGTCACTTGCTTCAGCGGCTCCATCCATCTAGACAGGCGGGCAGGGGCAGCCGCGTAGCAGGGCTCCACGTGCTCCTTTGCTGACGCAAGCGCACGCAGCAGCAGTGCAGCGACTAGTTGCTGCATCTGGCCTTCAAGGTCGAGGGGGGTGGCAGACTCCGCAACGGCGCACAGGGTGCTGCCATCCCCAAGGCCAGCCCCCCCAATGCAGCCCCCGCCCATGCTGTCACTGCCAGGGGCGCCGGCGGCAGTAACTGTGGTGGGGGCGGCAGCAGCGGCTGCCGGAGGGAAGGGTGCTGCTGTGCTGCTTGGGCGGGCGCTGAGCAGCTGCTGCGCGGCCGCGCGCAACACTTGTGCGGCTGGGACGATATCAAAAACGAGTGGCAGGACCGCGCGTGTGTTGGACCTGACATACATGTGCCGCGCCGCCAGGATCGTGCCCGTCAGCGCTTGGCCCTCCAGCTGGTCTATGCGCAACAGCGCCTGCGCGCATGCACAAGCAGCGCTTGTGCTCTGGCACGCACGAACGCCTGTGCCCTGGCACGCATGAACGCAAGCAGCGCTTGTGCTCGGGCACGCATGAACGCCTGTGCCCATGTGCGACCCTTGCCAGCTTGCCAGCCATCTGTTGAGGCAAATGCTTTGTACTGGTGCCTTGTGCTTGTACCGATGCCCTGTTAAGAGCCTCATGTCTTGTCAGGGGTAGGCAGCAAGGCCGGCGTGCTCATCCTTGGCGCAGGTTTTAAAACAAAAATGCGAGTGAGTCAGGTGCACGCTGGGGGACGGGAGAGGGAAAGGGGCGCACATTTCCTCTGAAATGCGAGCACGGCACATTGCCGGAGGTCCGCGTGCTTGCATACACGCACAGCTCCTTGACCACGCCTTCACCTGCCAGCAGAAACCGACCTTGCCCTTCCTTCCTCTGCCCCGCACTTCCTTGGTAGTCCAGGGGGGAGAATATGGGAGGAGTGCAGACAGGGGGATGAGCGCATGCTGTGACTCGCGCATGCGCCGGTGCCCCTCCCCCTCCCCTGCACACCATTGCTAATTTTGTTGCCTGTCGCACGCAATGCGCGGCACGTGGTGCGACCGCAGGGGGTACGAGCGGGCCTGAAAGGTGCGCACGTACTCCGTGCAAGCATGCATGGGAAACACTGCACCGCCCACGCACAGCCTTTTGTCTGTTATTTCCAGCAAACACCCCCAGTCTGTGGGCACCTCATGTCCACCATCCATAACAAAACACCCCCAGTCTGTGGGCACCTCATGTCCACCATCCATAACAAAACACCCCCAGTCTGTGGGCACCTCATGTCCACCATCCATAATAAAACACCCCCAGAAGCAGGGCCCTGCCCCTTTCAAACACCCCTCGCAAACACCCCAGGCAGCAGGGCCGGCTGTCGCCCACCTGGATAAGCAGAGCCCTGTCCTTTTCAGAAGCCCCCCACAGGTTGGAGGGGCGGTGCTCTAGGAGGGCCACTACTTCCCAAGTGGACAGGCTGCCTGGCAGGCACGCCACCAGCTCCATGGCCAGAGCCTCCTGCGCACGCACAGGTGTGTGGGCATAGCATTGCAGGACAGACCTGTTGTCAGCCCAGTCTGCAGTCCAGTGTGCCCTCTTGAGCTGAGCAATGTGCTTTCTTGAGCAATGTGCCCTCTTGCGCTGATCATGTGCCCTCTTGAGCAGCTTACCCTCTTGAGCTGATCATTGCTTGCATTTGATCTCATCATGCAGGCAGGCCTCCCTCGTGAGGAGGAACCAAACATTCACCAAAAACTGCAGAGATACATGCCCAGAAGATCGGAGCGTTGCCGCGTGCAGACAGGCACTGAGCAGCACAACCTGGAAAAGGCCCCAGCAACACCAATGCAAGCAAGCACGGGAGGAAGGCTGCCCATCTGGAGCAATGGCCCTGGTGCTGCTGCAAGGACATGCAGACCTGACGCAGAGCGTGCCGGATCGCCATGACAAGCACGCACGTGAGGTGGCTTGACATGCGCCAAGCAAGGGCCTCGACGGGAGGTGCAAGCACAAGCAGGACTCATATCATATGACTCATATCACATGAGTCATACGGCAACGTGTGGGCCACACAAAGACACCACCACCACCAAAACTAAAGCGTGCTGGTTTGTGAAACCGCCCTGTACAAAACTCCACGGACACCTCTGGCTCATGTGCACCAGCTGCACGCACCCACACATGCAAACGCTGCCAGGAAAATATGCATGCACACACGCATACACGCACGCACACGCGCTCACATACACGCGCACACACACGCGCACATACACACGCGCACATACGCGCACACATGCACACACACACACACACTCAAGCGCACCGTGCGGCATGTGAGGTCCTGCACCGGCCTGCCTGCCTGGACGAGCTGCACAGCGCAGGCCAGGCGGCCCAGAGGCGTGGGCGGCTGATTGCCCCTGTGTGCCAAGATGGACAGCAGCCCTGGATCATGGCCAGGGCTGGCGGCTGAGGAGTGTGGCTTGCCTGCAGGGGCAAGGATCGTGTGGGCGCGGATGTGTGCGCGATGAGGGAGCAGCAGATTCTTAGCCAACGCTGGCGGCTGAGGCGTGCGGCTCGCCTGCAAGGGCAAGGATCGTGTGGCAAGGGGGTGTGCGCTGTGAAGGAGCAGCGGTCCTTGGGTTCTTAGCCAAAGCTGGCAGCTGAGGCGTGCAGCACCCGCGCCTGCAACTGCGAGGAGTGACAGCCCAGCCACCAAATTTACGGCAGGGGAGGAGGGCGCACGTGGGCATGGACAATAGCTGCCCTGCTATTAGGGGGGGTGTCTCTTGGGAACAGCAGACTCGCTGTGTGGCGCCTGTGACATTAAACTAACCTGTGATATTACATTAACCTGTGACATTATATTAGGGGGGGTGTCTCTTGGGAACAGCAGACTCGCTGTGTGGCGCCTGCGGCACTTTTTTAGCAACAGCCCTACTACCTATGAGCCGCTGCAAGCAGTGTGCGCCCCCCCCTGTGCAACAACACCGTTTGCTCAGTCACATCACCCATGCAACGAGCGCGCTGCCCAGCTTTGCGCCCCCAACAACTCATGCGCGTTCCCTGGTACACGAATGGCCCTGTACAAACATAAACAAGTCATGCAGCTACCAGATTGTCTCATCAACAGCCCTGCTCTGCAAATTGCGGCAGCGCGCAGTCTATGGCAGTGTGAACCGCCAGCCCACCACAGAGCTCCCCTCTTCACCCCTGCCACCACTGACAGGCAGGGTGGGCACCAACCACCAACTACCTTGCTTACTCAACAAGGGCCTCTGCACAATCGCACAATGCAAGTCAATGTCTCCCAATCCCCTCCTTGGCACAGCAATGGGCTGTGCTCTCTAGATGTAGGCCTGATAGGCTTCAATTGAACTGCCCTTGTTTGGTAGCTACAGCTAGGTAACCCTGACCAATCGCTGTGCAAGGGGCAACCACTGTGTACATACCTGAAAGTGCCTCTGCGCGCAGCGCCGTTTCCATCCATGCCTGGTGGTCTGCAGCAGCCGGGATCTGGCGCGCCTGAGGCACGCAACGGAAAGCCAGGGGCCACATGCACGTCTCTGTGTGACACACACTTTGGGAGGACCGCGAGCTGGCCAGCCCCTTCGACACCCTTGGGGTCCCACGGCCTGCCCCTGCCGGGCGCATCCTGAGCAAACCACGCGTGCAGTTGCGCGCGGGACCTGAGGCCCTTTGCTCTCAGGTTTCATCAAATCGGATGTTCCTTGGCGGACTTGCATGAGTCGCAAGCCTCACTTCAGGGCGGGGGCAAGGGGGGCATCTGCTGCCACCTAGGGAGTGGAGGTAGAGTGTAACAGTACGTAGACTTCCTGTCTATTATAGCTACCAGACCTGTCTACCAGACCTGTCCAAAACCCTCAGACCTCCAGTATACATCATACTGGACCACCGGTGCTTTTCAGCACCACCAAGTGTTTGTGCTTTCACATAGAGGTAGGCAGGTAAGCTGCCCCCGCTCAGCAGGGTCAGCCATATCACCCTTGTCTAACCTTTCCTCACCACACCTGACCTCCTCAGGGGGTGTGGAGGCAACCCAGGCCATACACAGCAAAATAAAGCTTGCGCTGCTGATCAATGACTTGGGGACCACGCATCCCATATCCCTTGGGGAAATAAGAGTCGAGTCGCAGGCACAAGACCATCCTTGGTGCTGCACCCTCACACCTCACAGCGGGTCTGGTTCAGGAGCTGCTCTCCCAGGCATGTAATCCCCCTCTGCACGCTCTCCCGGTCTTGCCGCAAGCAAGGGTCTGCACTCGCTCGATCAGCTTTGCTAGCCAAGGGCCGAGCTTTGCTGAAGAGGGAGCTCAGCAGCTGCTGTTCCAGCTGTGCAAGTCAAGGGCCAGGGTCCGCACCTGCTGGATCAGGCCTGCAAGCCAAGGATTAAGCTTTGCCGTCAGGGCCCGGGTGGTGCTGTCGTTTAGAGGCCCCACCCCCATCGTGTACAGCGCGGCAAGCTCAAGCGCATGGGCGTGGCTGACCTGGGGGATGGAGGCCTGCATGCGCACGTGCCGGAGCAAAAGGCAGCGGTGCGGGGCTGATTGTGGATTTGAAGCAGTGCAGGGTGTGGGTGGGCATGCACTCCTGCATGCTCATCCGTCACTCCCACACAAAGCACGGGGATCTATGTGTAGGCAGGAGGCATAATCAAGGGAGGGCACACCCAATATAGGCTCCACGGCAGGGCACGCTTGGCATGGGCTGGTATCCGCTGTGTCTGCTACGCTTGCGTCACACATGCTAAAGCAGCAGCACGCAGGCAGGTGCACAGGCATGCAGTCTGCAGTCTGCCTTGCTGCCGAACAGCGGCTGGCAGCAGGCTAGTGAACAGTAAGGACTGGGATGGAGTGCAGGCAGCTATGTATGTGCATTGCCGCTGATGCTGGGTTAAGTAGAGGACAAGCTTGATGCAGCAGGGGTTATTGAGGCGTAGGCTGGATGAGGCGAGCAGCTGCTTGTGGATGTTGGGGGCTTTCCAGAAAGAAGAGCACACACACACACACGCGCACACACACACACACACACACACACACACAC
>LKMJ01006659.1_pt1 | contig 10889 bp, 15 predicted proteins | sample 643391 | NCBI WGS metagenome assembly LKMJ01 (sample SAMN04112250, study PRJNA286221) | soda lake metagenome | biome: soda lake; feature: Kulunda Steppe; material: water; isolation source: sample PL-Br10 brine of Picturesque Lake | place: Russia: Kulunda steppe | collected 2010-07
AAGGAGTTTGAACAAGCCCTTTTCAATCACGTCCACCATCCAGACACAATTATCATAGAAGGAACATACCACGACCAGCCTGCGATACATGCGTACAACTGTGATACAAAAAATAACGTATTTCTCCGTCCGGACGGAAAGTTCTGGACGTGCTGGAACCTCAGTGTTCCCCAAGAGAAGCATCTGCTCAAGACAGGTGATTTATAACAATGTCTAACAGACCCGAAAATGACCTTGTGCGAAAGTACAGCGATCTCATTGAAAAATATGTTTCCGGCGAGATGACTGCATCCGAGTTTTCTGAGTCATACATGACGGAATTCAAAGATGACGACGGACCGATGGGAGATGAGATATTCTGGATACTACAGAAATTGTTTGCAAATGCAGACGCGTACTGTGAACCAGAGATCAGAGATGACGTGAGGGACGCAATTGGCGAAGAGGAGTTGATGGAATCAGCACGCGAGACATTAACAAAGTTGGAACAACAGTCGAAATAAACATTTCAGGAACCACTAGGCGATGCTGCGACGAACCGCCAATTAGGGAGTTGAAGCGGAAAACCGTGGCGAATACGATCCTGGCAGTTCCGAGGGTCAGCACGTCTTTGCACACGAGTTAGCACACGTCAAACAGCAAAATGGTGGTGCACCCATCTCGATGATGCCAAAGCCCGACGCCGAGTTAGAGATCGATCCCGATCCACGGCTTGATCGGGAAGCTAACGAGGCTGTCAAAGAGGCGTGGAACGATAAGTATGGCACCGGCGATTGGAAGTTCGGATAATCGGTGCGGTTGTACCATTGTAACAGTATCGACTATCAGAATTCGACGACAGTTTCGCCTTCTTCGACCGGATCGGGGATTTCGTCCTCGATGTCTGCGTCGGGATCGAACGCCGCCAGTTCGTGAAACTCGACCCGTGCGGCGTCGCTTTCTGTGATCGTGTAGACGACACCGGTCGGACCGATGTCGGCCATCCAGCGATCGCCGTTTTCGTCGATCCCCTCTGTCGCACCACCGATGTAGACCAGTGCGACAGTGACTGAGTCGCCGTCTTCGAGTAGCCAGTGATGCTCGGTGCTGTAGTCGTACCTGATCACGTTCTGTTCGGGAGTATCACACAGATAGCTGTGGCGGATATACGCCCGCTCGTGTTCCTCGACAAACTCGGTCACCTGCTCGGCTGTGAACTCCTCGGGTGGCTCGGGGTACGGAATCGTGCCGACGCTCTCGTAGATCTCCCCATCGACCTCGATCGTCTCGGGTTCGATCTCACAGTGTGGCCGGTTCGCGTCCAGCTCAGGCGACGATCCGGTGGCATCTCCGTCTGCTCTCGTCTCGTTTTCCCCCGTCTCGCCTCCGTCTGTGCCACCGTTGCTCACACAGCCCGAGACGGCAGCAACTGACGCTCCAATCCCAGCGAGCAGCGTTCGACGCTTCATACAGATACTGTACACTCGCAGTATAAATGCTGGTCTGTGAGTGAAACGTTCGTTTGAACAGTCCCGTCCCTCTTGTGATCACCGGAGGTCTGTGTCCCGGGGAACAAGTCGCTGTTGACGACCGTTCGAACGCTCCTCGCTGGTTCAGATAGCACCGATCCCCCGCAGCAGTAGCACTACCGACACAGCCAGCAACGCCACCGCCAGCACACCATATTTGAGGAGTTGTCGCTTGAGATCTGCGCCAAGCCCGTCGAATCCGTCATCCGAGAGTGCAAGGGGCGTCTCGTCGGTCCCCTGAATGACGGGCGCTCCCTGGTCGATCTGTACCTCACCGCGGACTGCGAGCGTGTCACCATCGTGGATCGCTCGCGATTCGAAATAATGGTTCCGCGAGGTGCTGTCTCCACCGTCTGTCTCGACGAGTTCGGGTATCTCGTCGAATGTGCGTTTCGAGCTGTGCTCGGTCAGATGAACGTACGGAGAGTCCCAGGTCGTATCGGATACCGGACTCGATGTCTTGAGACCCGTTGCTGATAGCTCGGACAGCGGGGTTGTGCGGTGGGTCTCGGTGAGCCATGTGGGATCGACCGTGAGTGTCTGCACCCCATCGTCGAGTTTGAACGTTCCCGTCTCGAAGCCGGAGGCAAAGGTCTGTGTCTTCCGCCGTATGCTTCGGTTCTCGAAATCGACCGTATACTCATTGCCCGTCTTCGGATAGCTGGCACGCCAGACGACTGCAGCAAGCGAGTCAGCGGCCTCCCCCAGAGAGTCAGCGGCCGCTGGTGGTTCATCAACAATAACCTCACCTTCGACTGCTGCCGTCTCACCATCGACCATTCCCGTCGAACTGTAAGAATCAGCCGCCGATAGCGATCTGGACAGCAGGAGGGCAGTCAGCGCGCGGTATCCGTGCCACAGCCCAATAGCCCCACAAACGCTACCGAGCAGTATCGGTGTCGGGTCGACCATACCCGACGCTACCAGACACGAGCATGTAAGCTCCTGAGACGTGTTTCTGTCCCAGAAAATTGTCGTGTCATCCACAGATATAACCGTTCGTGTTGTTGTCACGACTGGGGCGGCTTCGTCGTCCAGTTTCACTTTCACTGTACTGTTAACGGGGGTTTATGTACCCGGGGGCATAATCGCTGTCTATGGCGACACAAGATCTCGAAACCCTCTCCGGTGTCGGACCGGCAACAGCAGAGAAACTCGAAGAGAACGGCTTTGACGATTTCCAGGGAATCGCGGTAGCGAGCCCGGGTGAGCTCGCGAACACGGCGGATATCGGCGAATCGAGTGCTGCGGATATCATTCAGGCTGCGCGTGAAGCTGCCGACATCGGTGGCTTCGAGAGCGGGGCCACAGTACTCGAGCGGCGTGAACAGATCGGCAAACTCACCTGGGCTGTCGACGAGGTCGACGAACTGCTCGGCGGCGGCGTCGAGACCCAGTCGATCACCGAAGTGTACGGTGAGTTCGGCTCCGGGAAATCCCAGGTAACACACCAGCTCTCTGTCAATGTCCAGCTGCCGGCCGAATACGGTGGGCTGGAGGGCAGTGCGATCTTCGTCGACTCCGAGGATACGTTCCGGCCGGAACGGATCGACGATATGGTCCGTGGGCTCGACGACGAGGTCATCGAGGCGACGATGGAACTGCACGAGGTGGTCGAGGAGGGTGAGGCCGACGCGAGCGACGACGCTCTGTTGACCGAACTGACCCAGGCGATTCTCGACAAGATCCACGTCGCCAAAGCCTTCAACTCGAACCACCAGATTTTGCTCGCCGAGAAAGCCCAGGAGATCGCAAGTGAAAGCCAGGATGGGGAGTTCCCGGTTCGCTTGCTCTGTGTGGACTCGCTGACGGCACACTTCCGCGCGGAGTACGTCGGTCGTGGCGAACTCGCCGAACGCCAGCAGAAACTCAACAAACACCTTCACGACCTGATGCGCGTGGGCGATCTGAACAACACGGCAGTCGTCGTCACCAATCAGGTCGCGTCGAACCCTGACTCCTTCTTTGGTGATCCGACCCAGCCGATCGGTGGAAACATCCTCGGACACACCTCGACGTTCCGGATGTATCTCCGCAAATCGAAAAACGACAAACGGATCGTCCGGCTGGTCGATGCACCCAACCTCGCCGACGGTGAGGCTGTCATGCGAGTCACCGGCGACGGCCTCGTCCCCGAGTAAGTTCGCTTTTTTACCCGTCTGTTTTTTGTTGTAGACACCATTACCGCGACATATGTCTGACGGGGCAGAGTGAAAGTAAAACTGTATGAAAAAATCCACTGACTGCGACGCGATTCGAACTGAAGCGGAGGGGTTCGAAATACTTTATTTCTGTGACCGCAGGTCAGGTTTGGCGACCTGTTCGTTAACTGTCCATTCGCCGCCAGTGTGTCGGACCCACAAAAAGAGGAGCAAAGCACCGACAGCGAGTGCTGGGATCACAGCAAGACCTCCTTCGGGGCCAAAGGCACCGCCAGTCAGGAGTTCCGGCCCACCGGGTTCGATACCGACAACGGTGACCCCGCTCGTGAGGCCGCTGACGGGGAGTCCGAACACCGGCCCCAGCGCAAAATTCCACGTCGTATGAACCCCAATCGGGATCGCGAGACTCTCGGTCAGGACGAACGCGCCACCGAGCAACAGCCCGAAGAGGACGATGTTGAACACGCTCAGCAGTGATGCACCGGGGTTTGCGGCGTGGGCAATCCCAAACAGGGCCCCACTCACACCGACACCACTCAACACAGCAGTTCGCTCGTCGGTGAACATCCGACTGCCTTCGGCAACGTTGACGAGGATGTAGCCCCGGAAGAGTAGCTCTTCGAGCGCTGCGAGTGCAAAAAAGAATCCGAACGCGACCAGCAGGCCGATCGGGACTGCCATCCCAGCAAACAGATCACCATCGGACGTTGAGACAGTTCTCGCGAGGGTGCCGCCGGCGAGCAGCGTGGTGAGGACGACGACACCGACCATCGCCACGCCGCTTGCCCCACCAAAGAAGAGCGCGCTGGCAAATGGCCGATCAATCGCGAGTCCGATGTCGTGGAGATACCGCCGATCGACAACCCAGACAATCGCAACAACGGCACCAGCGAGCGCGAGTAGCGAGAATGTTTCACCAAGCACTGTCGCGACCGGGCCGAGATCACCGACGATCAGCCCGATGACGAATGCGGTCAGTCCGAGTGGGATCGCAAACAAAAACAGCAAGACGAGTGCAACACCGAACCGTAACGGTGCCCGCAGCCTGTCTTCGTCTCCGTTTTTGAAGACCTCTGAAAGTCCCCGTCGAACGTCTGCTTTCATACTAGTCGAGGTGATCGAGCACGCCCTCGGTCGTGCCCGGGACAGGCTCCGGCTCCGCGCCGGCCTCGGCTGCCGCTTCGGGGTCTTTCAGTAGGTGACCCGTCGTGAGACAGACGACCGACTCCTCGCTGTCGATGACTCCCTCCTCGCGAAGCTTTCGAAGGCCGGCGATCGACGCTGCGGAGGCTGGCTCGACACCGACGCCCTCTTCGGCGAGTTCACGCTGTGCACGCGTAATCTCCTCGTCAGAGACTGCCGCTGCCGTTCCGCCGGTCGCACGGATGCCGGGGAGTGCTTTCGGTGCGTTGACGGGGTTACCGATGCGGATCGCCGTTGCGCGCGTCTCGACATCCTCCCAGCGTTCGGTTGCCTCCCAGCCGTTTTCGATCGCCTCGACCATCGGGGCCGCACCCGCTGCCTGGATGCCAGTGAGTTTGGGAACGTCGTCCTCCTCGATTGCGCCGCTTTTGACGAGTTCGCGGAAGCACTTATACAGCGCCGAGGTGTTGCCAGCGTTGCCGACTGGCAGGACGATCCGGTCGGGATAGTCCCCTTCTTCGTCGCGGAACTGCTCCATGATCTCCAGCCCGATTGTCTTCTGGCCCTCCAGTCTGAAGGGGTTCAGGGAGTTGAGCAGGTAGACCTCTCCCATCGTGGCCATATCCTGGACAATATCCAGGCAGGTGTCGAAGTTACCGTCGACTTCGAGGATGCGCGCGCCATGCAAACTCGCCTGGGCGACCTTGCCGGCGGCGACTTTGCCGGCGGGCAACAGGACGAGTGTCTCCATCCCGCCGCGTGCTCCATAGGCTGCGAGCGCCGCGCTCGTGTTGCCTGTCGAGGCACAGGCGAGCCGGTCGACACCCACACGCTGGGCGACTTTTACACCCAGTGTCATCCCGCGGTCTTTGAAACTACCCGTCGGGTTCATCCCTTCGTGTTTGACCCGCAGTCTGTTGACACCGATGTCGTCTTCGAGTCGTGGGACGTCGTGCAGCGGCGTTGCCCCCTCCGGGAGACTGACACCCGAATCGACTGGCAGTGCGTCGCTGTAGCGCCAGACGCCCTGTCCCTCGAAATCCTCCCAGGTCGGCAGATCGGCGTACCGAACCTCCAGGAGTCCATCGCAGGAGTCACAGGTGTACCGTACCTCTTCGAACGGTGCGAACTGTTCGTCACACTCGATACAGGTGAGCCACACCCCATCGCTCGCGCAGTCGGGCTCGGGCTCCGTCAGGTCGAGATTAGCCATTACCGTCATCTTGGCCCCCCACGGCAAAAGTCAGACGGTTGGGACCGAGGAACGCAAACGAGCCACAGCTGGACAACACACCGTTAGTTGATCATTATTTATGACTGCGGGTCGATGCAGCGCAGTCTGTTGGTTCTGGATACACGGCTTTCAACCTGTAAACTGTTGAAATCACCATCTTTTTCATCGTTGTTGCCGAAAAACTGGATATGGTCGACACAGACGACCTGCGCGAGCAGTTCATCGATGCGTTCGAGGGTGCAGAGTATCCGATCAACAGTCCGATGGATCTGGTTCCGGCGTTGCCAAACGGGCCGATGACATCCTTCGAGTCCGGTGAGTTTTCGATGACTGCGATGGAGCTCAACCAGTCTCTCGGCGGTGGGGACTTTCCGTACGACGATGTCGAGTCGTTCGTCGATGACGTGATGGCAAAGCTCGAAGAGAACGACGAGATCTAGTGCTGAACAGTTCGTTTCCGTCCGAGAACCCCACTGTCTCTCCCCGACAGTAAGACACTTGTAGGTCAGCGGGTAACAAACGGATGGAGTCCCGTGGTGTAGTGGCCAATCATAGGGGCCTTTGGAGCCTCTGACGGCGGTTCGAATCCGCCCGGGACTATACACATTTTGTTACGAATCCTAATTTCAACCAGCGTGTCACGGGTTTTGTACATCTGTACTGTGCGTATTGGCTACCCGACGATTCTGTGCGAACAATGCGAGACCGAGAGTGCGAGGTCTCGAATATGCGAACGGCGTAGCCGTGAGCAGTGAGCACGAATAGTGCCACGGCGGATTCGGAGCAGGGAACGGCGCAACGCGGAGTGCGGTTCGAATCCGCTCGAACACGAGTTTTCGAACCCTCGCTCACTACGCTCGCGAGAGTCCCAGGAGTATCAGGGTTGATAACCTGGCCGTCACGTTGATATTTCGGCTATCTAGAGTGAGATTGTGGACGGTCCGTATTCGGTAGGTGCTGTTGTACTTCTCGCGGGTGTCGGTGTAGCGGCCCTCGGTGGAATCGGGCTTACAGTGCTCGCCTGGCGACGCCGCAACCAGCCCGCAGCTACGGCGTTCACCCTTTTCGCACTGGGGCATACGCTGTGGTGTCTCTCGACGCTGGCTCACTGGCTGACTGACTCGTTTTTCCTCTCGCAGGTTGGCTTCTACATGGTCTTTACAAGTGCCACGTTTTCGCTGGTCGCCTGGGTGGTGTTTACCGCACAGTATACGGGCTACGATACGCTCGTGACAGGGTGGGTAGGGCGCGCGTTCGTCGGATTCGTTACGGCAATTCTTCTGGTGATACTGACGAACCCACTGCATGGACAGTACGTTCTGAATCTCCGTCTTGTCTCCTACGGCGGCCTCTCGGTCGTGACGTTCGACCAATCGCTGCTATTTTTCGTCGTCTCGGCAGTGGTGTACGGCCTGGTTCTTTACACCTACTGGTTGATGTACAGATTCTACAGGGCAGCGCTGGCCGGCGCGAAACGACAGGCTGGCCTCATCCTCGTCGCGGACATTTTCTTCGCCGTCGCCACGTTTGGGTACTTTATCCTGGGGATCAGCGTCCACCCTGCAATCGATCCCTCGCCACTCTTTTTTGGGATCACGGTGGCAATCATCGCGTGGGCGCTGTTTTATTATGACTTTCTGGACGTTGCACCGCTGGCGGCGGATCTCCTCTTCGAAAAGATGCAAGATCCGGTGATCGTCGTCGACGACGAGGGTGTGGTCGTCGAGCGCAACGAACCGGCTGGACGCCTCGGCATCGACGCTGGACGAGAGTTGTCTGCACTGGTGCCCACAATCGACTCCGAGACAGCGTACCCGGAAACGATCACAGTCACCACCGACGATGAGCGAACCTTCGACGTGAACGTCTCGCCGGTGTCCGACCACCACGACCAGCAGCGAGGGGAGTTGATCGTCCTCCGGGATATTACGGCCCAGCGCCAGAAACAACAGCTGTTAGAACGCCAGAACGAGCGACTCGATCAGTTCGCCGGCTTCGTCTCTCACGACCTCCAGAACCCACTCACCGTGGCAACGCTCCGACTCCAGTTATTGCGAGAGGAACTCCCGGATGCGGACGGGCCGAACGAGCATGCCGAGATTATCGATCGGAATCTCGACCGGATGGAGACGATGATCACGGAACTGCTCCGGCTGGCTCGGGCGGAGACGGCTGTCGAGGAGCTTGAATCTGTCGCGCTTTGTGAACTCGCCGAGGAGGCGTGGGAAACGACACAGACGGCCGACGCGTCGTTTCGCAACGAGTTCGACTCCGAGGCGACCGTCGACGGCGACGGCGACCTGCTGTTGAACATGTTCGAGAATCTGTTTCGCAACGCCACAGCGCACAACGACCAGCCCGTGACCATCACCGCTGGTACATTCGACGATGGAGCAGGAATATACGTCGAAGACGACGGCGTCGGTCTCGATCCCGCAGAGACCGAGACCCTGTTCGAGTTCGGGGAGACAAGCAGCTCCGGTGGGACTGGGTTTGGGCTCGCGATCGTTCGCGAACTCGTCAGAGCACATGGCTGGTCGATTACGGCGACCGAGAGCGCGGCTGGCGGTGCCCGCTTCGAGATTGTCACGGAGTAGAAACGACACCTGCTTGTAGATATGGTCCTGTCAGCTGAGATGGGGCGCTGTAGCAAGCATGCCGTGTGTCAGACAGAACCTTTTTACTTTGTTCCTGAAATGCACAACCATGTCGATTGGAGACCTGGCGCTACTCGGAACAGCCCTTTTTGGACTCATCATCACCCTCGGTGCGATTCTTTTCTTTCTCTACGATACGGTTATGACGCTTCGCGAGAGGGAAGTCTGAGACGTATCCACAGCTCGCTTTCTGTGTACCATTCAGCGTTCGTCCTCAACACGCCGAACGCCGGGCTGGATGTACGACTCTGACTGGCGGTCGCGATTACGCGTTGTGAGTCGTTCCCACTCGGTGAGTCCAGCTTCGATCGCCTCGCGACTGAACCCGATCGTCTCGCCGACGGCCAGCAACTCTCGTGGTGCACGCAGCTGCAGGTGACTCATGGGGTCAGCACTGACGACGTAGGGAGTGTCGTACTGCATAACGATTTCGCGGAGCTTTCGCAGATCCTGAAGCGCAGTCACACGCGTGCCCCCTGACTTTCGAAGGACGTCGGCAAGCGAGAACTCGATTCGGACACCGTTACGTTTCGCTTCCTTCGCGAGGACGTGGTTGAAATCGCCGTCGCCAGCCATCGGGTGTGCGAGCACGTCGACCTGTGGCTGTTCGACCGCAAAGCGGTTGATCGCGTTCGTCCCGCCGTGGACGGCGACGATCGTCTGGGTCTTGCGGTGTGCGGAGACGAACCCGCCCGCTCTGGAGCGATCGCTCGTGCGGATCTCGACACCGGGGACGACATCGATCCCGTAGCGCTCACCGATTGCGTCAGGATCGTAGGATGCGGGCTCGTCGCCGTGGTTCCGGACGACGATCCCCTCGTAGCCGTACTCGCTGGCGGTGAGCGCCATGCGAGCGACCGTGCTCTGCCCGTCTGGCCGGGCGTGGACCGCCTCGTACATCAGAGAATCTCTTCGATGTTTTCGACCGCGGACTCCTTTTTTGCAGGGTAGGCCTCGACTTTGCCGCGGAGTTTGATACCGTCACCCAGCGCTGGCGTGCCGCCGAACGCGGCCTGTTTATCCAGCGTGAGAAAGAACTCACAGTTCTCGGTGACGCGCTGGTCGAGCTCGCCGCGAATACGGTCGAACTCGGCGTCGGACAGGTCGCCGAGCGCGTCGAGAACCGTTCGAATGTCGTCAGCGTTCTCGACGCGAGCGGAGAGGACAACAATTCGGTCACCGTAGTGACCCGCTGACTCCGCACGCGTTATCTCGAACTCTTCGGGCAAAAACAGGCAAAGCGCGTCTTCGACCCGGCTTTCGTCCTCCGTCACGTAACAGAAGGTACGGAGATCGATGTAGTGAAGCGGGATCGAAGACATCGCTCGTTACTCGTTGGCTGCTTCGAGGTTCTCCGCTGGAACGCCGGGCTCTTGGCCCTCCTCGAAGCTGACAGTGTAGTTTTCGTCGCCGAACATCGTCTCTGAGACCTGTTTTATCTCACCGACTTCGCCGTCGTACTCGCTGTGCTTGTCGTTGAGGACGACCTCGTCCCCTTTCTCGAAGCTCATACTACCTCGTTCACGACGGCTGCCTAAAAGTCGACTGAATTGGAGTGCTCACCAGGCGGGTCTCCCAACCATTTTGTCTGTCTCCACCTGGGGGTTGTATGGTCCTCACGCTCACGCTGTTTGGATTTCTCGCCAGATTGGCAGGCTTGCAGAAGACCGAGACAGCGTCGAACTGCCTGGTGTCGTGATCACTGTCCTCGATGGCACACAGCGGCGAATCAGACGGGTTCGTCTCGACTGGACACAAGAAGACCAGTCACAGAACGACGCGTAGACCGCAGAATCAGTCGTCAGCCCCAGCGTAGCCCGACCGCGCCGCGGGCGTGGTGTCGATCTGTGCCGATCGACTCTCTCGGAGCGTCGCCGTACTCTCACCGAATGATTCGAACCCATCCGCAACCTCGGACATATCGCTCGAAAGCTGTTCGGTCAGTGTGGTCATCTCCTCGAGGGAGTGCTGGAGGCTCTGCGCTGCGACAGTGATGTCGGTTCCGGTCGTGTCGTGTTCGGTCATCGTACGCTATACAATGTCTTAGGGGTCCCTGTAGATGGCACCTAACAGGTTATGGTTTCGGGCACAAAATGGTGCCTAACAGGTTTGGTTACTTCGTCAGTGTATCGAACCACGATACAGCAATGTGGCTACATCAGCAGGTGTGCAGCGATATTCTCGC
>LKMJ01006660.1_pt1 | contig 10888 bp, 12 predicted proteins | sample 643391 | NCBI WGS metagenome assembly LKMJ01 (sample SAMN04112250, study PRJNA286221) | soda lake metagenome | biome: soda lake; feature: Kulunda Steppe; material: water; isolation source: sample PL-Br10 brine of Picturesque Lake | place: Russia: Kulunda steppe | collected 2010-07
AAGCTCACGGGTGTCCGCGCTTACGTCCGCGCAGGTATCCGCAGACCCCTCCTGGCATCCGCTGGTTCGGGCCCCTGCGGATACCCGCGCGGTGGATGAAATGAGGCATCCGCGGTGGGGTCTAGCCTACTAGGGCATGTACAGAAGGAAGAGGAAAGGTGATAGAGTGTCTCCCTGGATTGTGCCTCTCTCAATGGGAATGGGGTTGGTGGAGTGGCCTGAGGGGTGTTTGACCTGGGTGGTCGCCTCCTAATAGAGATTCTTGACGATCTCTATTGCACCTGTGGGAAAGCCCAAGTCGTACATTATCATGAGCATTTTGTCATGATCTGTGGTGTTGAACGCAGAGGTAAAGTCCACAATGAGAGCATAGATGTTGTTGCCGAAGAGTTTGGCATCCTCAAGGGCCGTAATCACATTCTGCAGCTGGTAAATGTTATTTTTTTGTCTTCGGAAGCCGGCTTGGGTGGTACTAAGCAGGGAGTTAGCCTCAGCATATTCAAAAAGTGTATTTGTGATCATTCGCCGCGGCGTCCACAATTTATAGAGTGTGTTGGCCAGGCCAATTGGCCTGTACGAAGAAACACTGGTCTCATCACCTTTTGTTCTTGTCAATAAGGATGGTGTTGCTGGTTTTCCAGGCTTTTGGTGTGTAGCCTGTGGCCCACATTATGATAAAGAGCATGTGGATGGTGTCTTGGAACTCAGCAGGCAGCATTTTCAGGAGTTCATTGACTATGCCGTCTGGGCCTGGAGACTTATTGTTTGTGAGGGACCTGATACATTCTGTGAAGGCGCTCTTGTCGAGGATGGAATTGTGAAGCCAGTTTCTGGTCTGTTTCCCCTCTGCTTCGTCCTTAGTAATTCGAGATTCAAATTTGAAGGGGTCTGGCAGGGGGCCTTTGTGTGTTGTAGTGGGTGTTCCAATGGATAATTTTTGGGAGTGTTCAGGCAAATACCTGCCATTCTTTATATTGACTTTTTTCCAGCTGCTCTCAAGTTAGAGGCCTTGAAGGACTTTGCGGCCTGCCAAGGCCCACAGAGTTCTGTGGGTGATATAGGGGCAGGACGTCCTTTCCTCCGAGCTAGGCCAGGGGGGGGGCTGGAGTGTGTTCTGATCTAGTGCGTTGGTGCCTCTATAGTTAGTTCCTAATCTCCGTGCCCTTAGGAGGTCCCTTCTCTTTGCCTTCTGTTGTTTCGTATCAATAACCCATGATTCCTCATAAATCACACACAAAGACATTGGAGAGCTGGCCAAGAATATGAAAGGAACATGCCCTAATAATATAGAAAGGAATCAATTGTGCAATTAAGGTATGGACCCTGCAGGTGACCTTGACAAAGGATTCGAACAAGTGGAATTTAGGTAGAATAAGGCAAGCAAGAAAGAAAAGAAATGCAACAGCCATACATTATCTTGGCTCTGAACAAAATGATCTCCTTGTGCACCAAGATAATCAGTGGTGCTCATGGGCGTGACCTAGCATTCATAATAAAAATTTGCCACACTCGTATTGTCATGTTTCCATCTTTCCTCACCGATCCTTGCAGCAAATACTACATGCTCTCGCTCGCAACGTTTTTGCTTAGCTCATTTAACTGTAACCATTGAACCCAAGGAAGACAGAGCGCACTGCGTGGCTGCCTGGTTGCAGGCATCAGTCAAGTTAGTTGTGCATTAAGTGAATGACATTCACAATCAAGCACACTGCACATGCAAGCACCTGCTCAAGCAAGCAAGATGCATGCATGGAAATAAGAAGTGCCAGGCATAAGCTGGTTCTACAAGTCAATCCTAGCACTAAAAAGGAGTGAGTGAGTTTTTGCAGGAAACAAGCACAATACAATCCAGGAACTATATACAAGTCAGAATTGCAGGGCCCAGCGCAGAGGTGAGAGCAAGTGGCACTTGTTACACACTGATCCATGTCTCTTTCTATGTCAAGTGGGAAAGCGATCAAGTTATTGCTGCTCCAGCTAAAGCACCCAGCTACAAAGGTGTAAAGCATTGAACATCCGCCCAACTTCATCCATGCAGATAAGATACATTAGCAAGGAAAGCACTCAAGTTCAGACAAGCCGTTCATGCATGTCTATTATGCCATAGAACCACTTGCTTCAAAGAAGAGAATGAAAACACCCGGTCCATACACCTAGCCATGCAGGGTCTGTACAAACCATCCGGGCACCTTCTTCATGCTAGCATGAGAAGTGTTTTCAGCATGAGCTCAGTTTCCCTTTTAGCTACTGCTGAGCTGATAACCTTCTTACCCCTTGCTCAGTTTCCCTTTTAGCTACTGCTGAGCTGATAACCTTCTTACCCCTTGCTGTCTGCAGACCTATGCCAGGCTCTGCTCATAGTCATCCAGCATTTCCTGCAGGCAGAAGAGAACGCATTTGTTTATTAATGACACATAATATGAAGGGCCAGCTTCTCACTAACCCATGCTGCCCTAGTCAGCGATTTTACCTGTAAGCTGGGAACAATGTCTTCAAGTGTTGGTCGACGTCGAATGTCCAGTTCTAAGCACCTGAGCAACAGAGCACACATCATGGGAAAACATCAGCGTAGCCGCCTGCTTCCATTTCAGGACCAAGCGCTGCCAAGGTCAGCTCCCTGTCAGTACTAATCAAGATGATCTGTGAATAGGAGTGCCATCATGAAAGCTGGCTATTCATTTGCCCGATCATTGGTCCGTCCTACCAAGTAAAACATAGGCAAAACAAGGTCTCCAGAAGTTTTGCTGCTTATTCATGATGGTATAATTTGCATAGCTGGACATGAGGGTGGGATCCAATGTGCCTTTAGGTAGGCTTGTCCTGGCCAGGTATGGATGTCAGTACAGGAGTCGCAACATCCGTAAGGCCCATGACTAAAAAATAGAGTCCAAATAGAGCATTTCTACGCAAACATAAATCCAAATTTAATGGTCTAGATGAAAAGATGCAAGAAAAAGGTTATCACAAAAGATGATCAGGCATGGTGTGCTTAGAGCATCATATCATCATCATCATCATCATCATCATCATCATCATCAGCAGCAGCAGCAGCAGCTTCAATATACTGTGATCTTTTCTTCTTTGTGTAAATGTGAGTTATCACACCCTAGAACGTCATGTAGAAAATAAGCAGAGGCACCAATGCACAAAAACAAGGTTAGAAAGAGATTGGTCTTGAGTAAAGCATGCCTCCATGACAGCAAATGCTTACATCACAATTACCTACAAACTCTCAGTAAGAAACTGTCATGTTTCAGTATGTGACAGCATTCAGAATCCAGTCACTTTTCTCTGGCCACGCACCTCATCACCAGTTCCCTGAAGACGAGCGGAGTGCCTGGCGCAAATGTTGGGAACTTGGGGTTGACAATACATTCCCCCGCTTGCCTAGTCCATGGCGCTACGCGTGAACACACTTCACACATGACCACGCCAAAGGAGAATACGTCTGAGGCCTTCGTTGTCCTCCCAGAGATTGCCACCTGCTGAGGAACACGACGGATTGATGAATAAGCGCCATTTTGGATAAGGATTTCGAATATGGCAAGCAAGCCCCCGTGTACGTGACCTAAATAGAGCTTACATAGAAAGGGGTGGCACTTTTCTATTTTAGGGGGAGTTTGTTCCAGGAAAATGCGCTGGGTCCCTCACAGGGCCAACTCAAGTGCAGCAATGATATATTAGGAGGTACTTACATGCACCCAACATATTCTGAGGGAAATTGGCAGCGCAAAGTAACAGGCGTTCCCGTCCAAACCTCACAGTGCCCACCTTCTGCTTTTGAACCTTGCTCATTATTCCATGCTCAACTTCTGCTTGGAAACTTGCTCATAATTCTATGCCCACCTTCTGCTTGGAAACTTGCTCATAATTCTATGCCCACGTTCTGCTTGGAAACTTGCTCATAAATCTATGCCCCAGGTCTGATCATAACGCACGCTTGGAGGATGCGCCAAGCAGTGCATCCAGCCAACTGTCAAAGATAGATGAACCGCTAACAATCCTTTGGTTAAAAAGTAAGCCTGCTGATCTTCTGCTCTGGTGCGAAGCGCACTTTGTGCATACATACCACCATTGGCTGAGGCACTGTTCTGCACTACCAGCGCGACATCATCCAACATATTCCACTTGCCTCAGGCGCACAATAGAAGGGCGTCCCAGAGCGGAAGTCGCTGGCGTGGGTGGCTGTGGGACCCAGGCTAATGGCCAAACCGAAGTCTTTTGGGAGCAGCAGCATGGCAGTCACAGGGCATGCAAGAACATAAGTTCAGGTCAGTGGGAAGCGCAAAGCATTGAGTGGATGTGAGGTCGGATATGTTTGCTGCACTCCATACATCTTAGCAGGCAGGCTACAGCAAGGTAATCAGAGAGATCCATTTCAGATTCAAAGGAATTCCTGCCATTCTCTTCTTTTCAGAGTTGCCATGCGCAACAGTGAGCTGATAAAAGGTTTGCTGAGAAAGAGTAGGAAAAGGTGCAACCAATGAGCACCAGAAAATCTGGAAAGAGGACTGCCAGAAAAGGCCCATTGAAAGGCCCTTGAATGGTAATAAGAATGGAAATGATTAAAAGGATTTGAGCGATTAAAGTGTCTTGATTGGTTCAGAAGGTAAGCTTGCCTATGTTGACAACAACAGAAGCTGAAATGCTGGCCTCAACAGCCTGCTTTCAACTACCATGCCATGCCATCCTGGAAAAGCCACAAAAGCGTGCAGCAGCAACACCATCTTCGATCTACCTACTGCTATCTACCTACCTACCTACTGCTCCTACAGTAAAAGGAGCCCTGCTTTTGTGAGGTCCTGGAATATCTTCATTAATTTTCTAGCATGCATTTGGTGTTTGCAATGCCCCTTTGAATGTTCTCTACAACTTTTTACTGCACTGGCTGCTGCCTGATGCCCCTAATGCTCCTCTACCTGGCGTGCAATGTTAGTACAAAGGCAGTTGTGATGCTCCCTGGGCTATCCATACGCCTTCTAGAGCATTGATCTACACTAAATTGCTAGTACTCTCCTTGACAGCATGGCAAGTGCATGACTTGGTTTGAGTAATAGCTGTTGAACTTCTGGACACTCGACAAGGCCTTGCAAAAAGTTATTTCTAAATTGATAAAAGAACGCGGCGATCCTGAACAATTATATTATCTTATCGCTTTAAATGTAGGAGCAGTATGAAATTGCAAAACGAGCTGGCTAGTACGGAGGACAGCATCAAGGCTTTTACCTGTTATCTTAGCGACCATGCCCGCCTTCGTGTCTGGGGATGCCTTGAGCAGCACGTTTTCCGGCTGCAGGCAGCATGAAATTGAAGAGGCGGCACGTTCACAGGCTGCAGGATATAAAGCAGTGTCTTCACCAAGATAGTACTCGTGTCATGATAAAGGGTCCAAAAATACCTTAAATTCATAAGATAGGGTGGTCCAATCTGCCAAAGAGACTCGCCGAGTCTCATTGTAGATGGGAAGGGCCTGTATGGGAGATTATTATTAATTAACTGCTTTTCACAGGCACCCCCTTTTAATCTGAGAATTCCCAGGTTACTTCAATGCAGTTAAAGACAAATTAATTTAACAGGATCAGGTCTCCCAGAGGCCAGGATTAGTTACATGCTGTTCTGTCCTCTTTCCCCAGCCCCTTCCCCCTTCCAGTTGCTTGTTCTGCAGCTCGTTCCTAGGCAACCTAGATCATCTTATCAAGCAGCTGCAGGCTCCAGGTCATCCCCTGTGAAGTCTTGGATGCTTCAGCGGATGAGCTCTTGTGCACGCTCCAAGCCTAGGAGTGCTTAGAGACCAGCTGTGGTGCTTAGTGTGAAGCTGTCAATGTGGCCAACTTGCTCACTGGCACAAGCTGTGAGGTGCACTTAAAAGCGATGGGGTGCGCATCAGCCGAGGGTCACCCCCATCCCCCAAAGAGACTCGCCAAGACTCATCGTCGGCCACTGCCCAAACTTAATTATTTTGTTTGACAAATTTGAGGGGTCCTTGAAGCTGGTCAATGTAGGGGTTAAGTTTCTGAACCTTAATGCTCGTGAAGAAACTTGTTCTTGCACTCAGCATTGGTGAAAGCTTAATTGGTGTAACCTCTCCTCCACTTCCTTTTCCCACTGTTTCAATTTAAGATCTATTGAGCATTGATACTTGCCACTGCTCTCTTTGTCTGTGTATCTTTGGGGCTGCTAAAAGTGAATTATGTTGGGAATATATGGGCAGCAGGATAGGTGCAGGAGCACCTCTACCCCTCCCTTGGCGCTCTGGCTTACCCTTGCTTCTCATCTCTGTCTCAAGGCTTTGTGTGCTGGACGGTAATAACAAATGGGATACACATGGTAGAAACTTGAAATGTTTTCACCCCTGTCAGCCAGCCCCTGCATTGTTGCCAGCGGGCCCAGAGCAGCCCCAGCAAATCTTGGAGGATATCAATCGAGAAGCGTCAAAATTAATCATAAGTAAAAGGTTCCTATCCGGTTTGCACAATTATGGTCTTCACAAGAGAGTGCATTCTGAGGCTGCAGGAAGTGAGGCAGTGTCTATGTGAGGAATGCAGCGCATGTGCAGGCTGCAGGTAGCATAGAAGCATTACTGGGTTAATTGTGAGTTACTTGGAGTGGATGTTCATTGCATGGTGCACTAAGTGTTTCGGAGATGAGCTTGGATGTGGTGCACAAAGTGCAGCAGAGTTAAGCTTGGATGTCGTGCAGAAGATGCCAATGCTAAGCGTAGGTACTGTGAGGACGACAACAACAACAGCAAGCTTGCAGGCAGCACAGCCCAACACAGAACAGCAACCTTACTCCTCTCATTCTTGCCTTATAAGCAAGGGTATTTGTGCATCCATGATGCTGCAAGAGACCTTTTACAACTTCTAAGTAAACTTTTTAAGGTTCTGTGGTTCATTGAATTTTAATTCATAATATTAACATGATATTAATTCATATTAACAAATGAACATTACCCTCATAACAAATGAGCAAGCCTGTTCCAGAAAAAAGGTAGCGAACTGCACCTTGAGATCACCATGGATGATTTGCAGGTGATGCAGGTAGAGCGTTCCCTGAGCAATGTCCAGGAGCAGCCTCAACACCCTGTCCCATATGGGTGTGTCGCTCCTGACGTGAAGAAGGTGAAGTGAGTGGCAGTAGTGTCCACAAACACCTTTTGGAGGGATACGAGCACAATTTCGCAAGCGTGCACTCAAAATCAGCAATGATGATTTCCCAACGCCGCTGCTTCTTGCATTGCACGACAGTCAATTAAAACTAAACCTACTTACTCATGTATCCTTACGAGGTTCAGTACCTGTGCAGCAGGTCTTTGCGCAACGCATAGCCAAGAGTGCAGTGGCAGTACTCCAACACCAAGAACCTGCACCATTATTCAGCGAAGAGCGTTTCAGAGACATGTACAATTGTTGTGGATTCAAGGATGGGTAAATAGGGTGGTCCGGTTCGCCAAAGAGACTCAGCGAGACTTGGTGTAGTTGGGTAGGGCCTGTATGGGAGATTATCGTTAAAAAAACTGCTTGTCACAGGCGCGCCCATTGGTCCTGAAAATTTTCATGGAACTTCAATGTAATAAAAATCAAATAAATAATTGTAAGAGGTTCGGTCATTCAAGAGGCCAGGATGTGTCACAGGCTGTTCCGTCCTCTTTCCCCCCTGTTCCTCCCCCCTCAATTCTACCCTTATCAACCTAGCTGCTCAATCCTTGGCATTTTTCCATCTTTTTTGGCAAGGAGCTGCAGGCTGGACTCCAGGTCGCCCACAGATAAGTCCTTGTGTTGCAGCAGATGTAAATCAGCTTCCGTACGCACGCCAAAGCAAGCCGCGAGCAGTGCTTGGTGCACATCTGGCCCCAAACTGACCAGTAACGCTCGCAGACACAAGCTGTGGGAGCATGCATAGCAGCTGCACTGTGGCAAGGGTGGGGAAGCCATGCTTGGAAGCCTACAGGCGCAAGAAGTTGACACACTGAATGGTGGGGTCTAAGGTGCCTGCTGCTGCCAAGTGCTTTCCTTCCCTTTCTCCTTCCATTTTTTCACACGTTTGAAGACACATTGGCAGGGGTGCTAGCTCTCTGGAAGGATTAGTAGCCCATTACCCTGTCAGTCATGCTCATCACATCATCACGCACCTCATTGTCCCACACCACCTAGTTCCTCATTGTAAATTTATCAAAAAAATTTATTAATGGCTTGGGATAATTTGAGGGTTTTCTGGCACATTTTTGCACAATAACGGCGTTTACCAGTCAAATAGGTGACATTGTAATTGGTATTTGGTCAGCTTGGTACGCCCTACAAATGTTTCAACCCATGTGTGTCAGAATGTACATGTGAGGCAGTCTGCAAATGGGATGTTTAAACTACAAACTTGAAGCATTTCATGTAAATCGTATCGCAACCACTGAGCAGGCAAAAAATGTTTGTCAAGCAAGTCAGAACGAAAAAGATTTTCGATGCTATGCTTTTGGATGGACGTCTCTGCTTGCTCAAGCAGAAATGACTCACAGTTTCCAGTCCATCACTCCGTGTGACTGAGTCACTTGCAGGCCTTCCCCATCGTCAAGGCCTTTGACAGGCTTGATGTCATAATAATAGGTGGAAACCTGCATGATGGACCCAAAGGTGTATGAGCGATGGGCTTCTGCCTAACATCACACATCGTTGCAGGTGTGCATAGGTATGCAAGAGTGCAAAGAAGAGCTTGCTAACCTGTGATGCTGGCAAAGAGCAGGCATGCCATCTATTTAGGAGTAAGATGAAGGTGCTATTTGCATTCTTCCCCAAGGCACAAGCTTGTTCATGCAGCGCTTAGGAGGGCCTGCTGCTTCAAAACGTCTTTTAGCACCCCACTCACTATATTGGGGTGCGAAATGGCTGTGCTCACTGCAGCCTCCATGATGGCGCGTGCTTTCTCTGGCATCTTGCCAGGTGAACCGGTATACTCTGTAAATAGGACCTGCATTCATGGGGCAGCGGTGCCACATGCACCCCAAAATTACCACAGTATACGCAACAACACATCTAACATGGGATGCACGTGCACAAATGCGTATCTTTGAGCCAAGCTAAGCCTTTTTAATGAAAACACGTGACTGCAGCTCATGTAATCCAGATCTGTTCCCTTGTCCATACTTTGAGGGCCTGGCAAATGCCTGAAGAGGAACTGCACATCTAGCAATGCAGGATGGAAACAAGGTCAACACAGTGGGCTAGATAGAATGCCTTGCTTGTACTGCAGGATAAATGCACATTGTCTGAAATAATCAAATACAGTTTTGCTCCTAGGGATCTTGGGGATAATTAATCAATTCTGTCACCCGCTTGCGAGTTATGGTAGCAAAATACATTACTATTTTCCGAAGCTCGCACAAGGAATCAGTTCTGTTCCTGCCCCTCCTGGCCTCCCCAAATTGACCAGCGTGCCTGATGGGGGCGGGATGCTCTATTCTTTGTGGTTTGGACCAAGCAGAAGTGCACAAGAGACAAGCGAGGCCCTGAATCAGGCAGGTTCCTGCCTGGGTGGTGCACGTGCTACTTCCATACCATTGCTGCCAGACCTCTCTGGCACAACCTTAGCCTAAGGGCAGTCCGTCTCAGGCTAGAGGGCCTTCCTTCCCAGGAAGGTGCTATGGGAGAGTGCCCCACTCTTGTACATGCATGGTGGCCGTACATACATGCATGCGAGCTTGCAAGAGCGCACATGTGCTGTACAGAGGGGTAGCACAAGCTTAGAGGATTTGAGAGGAATAGCCCTGAAATGCGGAACTTGAGTAGGGGGAATGAGAGCATTGTGTGAGTGAGCATATTGAGCCTCAGAAGTTAACCACATGACACTGAATTCGCAAACAATGGCTCAAATTCAGAGGCCTCGCAAGCCTGCGATACTCATAAATGTGATCTTTAGAATCAAAATGTTATAAATGTAATGATCAAGCTAAAAAATAATTGTAATTAGGACCTCGCAAGATTAAAAAGTCGCAAGATTAAAGAGCCAAACGGCAAATGTTGCATACTCTAAGCCTAGATGCCTAGACAAGGTGGAAATAAGTGGACAGATCAATAATGATGTGCTGCCCAAGACAAAAAGCTAAGGCAAGATAAGCGCAGGATGAACATCAAACTCAAGATATTTCATACTGAAAGACATAGCACTTACTGTTTTGACTGCAACCGTAAGGCCTTTCCATGTTCCTGTGCAAAACAAAATGTGCCCAACTGTAAGAGCCTTGGAATGAAAAGTTGAAAAAGCGTTGCAAGCTGAGAAGTCAGCAAAGCACGTTCCAACAGCAGAGCCCGCTGTTACGTCATTACATCCTACAGATTCTTTACAATACAATCAAATCATACGTATTATTCACAACGTACATCAGGTAGTTCCCACCAATGGCCCCCCCAAACCGCCTCACTAAGCTTTCCAGCGCAGCTCCCCATGTTTTGAGCAGCCAGGGTGGTTGGGCAAACCCTAGAGGCTGTCACTGAGGCGCGGATTCCAGCCCCCTGCTGTTGGCTTGCCTGAAGGAATTTCAGGGTTCCCAGATTGGGATGTTTTTGACCAAGACCGATGTTAATGATAACATCAAATAACATTCTAATCAAGATTTCATTGGTCACTGGTCAGCTGCCGTAGACTTTTCAGCTTTCTGCAAGTTGTGCCTGTGCATTCTGTGACCTTGGGACATCTTAAACGTATGTGACAAAAACAGCAAACTCCTGTTAGCAACCAGGTAGCTCCGTCAGCAAGGAGCACTCTCTCAATTAATCAGGGTTGGGTCATGCGTCCATTTGCCCAGACCAATGCGCGTATGATACGAACAATTCGCGTATTTAACTTCAATGCGTCCGCATTTAGGGGTCATTTTTGAGGGTAGTGGTTAGGGGGGGTAGGG
>LKMJ01006626.1_pt1 | contig 10887 bp, 9 predicted proteins | sample 643391 | NCBI WGS metagenome assembly LKMJ01 (sample SAMN04112250, study PRJNA286221) | soda lake metagenome | biome: soda lake; feature: Kulunda Steppe; material: water; isolation source: sample PL-Br10 brine of Picturesque Lake | place: Russia: Kulunda steppe | collected 2010-07
CGTCTTTCCGTGGTCGACGTGTCCAACGAGTCCGATGTTTACCTCCGGTTGCTTGTTCGCTGTCATCTCGGGAGTAATATGGGTGAATTTCGCTCTGTCGAAGTGATAAACCTACTGTTTCGAGTTTCGGACCCCCTCCGTGGCGATATACTGCCGTTCACTGGCTCACAGGGGGAAGATACATGGGCCAGCTGTGCGAGCTGGCCCACAATGGGTGAGCTCGCGACGGCCGTACAAGCACACCTCAAGCAGGAGCTCTCCACCCGGTGTCCCGCACTCGACTGGCAGACGGAATATCGCATCGACGGCACGCCCGTGGACGTTGCAGGGGCGGGCGAGGATACGCTTTCCCTCGTCGAACTGGAGTGGCGACGGGCCGACCCCGCCGACAACACCGCGAAGCTCTTTCGCCACCTCGATAGCGGGCGCATAGAGCACCGAACTGTCCACGTGTTCCAGGTGTTTACCCGGTACTACGACCTCTCAAGCGGAGGATACTCCTCGAAGCGCAAGAACGCGGAGTTCGTCGGCAACATCGCTGCAGAATCCTCGAGTCGGCTCAGCTACGCCTCGCTCGACCTCGAAATCGACCCACCAAAGCGGGGCGGTGAGTTGCCCGACGGGTGGAAAGTCGCTGTCGACCCAATCGTGAACGGTGTCGCTCGTCGCGTTCGGTAGCCGGAGATTACAACTGTTCGAACCGTTCTAACGCCTCGCCCAGCGGTGGCGCGTCGAACACCGCTCGCTCCATGTACGCGTTCGTCCCGGCGCAGTACATGTCTCTGCTCGCCTGTATCACCTCGCTATCCAGCGACGCGGGCTCGCGGTCACACAGCGACTTCCAGTCGTCGATACCCTCGGCGTTGGCCTGCTCCTTGGCGGCGCTGACGGCCTCGACCCACCCCGGCTGTGTCCGCTTGTGGTACTGACGGATGACCTCTTTTGAGACTTGCTGGCCGTCATAGGAGAAGCGGTTTTCGTCGAAGGTGCCGACCACGTCGGCGACGCGAATCTCCCCGTCGAAGTAGAGACACTCGATTTTGCCGTCCTCGTGAGTCAGTCCAGCGCTGTCTGCCTGCTCGGTGACGATACGGTTCACCTCCCGAGCGGCCGATTCGAGGTCGTCGATGCCCGCCGCTCCCGCTATCGCGTCGGCTTCGTCCCGTGAGAGATAGCGGTCCTGTTCCTCGTACTTCGTCGAGAACTCCACGATAGCCTCGGGCAGATCGACGGGCTCCTCGGGCCAGCCCTCGAGTGCGAGTCCGTACTCCGAGGGCTCGGAGCGCTTGCGAAGCGACGACCCGATCGGCACGCGGTTGCGGAAGACGATTTCCAGCGGCACGAGATAGTTCTCTCCCGACTCGGCGTGATAGGCGTCGTAGTCGTACTCCCCGTCTTCGAAGGGGAGCTCCGGAACCTGCGTCAGGTCGATGGCCATCTCGCGGGGCGGCGTCCCGGTTTCGAGAGACTCCTCCAGCGAGACGACATCGCCGTCCCCGACGACGCCACGGTAGTGCGTCGGCACGCCCGCGTCCTCCAGCAGTTCGAAGTTGAACGCTCCCATCGTACAGAGCGACGCCCCCTTCTCGGGAATCGTGTCCGGCATCTTCCCCCAGTCGAACACCGAGTAGTCGTCCGTGAACTCGAACACCCCGCCGCCGAGCGACGACGCTGTCGCCGCTTCGTCGACCCGGAAGTTTTTCACGCTCGTCATCGAGTGGGTCTTTCAGTTGCGTCGTTATGATAGTTGCACATTACCGCCGCGGCCTTCCAGATACTCAAGCCCGTTTTCCCAGAGCTGGTTTCCGTCGCTCCTCCGCACCGATGAGCCCAGGAAACTGATAGATGCATATAAACCGCTCCTGGCCGACGTAGGGACTGATGGCCGAGTGGATTGCCCTCCAGGTTCTCGTCGTCCTCGTCACGACTGCGGGAATCTGGATTGGGAGTGGCTGGTTGGAAGAAGCAAGCGCCAAACTCTCTGTGTACTACGACCTGCCACCTGTCGTTCAGGGGGGTGTTATCGCTGCCGCGGGGTCGAGCTTCCCGGAACTCGCGAGTGTCGTCTTCGCGGCGTTAGCGGGGTCGTTCGGGCTCGGTGTCGGCGCGATTGTCGGCTCTGCCATCTTCAACGTTCTCGTCATTCCAGCGCTTGCCGTCATCGTCCCCGGGACGAACATCCAGTCTACCCGCACGCTGGTTCACAAGGAGACGCTGTTTTATCTCCTCGCCGTGCTGGTTCTGTTTCTTACGTTCGCGTTTGCGCTCATCTACAACCCAGTCTCGGGCTCGCTCAGCGGCGAACTTACCCGTACGCTCGTCCTGTTCCCGCTGGCAGTGTACGTTCTCTATCTCTTCTTGCAGTGGCAGGACACGTCGGACTACACCGGCAAAGCCCAGAAGGGGTCCATCTCGCCGCTCAAGCAGTGGGGGTTGCTCGCCGCCGGACTGCTAGTCATCCTCGTTGCAGTCGAGCGTCTGGTTCACGCTGTCATCATCCTCGGTGACGCTGCGGGCACCTCAGATTTTCTCTGGGGTGTCACCATCGTCGCCGCCGCAACCAGCGTTCCGGACGCGCTCGTGAGCATCCAGGCGGCCGACAAGGACCGAGACGTGGCGAGCATCGCCAACGTCGTCGGGTCGAACACGTTCGACCTTCTCGTGGTCATCCCGGTCGGCGTCCTCCTCACTGGCGCGGCCGTGGTGAACTTCGCCGTCGCCGCGCCGATGATGGGAGTTCTCGTCCTGGCGACGGTTCTGTTGTTCGTCGCGCTTCGAACGAATCTGGCGTTGACTCGTCTGGAGGCGTACGTGCTGTTGGTTGCTTATCTCGGGTTCGCCGGGTGGGTGATGGCGGAGGCGCTCGCCGTCGTGGACCTGCTCCCGTCCTGACCTCCCTCAACCGCTCTCGTGCTCTATCGACTCCGCCAGTGCGACGAGCGCCTCCCGGTCGACGGCAGCCTCGGTGAACACTGTGTACTCTAACCCGTCTACACTCCACGTGAGCCGGTGATACTCTCCCTCTAGCACATCGTAGGCTCCGGTCGTCTCACCCACACTTACGGTCTCTCCATCCTGCTCGTGTTCGCCGAGGTCCTCCCCCACCAGAACTGTCAGCGCTCCCTCGTCGGGACTCTCGTACTGCACGTTCACGGTGGTCCCGTTCTCGTTCGAGATGACCTGTACCTCCTGACGGTCGAACTCGTCAGCCTCCAGCCCCGCGGTGTCGAACTCCGGTTCGGGTATCTCGAATGGAACGTCCTCCTGTGCCTCCTCGACGGTCTCGAACTCCTCGATGTCCGGCGAGAGAATTTCCTCGATTGTCGCGTCCTCTGGGGGCTCGAACTCGAAGATGTCGTCACTGAGGCCGGGTTCGAACGCCACGTCGCTGTATCGCATCTCGAACGGCTCCTCACCCTCTACTGTCTGACGCAGCAGGAACATGTACTCCGCATCGACGACGAGTTCGACCCGCTCGGCGTCGAAGACGGTCGTGGCTCCCCCGTTGTTCTCGTCTCCATCTCCGGTCCCGAACAGTCCATCCACGACGGGAAAAGTCGGTGGCAAGAACAGACCACTATCTCCGCTTTCCTCGCCATCGTCGAAGACAACGAGGTAGGCATCACGCCCGTCGTACTCCGTTTCCTGCACGTCGCTCACGTTCCCAGCGCGAATGAGCTCTTCAGTCGCATCGAGCACCGCGGCAATCGGGGACTCTTCGGTGAAGGGTTCTGCTGTACGGACGGTGTTCTCGTCAACGTTGTAGCTCCAGTACTGCTCCCCGTCGTTGATCTCGATGAGTTCCTCGCCCTCGAGCTCCGCCTCGGTCCGGCTTTCGCCACTCAGTCTGTACCAGGCGTCGTAGCTCATCTCGAACGCTTCGTCTTCAAATCTCGCCTCCGTCTCGACAGTCGCAGTCATCTCCTCGGGGGGTTCGATATCCTCGAGTTCGGTGAGTAACTCCTCTTCTGTCAGCTCTTCACCCAGGAAACCGGTACACCCGGCAGTCACGAGAACGAACACGCAGATGAGGGCAACTCGAATGTCACGGGGCCCGTCCATGCCCTGGGAGTTCGCCTCCCAGAGTTAATAATTCAACTGATATCCTTGCTATCGACTGTCTGTCTGATATTGCTGCTCCGACTCGGTAAGTATTTCCGTCGATTCCTCCGAACCTCGGGTATGGAAGACTCGAACGAACAGGTTTTTGGCGACCAGCGGCTCCGTGGCTCTGGCATCGGGTCGTTCGCGGGGGGCGTTCTTCTGGGTGTGTTGTCACTCTTTCTCTCGTTTGTCATCGCGTCAGCAGCAGTTCTCTTCGCCGGTCTGGTCGAACTATACAGGGAACGACGGCGTGGCACGCCTGCGGGCAGCGCACTCGGCGTTATTGCAGTCGGTGCAATCGGGCTGCTCGAAGCGCTGTTCCAGATTATCGGCATCAGCGCGCTCCTGCTTGCTGCCTTTGCCATCGTCGCTGGCCTTCTCGACGTGTTTCTCGGAAACTTCTTCGGACAGCTCAGAGAGCGACATTCCTGAGGTCCCGTCAGCACGGGCCGGACCCGTCAGTGTTTAGGTGACGGGATTGCTCAGTCCCCGTAATGGCAGACACCTCCCGCGGGTTCTCGAACGTCCCGCGCGAGCGCTACGACTGGGATGTCGTTCCGGAGACCGACCAGTCCTTCGAGAACGCTCTGGAAAACGCACGCTCCGGCGTCCGCCTCACTACAGAGGACGGTATCGAACTGCTGACGACGGGGACCGACCGGCCCGGCATCGATTTCGAGCGCAAAGAGCGCGTGCTGGAAGCCGCCGACCAACGCCGTGCGGAAGTCGTGGGCGAGGAAGTGACATTCGTCGCAAACCTCAACAACAACGTCACGACAGCCTGTAACACCGGCTGTCTGTTCTGCAACTTCAAGGACCGCTCCGACCAGTTCCTCACCGACAGCGACGAGACACATTCGGGGTTCACCAAGACGCCCGAGCAGTCCCGCGAGGTTGTCGAGGCGGCCATCGAGACGGGCATCTACGAGGTTACCTCCGTCAGCGGGCTCCACCCTGCGCTCGTCCTCGACGGAGAACACCGTGAGCTACTCGACGAGAGCGACCGGGGCGACCTGAACTACAAACCCGCCGAGCGATACGAGACGGACCCCGGAACCTACTGCGAGCAGATGCGAGCGATGAGCGTCGACGACGTACACGTCCACTCGATGACACCCGAGGAAGCATACCACGCCCGCCGCGGGACAGACTGGTGCTACGAGGAGGTGTATCGCCGCCTCGCCGAGGCGGGTCTCGACAGCGTTCCGGGGACGGCGGCGGAGATTCTCGTCGACGAGGTCCGCGAGGTCATCTGTCCGGGGAAGATACGCAGCGACGAGTGGGTCGAGGCGATGGAGGCCGCCGCGAACGTCGGCCTGCCGACGACAGCGACGATTATGTACGGCCACGTCGAGAACGAGGCCCACCGGATTCAGCATCTCGACACCATCAGGAAACTTCAGGACAGAACGGGCGCAATCACGGAGTTCGTTCCCCTCTCGTTCATTCATCCGGACACGCCGCTGTACGAGCGGGGGATGGTCGACGGGGGCGCGACGAGCCACGAGGACGAGTTGATGATTGCGGTCTCGCGGCTCTATCTCGACAACGTCGACCACATCCAGTCCTCGTGGGTCAAGTACGGCGACGAGCTCGGGTTGAAGATGCTCTCGTGTGGCGCCGATGATTTCATGGGGACGATTCTCTCCGAAGAGATAACGAAACGCGCCGGCGGAACGTTCGGTGAAGCTCGCTCGTTCGAGGAGTACGTCGAGATGATAACCGCGGTTGGTCGGATTCCTGTCGAGCGCTCAACTGATTACCAGCAGCGGCGACGAATCGACCCGGACGACCCACCCTTTGGCCCCGAACTCGGCCCGCGCGCGGACGGAACGCCGCTGGTGGATAGATAAGCGCGATGGTCGATAGTGCAGTATCCGTCAGTTCTATACGCTCTACCGAAGTACTGGTGACACGCTGATGATTACGACCGAGGAGACGGAGGATGCGTTCACGGCGCTTGCAGACTCGACCAGACTCGGGATTCTCCGAACCCTCTGGGAGAGCGACAGCGGCCAGGCCACGTTTACGGAACTCCGTGAGTCCCTCGGGATGAGCGACTCCGGCCAGTTCAACTACCATCTCGACAAGCTCACCGGGCGCTTCGTCACGAAAACCGACGACGGGTACGCGCTCACCATCGCCGGACGGCTCGTCTACGGCTCCATCCTCTCGGGAGCGTACAACAAAGAAGAGTCGCTCGGCCCCGTCACGCTGTCGAACCCGTGCCCGGCCTGTGGTGGCTCGCGCACGCTCTCGTATGCTGAGGAGGTCGTTCGCGTGGAGTGCGACTCCTGTGATATCTCTCCGAGTGCGGGTGTGCCACCGGGCGTGTTCGCTGGCTACGACCTGGATGCGATTCCCGCCGTCGCGAACCGATATTTCCGAACCATCGTCCAGCAGACTGACAACGGTTTTTGCTGGTACTGTGAGGGAAAGACGAGTCCAAGAGTCGTTCCGATGAGCGACATTATCAGCGGGAACGTCGACTACCCCGGCGACGGGGACGAGCTACCCGTCGTCGAGTACGGCTGTGAACGATGCGGGAACACGCTCACCGTCAACCTCGGGAACAGCCTCCTCGACCACCCTGCAGTGATTTCGTTTTACTACGAACACGGCATCAACGTCCACGAAACGTCGCTCTGGGAGTTCGCAACGTGGAACACCGACCGCACGAAAATCCTGAGCTGCAAGCCGCTCCGTGCCCGCGTCAGCTATCACGCCGGCGACGAGCGACTCGATCTGATAGTCGACGAAGAGCTCTCCCTCGTCGAAACTCACCGGACGTCGCTGTAGGCGCTAGGACTGTGGTGTGTGCTCGGTCGTTCCCGCGATAACGTCTCGATAGCGCCGCCCGGCGTCCGTGTCGGCAGTCAACTCCTGTTCGATAAGCGGTGACAGCCACCCATCTTCGCGCGACCGTGCTGGCTCTCCCTCGAACTCCTGGGGGCGGAGTGGTCCCGGAAGATACCGGTTGTACACCGGGAGGCGCTCGCGGAGCGGGACGCCCGCAGTCTCGGCGATAGTCCGCAACTCCCCGAGTGCAGGCCACTCGTACTCGGGGTTGATGTGGTCGTCAGTGACTGGTGAGACGCCCCCGAGGTCGTCGATACCGCAGTCGACCAGCTGACCTGCCCGAGCGAGGTTCGGCGGGACCTGCAGGGACACCTCGGGCGGTAACGCGGCCCGCGCCATCGCGACCGTTCGACGAAGCGTTTCGACGCTCGGTGAGCCGTTACGCCAGCGCTCGTTCTCGACGACGGGCTGGACGATGACCTCCTGAATGTGGTCGTATCGCTCGTGCAGCGCGCGAATAGCGAGTACGCTTTCGGCTCTGTCACGCGGGTCCTCGCCGATTCCGACGAGAATTCCCGTTGTGAACGGAACGCCGAGCTCACCGGCAGTTTGGAGCGTTGCGAGTCGCTGCTGTGGCGCTTTCACTCTCGGTCCGCTGTGTGCGTCGACATCGGCAGTCGTCTCCAGCATCACACCCATGCTCGCGTTCACATCGGCGACCCGCTCCATCTGTTCGCGCGTCTGGTCTCCAGGGTTCGCGTGTGGGAGCAACCCCTCCTCGAGGGCAATCTCACACGCGTCCCGGAGGTAGGCGTGAATCGAGTCGTGTCCCCAGGAGTCGAGCTGATCGTGTATCTCCGTGTAGCGGTCGTCGGGGTCGTCACCGAAGGTGAACAGCGCCTCCGTACAGCCAGCCTCCGCCCCGCGCGTGACGATGTCCCGTATCTCTTCGGGGGAGAGCAGCGTCGCCTCGCCGGGCGGGTCGAAGTACGTACAGTACGTACAGGTGTATCGACACGCGGTGGTCAGCGGAACGAAGACGTTGCGTGCAAACGAGAGCTGGTCAGCAGACTCGACATCGGCCGGTTCTACGGCCATCAGCTCCGATATTCGGTCGCCCTCGATTATGAGCTGGTCTCCGCCGGCTATCCGGAGTGTACTGTCGTCTCCGTCGTCCGTGCCTCTATCGTTCACTGTGAGAGACTGGGTCGGGGACTGTCAAAAGGGTTCACACTGGAAGACGTGAAACCGGGGAAACCAGCCATGGGTCAGGGCCGGTTTCCGGAGTGCCAAGAGCGGTGGAGCTGGCACAGTGGACGGGTGCGCGGCGCGAGACACGTACCCAGTTGCACGGGTCGGCCCGTGCGTTCGACAGTTGAACGTACCGGGATAAAAATCCTTGTTCGGTTTCACTGAAACAAGGCCAACAACGCCGTCTCGTGGCCTCTCCGCCGGAGTTACTGTCTATCGCCCGACAGCGACAGGGTCGGCTGCTCCCCGGACTCGTCGACCGAGAATCCGGCGTTCGAGAGCCACCCGGCGGCGTCGTTGTCACCGTGAAGCAACAGTTCGAGGAGGTCCTCCGGGTCGTCAATATCGACGGCCAGTCTGAAGGAGTCGACGACCGAAATGTCGACACCCGCTTTTGTCGCCTGACGGCGGTGGTCGAGGAACGACGCACCATGGTAGTCGACGCGGAACTCCGGCGTTCGTATCACCAGGCAGTTCGTCCCGCCGCCGAGGCCGGGCGCGATGACGACATCACCGGACTGGTCGACCAGGTGTTCAACACTGTCTACGGTCAACAGCGGCAAGTCCGCCATGACCACGCCGATGGGGAGCGTCGATTCGTCCAGAATATCATTGACGGCTTTCGAAAGCGGACGCTCATCGACGCGAACTGAACAGCTGCAGTCGAGAGGAGCAGTTGCGAGCACCGTCGGGTCGTGTCCCGCTCGCTGTAACACGTCGAGAACGTCTCCGAGCATCACGTGTGCGAACTGTTCGCGCTCGGAGCTATCGAGGACGCTCGATAGACGTGATTTCGGGTCTCGGGTATCGAACGGAACGAAAACGCGCATCAGCGAAACGAGATACTTACTGGAGCTTCGACCGGTCTTCCCGGGACTGTCTCCAGTAGTAGATACCTCCCACAAGCAGCGCAACGACGACGATAGCCGCACCACCGAACAGCAGCATCTGCTGGGTCTGTGCTTCGCCTTCAGCAGTGCTTTCAGCATCTTCAGCCGCACTCACTGCACTCTCGAACTCGCCGTTGTTGTAGAACGTAATTGCGTCCTGAATCCGGTCGCGGGCGCTGTCACTGTCAGACTCTTCTGCAGCAGCTTCTGCAGATTCGATGGCGTTGCGAGCATCCTGACTGTCGGACGTGTACCTGTGGATGTGGTGTTCACCGTCAGCCAGCCGGGACGTGTCTCCGTCAGCGGTCAGTTGGGAGAGCTCCATCGTCAGTATCTCCTCGACGGACTGGTCCTCGTAGTCGAACGAGTCCAGTTCGGGAACCTCACCGGTGATAGTGACATCGACGGTGACGTGGTTCGAATCACGGTCGACATCCTGTTCGAAGGTGTCCTGACCGACGTCCTGTCTGACCGCCTCGTCACCGCCAGCATCCCGAACGATAACAGTCCAGTCCGGGTTCTCGAGTTCGGTCTCTCCTGTGAGAACCCATTCGTCGTCGGGGACGTTATCGCCGTAGAGCTCCGTCAGCTCGGCCTCCACGGTAACCGTCTCACCGACTTCGCCCGACTCTGGGGCGTCATCGAATCCCGAAATCTGTACAGCACCGACTGTTCCAACCGCAGCTAATGCAACGGCGAGCAGTACTCCCAAGGCGACCGCCTTAGAAGAGTGGGTCCAACTCATCTTCATCATCTTCGACCAAGGACTCTAAATTCTCTTCGCTCTCTTGCTGGATCTCGTCGATGTTCTCCTGTGCCTCGATTGCCACTTGCTGGAGTTCCTTGATACGGGGCACGTTGTGAACGCCTGAGAGGAGTACTGCGGCAGCCACGTTGGGTTCGTTGACCGGATAGTCACCGCCACGAACCTCCATACTGCCAGTCTGTTCTTCCAGCCATTTGCGTCCGCGCTCGATTCCCTTTCGGTTGAGATGTTCCGGCGGACCGGACACCACGAGAAGCGCGCGCTCTGCTCCCTCTATCTCACACGGAAGCGTGAGGCGGCCAAGGGCCGCTTTACGGACGAGCGAAGTGATTCGGTTCGTCGTATTGGCAGTCTCCATGTCGTCCTTGTCGTCTCCCTTGAACCGTGAGAGCAGCCCACCGGAGTCGTACTCCTCAACTGCTTCCGCGTCGTATCCGACCGTGGAGACGCCGCCACCGGAAAGCGTGTTAATAATCTCTGAGGAGTCGACGACACTCTCCGCGACGTTGTCACCAGCAGTCACCTCGCCCGCGCCAAACAGCACGCCAAACCGGCGGACGATTTCGTCGTTTATCTGCTCGTAGCCACCTTCGACGGACTCGCCCGTCTTCCGCCAGGCGTCGTTGTCGAACACGAGGAGGTTGTCGACCTCTCGGACGAACGTCTGGAACGACCGCGCAGCGTTGAGGGTGTAGATACCCCCCTCGTCGCCGCCGGGGAGAATCCCGAGGCCGTACACTGGTTCGGTGTAGATGCGCTTCAGGTGTTTCGCCAGTACCGGCGAGCCACCGGAGCCAGTTCCGCCGCCGAGTCCCGCCACGATAAGAAACGCATCAATCTCGTGGACTGGGATGCTGTCGATTGCGCCCTGTACTTCGTCGATATCCTCCTCTGCGATTTCCGCTCCAAGCTCGTTGTCCGCGCCGACGCCGTGACCTTTCACGCGCGCCTGGCCGATAAGGACACGATGCTCTTCTGGTATGTTTTCGAGTCCCATGAGGTCCGCTTTCGCCGTGTTGACGGCTATCGCGGACTGTACGATACCGCTCCCGGTCCGGGCATCGTAGTCCAGGAACT
>LKMJ01006661.1_pt1 | contig 10887 bp, 23 predicted proteins | sample 643391 | NCBI WGS metagenome assembly LKMJ01 (sample SAMN04112250, study PRJNA286221) | soda lake metagenome | biome: soda lake; feature: Kulunda Steppe; material: water; isolation source: sample PL-Br10 brine of Picturesque Lake | place: Russia: Kulunda steppe | collected 2010-07
AGGGAAAACTCCTGTAGGTCGTGAAAGCCCAATGAGCCCATGGGGTCAAAAAACCAAAGGATACAAAACGAGAAGAAAGGCAAAGCCAAGCGATAAATATATCGTAAGAAGCAGGCACAAAAAGAGAAAATAGAAGAAAACAAAGATATTCAGAGAAATAAATAAATAAATTATAAGTAATTTGTGAAGGGAGGTTAAAGCATGGGTCGCTCCTTAAAAAAGGGTCCTTTTATAGATGAGCACTTGCTAAAGAAAGTAAAGAAAATGGAAAAAGAAAAGAAAAAGCAAGTTATAAAAACCTGGTCAAGACGTTCGACAATACTACCGGAAATGGTTGGTTTCACGATAGCTGTTCATGATGGCAGAAAACATGTTCCGATTTATATATCAGAAGATATGGTGGGACATAAATTGGGTGAATTTGCTCCAACCCGTACTTTTAGGGGACATGGGGATCATACGGAAAGATCAACAACCCTTAAATAATATTGTAAAGGATTAAGGAGGGAAGAAGATGGAAGCAAAAGCAAAAGCCAAATTTGTGCGGGTTGCTCCTAGAAAAGCAAGAGAAGTAATGGACTTAATTAGATATAAAGATACACATGAAGCTAAAAGTATACTACGACTCACTCCTAAGAAATCAGCGCAAATATTGGAAAAATTGCTAAACTCTGCCTGTTCAAATGCGGAAAATAATCATGAAATGGATCCTGATAACTTATATATTGCAACAGGATGGGTCGATGAAGGACCGACTTTAAAGAGGTTTCGTCCCCGTGCAATGGGTCGAGCAACTCCGATAAATAAAAGAACAAGTCATATAACTATGATTGTCAAAGAAAAAAAGGAGGGATAAAAACTTGGGAAATAAAGTAAGCCCAATAGGACTGCGCCTGGGAATAATAAGAGACTGGGATGCAAACTGGTTTGCCGATAAAGATTATCAGAAACTTTTACATGAAGATTTAAAAATCAGGGATTATATTGAAGAAAATCAAGAAAACTCAGGTATTAGTAAAGTTAAAATAGAACGTGCCGCTAACAGGGTTAGGGTAAGCGTTCATACAGCTAAGCCAGGCATGGTTATAGGTAAGGGCGGAAGCGGTGTAGAAAAGTTAAGAAGAGACTTGGAAAACCTTACCGATAAGAAAGTGCATATTAATGTTATGGAAGTAAAAAATCAAGAACTAGACGCAAACCTTGTTGCAAGAAATATAGCTCAAGCTCTGACAAGACGTGTTGCTTTTAGAAGGGCAATGAAACAGGCAGTAGGCAGGGCAATGAGAGCAGGGGCAGAAGGAATAAAAGTAATGTGCAGTGGAAGACTGGGTGGTTCTGACATGGCCAGGAAAGAATGGTACACGGAAGGGACTGTTCCCCTTCATACTTTGAGAGCTGATATCGATTACGGTGCCACCGAAGCTCACACAACTTATGGAAGAATAGGAGTAAAATGTTGGATTTATAAAGGGGAAGTCTTACCTGAAGTAGAGACAGAAACGAGTGAAAAAGAAGGAGGCAGATAAAGATGTTATTGCCTAAGAGGTTAAAATTTCGTCGCTACCAACGAGGTAGGATGAAAGGCAAGGCAAAAGGTGGGAAAGAAATTGCCTTTGGAGAATATGGCCTACAGGCTTTAGAACCTGCCTGGATAACCAACAGGCAGATTGAGGCAGCCAGGATAGCCATGACCCGTTATATAAAAAGAGGCGGAAAAGTCTGGATCAAAATATTTCCAGACAAACCTTACACTATGAAACCCGCAGAAACTCGTATGGGTGGCGGAAAAGGTACTCCCGAAGAATGGGTTGCCGTAGTGAAACCTGGCCGTATCCTGTTTGAACTTGCTGGTGTAGGGGACGAAGTCGCAAGGGAGGCCATGAGACTTGCTTCTCATAAACTACCCATCAAAACAAAATTTGTAAAAAGAGAAACTCTGGGTGGTGATGCTGATGAAAGCTAATGAAATACGTGAATTGACAGATCAGGAATTAGATCAAAAACTAGATGACTTAAAGGATGAATTATTTAACCTGAGGTTTCAATCGGCAACGGGTCAAATTGAAAACCCGATGCGTATCAGGCAAGTTAAGCGAAGCATAGCAAGGGTGAAAACTGTTATAAGAGAACGGGAATTAAATATTGGCTAAAAAGGAGGGGTACTGTTTGGAGAGAAATAAGCGTAAAGTAAGGGTAGGTCGTGTATTAAGCGATAAAATGGATAAAACCAGGGTAGTTTCCGTCGAGGGTTTTATTAAACATCCTTTATATAAAAAGAGGATTAAGAGAACAAAAAAGATGAAGGTTCATGATGAGAACAATGAGAGTAGGCAGGGAGATACGGTTAGAATAATGGAAACAAGACCTCTATCCAAACACAAAAGATGGCGTCTTGTTAACGTAGTCGAAAAATCAAAATTATAATTGTATTACCAATATATCCTTGCTGAAGCCTATAGGTGTCAAGAAAGGGGGAACTATTGTGATCCAACAGGAGTCTACATTAAACGTTGTTGACAATTCTGGGGCAAGAAAAGTCAAATGCATCAGGGTCCCTGAAGATTCTATGAAAAAGTACGCTAACATTGGAGATGTAATTGTAGCTACTGTTAAAGAAGCTACACCAGGTGGGACGGTGAAGAAAGGTGAAATTGTTCGCAGCGTAATAGTTAGAACTAAGTCAGGTATAAGGCGAAAAGACGGTTCACATATAAGATTTGATGAAAACGCCTGCGTCTTAATAAATAATGAAAAAGACCCGAGAGGTACGAGGATCTTTGGTCCGGTAACAAGAGAACTAAGAGAAAAAAGCTATATGAAAATAATATCTCTTGCTCCTGAGGTACTTTAGTAAAGGGAGGTGTAACTTAATGACGAAGGGAAAAATTCATGTAAAAAGTGGAGATACTGTGGTAGTCTTATCCGGTAAGGATAAAGGGAAAAAAGGGAAAATTCTTCGCGGGTACCCTGCAGATAGAAAAGTCTTAATAGAAGGTGTTAATATGATAAAAAAACATACCCGTCCCAGTCAACAAAACCCTCAAGGTGGAATAGTTGAACAGGAAGCGCCAGTATATGCTGATAAGGTTATGTTATTTTGTAAATCATGCAATCGCCCGGTGCGGGTAGGGAAAAAAATTAAAGATGATGGTAAAAAAGAAAGAGTATGTAAAAAGTGTTACAGTACATTGTAAAGGTTTTTAAATGAAAGGAGGCGAGTTTTTTTGTCGCAGTTAAAAGAAACTTATAATGATACGATAAAAGAGAAATTAATGGAAAAATTTGATTATACAAATATTATGGAAGTTCCTAGTCTGGAGAAAGTGGTTGTTCATATGGGCGTTGGTGAAGCTAAAGATAACCCCAAGCTTTTGGATTCTGCAATGGAAGAGATGAAAAAAATAACCGGGCAGCAGCCTGTACTTCTTAGAGCAAGAAGATCCGTGGCCGGATTTCAGATAAAAGAAGGTATGCCTTTAGGGTGTAAGGTTACCCTGAGAAGGGAAAAGATGTATTACTTTTTGGAAAAACTGATTAACGTTGCCTTACCAAGGGTTAGAGACTTTAAAGGAGTCTCTCCAAAATCTTTTGACGGAAGAGGAAACTACAGTCTGGGTGTAAGAGAACAGCTCATTTTTCCGGAGATAGAATACGATGATGTTGAAAAAGTACAGGGTATGGATATTATTATAAATACAACTGCCCAAACTGATGAAGAAGCCAAAGAACTTTTGAGTTTAATGGGAATGCCATTTGCCAGTTAAAATAAACCTCGATATTAAAACCCGGATGTTAAGGAGGGAAAAAGATGGCCAGAAAAGCTTTAATTGAGAAAGCTAAAAAAACGCCAAAGTTTAAAACTAGAGCTTATACCCGCTGCAATGTTTGCGGCCGTTCAAGAGGATATCTTAGAAAATTCGGACTTTGCCGAATATGTTTTAGAAAACTAGCCAGTGAAGGAAAAGTACCTGGCATCAAAAAAGCAAGCTGGTAATTATTACAAGAAAGGGGGTCTTACCTGATATGTCAATGAGTGATCCTATTGCGGATTTTTTGACCCAGATAAGAAATGCTAGTGATGTGCACCATGAAAAAGTCGAAATTCCAGCCTCGAAGTTAAAAGTAGAAATGGCTAGAATTATGAAAGAAGAAGGGTTTATTACTGATTATAAGTTTATTGAAGATAATAAACAGGGGAAAATAAGGATATATTTGAAATATGGATCTGATAGGGAAAAAGTTGTTTCTGGACTGAAGAGAATTAGCAAACCGGGACTACGAGTTTATGCAAATAAAGACGAGTTACCTAAAGTTTTGGGTGGACTTGGGATTGCAGTTATTTCCTCGTCAAAAGGGTTATTGACTGATAAGGAAGCGAGGAAAAAAGGAGTTGGCGGCGAAGTACTTTGTTATATTTGGTAATTGTCTATATTACAGGCTTTAATTCCAGGCAGCAATACCCCAAGGAATGGAGGTGTAAGTGGTTATGTCTAGAATAGGTGTTTTGCCAATCAAAATCCCTGAGAATGTTGAATTTAAAATAAATAAAAATGTTATTAAAGTTAAGGGTCCCAGGGGAGAAATGGAAAGGACTATCCCGGAGGCTATGATAATCAAAGAAGAAGATGGGCAAGTGATCGTAGAACGCCCTTCGAATAGCAAAAAGCATAGATCCCTGCACGGCTTAACAAGGAGTTTGATAGCTAACGTTGTTCAAGGAGTTGTTGACGGTTTTGAAAAGCATTTGCAGATAGAAGGCGTTGGTTACAGGGCAAAAAAAGAGGGAAACAAATTGATCTTAAACGTAGGTTATTCTCATCCGGTTACGATTGAACCGCCTGAGGGAATAGAAATAGACGTTCCTAAAGCGACTTCTATCTCAGTTAGAGGAATAGATAAGGAAAAAGTTGGACAGATAGCTGCTCAAATTAGGGATGTAAGACCACCTGAACCCTATAAAGGTAAAGGGATTAGATATTTTGATGAAAAGATTATCAGGAAAGTTGGTAAAGCTGGTGGCTAAAGTGTTAGCCCATGAAAGGAGGGAACAAAATGGCAAAAGTTAGCAGAAATTATGCTCGTAAAAGACGCCATAAAAGAGTTAGAAAAAAGGTATTTGGAACTTTAGAGAGGCCTAGATTAAATGTATTTAGGAGCTTAAATAACATTTATGCTCAAGTAATAGATGACAATGAAGGGCGAACGCTGGCATCTGCCTCGACAATTGAACCTGAATTAAGAGAATATAAAGGAAAACCCGATATAGAAGCAAGTAAAAAAGTAGGCGAAAAACTAGCGAAAGAAGCACAGGAAAAAGGCATCAAGGAAGTGGTATTTGACCGGGGTGGTTACAAATTTCATGGTAGAATAAAAGCCCTTGCTGACGCTGCCCGTGAAAACGGCTTGAAATTTTAAAAAGGAGGGGAAATAAATTTGCTTAAAAAGCACAGTATGATAGATGATGAAAAGCTTGAATTAGAAGAAAATGTTGTCTCCGTGAACCGGGTCACCAAAGTTGTTAAAGGAGGCAGGAGATTTTCCTTTAGCGCAGTAGTTGTAGTAGGTGATAAAGAAGGACATGTGGGAGCAGGTCTTGGAAAAGCTGTAGAAGTTCCAGAAGCTATCAAAAAAGGTGTAGACGATGCCAGGAAAAATTTGGTCAAGGTTCCTATAGTAAACACTACCATCCCTCATGAAATAACAGGTATCTTTGGTGGCGGCAAAGTGTTTTTAAAACCTGCTAGCGAAGGTACTGGTGTTATTGCTGGTGGCCCTGTAAGAGCTGTTCTAGAACTTGCCGGAATCAGGGATATCCTGACCAAGTCAATAGGGTCTAATAACCCGTTAAATATGGTTAAGGCAACTATAAGTGGGCTTACAGAGTTAAAAAGTGTTGAAGAGACTTCAAAGCTTCGTGGAAAGACAATTGAAGAATTATTAGAATAAAAGGGGGTAGCAGTATGAGCGAAAAAATATTGAATGTTACCTTAAAGCGTAGTATTATTGGTTGCACCCCGGTTCAGCGCCGAACAGTTAAAGCTTTAGGGCTAGGGAAGATAGATTCCAGCGTAACAAAAAAAGATACCCCTCAAATAAGGGGGATGATTAAGCGAGTAAATCACCTAGTTGATGTTTTTGAAGTAACAAACGAACAGTCTCTATAAAAAAGATTCAGGTTAAAATGAGAAGGAGGTGTATACCTTGAAACTTCACGATCTCAGACCCAACCCGGGAGCCAAAAAAAATAAGAAGAGAAAAGGCAGAGGAACTAGTTCAGGCCTTGGTAAAACAGCCGGAAGAGGTCATAGAGGGCAAAATGCGCGTTCTGGAGGGAGAGTTTCGCCTGGTTTCGAAGGAGGTCAACTTCCATTACAAAGAAGACTACCTAAAAGAGGTTTTACTAACCCATTTAAAAAAGAATGGAGCATAGTAAATATTAGTGACTTAAATGAATTATTTGACGAAGATACGAAAGTTACACCAGAAGAATTAATAAATAAAGGGCTAATAAGAAAACTACAAAAAAATGGAGTAAAAATACTAGGAAATGGCAAATTAGAAAAGAAATTAACAGTTAAAGCTAATAAATTCAGCAAGAGCGCAGTTGAAAAAATTGAAGAGGCCGGCGGAAAAGTTGAGGTGATCTAATAATGTTAGGTACATTTAGAAATGCCTGGAGAATTCCTGATTTAAGAAAAAAGATAACATTTACCCTTGTTATGTTTATAGTATTTAGACTGGGGTCTCATATACCTGTTCCCGGTATTGATGCCACACAGCTTCAACAACTTTTTGAAGGAGAAACCTTATTTGGTTTTATGAATATAATTGCTGGTGGCGCACTTAGCCAAGTTTCCATTTTTGCTATGGGTATTATGCCGTATATTAATGCTTCTATTATAATGCAGCTTTTGACAGTGGTTATACCAAAGTTTGAAGAGTGGTCAAAAGAAGGGGCGGAAGGCAGGAAAAAGTTAGCTCAGTATACTAGATATGGGACTGTAATTTTAGCGTTTTTACAGGGTACAGGTATGACCTTTGGGCTACTTCGGCCTGCTATGGACCAACATTCTTTTGCTTCTTACATGATAATAATAATCACCCTGACAGCAGGAACAGCATTTTTGATGTGGCTAGGTGAACAGATTACTGATAAGGGAATTGGAAATGGCATTTCGCTTTTGATTTTCGCAGGAATAGTTTCAAGGATCCCTCAAGGATTGACACATATATATGAGCTGGTAAGAATCGGGGAACTTAACATCCTTATCGTTCTTGTCCTGATTTTGATAATACTTGGAGTTATTGTGGGTATAGTTGCTCTTAAAGAGGGTGAAAGGAAAATACCTGTCCAATATGCAAAAAGGGTTGTCGGTAGAAAAATGTACGGTGGACAATCGACTCATATTCCGTTAAAAGTTAATCAGGCAGGAGTAATTCCTGTAATATTTGCATCATCCATATTGATGTTTCCAGAAACCATAGTACAATTTATCCAACATCCTATGGCTATGTGGATTGCAGAGAGGATAGGTTTTGGGACACCGTTGAATACTTTTCTCTATGTAATCTTAATAATATTTTTTACCTACTTTTATACAGCCATTCAATTTAACCCCCAGGATATGGCCGAAAACATGAAGAAGTATGGCGGTTTTATTCCAGGGATAAGGCCTGGAAAACCGACGGCAGATTACCTTAGCCGTGTCATGGACAGGATAACTTTAGCCGGTGCTCTTGCTCTTGCCGGTATAGTTGTACTCCCTATACTTCTCCAAGGAGTAATAGAATTAAATATTATGTTTGGTGGCACAGCTATGATCATTATGGTTGGTGTGGCACTTGAAACCATGAAGCAAATAGAAAGTCAGATGCTAATGAGGCACTATGAAGGATTTATGAAGAAGTAGGCAGAAAAAGTATAAGAGTGCTAGGTCAGGGTTAATAAAATTTATCTTTAAGGGGGTTATTTTAATGAGAGTTATCTTGATGGGAGCACCTGGAGCAGGCAAAGGGACACAGGCGGAAAAGTTGCTTGAGAAAATTAAAGTACCACATATAGCTACTGGGGATATCTTTAGAGCGGCAGTTAAAGAAGGGACTGAACTAGGTAATAAAGCAAAAAGTTATATGGATGAAGGAAAACTTGTACCTGATGAAATAGTTATAGGAATTGTCAAGGAGCGTCTTATGAAGCCTGATTGTAGAGAAGGGTTTATGTTGGATGGATTTCCAAGGACCGTATCTCAGGCAGAGGCTTTGGATGAGGAAATGCAAGATCGTCCAATAGATTATGTGGTGTATATTGATGCAGACTTTGATGATCTTGTTGGAAGGATTTCAGGACGGAGAATATGCAGCAAGTGTGGTAAAAGCTATCATGTCAAGTTTAATCCTCCAGAAGTTCGTGGGGTTTGTGATGATGATGGCGGCGACTTATATCAGCGAGATGACGATAATGAAGAAACTGCCAAGGAAAGACTAGAGGTTTACAGTGAACAAACTACGCCTTTGATTGAGTATTACGAAAAGAAAGGCAAGTTAATAAGGGTTAATGGTTCCCAGGAGCCCGAAGGTGTTACAAAAGATATCCTAAAAGCTCTTGGGGTTGGGGAAGGTTAACAAAAAAATGGTGGTTCTAAAAAGTGAAAATGAAATAGAAATTATGAAAGTCGCTGGCAAAATAGTTGCTGAAACTCACGAAATATTAAGAGAAAATATTTATCCAGGGATTACTACTTTAGAGCTTGACCGTATGGCAGAAAGGCATATCAAAAAAAATAGTGCAAAACCTTCATTTAAAGGTTATAGGGGTTTTCCTGCCAGTATATGTACTTCAGCCAACGAACAGGTAGTACATGGTATACCTGGAATAAAAAGGCTGGAAGACGGGGATATTATTAGTATTGACGTTGGAGCGGAATATAAAGGTTATCATGGTGATGCTGCTAAAACCTACCCGGTAGGAAATATAGATGAAGAGCTGGCGAGACTTTTGGAAGTTACTGAAAAGTCACTTTATGAAGGAATCAAAAAAGCAATCATAGGTAATAGACTGAGTGATATATCAAATGCTGTTCAAGTATATGTTGAGGATAACGGATTTTCCGTGGTGAGGAATTTTGTTGGTCATGGAATTGGTAGTGAGATGCATGAAGAACCCCAGATACCTAATTTTGGACCACCAGGACGTGGCCCGAGGTTAAAAAGAGGAATGGCTCTAGCGATAGAGCCGATGGTAAATATGGGCACATGGGAAGTAAAAACACTAGATGATGATTGGACGGTAGTTACAAAAGACAACAAACCGTCTGCTCATTTTGAACACTCTATCGCAATAACCGATGACGGCCCTATAATACTAACTGTGAATGAAAAAGGAGGGTGAACCTATACATTATGTCCAAAGAAGATGCTATAGAAGTTGAAGGCACAGTAATAGAACCCCTTCCAAATGCTATGTTTAGAGTGGAACTAGACAATGGCCACAAAATACTTGCTCACGTTTCGGGAAAAATCAGGATGAATTACATCAGGATATTAGCCGGTGATAAAGTAAAAGTGGAGTTATCGCCTTATGATTTAAGTAGAGGACGCATTACTTATCGTTATAAATAAAAACAAAGAACTAGCATAATATTATGCTGTGTGCTTTTTGCTATGAAAAGGAGGCCTTTTAGATGAAAACTAGAGCTTCTGTGAAGCCAATATGTGAAAAATGTAAGCTTATCAGGCGAAAAGGTAAGATTATGGTGATTTGTTCCAATCCCAGGCACAAACAAAAGCAAGGATAACTGGGGATTAGGATAAATTAGAACCTAAAAGAAAACTGTGGTGGAGGTGAGTAAACCCAATGGCAAGAATAGCTGGAGTTGACCTTCCAAGGGATAAAAGGGTCACAATTTCATTAACTTATATATATGGTATAGGAAACTCTATGGCAAAAAGAATAGTTGAAGAAACCGGAGTGGATGAGTCTACCCGTGTTAGAGACCTTACAGAAGATGAGATATCAAGGTTGAGGGATTATATTGATAAAGAATGTACTGTGGAGGGTGACCTTAGAAGAGAAAATACGATGAATTTGAGAAGGTTGATGGAGATTGGTAGTTATAGAGGTCTAAGGCATAGAAGAGGGCTGCCTGTTAGAGGCCAGAGTACCAAGAACAATGCAAGAACAAGAAAAGGCAAGAAGCGAACTGTTGGTGTGCGTAGATAATTTGGGATTAAGGAGGGAAGTTTTTTATGGTTAAGAAAAAAACTGCAACAAGAACTAAAAAAAAGGTTAAAAAAAATATTGAGAATGGAGTTGCTCATATAAACTCGACCTTTAACAATACTGTAATTAATATAACTGATAGCGCCGGAGGGACCATTGCCTGGTCAAGTGCTGGAGCATGTGGCTTCAAAGGCTCAAGAAAAGGGACTCCTTTTGCTGCCCAGGTGGCTGCAGAGACAGCGGCCAAAAATTCTATGGAACACGGGCTAAAAGGTATTGAAGTCAGGGTTAAAGGGCCTGGCTCAGGAAGGGAAGCAGCTATCAGGTCTTTGCAGGCTGCAGGTCTTGAAATAAATGCTATTAGAGACGTGACACCTATTCCCCATAATGGCTGCAGGCCGCCAAAGAGACGTAGAGTATAAATAATTTGATATTTCAGGAGGTGTTTATAAAAATATGGCGCGTTATAGAGGATCAGTGTGCCGGTTATGCAGGCGAGAAGCAACCAAGCTCTTTTTGAAAGGGGAGCGTTGTTATACTGATAAATGTGCAATTGATAAAAGGAATTATGTACCAGGTCAACACGGCCAAAGCAGAAGAGGCAAACAAAGTCAGTATGGTATTCAGTTAAGAGAAAAGCAAAAAGCCAGGAGAATGTATGGTATTAT
>LKMJ01006663.1_pt1 | contig 10887 bp, 8 predicted proteins | sample 643391 | NCBI WGS metagenome assembly LKMJ01 (sample SAMN04112250, study PRJNA286221) | soda lake metagenome | biome: soda lake; feature: Kulunda Steppe; material: water; isolation source: sample PL-Br10 brine of Picturesque Lake | place: Russia: Kulunda steppe | collected 2010-07
AGGTATCCGCCGATTCGGATCTCCGACCGGTTTCTCACCGTAATGTAGGCTCGAAGGCAGGTGTCGTCGTCCTCCTCGCTGACGATCAACCCCTCGGAGGCCGACAGCGTCCCGATACCGCGATCCGAACCGGCCGGCGACACGGCGACCGCCTCGAAGTCGTCGTCTTCGGTCGGGGAACCGCGCTCCGAGTCGGACCCCTCCCCCTGATCGTCGGGATCGTAGTTCGCGAAATCACCCAGATCGGACATACCCAACGGTCATCGCCATCGGATAAAAACCCCGGTGTACCGCGGTGGAAGTGTCCGATCGTCGGTGCGGAGCGTTCTCGGCGCATATTTAACTACCAACGACCGTTGCGACGGTTGCCGATGTGTGTGTTTATATACGAGACCCCCGCGAACGGCCGGCATGCTGTCGACACTCGGCATTCACGAATCAGTCAACGTAGTGTTCCCACCCGAACCGCTCCGGGACGCGCTCGACGATCTCGACATCGAGGTACGCGTCGTTTCCACCGACGATCTGGGGGGCTGTGACGCGCTCGTGACGCTCGCGTACGACGAGTCGTTCCTCTCTTCGGACATCGAGTGGATCCACTCGATCCAGGCCGGCGTCGACCGGTTCCCGTTCGAGGACCTGAAAGCGGCCGGGATCCGACTGACGAACAGCACCGGCATTCACGGGGATACGGTCGGCGAGACGGTCGCCGGATACATGCTCTCGTTCGCCCGACAACTCCACCACTATCGGGACCGACAAAACGAGGCCGAATGGTCGCCTCGCGGCTGGGACGTTCCCTACAGCGTTGCCGGGTCGACGGTCTGTGTCGTCGGGCTCGGGACGCTCGGTCGGGGCGTCGCCACGAGGGCGAACGCCCTCGATATGGACGTCGTCGGCGTGAAGCGGACGCCGACGCCGGTCGATAGCGTCGAGACGGTGTATCCGGCTCGCGACCTCGAAACGGCGATCGAGGACGCGAAGTTCGTCGCGCTCACGGTGCCGCTCACCGACGAGACCGAGGGGCTCATCGGCCGACCGGAACTTTCAGCGATGCGAGACGACGCGATCTTGATAAACGTCGCGAGAGGGGCGGTCGTCGAACAGGACGCTCTCGTCGACACGCTCGAGCGGGGCGAGATAGGTGGCGCGGCGCTGGACGTCTTCGAGGAGGAACCGCTCCCGCCCGAGTCGCCGCTCTGGGAGATGGGTAACGTGATCGTGACGCCGCACATTGCCGCCGCCACTGGCGAGTACTACCGGCGGGTCGAAACGCTCGTCCGCGAGAATATCTCTCGGTATGAGGCGGGAGAGTCGCTCGGAAACGCCGTCGTCTAAATCGGTCCTCCGACTCCGTACCTTACAACGGCATCGGGCCGCTCTCGCCGGTGCTATCGGACTGTCTCGCCTGCGAGAGAAGTTCGGAAACCGGCGGTTGGTAGTCGTATCCGGGGACGATCCCCTCCATGTACGTTCCCTCGGTGAACTCTGCGATCGCCTTCGCGATATCGGGGGCTCGATCGGCGTTCCCCCATTCGAACTCGAAGATCGCGACGGCGTCTCCGGCCTCTTCGACGACGCGTTGGTCGTCGAGGTCGACGTCTTCTCTGACGGCCATCGGTGCGTCTTCGAGCCGCAGTTCGTACGTTTCGAACCATCCATCCTCGACGGCGGGGCCGACTGGGTCGTTCACGGCCGCCGACAGCATCGGCGCTCGGACTTCGAGCGTGTACTGGAGCGCCCACTCCCCTGTCTCCGTCGCGGTCACGCGCCCCTCGAACGTCGTCGTCGTCACCTCGAACCACTCGCCGTCGCGCTCGAAGGCGTCGTGGCTCTCGAATGCGCGAACGGCGCGGTCGGGGATCTCGTCGGTCATCGCTGCTCAGTAGGCCACTCGCCCTCAAAAGCCCGTCGTTGACCCCGTTAGGGAACTCGCCTCGAAACGACGGCGAAAGGTTGGACTTATGCGGGTGCCCGGATTTGTCGTATCCATGAGCGAAATCGTCGTCACGTTGCCGGACGGCTCCGAACTCGAAGTCGAGTCGGGGTCGACGGTGGAGGACGTGGCCTACGAGATCGGACCGGGACTCGGCGACGACACGGTCGCCGGTATCGTCGACGGGGAACTCACCGACAAGGTCGAACCCCTCTTCGGGGACTGCGAGCTCGTCATCGTCACCGAACAGTCCGACGAGTACCTGCAGGTCCTGCGACACTCGGCGGCTCACGTCTTCGCACAGGCGCTCCAGCGACTCTACCCCGAGGCGAAACTCGCCATCGGACCGCCGACCGAGGAAGGGTTTTATTACGATATCACCGGCGTCGACCTCGACGCCGAGGATCTCGACGCCATCGAAGACGAGATGGAGGCGATCATCGAGGCCGACTACGACATCGAACGCGTCGAACGATCCCGCGAGGAAGCGCTCGAGATCTACGACGACAACGAGTACAAACGGGACATCCTCGAAACGGAGGCGGCCGGGGACGAGCGCGTCTCCTTTTATGTACAGGACGACTGGCAGGATCTCTGTCGGGGACCACACGTCGGCTCGACGGGCGAGATCGGTGCCGTGAAGCTCCTGAACATCGCCGCGGCGTACTGGCGCGGGGACGAGGACAACGACACGCTAACCCGGGTGTACGGAACCGCCTTCGAGAGCGAAGCTGACCTCGAAACGTTCCTCGAACGCCGCGAGGAGGCGAAAGAGCGGGATCATCGAAAGCTCGGGCAGGAGCTGGATCTGTTCTCAATCCCCGAGGTGACGGGCCCCGGTCTCCCGCTGTATCACCCCAACGGGAAGGCGGTTCTCAGAGAGCTGGAAGCGTTCGTCGACGAGTTGAACGCGGGCCAAGACTACGAGTTCGTCGAGACGCCGCACCTGTTCAGAACCGAACTGTGGAAGCAGTCGGGTCACTACGACAACTACGTCGACGACATGTTCCTCCTCGACGTGAACGACGAGGAGTACGGCCTCAAGCCGATGAACTGTCCCGGCCACGCGACGATCTTCAACCAGGGCAACTGGTCGTACCGCGACCTCCCCATCCGGTACGCCGAAAACGGGAAGGTGTACCGAAAGGAACAGCGCGGCGAACTGTCCGGGCTCTCTCGCGTGTGGGCGTTCACGATCGACGACGGGCACCTGTTCGTGAAACCCGACTCGATCGAGCGGGAAGTGAACACGATAATGAACCAGATCAACGAGGTGTTGGAGACCTTCGATCTCGACTACGAGGTGGCGCTCGCCACCCGACCCGAGAAGTCGGTCGGCTCCGACGAGATCTGGGAGCAGGCCGAATCTCAGCTCCGGAGCGTGCTCGAATCGAGCGGGATGGAGTACGACATCGAGTCCGGCGACGGCGCCTTTTACGGCCCGAAGATTGACTTCGCCTTCGAGGACGCGATCGGCCGGAACTGGGACGGCCCCACGGTGCAACTCGATTTCAACATGCCGGAGCGGTTCGAGCTCTCTTATACGGGCGAGGACAACGAAGAACACCGGCCGGTGATGATCCATCGCGCGCTCTACGGCAGTTACGAGCGGTTCTTTATGGTGCTCATAGAGCACTTCAACGGAAACTTCCCGACGTGGCTGGCTCCCGAACAGGTTCGAATTCTCCCCGTCTCCGACGACAACATCGGCTACGCGAAACAGCTCAAAAACCGCTACCTGGGCGACTTCCGCGTCGAGATCGAGGATCGATCGTGGACGGTCGGCAAGAAAATCCAGACGGCCCACGACGACCGGGTACCGTACATGCTCGTCGTCGGTGACAACGAGGAGGAGGCCGGGACGGTCTCCGTTCGGGATCGATTCGAGGCCGAGCGGAACGACGTCGACGTCGAGACGTTCCGCGAGCACCTCGAAAGCGAAGTCGGAGAAAAGCGCGTCGAACCGGATTTCGTTAACTAGCGGCTCGATCGAGCCGTTACTCGTCGTCCGTTTTGATATCGTCGAGTTCGGCTTCGATATCCGGATCTACGGCGTCGGTGTCCGCTTCCTCCTCGAGTTCGATTTCGACATCGTCGTCCCGCTCACCGTCGCCGTTTTCGAGTCCGGACTCGGCTTTCAGCGTCTCGAGTTCAGCCTCGACCTCGCCGTCCTGTCGCAGCTCCTCGAGTTCGCGATCGAGATCGCTTTCGTCGGAGAGGACGTTGTCGAAGGCTCCCGTCTCCTCCAGCTCGTCCATCGCGGCGGAACGGGCCTCCATCTCCTCCGTGTCCTCTCGCGCGCGTTCGATAGATCGTGAGATATTCTCCATCTCGTCGCCCGCTCCGGTCATCGCTTCGCTGACCCGGGCGCTCGCTTCGGCCGCTTCGTAGCGGGCTTTCATCGTCTCCTTTTCGGTGCGGAACTCCTGGATCCGGGTCTGGAGCTCGTCTTTCTTCTCGACGAGGTTGTCCTGTGTGTTCTGCAGATTCGCGATCTGCGTCTCCAGATCCTCGATCTGGTTCATTTTCTGCTTTTTCTTTTCGAGTGCCCGACGTGCGAGATCGTCACGGTCCTGATCGACCGCCTGTCTGGCCTGCTCGTTGTGTTTTTCGACGTTCTCTTCGAGCCGTCGTTTCTGGATCTCGAGCCGTTTTTTCTGCGTCGTCAGGTCCGCGATGCCTTTCTTCACGTCCTGGAGTTCGTCACGGAGCTGCTCGTAGGAGTAATCGAGCGTCTCGTGGGGGTCTTCCGCTCGATTCAGGACGGCGTTGATCTTCGACCGGATGACGTACGATGTACGCGAAAGGATACCCATATATCATTTGTTTGTGGCCGCAGCCCTTAAAACGCTACTCCAGCCTTTTTCAGGATACATCACCGAGATTCGTCCGTATCGGACGGAAAATCCTTTGTCACCGGCAACCGACCCGCCGGTATGGACACCGATGCGCTCGTCGACGCCGTCGAGGACGGCGAGTTACGGCTACACGAACTCGAACGACACGCGGACGCCGACACGGCCACGGCGGCCCGTCGGGAGATACTCTCAGCCGACGCCGGGTCCGATCTCGAAACGATCGGGCGGTACTCCTTCGACGCCGCCGCCGCGGAACCGAACATCGAAAACATGGTCGGTGCGGCCCAAATTCCCATGGGAATCGTCGGACCGATCGCCGTCGACGGCGGCGCGACGGCTGGCGGCGTCTACCTCCCGCTCGCGACGACGGAGGGTGCGTTGGTCGCCTCGGTCAACCGCGGCTGTGCATCGATTCGCGCGGCGGGCGGGGCGACTGCGCGCGTGTTGAAAAGCGCCATGACCCGGGCACCCGTGTTCCGGGTCGCGGGCGTCGCCGAAGCGAGCGAAACGGTCGGATGGATCCGAGAAAACGTCGACCGTCTCGCCGAGGCGGCCGAATCGACGACGAACCACGGCGAGTTACTCGACGTGACGCCCTACGTCGTCGGGGACAACGTCTTTCTCCGGTTCGGATACGACACGAAGGACGCGATGGGAATGAATATGGCGACGATCGCCACGGAAGCCGCCTGCGAGGTCGTCGAATCGGAGACGCCCGCAGAGCTCGTCGCGCTCTCGGGGAACCTCTGCAGCGATAAAAAACCGGCAGCGATAAACAGCATCGAGGGGCGCGGACGGACCGTCTCCGCTGACGTTTCGATCCCCCGCGAGATCGTCGAGGAGTACTTCGGGACGACGCCCGAAGCTATCGCCGAGGCCAACACTCGAAAGAACCTGGTCGGCTCGGCGAAGGCCGGTTCGCTCGGATTCAACGCCCACGTCGCGAACACGGTCGCCGCGGCGTTTCTCGCCACCGGACAGGACATCGCACAGGTCGTCGAGGGATCCAACGCGATCACGACCGCGGACGTCCGTGACGGCGACCTCTATGCGAGCCTCACGATCGCGTCGCTCGAAGTCGGGACCGTCGGCGGCGGGACGAAGCTCCCGACCCAACGGGAAGCGCTCGACGCCGTCGGCGTCCGCGGCGGCGGCGATCCGCCCGGTTCGAACGCCGACGCGCTCGCGGAGATCGTCACGACGGCCGCGTTGGCCGGCGAACTCTCGCTTCTCGGCGCGCTCGCGTCGAATCACCTGGCGAGCGCCCACGAGGAGTTGGGCCGGTAACGACCGGTACGGTCGAACCGAAAGGCGGCCTCTACGGAGGGAACTGCCCGGGGCGGGTCACTCCTCGTCCGATCCGGAACGACGCTGGCTCGCCATCAGGACGACGCCGCTGATGAGGAAGAACCCGAACGCGACGAGGTACAGTCGGTCCGCCATCGGGTCGACCAGCGCCAGGAGTCCGAGCGCGACGCCGAACAGGAGCCACCCGCCCGCCGCCTGTGGTTCGTCGCCGTAAAAGTGAACGACGGCAGCGAGCACCATGATAACCGCGCCGCCGCCGATAAACACCCCCTCCGGAAGTCCGAAAAAGAGGTCGGCGATCAAAAGCGGTAAAAGGCCCGCAAAGACGAGCAGTCGGCTAATCCGGGTGGGTTCGTATTTCATAACTCGCTTTCCGTTCGACCGCTACAAAGAGCCACCGGATCCGCGGTCACAACGGTCAGCGCCACGCCAGCGTTATCATCGAGAGGGCGCTCACGACCAGGATCGCCGCTCCGAAAACGAGGACGACCGCGTTCGAAATCGATGCTCCCGCGACGAACGACGACCAGCCGAGCGCCCCGAGAACGTGGATCGCTCCGAGGCGTGGCTTCCCGTCGCGAGCGTAGGCGATCCCTCCGATAAGCAGTCCGATAGCGAAGACGGACGCGGCGATGACAGCGAAGTCGACCTCGGTCCCGAAGAGCGGGACGGAGTCGATGAACGGGCTCGCGAACAACATTCCGGCCCCGAGTCCGAGGCTGACGACGATGACGAGCGGGGCGGGATTCGACTCCTCTTCGATCCGATTACCGTCGTCGTCGAAATCTTCGGGGTAAAACCGGTACTCGTCGTTTTTATCACTCACGTACGATCACTCTCATAGCTTTCGGTAAATTCCGTTCGAACGGGTTACCGTTCCCGTTCGTCGGAGTTTTTCGAGCGCGCGCTCGACGTACTGTTCGGGGACTCCCTGCGTCGTGGCATACTCGACAATCTCGTCGTGGGCCGGTTCGTCTAACTCGTCTAATCCGTCCAGGACGATCTGCTTTCGGCTCCGAGATCGGTTCGTTCCGCGTTCGGCTCGATCGCCAGCTGCCGAAACCGACGACGGATCGACGCCGGACGCCGAGAGGAACTCGACGTCGTCCATCCCGACCCCCTCGACGTCGATCTCGCTCGGGTCGACGAACTCGCCGTCGTCGGCGCGCTCGGCCAGCATGGAACTCCGGATGCGAGCGGCCGCCTCCGAACGCTCCGTTTCGGCGAACGCTCGGAGCCTCTCGAATCGGTGCCGCTTCTGACAGCGCGGACAGCGCGTCGTCTCGGGGCGCCCCTCGACGATCCAGAGGGCGTGACAGTCCCGGCAGCCGACGACGGCGTACATACGATCCCCTTCGGAGCCTGTCAGTTGAATCTGCCGACTATCGAACGAAACATCAGTCAGATCTAGGAAGATCAATTACCTAATATTCCCTTGTATGGGGTAAATCTACCATTATACTTTGAGGGGAAGCCTCTTAATACGGTATCAGTTACAGAGACACATGTCTGAGCGAACCGATCATCTTGCAGCCACGGACGGGCTCGCGGATCCGAACGACTACCGCGCAAACTGCGGAGTCGGCGTCGTCATGGATCTCGACGGCGACTCCTCCCATGGAACTGTCGCTGACGGACTCGAACTGCTCGCAAACCTCGAACACCGCGGAACGACGGGTGCCGACGAGAACACCGGAGACGGTGCCGGGATCCTGTTGCAGACTCCCCACGAATTCTTCGCCGACGAGATCGACGATCTGCCGGCGAGCGGTGAGTACGCCGTTGGGTCGTTTTTCATGCCGCAGCGCGACGACGCGATCGCGCGTCTGCAAGACCTCACCGAGCGCGTCCTCGCAGATCACGGCCTCGACGCTTTCGCGTGGCGCGAGGTTCCGACCGACAACGAGACGCTCGGACGGACTGCCGTCGAATCCGAACCGACCGTCGTCCAGTGTTTCGTTCGATCCGAACTCGACGACGACGCGTTCGATCGCGCGCTGTACGTCGGGCGTCGTGACCTCGAAAAGACCGTCGAATCGCGTGATTTCGACGGTGCAGCCAGATTTTACATCTGCTCTCTCGATCGCGACACTGTCGTATACAAAGGGCTTTTGACCGCCGAACAGCTGGTGGAGTACTACCCCGAACTGCTCGACGATCGAGTCCAGTCCGCCTTCGCGATGGTTCACGCGCGCTTCTCGACGAACACGCTCGGCGCGTGGCATCTCGCCCACCCGTACCGCAACATAATCCACAACGGCGAGTTCAACACGATCCAGGGGAACATCAACTGGATGCGCGCCCGGGAGGACGACCTCGCCCACCCTGATTTCGGCGATGATCTCGATACGATCAAACCGATCATCAACGATCCCGACCAGTCCGATACCGCCTCCGTCGACAACGCGCTCGAACTGCTCATGCAGGGCGGCCGAGAGATGCCACACGCGCTTCGTATGCTGATCCCCGAAGCGTGGCGACTCGACGCCAATCGGGTTTCCGAGGAACGCAAAGAGTGGTACGACTACCACGCGTCGCTCGTCGAGCCGTGGGACGGCCCCGCCCTCGTCGCCGCGACCGACGGCGAGCGGATCGGCGCCGTGTTGGACCGAAACGGACTCCGGCCCTGCCGGTACGACGTGACGAGCGACAACACGCTTATCATGGCCAGCGAGGCCGGCGCGCTCGAACACGATTTCGGCGAAATCGAACGACGCGATCGGCTTCAGCCCGGCCAGCTGTTCATCGCTGATCCCGAGGAGGGGCGGATCATTCCCGACGGCGAGATCTTCGACGATCTCGTCGACGAGAAGTTCGGCGAATGGGTCACAGACCAGCAGGTTCGAATCGACGAGCTCGCCGACGCGAACGATTCAACCTCCCGTGACCCGGTCTCATCGATCCGGTCCCAGCAGGCGCTGTACGGCTACACTTACGACGAGATGAACCACCTTCTGGAACCGATGGCCAAAGACGGGAAAGACCCCGTCGGCTCGATGGGTGACGACACGCCGCTCAGCGTTCTCTCGCAGTTCAACCGACCGCTGTTTACGTATTTCAAACAGCTCTTCGCGCAGGTAACGAACCCGCCGCTCGATTACATCCGCGAAGAGCTCGTTACCTCACTCGAATCGCGGCTCGGCTACCAGCGCAACCTCCTGGATGAGACGCCGGATCACGCGCGACAGCTCGTCCTCGATTCGCCGATCCTTTCGGACGCACAGACGGCGGCCATCAAAGAGCTCGACGGCGACCTGTCGACGTACGTCCTCGATATCACGTTCGACCCAGACCGATCTCTCGAAGCCGCAGTCGAAGCTATTCGACGGGAGGCCACGGACGCGGCTCGAGAACACGACATCATCGTTCTCTCGGATAGAGGGGCAGGCGAGGCCGCGATCCCGATTCCCGCGCTGCTTGCGACCGGCGGCGTCCACCACCATCTCGTTCGGAACGGCCTCCGAAATCACGTCGGGCTCGTCCTCGAATCGGGCGATCCCCGGGCGGTCCATCACGTCGCGACCTGCGTCGGATACGGCGCGGGCGCGGTGAACCCGTATCTCGCCTATCAGTCGATCTCGGATCTCGTCGCCGGTCCGGACGGTGCCGACGAGGAAGCGGCGATCGGAGCGTACGTGAAAGCCGTCGAAGACGGCCTGCTGAAGACGATGGCGAAGATGGGGATCTCGACCGTCGAATCCTATCAGGGAGCCCAGATATTCGAAGCGGTCGGCCTCGATTCCGATTTCGTCGCCGAGTACTTCGAGGGAACCACCGCCCGGACCGAGGGCGTCGATATCGACGACATCGAATCCGATCTGCGAAAACGCTACGACGTTGCGTTCGGCGATGACCCGGATCTCGAACGGCAGGGCGAGTACGAACACCGCTCGTCCGGCATCTCTCACGAGTGGAACCCACAGACCGTCGGAACGCTCCAGAAAGCCGTCCGACAGGGCGACTACGAAGCGTATCGGGAGTTCGCCGAGTTGACGAACGACCAGACCGAGAACCTGCAGACGCTCCGCGGCCTCCTGGAGTTCGATTCGGACCGTGATCCGGTCGACATCGAGTCGGTCGAACCCGTCGAAGAGATCGTCAAACGGTTCTCGACGGCCGCGATGAGTCTCGGCAGCATCTCGCCGGAAGCCCACGAGAACAACTCGATCGCCATGAACCGCCTGGGCGCGAAATCTAACACCGGTGAGGGGGGCGAACCGCCCGAGCGATTCGGAACCGAGAAAGAGTGCAACGTCAAGCAGGTCGCCTCGGGCCGTTTCGGCGTCACGTCGACCTATCTGACGAGCGCCGACGAGTTACAGATCAAGATGGCGCAGGGGTCGAAACCCGGTGAAGGCGGTCACCTTCCCGGAAAGAAAGTCAACGAGATGATCGCCCACGTTCGGTACTCGACCCCCGGCGTCGGCCTCATTTCACCGCCGCCGCTGCACGACATCTACTCGATCGAGGATCTCAAACAGCTGATCCACGATCTGAAGGCGGCGAACCCCGAGGCGGATATCAACGTCAAACTCGTCTCTGAAGCGGGTATTGGAACCATCGCCGCCGGTGTCGCGAAAGCAAACGCCGACGTCGTCCACATCTCCGGACACTCCGGCGGAACCGGTGCGTCACCGAAAACGTCGATCAAGAATGCAGGACTTCCGTGGGAGCTCGGGCTGGCGGAGGCGAACCAGATGCTGTGTTCGACCGGGCTTCGCTCACGAATCCGAGTGTCCGTCGACGGAGGGATGAAGACCGGATACGACGTGGCAGTCGGCGCGC
>LKMJ01006664.1_pt1 | contig 10886 bp, 13 predicted proteins | sample 643391 | NCBI WGS metagenome assembly LKMJ01 (sample SAMN04112250, study PRJNA286221) | soda lake metagenome | biome: soda lake; feature: Kulunda Steppe; material: water; isolation source: sample PL-Br10 brine of Picturesque Lake | place: Russia: Kulunda steppe | collected 2010-07
CCGTTTGCCGAGTCCTCGACGATCACACACTCCTCAGGCGCGACCCCGAGAACTTCCGCGCCGTACTCGAAGATATCCGGTTCGGGTTTGCTTCCACCGTCGATGTCCTCACCACTGATCACTGCCTCGAAATCCCCTTCGAGGTCGAACCGATCGAGTACCATGTCGATCCAGTCGTGAGGATCCGACGAGACCAGCGCAACCGGGACGTTTCGGTCGTCGAGGTCGGAGAGCAGGGTCTCGAATCCCTCGAGAAGGTCGACCCGTTCAGTGTAGATTTCGGTCGCGGCGTCAGTAAACATGGCCTCGAACTCTGCCCGGGAGATGGCCGTGCCGTACTCGACCTCGAGGTAGTCATAGATCTCCCGGTAGTTCATCCCGGCGGTCTCTTCGACAGCGACCGGCTGGTCGGGGACCGCAGCAGGAAGGATCGTCGAGCGCTGGAGCTCGACCCAGTCGTCCTCACTAGTGACGATGACACCGTCCATGTCGAACAACACTGCGTGCATGCACCCACAGTACGTGGGCTGTCGGATAGCCGTTCGGTTACACTCGAGGAGGTTAGACAATCAGCTCGGGGTGAACGAGATCTACGGGGATCTAAGCTGTCACAGTGGACAGGCCTAGGGCTTTATCAGTCGACTGACCAGGGCCGTCCAATGCAGGCTGAACTACACACACGGTCACACGACACTGACTGGGAGGGGGCCGTCCCGATGGCACTCGACGTCCGACTCATCGCCCTGGTCGGAGTCGTCGCCGCGCTCGCGGCCTCACTGAACGTTCCTTACGGCGGCCTCACGTTCGCTGCCATCGCGTTCGCGCTGCTCGCCGGGGCGGGAACGCTGAGTCACCTCCTCGGCGAGCGTCGGCTCCGTGGCCGACTCGAGGCGTTGCTGACTCACTGGCAGGACGCCGGCCTCGAGGTCGAACGCGTCGAGCGGGCAGACGGGCTGACCGAGACGGGCTGGACCGTCCGAACACCAGAGGGGCCGATTCGAATTGGTGGCGTCGCACTCGCCCCGCTCACGAAACTCACCGTCGACGGGCCGAACGGCCGAATGGTCTTCCAGGTCGACGACGATGAGTCGCTGGCCGCCGTCGTCGCGGAGTGTCTCGAGAGCAATTCACGGCGTCGGTGAGCGCTGGCTTGCCTGGTGTTCGACCGGTAGTGACCCACGGTTTCCCCACATCGAGACCGGCATGGCCGATACAAAATTTTTGATCGAATGTTTGCCAAAACGTTTTAGTATACGTGCACAGTTCCCTTTATTGGTAAATAAAAACATGAAGCGGTACGAATTGCAGTACGAATGTGTCGAATGTTCGACTGGCGTCCCACCAGTCGCCTACCGAGCCCGCTGTCCAGAGTGTGGCGGTTCGCTACGTTCGCGTCGCGATCAGCGACACGCGACGAGCAGCTAATCGAAGAGGTCCTCGTGGCGGGAGGCGAGGTTGGTGTAGCCGCCAGTCGAGAAGTCCTCGAAGAGTTCTTCGGCGTCGATTGTCGTCTCCTCGAGTGGCGTGATCTCTGCGGGAACGCCACGGACGAACGACGCCTCGGGAATGTCGTAGTCGTCGGGGACAACGGTGCCGGCAGCGACGACCGAACCCGAGCCGACCGTCGCGCCGGTGTTGAGCGTCGCGTTGAACCCGACGAGTGCGTGGGTTTCGACGGTCGCCTCGTTTAGCACGGCCCCGTGGCCGATCATGACCTGATCTGCGACCTGGGAGGCGTGGATTGTCGCGTTGTCACCCACGTGTGTCTGAGCCCCGATCTGCACCGGCCCAATGTCCCCACGCAACACGACGCCTGGCCAGACACTCGCCTTGGCATCGACGGTAACATCACCGACGGCAACGGCTTCGCGGCTCACCGACGCCTGGGGATCGATCGACGGCTGCTTGCCCTCGAACGCGTAGGTCCGACTGTCCACCATGCCCACGGCCTCCACGTCCGCCATTATAACAGTAGCCCCGCTCGATCAGAGCGTCGCGCCCGTCGAGCCACCGTCGATCAGGATCGATTCACCATTAATATACCCCGACCGCGGCGAACAGAGGAACGCGACCGTATTCCCGAGTTCCATCGGATCGCCGACCCGCTCGAGTGGGTTGTCAGCCCAGTCGGCCAAGCCCTCCTCATAGGAGTCGTACTCACCACGCGAGACGGCATCGTCGATGAGCTCCTCGATACGGGCAGTCTCGTGGGCACCCGGCAGGACGGCGTTGGTCCGTATCTCCGGGGCAAGCTCTTTCGAGAGGGTCTTTTCGAGGCCGACGACGCCCATCCGCACGGCGTTCGAAAGCACGAGGTCGTCGAGTGCCTCCTTGACGCTCCGGGAAGTGATCGTGACGATGGTGCCAGGTTCCTCACCAGCACGGAGATGCGGTTCGGCCGCGCGTACGAGTCGAACGACGCTCATTACCAGCAACTCATAGGCGGCTTCCCAGTCTTCGTCGTCGGTCTCGAGGAACGGGCCGGCCGGCGGACCGCCAGCGCTCGTCACGAGGTGATCGAGCCGGCCGAACTCGTCAACGGTGCGGTCGACGAGTCGCTCGATGTCGTCGAGGTCGGTCAGATCGCCGGGCTGAGCGACGACGGCCCCCGATCCGGCTGCGGCGATCTCGTCTGTAGCGTCGGCTAAGCGCTTCTCGTCGCGGCCGTTGATCACCACGTCGACACCCTCCCGGACGAGTGCCGTCGCCGAGGCCTTCCCGAGCCCGCTCGAGGATGCGGTCACCAGTGCTACGTTGCCGTCGATGGCGAGATCCATGCTATCACTCTAGCACGCCAGGAAAAAGCTCCAGTGGTCGGATCGAACGCAGGCTTCGAAGCGCTTTTGATCTGGCTCCCGAAACCGAGTCGGTAATGCTCGAGCGTGAACGGCTCATCGAGATCGTCGTCGCCGTGGGCATCGTTTTTGCGATGCTCGGCGCGATGGTCGCGATCGGCACGACCTACGGCAGCGAGAACGGCATCCTCTCGCCGGACGCCGCAGATCTCCTGGTCGGTGCCATCGTCGGCTTTATTCTGCTGTCGACCGCTATCGGGATCGCACTCGCGTTCGCCCTCAACGAGCCAGGTGAGGGACTCGAAGACGAGACCTCCACAGAGAGCTGAAAAACGCTTTTTCCGATGGCGAAAAAAGTAGCCATAATGAGGAATTTCGGCCGTGCCGATCGTGGCGTCGCCTGGCCACTGCTGGTCGTGATCGCCGCCTGCGTCTTTCTCGTCGGGCTGGTCCTTACTGACGTGACGACAGCCGTCGCCGTAACTGGGAGTGCGGTCGTGGTCGGCGGCCTCCTGCTGACTGTCCTCTGGGTTGCGTTGCCGACAGGCGACGGAGCCGACAACGACGTCTGGAAGGCGATTCCCTCCTGGCAGTACGACGGTCGCCACGTCGAGTCCGGTGGGCTCACTCGTCACGAACAAGAACAGTCCCTCAGAGAGATTCAAGACCAGGCAGCCGAACTCACAGAAGAAGAGTGATTACTCGGCACTTGCTTCGCGGCCCTCACGCCAGTCTTCGAGCTCCTCGTCGTCTTCGTCATCGAGCCGCTGCTCGTAGTAGGCCATCGGATGTGGAATCCGGTCACAGAGGTCGTCTTTGTTGACACAGTCACCGTAAGACTGCATCGTCGCACACGACGGTGGTGAGTACTCCGTCGGAGAGGTCTCACCGCGGATATGGTCGGTCTGGTAGCGAGTCATCTCCTCGCCGAACGAGGAGTTCACCCGATAGAGGTCGACGACCTCGTCAGTGCTCATCCCGATGCTCGTCAGAAACGAAGTGATTGCAAACCGCGAGTGATGGGGCAGGTGTTCACCTTTCTGAATATCGTCGAGCAAGGCCTTCATACAGGGCGGGAAGAGGTCCGGAACGACAGTATCGATCTCGCGGGTGAGATCGAGGTCGGCGAGTACCTCTTGGAGGGTAGCAACTTCGACCTCGAGTTGCGTTCCGATCACATCGGGCACGTCGAAGGGAAGCCCATCCTCGATGCGCTCACGAATCGCTTCCCGAAGGAGGAGATGGAGTTCGTCCTCGGTCACTGGCACCTCGCCGTCTGTCAGCGGGCGGTTGACGAGTCGCCACTCATCTGTCCAGAGGTCAGCCGCAAGCGGGAGGTACGCACCCACCGCGAGTCGGTATCCTGTCTCGGTCTCGCGGACGTCGTCACGAAGGTCGAACTCGGCGAGGATATCCTCGAGTGAGAGGCCAGCCGTCGAGACGCTCTTGAGTTCCGTTCTGTCAGTCAGGTCGGCCTCGAAGCGCTCGTGGGCCGTTGTGGCTTCGCCACGGGCATACTTTCGGACCAGCACGCGCTCGTCGACCAGCGAGACGAGCACCCGTGCAACCGGATACGAGAGCAACTCCGTCCGCTGGTCAGGGTGGGGATCACCGGTCTCGCCGTCCTCGAGTGCCGAGACCACGCGCTCAGTCGCGCGGTCGACGACCGCCCGGTCCCGTTCGACGACGGTCGCAAGATCGACCGCCGTCTCGGCGACGGCCTCCCGGGCCGAACCGAGAAACGGGTACCGCGCGTGGAGTGGCTGCATCGGTAGGTCCATGTGACGCCGACGAAATAAGCGCGCTGATTGGGACAGCCAACCGCGCTCGTGACGGGAGCGTTCAAGGCCGCCGACCTCGATACTCAAGATATGAACGTGACCCGCGACGGCGTCACCCTTACCTACGAGGTCGACTCGGGTGCAGACGGCCCACCGGTCGTCTACTGCCAGGGATTGGGGCTGGGGCGGTGGTGCTGGCGGTGGCAACGGACAGCCCTCGAGCGTGACACCATCGCACCGAACACGCGTGGCACGGACGGGTCCGATGTGGGCCTCCCACCACTCGTTGGGCGGCTTCCGGGCCGTCTCCGTCGGCGGCTGACCCGTGGCCCGGCACGCTACTCACTCGAAGGGCTCGCAGCCGACCTCGAGGCAGTACTCGAGGATGTCGGCTGCCGCCGGTGTCACCTCGTCGGCCTCGGTGTCGGCGGGATGATTGGCCTCGAGCACGCGTGTGCGTACAGCCGTGCGAAGACGGTGACGGTGGTCGGGGCGACCCACGGCGGTGTTGACGCGGCACCGATTTCTGAGGCGGCCTGGACCGGGCTCCTCGCAGGTGGTGACACTCAACGCAAGCGACTCCGTGCCCGACTCCGATGGCTGTTCAGCGAGCGGTTCGTCAACCGGAATCCACACCTGCTCGATCGACTGATCGAGTGGCAACTGGCCGACGGCCCACCGGACCCAGCGTGTGAGGCGCTGATCGGTGCCATCGAGACGGCGAGTCTGGCTGATCGGCTCCGGACGCTCAGGATACCAACGCTCGTTCTTCACGGACGGAATGACCGGATCGTTCCCGCGATCAACGCGCGACTACTCGCCGAAACGATCCCCGAAACGCGGCTCGAGGTCGTCGACGGGGCCGGTCACTGTCTCCCAGTCGAGCGACCGGCGCTGGTGACGGCGGCACTCGAGTCGTTCATCGACACAGCAGACACACGCGGGCGACGGCAGTCGACACCACTTATCAGTGATTGAGATGGTCACTGCTCATCGGTGAGTACCCTGATCGTCCCCTCACTGCTCACACAGACGTCAAAGCCCTCGTAGACGAACCAACACTCGTGTGTGCCCGCACGCTCGCGGGTGGCGTGGGCAAAGAGCGCGTCGAGGGCATCCGGATCGACGACCTCGTACAGTGGGGTGAGTTCGATGGGGTCGGTCTCGAGGACAGCGGCAATGCCGGTAACAACGCGCTGACTCGGTGATTCAGCGGCGTGTGGATCGAATGGGATGATAGAGACGGTGGCCGCTGCTGTATCGTTGGAGGACATACACACATTCAGTTCTCAATCGGTGTAGGTCTCCCCCTTCGTATATTATATCCTTATAACTGAAAACACGGCGTCGTCACCAACACAGAACCGGTCTCCGAAGGCTGATAAGAGCTAGTCGCTCTGAATCCGTGGGGCGAGCATGTAGGTGACCTGGCCTTTGCCCTCCGCAAACCCAAAGAAGATTTTGACCGGGAACTCCTCGCCGAGGGCAAGCGTGACCTCGGCGTCGCTCGGGATTGCTTTATTCATATCTTTGAGGTAATCGAGTGAAAACAGCGAGTGGGCCGCCCCCGGATGGAGGTCGATTACGTCCCCGGCACCGAGTTCGAGGTGGACATCGTCGGTGTCACCCTCGGCGTTGACATAAAATGTTTCGGCTCCCTCGTCGACGCCCAGCGCGATGTGATCGGAGACCATATCCGCGGCGGTGACCGAGCGGTTGACGTCACGGCCCTCGAGAACGACCTCAGCAGAGAGATCCAGATCTGGAATGTCCGGTTCCTGGCGGATCGAGTCGGGATCAATCAGTGCGAGGGTGTACTCGAGGCCGTCGAGTTGGATGTGGAGTTTGCGGGTCTCCTCATCGAGTTCGAGCTGGACGAGCTGTCCGGATTCGGCCATCCCGGCGATATCCTCGAGACGCGAGAGATCGACGCCGATCGTCCCACCGTCGGCCTCGTAGGATTCAAACGCCGACGCCTCGAGCGAGAGATCGACCATCCCGACGTTCGCCGGATCGACGGCCCGGATCTCGAGGCCCGACTCCTCGAGGTGGATCTTGCACTCGTCAACCAGCACGCTCACCGAATCGAGCGCGCTGGAGAGCGTTGCCGCACTCACGATGGCCTTGAACATATGGCCCGGATACGGACGACCAGCATAAAAAGAAACCGTCTCCGGACGCCTCCGGCTAGATACTCGATCGTTGGAGCGGCTGCTTGAATCTGCAAGCAATAGCTCAGTGTCACCGTCGATGAGCGTTCGCGTACACGATGACCATCCCAGACGTTCCCGGTCGCCAAACCCGTCCAGCGTATACGACCGAACGCCGCGGGTGGTACGGGTACGGGCAGACGACGACCATGGACAAGCGTCCAGTGGGTCGCGTTCTTCACGACTTCAGTGGAATCTTCGGTGAGATCAGTATCTTCGCGTTGCCAGTCCTTCTGATCGTCGCTGCAGGCGGCGAACCGTCGTTTTACGGTGTGACCACCGCGACGTTCGCCGCCTGGCTCACCCTCGCTGTCGTCGCCACCGCAATCAGAGGTGGCTGGATCAGACCACTCGCAACCGACACCCTCGGGTGGGTATCGTACTCGCCGGCACTGGTCGGCTTGCGACTCGTCTACTACAACACAACCCTCTTGCTTGCTGGCTACGGTGGCTGGGCGGTGGCAGTCGCGGTCGACACCCCCGCGAGTTCCGTGGCGATCGCGCTGGCTGTCAGTACGCTCGCGGCGCTTTCGTTCCCCCGGCTCGGGGAACGTCTCGCCCGCTGGGAGCGACACCGTCGCCGCTCGGCAGATCCATAGGGCCTGTCAACGGCAGCAAGCGAGATACGCCGTGGCGTCTGCGAGACAGCAGGTCTTTCAGCGTCTGGCCCCAACGACGGCCACCCGGTCGACTCCGACGTGGCGGCCAACACGGAGTCGATTGTGCGACTACCATGACCCGGAAAGACGAGTACTACAACAAGGCGAAACAACAGGGCTACCGATCTCGCGCAGCCTACAAACTTCAGCAACTCGACGACCTCGAAGACGTTATTGCACGTGGGGACACCGTCGTCGACCTCGGAGCCGCTCCCGGCGGCTGGCTCCAGGTCGCCGCCGAAGCAGTCGGCCCAGAGGGGCGCGTGATCGGCGTCGACCGCCAGCGGATCAAATCCTTCGAAGACGAGGTCGACGATTGGATCGAGACCGTACGCGGCGACATGACCGAGGAACGAACCCGAACGCGAGTCCTCGAGGTCGCAGGCGTCGATCCGGACGCTGCGGTGGACGAGACGGGCGGTCCAGTCGACGTCGTCGTCTCGGATATGGCACCGAACGTCTCCGGGGAGTACTCACTCGATCAGGCCCGATCACTCCATCTGGCCCGCCAGGCCTTCGAGACCGCCCTCGAGTTGCTCGATACGGGTGGTGACTTCGTGGTGAAGGTGTTCCAGGGACCCGACGTCGAGGCGTTTCGGGCAGAGATCGACGAGGAGTTCACCTACGTTCGGGCAACGAGCCCCGACGCCTCCCGCAAGGAATCGTCTGAGATCTACTTCATCGGGAAGGGACGGCTGTCTGCCCCCGTGCGGCCAGGGGACGAACTCGAGGTCGAGATCGTCGACGTCGGGAGCGAGGGCGACGGGATTGCCTCAGTCGACGGCTACCGATTGTTTGTCCCAGCCACCGAAGAAGGCGAGACAGTCACGGTGCGCGTCGACGACGTAAAGCCGAACTTCGGATTCGCACAGCGACTCGACCGGGACTGAGAGCGAGCCCAGGAGACCCAGTGTTTTAGCCGGCCGGGACCAAAGGGTGGGTAGATGCCAGCAGGCGAGTACGGGCTGGTCGACCTCGAGGAGGCCGAGACCCCGGGAAACGAGTGGGCAGAGATCGACGTCAGTGACACGGCTGCCGATCGCATCGCACGCAAACGCGACCGGGAGTTCGAACAGTTCGAGCAACGGATCAAAGACGCAGACCAGTTCAAAGTCGAGCAATCTGTCTTCGACGACGCGACGCTGGCGGCGCTGTATAAACTCGTCCAGGACGGCCATGTCGAAGCGTTCGGTGGGCCACTCTCGACGGGAAAGGAAGCAAACGTCTATCAGGCACTCGGTGACGACCGCGAGGTCGCAGTCAAAGTCTACCGGATCAACGCCTCGAACTTCCGGCAGATGCGGGAGTATCTCGAGGGTGATCCCCGGTTCGAGGGGCTGGGCGGGAAAAAGAAAGACGTCGTCCTCGCGTGGGTCAGAAAGGAACTCGCAAACCTCCGGCGTGCTGGGGCCGCCGGCGTCCGGGTTCCCGAACCGATCGCCGCCGAGCGGAACGTGCTGGTGATGGAGTACATCGGCAACGAGGACGGCCGCGCAAAGCGACTGGGCGAAGTCCACATCGAGAACCCCCAGACCGCCTACGACGTGCTTCGGGAGTATATGCGCCGGCTCTACAGTGCCGGCTTGATCCACGGCGATCTCTCGGAGTACAACGTCGTCTTTGATGAGGGGCAACTCGTCGTCATCGACCTCGGGCAGGCGGTCACCGTCCACCACCCGAACAGCCGAAACTTCCTCGAGCGCGATTGTCGAAACGTGGCGAACTTTTTTAGCCGGCAAGGCCTCGAAACCGACCCGGATGAGCTCCTCGCGTTCGTGACGGGTCTGGAGCCAGACCCTTCGCGCGACTAGAGGCCACAGCGCGAGCAACCTTTGGCAACGACTTTAGGCCCGGCAATAGCCAGTGTTGGCATGGATATCGACATCGGAAACGCTCTGAGCGAGGTCGCCTCGCCGGGGCTCTCACGTTCGAATCTCGAGCGACTCGACGAACAGGTCACAGCCGCCCACGAGCGGATCGAAGCCGGCAGAGCCGAAGACGAACACGGCTATGCCGCACTCAATCTCCCGACAGAGACCGATCCCGACGCGATCAGGGAGGCCGTCGAACCGGTTCGTGACTGTGAGGCCCTCCTGACGGTCGGCATCGGCGGCAGCGCTCTGGGGGCCGCGACGATCGTCGACGCCCTCGACACTGACGGCACCGAGACGGTCTTTCTGGACAACGTCGACCCCGTGTGGGTGACCGATCAGCTCGACGCCCTCCCACTCGAGAACACCGCGATCAACGTCGTCTCCCGGTCGGGGACGACCGCCGAGACGCTCGCGAACTTTCTCGTCGTGCGTGAAGCCTACGAGGAGGCCGGTGTCGACTGGACCGAGCAGACGGTCGTCACGACCGGCGAGTCCGGCCCACTCAGAGATCTCGTCGACGCCCACGACCTGCCGTCGTTGCAGGTTCCCGATGGCGTCCCCGGCCGGTTTTCTGCGCTCTCGAGTGTTGGACTCGTCGCTCCGGCCGTCTGTGGGATCGATATCGACGAACTACTCGCTGGCGGAGCAGCTGAAGCCGACTCACTGACTGGCTCGCTGTTCGACTGTCCAGCCTACGCCTACGGAGCCGTCGCCTACGCGCTTTCGACACGTGGCGTCAACGTGAACGCGATGATGCCCTACGCCGAGTCACTCGAAACCTTCGCCGAGTGGTACGCCCAGTTGTGGGCCGAGAGTCTCGGTAAGGACAGCCTCGGACAGACGCCGGTCCGAGCACTGGGCGCAACCGACCAGCACTCTCAGCTCCAGCTCTACCGGGCCGGCCCACGGAACACGATGGTGACGTTCGTCGACGCGGGCGAACGCCCGGACCGACAGCTCCCCGAAACAGACATCGAGGAGCTGGCGTATCTTGGCGGCTCGAGCCTTGGAGAGCTGCTCGAAGCCGAGTTCGCCGCGACGGAGGCGAGTCTCGCCAACGCCGGTCGGCCGAACGTTCGACTGGAACTCGAAGCCGTCGACGCCGCCGAACTCGGCGGTCTGCTGTATGGGATGGAAGCTGCCTGCGTCCTCGCTGGCGAACTCCACGGTGTCGATACGTTCGTCCAGCCGGCCGTCGAATGGGGCAAAAAGGCTGCCCGTGGCCTGCTCGGCGGCGGTGAGTTTGCCGAGGCCGACGCCGTCACCGGCAAGACCGAGCTGCGCATCGAACGGTAATCTGGCAGAGAGCGGAGGCTCTTTGACTGCGGAGCCAAACGGACAGCTAATGGCACCGGTTACCGAGCAACCGACCTCGAACGAGGTCACAGACGTCGGGATCATCCTTGCCGTGGCAGTGTTGCTCACGACGACGGTTCCCCTCAAGCAGGGACTCACGGAGCCGACACTCCTCGCAGGGGCCGCGTTCGCGGCTCTCACTGCAGTCGGCTTGCTCGCCCGCCGGCAGGGACTACTCGAGCGCCGTCCCGCTGGCTCGCTCGCCGTCGGC
>LKMJ01006667.1_pt1 | contig 10883 bp, 16 predicted proteins | sample 643391 | NCBI WGS metagenome assembly LKMJ01 (sample SAMN04112250, study PRJNA286221) | soda lake metagenome | biome: soda lake; feature: Kulunda Steppe; material: water; isolation source: sample PL-Br10 brine of Picturesque Lake | place: Russia: Kulunda steppe | collected 2010-07
AACTAAAAGCTCACATGAGCAAGCATCACAGACTTGGAGATGCTAATACCAACTCAGGTTACTATAACTATTGGAAGAGACTGCTCACCTTTGTGAATCTTACAACTAGCAATTCTTTTTGGAACAAAACAAGGATTAATGTATCAAAGGAAAGGAATGTCATGAAATTTAGAATGGGTGCTCTTTACTCTCAGAAAATGGCCCATCTTTATGGCACAGCCACTAGTTCATCTTGTCTGTTGTGTCATCAGCCAGACAGCCAAATCCATATGCTTTCTGGCTTTCAGCATGCTTCAATTTAAAACATGGTGACTGAAAGGCATAACATTGCTTCCAGGCTCATCATCAAAATCTTGAACAAAGGCGATTTTGGAGGAAACATCATTTTTACAGATTTTGGACGTGAAACACGGATGGCTCAACAAAGTCTGGTCTTAGCGGCACATGTATCCAATAGGACTTAACCCTAATGGCTTCTACCAAACCTGTCAGCAGACGAACTTGATCCTGCTCAAGACCAGATGCTATTTGCATACTGCCAGTTGGAACGAAAAATGACCATCAAAGAGACATACAGGCTATACACCCTTCGCGCTGGGATGTACACTTCATTGAAGTAAAATATTGTGATGATACTCGACCAGAGCAACAACTAGCAAGTTCAACTGAACAGCATTGAAACACGCCCTTGCGCAGCAATGCCACAAAATAAGCCTTCATACCATCCTTATTGGAGTGATGGGGACCATCTATAAATGTCATACTGAAGTACCCCTTAGTAAGCTTGGCCTGACCGGTGTAGAGAAAGAAAACTTACTCTCGATTAAAATACTCATTCTATTCAATATGCAACAAAGATCATAAATACAAGTAGGAGGTTGAAAAACACCAAGGAAGAAACATATGGCTCTTTTCAGAGCCCTCCTGACCCCCACTAATGACCTTCTTCCTCGTTTGATGGTGGAGGTTTGCCTGGTGCTTGCACCAGATGTAAACTTCTTCCTTAATTTACGCAAGCAGGGTTTACCTTGTTAGCGTAGTCTTTTCTTTTCTTTTTCCAGCAGGGGTGATTTGTCACTCCAGATAAGCCCAGCACCAAATTTGTGCTTTTTGTGACCTGGAGGTTAACCTCTCAAGCGCCACTTAGGCACCTGCTAAGCGCGCTGTTATACTTGACTTTGTCACGTTCACAAAACAGTCACCCTCCACATTTCTTGTTGTGAGCTACGGTGTGGACCTCAAAGAATTTTGTCTAGACCTGAAGCCTATGGGTGCGCCTGTGTGCCACAGCGTTTCCAAATAAGGGCACATGCTTCCTTCATAGTAAGGGGCCAGAATCAAGCTGTTGCCTTGAATGCGCAAGGCATAAGTCAGTCACAGTCGTATCATTATGTTGGTATCTAGGAAAAAGCCAGTCCCTCCTCGGAATACGGAACTACTACTAGGGTGGGTTCAAGCACAAAATGTGCCACCTGGTGCCACAACCATCACACAACAGCATGTTCTCATCCATCTATCATATTTTAGGATCAATACCTGGCAAGTGGCATGGTGCGACATTACACACACTGTTCATGACTGTGACCCCACATTTGCCTTGGAGTTATGTCGTCCCATTAGGATTCACACTCTTTGGGCCAGGACTTGAAGTCTGCTATCTAACACTCCACACCGCAAATGGACAAATCTCCAACTGCAAACTGCCGGATGCTGGGCAAAAAGCCACCCCCTCTGCAGCAACAGGGATACCCCTGCTGGAGCAGTCTTCTCTTTTCTTCTGTTTCCCCCCCACCCTTCGGCCGAGCTTTCTGCTGGCCGCATCTGAGCAAAGTATTTGTCCGCTCCATAGCTGCCTTCTCAACTGGTAAGTGTTGCAAGGCAGAATGGTGACAGAGTTGCATGCTACTGTGCTACGGTGCTACGCTACCCTCCATAGCGTAGCTGTAAAGATTTGTAGCATAGCACTGTGCTACGCTGCGGAGAGGACTATATAGTATAGTCCTACATGAGGCTTCAGCCTCGCCTTCCTCTCCGTGCCCCGACTATCTGCTGAGTTGTCCCACAGAGCATATTTGTGAACCTGTAGTACGAGGAAGATTGGATACTAGAGCTTAATAATAGGCCAAGCAGGTGTCACCTGCACCATTAGTACCCATACAGTGTTTGTTTGCTTGAAAGCCCCTACACCAACAAGGGAGTGCTGTTGCAGTGTGAGATTCCAGCATAGTTGTCCTGGCTTGAAGCCAGCAAAGCTCCGGATACTCGAGCAGGCGGCGTGGCACCCGCGATGGGAAGTCGACTGTCTACACTCGCAACCTGTTGGTTCGAGGTTCATCAATGGAGGCTTTCGACCGGCTAAGTTGCCCTCGTTCGGCAGATATAGCCTTGACCTTAAACCTAAACCTAATCCTTGAAGCCAGAAACTCGCAAGAGAGCAGCCAAACTTCTCCAGAGTTCCGAAAGCCACTTGAATGGGTCAGCATGCAAGCATTGCATGTGCCAGCTTCTGTCATGCAGCTAAGCTGGCTGCCGCTCCAAGGTGTTCGGCCCATGGGTAGCCAGAGCCTCAGCACCTGGCATAAGTTTATTCAAACACTAGCAACATGTACATGAGAGCCCATCTATGATGGTACATGCTTTGAAGAGAGCTACAGAGCTGCACCAGCTTCAAAAGAGCTTGTTCATGTATAACTATAATCCATGGGGGCTCAACGTATCATCACAAGTTAGGCCGAGGCAACGCTGGATGAAATAGCTGTTTGAAGTGCTCAGTGCTTGCCTATAAAAATTGCTACAGTACAAGCAAGCTGTAGCATAGCCATAACATGTAACCAAGTACAGGCAAAACAGAACTAGCCATAAATGCCCAGCCAACTGACACAACCGAATTCACATGCGAATGTATCACAAACCTGACGCAGAAGGAAGGGTAAAACTCAGATATGAAGCTAAAAATTATTTGACTTCTATTCAAGAGCGAAAATTTATTGCGCAATAACATTGCACATTAACATTGTTTAAGAGCAAAAATTTATTACGCAATAATACGTCATGGTGGACCCAAGCTGTTGTGTTGTCACAACAAGTGACAGTGGTGTAAACCAAGAGGCGAACGTGTTGTATCCACAACATGGTCTTGTGAACAACGCCATGGTCCAAGTGCTCCAACAACTGTGTCCAGCGGACGTGGCTCATTTGAGGTGTGTTACACAGTCTCTCAAGCTGGGGCACCGTTTCTGGTTTGCTTGTCCTGCACGCACAGCTTAGGGAGGCATCAGCCCGTTCATGCGAGTCAACTGCACAACCCCTCGTCTGTACAAGGGGAGGGGGCTAAGAAAGCCGCAGATGGTGGAGATGCGATTTGAAAACCCCAGTCAGGTGCTCTCATGTGATCCTTGTGGCGTGTGGGCGGACGGCTGCTTTCAGGTGTACCTCCAAGTCCTGGCGTGACGATGTGGACATGTGCATGGCAGACTTGTGCCTTGTGGATGCCTTCCCTGCAACGCTGGCGGAGGCGGCCACCCGTTTCCCCATGGCGCAGCATCTCTGCCTCCTCTTCACACGTGCGTCAGCCTGGTTGCGCAGCCTTGCAACCCCCCTGCTCTAGCATTGGCTCATTTCAGGCACGTCACGGCTCCGCTGCACTGGGCTGCATGGAAGCGGAAGGCACAGCAATGCCAAGGTCTTCTGAGTTGAAGGCAGTAACCTATGCTCCCTGCACGAGCTAGGCAGGTCTTCAGCAGCAAGCGCGCGTGCTGCGTCAAGGGCTGCCCCTTGAGTCTGCAGAAAAACTGTGCAAAGTGCGGGAACTCGACATGCACTTGCACGCATGAGGGCAACCTTCAAATTAGCATGCGCGCATCCAGAGGTCAACTCTGCTGAGCTCTGCCTTGCCCTGCCCCACCCTCTATGCCTTGAGCATGGGATCCTTCTGTGGGTGATGATTGCTAGCAACTCCACATGCGCCTTAACCTGAGTTTGTGTGCTCAGAATTTGGACCCGCACAATCATAAAATTGAAGGGGGGGAGGTAGTCTTCTTGCGGCAGCCCTGGTCGCTGCCGCATGTGATGAAGCCCTCTGCACACCTGTCTGCGTTGAGCTGGCTTGCCCTCAGGAAAAGGGTAGTACCACTGCTGGCACTTTGCATGCTTTTGCTCATGTGCAACATGCGTGCTCAGATCCTCCCGCTTGCCTCCTCCAGGCCTTTGCCACGAGCAGGCCACGTAGCGGTCCCCCCATCCCTTTGTAATGGAACATATGACAGGCAGATGATGGTGTGCAACTCCTGCTCTTGCGCTCTGGGGATGTGCGTGTGTGGGTGTGGGCGTGGGTGTGGGTGTGGGTGTGGGTGTGTGCATGTATGTGCGTGCGCACGCGCACATGTAGACAGCAAATACTGGATAGGAGGTGGAATCGACGGTGTCCGCCCGCGAAATTCAGGTGGTGGATCCTGTCTGTGCCCACGGCCCACGGAACCCAGGTGGTGGTCCCTGCCTGTCGGCGCTCCAACAGCTTCGCGCTTGGTACCAGAGCCTCAGCAAGCCTTGTCATGCATTGGACATTCAGCAGCTGCTGCGGCGCCCCCTGGCTCCTGAGCAGCGCAGCGTCCTATTAACCATGAACAAAAGAGTAGTACAACAGCGGCCGCGTGTCCTGGAGTGTGTAGCGGCCAGCAGACAGGGTGCTGCGCTCTCTGGCTCCTTTGCAGCGTGCGCTGTTTAGACGTGCACTCCATTTTCTGGCCATCACACATGCCAGAGCTCGCGGTCGCTCTTCTTCTGCCCTTTGCTCATGGAACATCCAAGCCTGGCCTGGCCTGCATTTGCGCTCAGGGTTCCAGGCTGGCCCCATGCCCATTCCTTTGCGCCCCCCACCCCTACACAGCCAGCCTTGTGGTCCCACCCTCTTCTCACTCGTGCCCTTCACCAGTCGATTACGGTGGAGAGGCCGATGCTGCACATGTGGCCCCTTCTTGTGCCCTCGCCTGCCATGCTCAGAATCCGAGTCAGAGCCTGTCTGTCACCTGTGAGGTCAGGCTGGTCGCACATCTGGTGCACGTGCATGCAGGGCACGAGGCGGTGCAGGCGTTCCACGCCTTGGCGCACAGGCAGCAGCGCGGCATGCTGCACATGCTGGCAGGCAGGCTGCTCACCCTCAGTGTGGGCACCATGGGCGCCGGGCCCCCTGCGTGCGCGCCCAGGGCCTCGGAGGGCGGGGGCAACAGCGGCACAGGCAGCCTGCTGCGCGTGGCGCGCATGCCGTGTGTGGCGGCGGCGGCGCGCCTCAGGCGCCTGTGCCTGTCCAGATGCTACTTGCAAGACCTGGGTGGCCTGCAGAACTGCTCGGTCCTGGCAGAGCTGCACCTCCAGAACGTCGCGTTCCACAGGTGTGTGCGCATGGAGAGGCAGGGCATTGTGCATGGCTAGGGATGGGTAGATAGGGTTTGGCAGACCCTCGTTGAGGCTCTGTAGAGCCTATTCAAGCCTCTATAGAGCCTCATTAGCATTTTGATCAGACCCTATTTACCCATCCCTATGCATGTGTCCTGCCTATTTGTTTGTTTGCATGGGCACGCACGGGTGTACAAGCAAGTATGTTTTTTGAGCTGGTGGTTGGCATTCAGAGGCCGTTCACTTGTTCGGCCATGCAGTGTGTGGTGCAGTGTGTGGTGCAGTGTGTGGTGCAGTGTGTGGTGCAGTGTGTGATGCAGTGTGTGGTGCAGTGTGTGGTGCAGGTGTGGTGCAGTGTGTAGTGCAGTGTGTGGTGCAGTGTGTGATGCAGTGTGTGATGCAGTGTGTGATGCAGTGTGTGGTGCAGTGTGTGGTGCAGTGTGTGGTGCAGTGTGTGGTGCAGTGTGTGGTGCCGGGAGCATATTGCCGTGTGGTGCCCTGGGTGTGCGTCTCTTGCAGGGGCAGCCTGGCCACCCAGCCTGTGCCCTCTTGACCGTGTCTGCCTGGAACAGTTGTGTTGTATTCAACCAGGCGCCACGCAGTCATCAGGAATACACAGTGCCCGCAGGCATAAAGGGCAAAATAGGGGCTTTCCCGGACGTGGGCAGCTCAGCTGGAGCCCGGGAAGAGGGGCTTGTGCTGTTGACTGCCACAGATCACAATCAGCCTAGGTCTCTGTCCCTGAGGGTGCGGGTAACACAGCTGCACCTGCCAGAAGGGGGTGGGCGATCAGGAGCACCCAAGTTTTGCAGCGAAGTCGGTCATAACCTTGGCCACACTCCTGCCCGCAACTTTGCTTGCGGCCTTCATCATTACAAGTTAGGGTTAACCGCCAGCCAGGTTGTAAGGCTGATTGGTTTGTTGCTGGTCTTCGCCAGCCAAAAAATAGTCCATGATGTCCAAAATGAAATGGCAGAAAAACTATGCTTGCGGCCTTGACTCATCCCAGAGTCGAAGCGCAAGCGCCAGGCAAGACGGGCGTGATGCGAAGAGACTGCTCAAAGCAGCACGCGCGCTGGCACACCTGCAGGGACGCTCAGAGGGGTGGCCCAGCTGCCAGCGAGCTGCCCTTCGTCAGATCTGGGCCTGCGCTGGGGAGCTCTCCTGCAGATGACCTGCTGTCCATCCTGTCCCAACTCCGCTGCCTGCGCACCCTTGTGCTGGAGCAGCGGCTGCATGTGAGTGTGTCCCAGCCGGAATCGGTGCCTGGCAGCGCTCCCGTGGCCGAGGGCCTTGAGGGTGGGGTGATCTTTGCTCCAGCTGCTGGTCTGCTCCGGTGTACCCAGAGCAACGGTCGTGCCTTAAGGGTGCCTGGGACATGCATGGCTTGAGGTATGTCCAGGGTTTTGTCCAAGGGTGACTGAAAGCCAGGGTTCACCTCCGGCCTGGTGGTGAGGCCGATTGGCATGTGGCGGGTCATTGCCAGCCAAATAAATAGTTCACGATGTCTGAGATGAACTCGCAAAGTTTTTGGTGCCATTGAGGAAGGAAATCAAAGGCAGCCTGATCACTTAAGGTATGCAAAAGATAAGGAGCCTCCACAGGAAAATACTGTTTGCGCAAGAGCCCGCCAAACAGAGTGATCATGAGCGCATGTGTCGGTTGAGCTGAGGTTGCTGTCCCTGCGCTGTGAAGTGGCGCTGCAAGTAGATGCCTCAATCGGCGGGGGGCCAGAAGGGGATGAGAACAGACCATGTGCAGGCAGGGCTATGTGTACGCAGAGAGTGTGGAAAGTGAGCAGGCAGGGCTGTGTGCACACAGAGAGTGTGGAAAGTGTGCAGGCAGGGCTGTGTGCACACAGGGGGATGAGAGCAGACAGCGTGCAGGCAGGGCTGTGTGCACACAGGGAGTGAGCATTGTAGTTTCGTTGTGCCGGTATGGATATCAGCGAGCAACCCCTCAGATGCGCTTGTTGTGAACTAGCAGAGATGTGCTGCTCGTTGTGGATATGCAGAGATGTGCTGCTTGTTGTGAACCCGCGGAGATGTGATACTGGCCAGCGGGCTTTGCCCCTTGTGTGTTGTCGGGAGTGCATTGCGCGCCTGCCACAAGGGCCTCGTTTCTCATGACCGTGGCTTGCCTGCATTGAATGCTGTTCTTGTTTTGCTGCTTGCTGCTGTCCCGCAAGCCTCTGCTTGCAGCACACGAGCACACCCAGGGTGACTGCAGAAGCTCCCAGCTCTGGGTGCACTTTGCACCACTCCCTCACGCTCATAAGCACAGTGCCTCTATTGGGCAGCACTGTGAGCAAAATTGACTGCCTTGTGCTTACATCGCTTTCATTGCCGCCCCGGGGCCTCCCTCGCCACTCCCTTGATTTTGCTCTCACCACAGCAGTACCCCACACAGCTCCTAAGCTCTCGCCCTCACCATTACCCCACTTCAGGGCCTCCACAATTGCCTAGGCTCACCACGCCTTGCGCTTGTCACCCTCTCCAACCCCTTCCTTCCCTCACCCTAATCGTCACATCAGGACCTGCAACCTTGACTTAGATCCACCATGCCTTTAGCCTCGTTACCCCCTCCCCCTTGTCCTTGTCCTCGTCTCAGGGTCTTCACCATAGCCTTAGGCCTGCCATCTCGGCCCCCCCCCCCTCCCGTTCACTAACTGTTCTCTTGCTTGCGCGTTACCACAATGCCTCCCTCACACACTCCCTTGTTTTAATCCGGCGCCACAGGGTCTCCAGCAGCCAGAGCTAGCGGGGCTGGGCTCTGCCCTAGGGATGAGGCTGCATGCCCTGAGGGCCGTGCTGCCAACCCAGCTGGCCATCGTGGTAGCGAACGAGGTGCGGCGCTTTTGCCCCGCTTGCCCCTGTGTGTGTCGTGTGTGTGTGTTGTACGCCAAGCGTGAGGCTGCATGCCCTTAAGGTTGTGCAATTGACTCAGCTGGACAACAGCTGCTACAGCTGACCCAGTAGAAGCGCCCCCTGGCATCTGCCACCACAGCAGTCCCTCGCCCATTGCAAAATCAAGGCCCGCCAGCTGGCCTCGCATTTCTGCTATATGCCCTCCTTCCCACGAACCCCACACAACCTCCTGTGACCGTGCTGCACAGGTGCCCCACATGCTGCCCAGCAGCCGCGCCGCTTCTGGCAGTGGCAGCAGCAGCAGCTGCAGTAACATGACCAGCAGCCAGGGCTTGCAGGAGCTGGAAATGGAGGCGCTGTCCATGGGCGTCCCCGACTTGTTTGAGGTGCAGGCGGTGGTGAAGGCCCTGCTGGCACAAGGGGGGGCCGTCTCGCCGCTTGCATCCCTGCACCACCACCACCACCACTACCACCACCACCACCACAATTCTCCTCCTCCTCCTTCTCATCATCATCATCATCATCAGCAGCAGCAGCAGCAGCAGCAACCGCACCAGCTACACCCTCAGCCCCATCAACCCCACACCCAGCAGCACCAGCACGCACCCAGTGAAGGCGCGGCAGCGGCCCCCGCAGCAACCCCCACAGTAACGCCCCCTATAAGTCCCACTACCATGCCGGCTGGCACAGCAGCGGCCTCAGCCTCCAGAGCAGCGCCCCACTCTCCTCCCCGCCCCCTGGTTACCCCAAGCTGCAGCCGGCTGCGCCACTTCAGCCTTAGGGGCCACACGTACGTCTCAGACGCATGCCTGGCTGCCATCGCCGCTGCCATGCCAGGATTGGAGTCCCTGGCGCTGGACCTGTCGCCGCTGGCGCTGGACAGTGCATGGAACCCGTTCGCATCCTCCGCATTCCTGCTGGAGGGCGGCCCCTACGGGTGGGCGGTGTGCCCGTGCATGTGCGCGTACGATCGTGTGTGCTTGGGTGCTCGCAAGCACGTGTTTCCATGTTGCACTGTCTTGCTGGAGAGCGGGTCCTGCAGGTGTACGGTGTACACTTGTGTGCGAGTGGGCGTGCAAGGGCGCACTGGAGTGCTTTTCGCACGCATGCGTGTCTGCGCATCTGTTGGTGTTTTTTGCACGCATGCGTGCCTGCGCGTCTGTTGGTTCTTTTTGCACGCATGCGTGTCTTCGCGTCTGTTGGTGCCTTTTGCACGCCTGCGTGCCTGCGCGTCTGTTGGTGCTTTTTGGTTGTGTGAGGGTGTGGTTGAATGCAGGTGTGCATGGGTGTTCGGCTGGGCATGGTTGTTTGTGTTCGTGCGGGCGGACATGTGCGCGAGGCAGCAGGTATGCAGCAGCCGTGCATCAGCATGCGCTCACCAGATTGATTAGGTTGGGTGTCTGATCAAATTCGCTTCTCGCCTATGATGCTAGGCCCTGGGTCACGCACGTGTTCCTCCCTCCCTCCTCCACCCTGTGCTGGCCCCCTAAGAGAGGAGAAAGGAGAAAATGTTGTGCAGGCGGTGCAAACACTCCCTGCTTCAGCCAAGCCCCCCTCCTCCACCCTATGCTTCTGCTGTAGGTCCATCAGCGCGGATGGCATCACGGCGCTGCAGGCCCGCTGCCCTGGCCTCCAAGCCCTGTCCCTCGCGTACGTGCCGCTCAGCAGTGCGGCCGTGCGCGCGGTGGCGCGCATGCCGCGGCTCAGGTGCGCACGCACAAGGGAGGCAGCTGGCCGTGCATGCCCCCAGCCTGGTGGGCGCATCGTGGGCGTGCTAGCAGCGGGCGTGCCATAAGGGCGTGATTGGCATGCTTTAGCATGCATGCTTGTCATTGCACTCAGAAGACACTGGGCCTAAATGGAGAAGGCTGGTCCCTGCAGGAGGGTGTGTGCGTGCATGTGCTCTGCGCCACTGCCAGAGTTTATGGCCAGCAGTGCGCAGCCCCATGAGTGATGCGCACGGCTGCTGGATTGCTCTAGTGATGATTATGAGTTTGAGAGTGCAGGGGCTGAATGGTGCGCGGCTAGCTGGCCGGTGCACAGAAAAATGGTGCGCGGCTGGCTAAATGGTGCACATCAGCATGGTGCGCGGCTGGCTGGCCGGTGCACAGAAAAATGGTGCGCAGCCAGCTGGTGCGTGGCCGGCTGGTGCGCAGCAGCCTGGCTTGTGCGTTGCTGGCTGGTGCACAGTGGATGTGTGTATATGTGTATACGTGTATATGTATATATGTGTATATGTATATATGTGTGTATATATGTATATATGTGTATATGTATATATGTGTATACGTGTGTGTGACTCAAGGTACCATGAGCTCGTGCGCCCCCTTGTGCTCTTAAGTGGTTGGCAGGCGCCTTGCGCGGTGAGCGTGGTGAAGGCACGCAAGCATGTGCCATCAGCGGCCCAGAGGCGCGTGTGACGTGACCCTCACTCTGCTTTGCAGTGGCCCCCTTTTACACCCCCCCTCCTCTGCTTTGCAGCACCTTCTCCCTCACACCTGCCTTCACTCACTAACCCCCCCCTGCTTTGCAGTGCCCTCTCCCCCACACCTGCGTTCCCTCTTTGCATACCAACTCCTTTCCCTTGCAGCGCGTTCTCCCTCACGCCTGCCTTTGCTCTCTGAG
>LKMJ01006668.1_pt1 | contig 10883 bp, 13 predicted proteins | sample 643391 | NCBI WGS metagenome assembly LKMJ01 (sample SAMN04112250, study PRJNA286221) | soda lake metagenome | biome: soda lake; feature: Kulunda Steppe; material: water; isolation source: sample PL-Br10 brine of Picturesque Lake | place: Russia: Kulunda steppe | collected 2010-07
CCCGTCGAGGCGATGGAGAACACCCACCTCGTCGACGCGATGGACCGGCGACTGGAGAACCTGCGGGACGAACTGAATCTCGACAGCGAGGTCGAGGTCTGATGGTCGTCCTCGCAACGAAACTGTACATCGGCGGCGATGCACGGGATCGTGCACTCGACTCGCTGCGCTCGCTCGTGAACAACGACATCGGCGACCTCGACGTCGAGTTCGACATCGGCATCCGCCACGACGACTTCCCCTCGGTCACAATCGAGGGGCCCGACGCCGTGGCAGCCCGGAACGTCCTCACCGAGGAGTGGGGAGCGATCACCGACCAGTTCGAGTCCGGCGAAACCTACGTCGGCACCCTCGAAGGCTGGTCCGACGAGGGGTTCGTTCTCGACGCTGGCCGTGAGATTCTGGTTCCGGCGTCGGAACTCGGTCTCGGTCCCGGCAACCCCGCACAGATCGTCGAGCGGTTCGGCCTCGTCCAGCACGTTCCCATGCGCTTTGTCTACGACGAGTCTACACCGCGGCTCGCTGACGAAGAGATCGACCGCCTCTACGAGTGGAGTCGAGGCGACGGCCGCGTCACCGTCAACAGTGCGACCCGCGCCGAGGTCCGGGCGACAGTCAACCGCGCGGGACACGCACAGGACATCATCACCGTCGAACGACTGGGGCTGCTCGAACAGAGCATCGTCTGTCCCGAATCGACCGACCCGCCAGGACTGGTCGCCAGCATCGGTCAGTATCTGCCCGCCGAACTCCGCGCCGTCGTCCCCTGATCGCCCGCCCACTCGTCCCACCATATGAACACGCGTCTGCTCGTCGCCACCGTGGCCGTCGCCGTCCTCGCCGTTACCGCCGGGTGTCTCGGCGGCGGTATCTCCGACGAACAGCTCGACGAGGAGACCGAGTACGACTGGGAGACCGAGGAGGACGTCGTGATCGACATCTACGAACCCGGCGGCTTCATCAGCGACACCGAGTACAGAGCGGTCTACAACGTCACCGGGCAGGATCGTCTAACGCTGTACCAGCGCGGTATCACGACCGATAGCCCGGTCCAGATCCGCGCCGTCCAGTACCGCTCGGCCGACGGCGAGTTCGTCAACGGCTCCGAGCTGGACGTGGACTACGGCGACGACAGCACCGTCGTCCACCTCCCGGACGATGGTGAGGGACAGCTCGCCTTCTCGTCGAGTACCCAGTCAAAACAGCTGAGCCAGCCCGCCTACGTCTCCGGGTCCTACCGGGTGATCCTGCCCGAAGGCTATGCGGCGAGTGACTTCCTGCTCGGCCATATCAGCCCGCGGAGCGGCGAGACCCAGGAAATCGACGGGCGCACCCACATCGTCTGGGACTCGGTTAGCTCCTCGATCTCGGTGCAGTTCTACCTCGAACGCAACCAGTTCATCTTCTGGGGATCGGCTGCGGTCTTCTCGCTGGTCGCGCTCGGGGGCTACGTCTACTGGAAACGTCAGATCGAGGCGATCCAAGAGAAACGCGAGGAGATGGGCCTGAACGTCGAACAGCCCGACGAGTTCGACGACGACGAGCCGCCGCCGGGGATGCGATGACGCTGATGGAGTTCGACGAGGTCCGCGTCGACGACTACATGACGACTGACGTGGACACGGTCGAGCCCGACGCGTGGGTCGCCGACGTCGTTGATCGACTGAAATCGGGGACCCAGTACGGCGGGTTGCCAGTCTGCAGCGACGATGGGCGAATACTGGGGTTCGTCGGCGCTGCCGACCTGCTGGAGGTGCCCGGCGATGTCCCGGTCAAGGACGTGATGAGCCGTGAAATCGTGGTCGGTCGCCCCGAGATGACGGTGAAAAACGCCGCGCGCGTTATCTTCAGGACGGGTCATCAGTTCCTTCCTGTGGTCGACGAGGAGGGCGTGCTGCTCGGCGTCTTCTCGAACGGGGACGCCGTCCGGAGTCAGATCGAGCGAACCACTCCGGCGAAGGTCCAGAGCACCGTAGACATCCTGGAGCGGACAAACGACATCTCCGTGTCGGTCAACCGGGACGCTGTCGGCGTGGTCTCGCTGATCCCGACCCAAAAGGAAGTGTACGCCGACGAACTCGAAGGTCGAAAATACGAGCTCCGGAACGGGCTCGCCGAGCCGATCATCGTTGTCTCCTACGGAGAGCACACACTGGTTATCGATGGGCACCATCGCGCCTGCGCCGCAAAGGCGGTGGGTATCGACCGGATGCAGGCGTACGTCCTCTCCGTCTCGCCGGACGAGGTCGACGAGCTGGGCTTTCTCAAAACCGCCCGGCTCGCCGGGCTGGACTCGCTCGACGATATCGACATCAACGATTACGTTCAGCACCCGCTTATCGAGCGAACTGATCCCGACATCTGAGTGGACCAGGCCACGGCTCTTCGGCGTCGGCACTGCTTCGGGTCACACGATCCAGACCACGGTTTCCGACTAACTTCGAAAGTTGTAGTTAAACGCTACAATATTCGAAGCGTGGGAGTGGATGGTCGACCGGAGCCTCCCGGTCAGCCCCGACCGACTCCCGGCGCGTTTTTATTCTCGACGCTGTAACACGTCGGTATGCACGTCGCGCTGGTCAACGTCGGCGATGAGATACTGACAGGTGATACGACGAACACGAACGCCACCTGGATCTGCGCGCGTCTCGACGAGCGCGGCGTCGACGTCGAGCGGATTACAGTCGTCCCAGATCGGGTCGGCGAGATCGCCCGCGTGGTCAACGAGTACCGCGTCGAGTACGACGCAGTCATCGTCACCGGGGGGCTCGGACCGACCCACGACGACATGACGATGGAGGCCGTTGCCGCCGCGTACGGTCGGGAGGTCGAACCGAACGAGGAGGCCCTGGAGTGGATCGTCGAGGAGGGGGGCTACGCCCGCGACGATCTCACCGAGGGGACGAGCCATATCCCCGCGGGGGCGCGGCCGCTCCACAACGAGGTCGGCGTCGCGCCGGGCTGTGTGGTCGACGACGAGGTGTACGTCCTGCCGGGCGTCCCCGCGGAGATGAAGGGGATGTTCGAGTCTATCGCCGCCGAGTTCGTCGGCGAGGACCGGTACGCCGAGACCGTCCCGATCGACGAACCCGAAAGCGCCCTGCTCGATCGGATCGAGGAGCTACGCGAGGGGTTCGACGTCGGTGTCGGCGTCTATCCCGGAGAGTACGTCCGCATCAAACTGACAGGCACCGACATTGCTGCAGTCGAGTCGGCGGCCGGGTGGCTCCGCGAGCGCGTCGACGTTCGGGTCGAAGAAAACGAGTAGCGAGCTATCGATACAGGAAGAACAGCCACGCGAGCGTGAGCAGGAGACTTCCGCCGAGGACGACGAGACTGGCTTCCCACATCGGCAGTGCGGTTTCGAGGGGTATCGGGTTCATATGCCCGTGTTTCCGTCCCGGTCTCTTAAGCTTTGAGAAGCGTTCTGAGGCCTCTGGTTTACTAAGCGATGCGCACGTACGGGACGTATGGACGCACAGGCGACCGCACGCACCGTAATCGATCGTGTGAGTGAGGACAATGTCACGTTTCTGGCCGCCAGTATCGCCTACTACGCCTTCTTTTCGATCGTCCCGTTACTACTATTGACGCTGTCGATCGGCTCACTCGTCGGTGGCGAGGCCTTCGCCGAGCGGATCGTCGCGATGGTCGAGCAGCACCTCTCCGCCTCGGGCGAAGAACTCGTCAGCGACGCCGTTGCGAACCCACAGGGCCGGGCAGGGGCGTCGATCGTCGGCCTGGTCGGGCTAACCTGGTCGGCGATCAAGGTGATCCGCGCGGTCGATATGGCGTTTGACCGGATCTACGAACCGGATGTGACGACCTCCCTGCCGCGCCAGATCCGGAACGGAATAACAGTCCTCGTGCTGGTTGGGCTGGGAGTTATCGTCATGGTTGGTGTAGGGTCACTCATCCGTCGGCCGACAGTCGTCGATATTCCTTTCATCGACGTGTTCGGCTGGCTCGTCTTGATCCTCGGCCTAATGATCGTGTTTCTGCCGCTGTACTACGTTATGCCACCCACGCAGATGACCGTCCGGCGAGCATTGCCCGGTACTGTCGTGGCCGCTGTCGGCTGGATCGGCTTGCAGATCGGCTTCCAGCTCTACACTGCCTACGCCGCGGACTTCGAGGCCTATGGGCTGCTCGGCGGTGTCTTGCTCTTCCTGACGTGGCTGTACTTCGGTGCAATCCTGATTCTGCTTGGTGCGATCGTGAACGCCGTCCTTAGCGAGGAGGCGACCCCGGCGGTCGTGACGGAGTCCGCGGCCGTCGCCGAGTAACCGACAGCCGTGTCTCTGGCTGTCTGTGAGTACCCGACTAGCCGCCCTTTTATTCGTTGCCCCGCTACGACGGGGTATGCGTCGTATCGGGGTCGTTGTGAATCCGGTCGCCGGGATGGGTGGTCGGGTCGGACTCAAGGGGACTGACGGGAAAGTCGAGGCAGCGATCGAACGGGGGGCCGAGCCCCGAGCGTTCGATCGGGCAGCCGCGGCGCTCGACGCACTCGCACGCCACGACCCGGCGGTCGAGCTGCTCGCCGCAGGGGGCGTAATGGGGGCCGACGCGGCACGAGAGGCAGCACTCGACCCGGTCGTCGTGACCGACCCGAGCGGCAGCGCTCCCGGCGAGACGACCGCCACGGACACTCACGAAGCAGTTCGGGCGTTCGTCGACCGCGAGGTCGACCTCGTGCTGTTCGTCGGCGGCGACGGCACCGCAGTCGACGTGGCGAACACCCTCGACGAGGCCGGCGTCGAGACGCCCATGCTTGGCGTCCCCGCGGGCGTCAAGGTCTACTCGTCGGTGTTCGGCGTGACGCCGCGGGATGCGGGGCGGATCGCGGCGACGTACGACCGTGTCGAGGATCGAGAAATAAACGACATCGACGAGGACGCCTATCGGGGCGGCGAGGTCGAGACGGAGCTTCGTGCCGTGCGACCTGTGCCAGTCGCCGACGAGCTGCAGGCAAGCAAGCAGATCGGTGGCGGGAGTGTCGAGACGCTCGCGTCTGGGTTCGCGGCCTCGGTCACGCCCGGAACCACCTACGTCCTCGGTCCCGGGAGTACGGTCGGCGCGATCAAAAAAGAACTCGGGTTCGAGGGATCGCCGCTCGGCGTGGACGTCTGGCGTGCCGGTGAGGGCGATGGGATCGGTGACGACGATGGAATCGCGGGCGAGTTGCTGGTCGCAGACGCGAGCGAAGCGGAGATCCTGGATGTGCTGGGTGAGAAAAACGTCGCAGTCGTCTCGCCGATCGGTGGACAGGGGTTCGTGTTCGGCCGGGGCAACGATCAGATCTCGCCAGCCGTCCTCGAACGATGTGACGTAGCAGTCGTCGCCTCGAAGTCCAAGCTGGACGGACTGGGCGTGCTCCGTGTCGATACGGGTGACGAGGCCGTCGACGAATCGCTCCGCGGCTGGACGAAAGTACGTGTCGGGCGGTTCGAGCGGCGGATGATGCGAGTTCGATAGTCCCGCACGCCGTACTAACCTGTATTATGACTCGATAGCGAATATTATGACTTCTTGTCATCCTCACAAATATAGATAAGACTAAGGTCCCCTCCACGTTATATGGGGGCATGGAAACGCGAAAGGTACAGCGTCTCGGGCCGTCGACGCTCGCGATGACGCTGCCCGCGGAATGGGCCGCCGAACACGATGTCGAGAAGGGTGACGAAGTCTCCCTGCGAATGAGCGGGAAAGGAACGCTGACGGTGCTTTCTGAGTCGGCGAATACCGACGACTCGGAAGCGATTATCAGGGCCGACGATCTGGACGCTGACGCGGTCGAACGTGCGATCGTCGCCCAGTACGTGCTCGGCCGACGCGTCATCCGGATCGACCAGACCGAAGGCGCGCTGTCGAGCGACCACATCAACGCGGTCTATCGCGCCGAAACGCAGCTGATGGGGCTCGGTGTCATCGAGGAAACCCCCGAGAGTATCGCGATCCGGTGTTCGGTCGATCCCGAGGACTTCACGCTCGATAACCTGCTGGAACGGCTCGAATCGACCGGTTCGACCATGCGCGGCGAAGCGGTCAAAGCACTCGCACACGGGAATCCGGATCTCGCCCAGCGAGCGCTGAACCGCGAACGGCAAGCGAACAAGATCTTCGTCCTCCTCCTTCGCCTGATCTTCACCTCGTATCAGAACCCCAACCTCGCCCGGGCCGTTGGACTCAGTGATGGCTTCCCGCTGATCGGCTACCGGTCGATCGCAAAGAACCTCGAACTGACCGCGGACAACGCCGAGGATATCGCCGAAATCGTCATGGAGACTGACGACCACTCCCTGCACGTCGACAGCGATACGGTGCGGCGGATCCGCGAGTTCACCGACGACGTCGACGAGTTGACCGAACTCGCCGTCGAGAGCGCGGTCGAACGCGACTACGACAAGACGATCGACGCCCGCAAGCGGTTCCACGAAATCGGCGACCGGGAGCAAGAGATCCTCACCGATCTTCCCGAGATGGACAACGAGGATCTCCTGCAGGTCCGGGAAGTGCTCGTCAGCCTCAAACAGACCGCCGAACACGCGATGCGAAACGCCGAGATTGCGGCAAATCTGGCGCTCAACGAGGAGTCCGAACACACGACGATCCGGTAGCCTACTCCTCGTTCCCGAAGATATCGGTCTCGATAGTTTCCTCGTGATCGAGTGCCTCGACGGGAACCCGGAACGTCTCGCCGCCCGCCTCGACAGTCACCCAGAACTGCATCTCTAGCTCCGTCGTCTGGTCGTGCTCCAGATGTGTTACCCACCACTCGTCTAGCGAGTCGTTATCGATTACGGTGACGGTCTCGACGGTCTCCTCGGCGTCGGGGGCGATGACGTACTCGCGCTCGGTCGAGCCAGCCCCGACCTCGACGTCATTCATCGTGATCTCGTACTCTAGCTGGGTGACGGTCAGGGGAACTGTCTGGGGGTTGTACGCAACGAAGTCGACCTCCATTGGTGTCTCTTCCTCGGAGACGTCGCCCCACTCGCCGCTGGTCTCGTTGATGTAGAACAGGGGATCGGAGACCTCCGTAAGCAGGCCCAGTGCCGAGTCGTCGTCAGGGCTCACCGGCTGGGGCTCCTCGGAGTCGAACTCGCCGATCAGATCGGTTTCGACCTCCCGATCGTACTGATACGACGCGGTGCGGCTGAACCGGTCGTGTGTGATGTCGGCGTCGACGACCAGTTCGCTTCGCTCGCCACGGTCGATGTGGCTGGACCACCACGGAGGAATCGCCTGATTGTCCATCTCCGTCGTCAGATCGACTGTCGTGTTCCCGGTCCCGACCTCGACACCCTCTCGGTCGCCCTCTGCGAGTTCGACGTCGTTCATCGAGACGGTGTATGCGACCGCCGCGTCGCCAAAGCTGATTCCGACCGGGTTCGGGTTGTCGATGATCAGATCCGTTTCGATCTCCGTGGTCGATTCGTCGACCGCGCCGAACTGGTTGTTTACCTCCGCAATTCCGGGGACGCCGATGACTCCCAGCCCCGCTGCGAGACCGATGGTTCCGACGAAGCCGACCAGCACGACTCCCGCTATCTTCAGCTTGCTTCCGAGCAAGACGGCCTTGAACGCAGCGAGTGACATCTATCTGCCAGCATCGGTGGGGGCGTATAAAAATCCGTCGTGGTCCTGTAGCGTCTGGCAAGAGCTAAGTTTCCCCCACAAAAACGACCTCGTATGGCTACACAGTCGGCCCAGCCGACGGACAAGGGAACCGGATACGCGATACTGTTCGGCGTTCTCGCGACGATCAGTGCGGCAGTGATGTACGTCGGAGCGACTGCGCTCGCCCCCCAGATGGTCGGGGCTGTCGGGTTCGCCGCGGTGCTCGTCTTCGGCGCGCTGGCGATCCTCGCGCTCCACGTCTACAGCTAGCACCTCGAAAAGTGTTAAGCGCGTGGACGACCTATCGCGCGACAGGATGACCGAGTATACGGAGGAAGAGCGACGTATCGTCGCATACTTGCGGGAGAGCGCCTCCGGGGGCGAGGGGTATTTTCGAGCGAAGGAGGTCGCCGAATCCCTGGGATTGACGGCGAAACAGGTCGGTTCGCGGCTTCCCACGCTGGCCGAAAAAGCCGATGAGGTAGACATCGAGAAGTGGGGGCGCTCGCGCTCGACGACGTGGAAAGTGACGGTCAGCTAGGCCGTTCCAGCGGATTTTTACCCGCGTAGTCGTCAGGGTAGTACATGACTGTCCGGGTGGAGCGATCGTTCGAGTTGCCCGTACCGCCGGAACGCGTCTGGGAGTTCATCGTCGACCCGGAGCAACGAGCCCGCTCGATCAGCGTCGTCTCCGATTTTACGCTCGACGACGAGGATGGCCGGCAAGCGACGTGGAAGGTTGACCTGCCGATCCCGCTCGTGAACCGGACGGCGAGCGTCGAAACCGAGGATGTTCGCCGTGATCCTCCCGAGTACGTGAAGTTCGTTGGCCGCTCGAAACTCATGCGGGTCACGGGTGAACACGAGATCGAGGCGACCGAGGAGGGAAGTCGCATCACCAATCGCTTCGTCGTCGACGGACGACTGCCCGGTGTCGAGCGCTACTTCGAGAAGAACCTCGACGACGAGCTCGCCAATCTGGAAGCAGCGATCCGCGAGGACACGACAACCAGCCCATGAAACTCGCACTGGCTCAGATCGAGGTGGAGGCCGCGGACATCGAGGGGAATCGCCGTAGCGCCGAAGCTGCCATCGAACGAGCGGCGAGTCAGGGTGCCGATCTCGTAGCGCTGCCCGAGATTTTCACCGTGGGCTACTTCGCCTTCGACCTGTACGAGCGGTTTGCGGAGCCGCTCGACGGGGAAACGCTGACCCGGATCGCCGACGCGGCGGCCGACCACGGGATTGCCGTGATCGCCGGAAGTATCGTCGAGGATCTGGCAGTGACCGAGACGGCATCGACGCCAGCCGAATCCGGACTCGCCAACACGACCGTCTTCTTCGACCGAGCGGGCGAACGACAGGGAATCTACCGCAAACGCCACCTCTTCGGCTACGACTCCGCGGAGGCCGATCTCCTCGTGCCCGGCGAGCGTGACACCGTCGTCGGATTCGAGGGACTCTCGATCGGGATAACGACCTGTTACGACCTGCGCTTTCCCGAGCAGTTCCGGCGGCTCACCGAAGCGGGCGCGACGCTCGTGGTCGTGCCAAGCGCGTGGCCGTATCCGCGGGTGGAACACTGGGAAACGCTATCGCGCGCCCGGGCGATCGAAAACCAGCAGTACATCGCCACGGTCAACGGCGCGGGATCCTTCGACGATGCGACCCTTCTGGGTCGATCAACGGTGTACGATCCGTGGGGAACGACGCTCGCGTCCTCGGACGACGAGCCCGCGCTGGTAACCGCCGAGATCGACCCGAATACCGTCGAGCGCGTCCGGGAAGAGTTCCCCGCCCTCCGGGATCGACGCCAGTAACGGAACCGTAGATTTATACGGCGACGACCCAAAGCAGGAATGCTGGCAGAACGACGCTTTTCACGTCGCGCCAGCAACCAACGCTCGTCGCGCTCGACCCGTCCACGCCGGGGCCATCCTAGGTGGCTCCGGTACTACGGCCCGGTGCTCCTCGACTCCGCCCCTCTCACTTTCGAGATATCGACCCGGCAGCCCTAGCTACTCCTCGCCCGTTTTGATGTCCGCCGAGAGCCCCTGTGCCATCTCGATCCCTTTGCTGTTGTTCAGTGTCCAGGCCGTCCGGTCGGTCACCGACTCGATCACCTCGCGGGCGCTCGGCGATCCCGTGCCGGACTTCTTTACCCCACCGAAGGGAAGCTGGACCTCCGCGCCGATGCATGGCAGGTTGGCGTATGCAAGCCCGACTTCTGCCCGGTCGCGGTAGTAGTTGAGCTGACGATAGTCTTCCGAGACGATCGCCCCCGCAAGTCCGTAGGGCACGTCGTTGTGGATATCCAGCGCGCGCTCGATGTCGCCCTCGTACTCGATCAGGGCGACGTGCGGGCCGAACACCTCCTCGCGGAGACACCGGTGGTCGGGACTGTACTCGATCTCGTAGACGAACGGTCCGACCCAGTGGCCGTCGGTGGTGGGCACCGCGTCGCCGTCCAGTTCGGCCCGGTCGACGAGAACCGTCGCGCCCTCCTCGCGGGCCAACTCGTTGTACCGGGCGAACTTCTCGACCTGTTCGTCGTCCACGAGCGGCCCCATGAACGTCGCTTCGTCGAGGGGATTTCCGACGGTAACGTCCTCGGCGAGTTCCACGAATCGCGATTTGAACTCGTCATAGACGTCAGTATGAACGATCAGACGTTCGCTGGAGACACAGCGCTGCCCGGTCGTCTTGAAACTGGACATGATGGCGCTGTGGACCGCGATATCGAGGTCCGCCTGTTCGGTGATCACGATGGCGTTCTTCCCGCCCATCTCGCAGGCCGCCGTCTTCCCCGGCTCACCGCCGACCTGATCGGAGATTCCGTGACCGACTTCGGCCGATCCGGTGAACAGGACGGTGTTGACCCGGTCGTCGTCGACGATTGCCGCGCCCGCGTCACCGAAGCCCTGTACCATATTGAACACGCCATCCGGGATCCCGCTCTCCTCGACCATCTCCGCGATGATCTGTCCACACCACGGCGTCTGTTCGGCGGGCTTCCAGACGACGGTGTTGCCCTCGACGAGCGTCACGGCCATGTGCCAGAACGGGATCGCGACCGGGAAGTTCCACGGCGTGATACAGCCGACGACGCCCCGTGGTTTGCGGCGCATGTAGGCGTCCTTGCTCCCGATCTCGCTCGGTACCACGTCCCCGTGTGGATGCCGGGCGTTGCCCGCCGCCCACTCGACCATGTGGGCGGCCTCGACGACATCCGCGCGGCCCTCGCTGATCTCCTTGCCACA
>LKMJ01006669.1_pt1 | contig 10882 bp, 11 predicted proteins | sample 643391 | NCBI WGS metagenome assembly LKMJ01 (sample SAMN04112250, study PRJNA286221) | soda lake metagenome | biome: soda lake; feature: Kulunda Steppe; material: water; isolation source: sample PL-Br10 brine of Picturesque Lake | place: Russia: Kulunda steppe | collected 2010-07
ATGTGTGTGTGTGTGTGTGTGTGTGTGTGTGTGTGTGTGTGTGTGTGTGTGCGCGGGGTAGCCATGAGAGCTGGAGCATGCACTGGTGCATCTGTTGGGCCTGAGGTGTGACGCGCCCCCCCTCCGTTCCACTGATTCGGCCATCCAAACAAAATGGCATGCCAAGATGCCCCTCTTCCTCTCTTACTTTGCTCTGCAGCGTTTTGTCTGTCTGTGGCGATCCTCACAACTGCAGCGCCTGCGCTTGTCTGGGCATGCTGTTTGTCTGGCTGCACTAGTTGCTGCCTCGTTCGGGATGCGTGTGGGGACCAACACAGGGGCCCCCCTTGTGCCTGTGCACGCACTGCAGACTGTTGCGCTCCCCCCTTGTGTGGTAGTTCATGCACGCACCACAACACAGTGGCACACAGGTGATGGGGCAGCAGGTCCCCCCCCCCTTCTTCCCACGCGCGTGCAATGATGGGCAGCGTAACGTCACCTGCATGTTGTGAGGCATGTGTAATGGCCGCAGACATGCTCAGATGGGCTGATCAAGCCCCCACCACACTCACGCACTAACTTGCAGGGCTCATGGGGCAGCAAGGGCGTGGAGGCCCTCCGCCGCAGCCTGCCCCCCCATCCTGCCAACCAAACCGCAGGCGGCGCCACCGCGCCTCTGCCAACGCAGGGCGCCCCCACCCCCGGTGCTGGCACCCGCCCCCCACTGGAGCCTGACGCGGAGCGTGTGGCTGACCAGGAAGCATGGCTGCGCGCAGCCACCGCTGCGGCAGTCACAGCATCGGTGAAGCGCGCGGGGGTGGGCGCGCCTGCGGCGGCGGCGCGACGAGCACCCAGCGCACCGCAGCGCACTCCGCATGAATCCAGCATGCCCCTGCCACAGCCTGCTGTGCTGCTGCCACCGCAGCAGCAGCAGCAGCAGCAGCAGGGCGCAGAGTCACCTGAGCAGGGACCGGACTCAGCCGCTGGTGCACACGCAGGGGCAGCCAGCGGCAGCCCCTCACGTGGGCTGCCAGGGACGGGCCCACCTTCCAGCCCGGGCGTGCCGGCCTTCAGCACCAGCAGCCCCACACGCGGCCGCCCGCCCTCGCGGCTGCGGCCCAGGCCCGTGGTGCGTGTGCACATATTGTTTGTGTGTGTGCGTGTGTGTGTGTGCTTTTTCCGTGCCAGTGCGCGCCTGTGTATGCATTTGTGCTTTCGCATGCACTCGTTATACTGGCTTGCTGCCGTTGCTCGGTTGCTGTGTGATACAAGGCCCATGCCATGTGGGCCTGCGCATATGCGTGTGGCCCACATTCATGCATTTCCCCCTCTTTGGTCCACACAGTCCCGTCTAAAAGGGGGGCAATTCAGCATCAAAAGCCTTGCTCTGTTTCACAAGGCAGAAGGGGCCTGCCGGTGGGTACACATGGCTCCTGGTGAGCAGCGCCATGCTACTTTTTAAGGTGGGGGCGTGCGCAGGTGGCCTGCATCCCTCTCAGCTGCAGTGGCAGCTGCAGGGCGCCGTTTAACATGCCCCACACTCTGCTTTGTCTGGCCAGCAGCAACACACCCTGGGCGGTGGCAGGGGCACGACTGTGCTGCTGAGGCTCGCGAGTGCCAGGCAGCCAATAGCTGGCGCCTGCTCTGGGTTGCTGCACGCGTTGCCCGCTCTTTTTGCTGTGTGAGTGTGCGGCCCTCTGTGCTGGGTCCCCGGGATGTGTGGCTCTGGGGTGTGCCTCATGGTGTGTGCGTGTGCTGCCCTCGTGGTGTGTACGCGTGTGCGCCTGGGTGCATGCCGGCATGGTATGCATGCGCGGCCTCAGGGTGCGCAGTGCAGCCCGCAGCCTCAAAAGAGCAGCTGATGTCACAGACGCTGCGGCAGCTCCAGCTCCAGCAAGTGTGCCAAGGCCACGCGCGCGCACACACACACACACAGCATGCTTACCCGCCCCGCCCCGCCTGGCCGGCTCGACAGGTGCAACGTGGGGTGGGCCTGATGCCTAGCCGATCCGGCGCGGCAGCTGCCAGGTCAGCTGCAGCGGCCGCCGCCAAGCGGTCGCCTCCAACAGCCGGAGAGGCAGCAGGAAGGGCGGCTGGGAGCGCAGCCCCGGGCCCCCTGCGCGCCAGCAGCGTGCAGGCGGAGATAGGTGAGGGTGAGAGGCAAGCAGGGGCGCTGCTGCCGGAGAGCCGCAGCAGCAAGAACCCCAGGAACTCCTTGGTGTCCAGCCCTGGGGGCTCGGGGTCCCTCAGTGAAGGTGCCAGTGGGGGGGCAACCCTGGAGGGACGCATTGGGCGGGCCGCAGGAGGGGGCGGCGGGCTGCGTTTTCCGGCGGCCGGGTGTGCAGACAATGGCGGCGCAGAGGCAGGTGAGCCGCACGTGGCGCGCCGCAGCATTGACTGGAAGGCGGCCGTGGGTGGGCTGTCAGGCGCAGCAGCGGCTGCGGCAGGGCCAGGACCAGCGCACGTGCCCCCGGCGGCTGCGCCTGCAGCGGCGGCAGCAGGGGTGACTGTGAGCTTGCCAGGGCATGTGGCAGTAGCCCCAGCGCCGCAGAGGCAGCCAGTGGTGCAGGCCAGGGGTGTTGCTGCAGGGTCAGACGCATCTCTGTCAGAGGCATCTGTGACAGAGGCGTCTGTGACAGAGGCGTGTGGGTCTGAGGCGTCAGGGTCAGAGGAGCCTGCAGCTTCCATGCCGGCAGGGCCAGTAGCCCCTTGGCCAGTAGCGCCAGCAGGGACAGTTGGGGAGGCAGAGCTCACAGCTCCCTTGGGTGCTGCAACTGCTGCTGCTGACCGCGATGACAGCAGCAAGGCGCAGGGTGGCAGCCCAGTTTTTCACGCCTCTGGCCTCACCGCTCCGCAGCACCTGCAGCCGCCGCCGCCGCCGCCACAGCCGCAACAGCAGGTCCTGTCAGTGCAACAGATCCTGACGCAGGAGCCGCCGCCGTTGCAGTCGCCGCAGCCGCTGCAGCCCTCCGTGCAGCAGGTCCTCTCGCTGCAGCAGGAGCGGCAGCAGCGACACGAGCAGCCGCAGCAGCAGCAGCTGGAACAGCAGCTGGAGCAGCAGCAGCTGGAGCCGCAGGGGGGGCGTGGAGGGCCGCCCAGCCCTGCCCACCGGCCCCTTGAAGTGGCCGTGCATCCCGTCCTGTCGCCTTTCAGCGTCTCGGACGCCGGCTCTCTGCAAGAGGGGCTGCAAGAGGGGGTCGTGGAGGGCCTGGCCACTAAGTACATCAGGCTTAAGCGCCTTCTGCAGGTGGGTCTGGGCTGTCAGGCCCGGCTCGGTGCGTGCACGCGCGTCTTTTCGAGAGCGGCAGTGTGCTTCGTTTCCCAGAGCGTGCACCGTGCATCCATCCCAAGGCGCTCGCACGTGCGCCCATCCAGAAGCGCGACTGAACATGCCCATCCCTGAGAATCGGCGCATTACCTCACATGCCCATCCCTGAGTGTGGGCGTGCCTCTTACATGTGTAGGCCACTGTTTAGCCAGTGGCTGGTAGTTCTTGGACAGCAGCAGACTTCCTACACCTGCTGCAGGCAGGCCAGGGCTTGAGCGTCTACTCCAGGGCATGGGCTTTGCGTGCTCCCTGCAAGCCTTGCGCGCACACCAGGGCAGGTGGAACTTTTGGCCACCAGAGCGGGCTAAGCCCTAAGGCACGGTAACCCAAAGTCAATGCCACCAGAGCGGCCTGCCACACGCCCCCTTTGCGCACGCGTGGCAGGCCCAGCAGGGTGGAGTAGCAGGCGCAGCGCCGGAGCAATCCTGATGATGAGACACCTGCTGCGTGTGCCCTTTGTACGCCCGTGGCAGGCCCAGCTGGATGACTACCAGGCGCTGCAGGAACAGTATGTGCAGGTTGAAAGGAGGGCAGGCGGCGCGGAGGCGGGGCTGCAGAAGGAGCAGCAGCGTGCGCAGCAGGCAGAGGCGCAGCTAGTGCATCTGCAGCAGTGCGTGCGTGAGGTTGAGGCTGGGATCCGTCAGCAGGAGCAGCGTGCGCAGGAGGCAGAGACGCAGCTAGAGCAAGTACGGCAGTGGGCGGAGGAGGGAATGCAGCGTGCGCAGCAGCGTGCGCAGCAGGCAGAGGAGGACTCGCAAATGGAGCAGCAGCGGGCGCAGCTGGCGGAGGAGGCATGCCGGCAAGAGCGCCAGCGCGCGCAGCAGGCAGAGGCGCAGTTGGAACAAGCGCAGCAGCAGGCGGAGGAGGCACAGCAGCAGGAGCGCCGGCGCATGCAGCAAGCAGAGGAGGCACGACAGCAGGAGCAGCTGCACGTGCGGCATGCTGAGCAGGAGTGGGAGCATGAGCATGCCCTGGTGCAGCAGGCAAAGGTGGAGCTGGAGGCGCTGCGCGCGCGCACACGTGCAGAGGCGCAGGCACTGGCGGCAGAGCTGCGGGCTGTAAGTGAAGAGCTCGAGGAGGCCAAGGCGCAGGCGGGTCCTAAAGTGGATGCGCTGTCGGCAGAGCTGCAGGCCATGCGCACTGAACTGGAGGTGGGCGTAGGGCTTGAAGGGGGGAAAGGGGGCTGCGTGGTGCCTGTGCTTTGATGAGGGGGCTGCCTGGTGCCTGTGCTTTGATGGGGGGGTGTGCGTGGTGCCTGTGCTTTGATGAGGGGGTGTGCGTGGTGCCTGTGCTTTGATGAGGGGGTGTGCCTGGTGCCTGTGCTTTGAGGAGGGGGTGTGCGTGTGGGAGTGCGCGCTGCTGCCCTGGTGCGTCCAGCCAGTTCAGCAGCGGGGTAAGCACCTGTGGGCAGTTGGTTGAGGTTACAGAGGGGGGAACTGGTGGGCAACTACAGTCAAATGGCGCTGACCACGCGGCACATCAGTGTCATCGAGACGTAAGGTGTGAGAGGGCGCATCTCCTCTCTTTGCCTGGCTCTGCGCTGGCGTTCCCAGGGCCACACACTGGTGCTGGCAGGGCTGCCGCATGCTTCTGCCCTGCGTGCCTGCTGTGACCTGTCGCTTGGGCTCCCACCCCACGCGCTCAGGTCTGAGCCAACCCTGCAGGGAGCTGGGCATGCCTTGATTGGGAACATCGCCGCAGCTGCTGGCGCAGGCGCAGAGCCAGGGGGTCTGCATTGTCACAACCTCCACATGCATGCGTCTGCACTTTTGCATGCATGCACACACACATACACACACACACGCACATGCACGCACGCGCGTGTCCCCCGCACAGGTTGTGCGGGCAGCGGCGCTCGCTGCCGACGAGCAAGCTACAGCCACTGCGTCCGCAGCGCGAGAGCAGGGCGCAGCCGAGGCGGCGGCGGCGGTGCGCGCGGAGCTGGAGTCTGTGCAGGCCCAGGCCGCAGTGGACATGGCGGCTGCGCTGCGGGAGGCAGCGGCGCAGCGTGGGCGCGTGCAGCAGCTGGGTGAGGAGCTTGCAGCTGCGCACAGGGACGCGCAGGAGCTGGCAGAGGCCTTGGAGTCTGAGCTGGAGGGGCGCGCGGCCTTGGAGGCGCAGGCGCAGGCGCTGGGGGAGCAGGTGCGGGTGCTGGAGGCGGCGCGAAAGGCGGCGGTAGCGGAGTCGAGCCATATGGCAGCCGTGCAGGCGGCGGCGGCAGATGCGGCGCGCGCTGCGTCGGGGGGCAGCGTGCAGGAGCTGCGTGGGCGGGCAGAGGCGGCGGAGGCGGCGGCAGAGGTTGAGCGCCAGCAGCTGCAGGCACGAGTGGAGGCAGCGGAGGCGGAGGCTGCGCTGGCAGCGGCTCGCACCGCAGAGCTGGAGGTGGCATGCACCGCGGCAGCTGCCCGCGGGGCGCAGCTAGAGCAGGAACTGCGCGGAGCGCAGGCCGAGAAGACACAGCGTGCTTCGGAGGGGGTGCAGGTGCTGGAGGCGGAGGCGGCCAGCCTGGCGCGGCGCGTGGCGCAGCTGGAACGCGCACTTGGGGAGGCGGAAGGCAGCACGCCTGAGGGCAGCGGCCAGCCTCCAGCAGCCTCCCGCAGCAGGGACCTGGCGGCAGGCGGCGCGCCAGAAGGCAGCGGCGGGCTGCCCGCCACCTGCAGCGGTGACCTGGCATCCAAAGCTGCGGGGGCGAACTGCGCTGAGGAGGGAGGGGAGGAGGGTCAATGTGGGTCGACCCGGTGCGGCTTGGACGTCAGCGCCCTGCAGCAGGCGCTTGCCGACAGCAGCAGCGAGGGTGCAGGGAGCGGAGCGCATGCCCCGCATGCAGGCCACGATGCAGAGGCCGCTGCGCAGGCAGAGGTCACAGGCCTGGCGCGGCGGGTGGCACAGCTGGAGGACGCGCTGCGAGAGGCAGAGGCCAAGCTGGTGCGTGTGTGCTTATTATCACATTTGAAATGTGACATTTCAGCAGAGCAGGTGGGTTTGTGTATTTTAGGCAGTGGCACAGGCCATTTGAGCATGTCCGTGCACAAGCATGCACGTGGCTGCATCGTTGCCTCTAGGAGACGGGAGGGGGGGTAGAGAATAAGGATAAGGAGCGGTGTTCGACCACGATGGTGTTCGTGGTGGTGGTGGTGGTGGTGCACCAAAAGCGCCACTCTGCTGTCTCTGGCCCCATGTGTGCATGCAGTTGCTTTCGTTCTTCCAGGTGGATATGGTTGTTGTGCCTGCTCAGCACTGCGTGCCACCTGGCTGCGGTTTGGTAGTCTGGACTGCCACCGGCATGGGGCACGTGTTTCTTCAGTCGGCACCCACGCCCGCGCGTGCACGACGTGCCATCGGGTCACAGACTGTACGCATGCTGCTACGAACTGTGTGTGTGTGCATGAAGCACAGTCGCAGGCCACCTGCAACACGTTTGCCACCGTGTACACTCACATGCACACCGGGGTTGCCATAGGCTCGCCAGGCCCGGGAGCTGGCCGAAGCTGAGGACAGGATGCAGGCGCTGGCGGCCGGCCCTGCCACTGGCTTGGATGAGGTGCGCGTGAAATGTTTGAGGAGGGGGGCAGGGTGGTGGCGCTGGTGGCTGCACTCGCTGCTGGCCTGGATGAGGTGCGCGTGAAATGTTTGAGGAGGGGGGCAGGGTGGTGGCGCTGGTGGCTGCACTTGCCGCTGGCCTGGATGAGGTGCGTGTGAAATGTTTGAGGAGGGGGGCAGGGTGGTGGCGCTGGTGGCTGCACTTGTTGCTGGCCTGGATGATTTGCGCGTGAAATGTTTGAGGGGGACAGGGTGGTGGCGCTGGTGGCTGCACTTGCCGCTGGCCTGGACGGTGTGTGTGTGTGTGTATTGTTGGAGGGGAAAGGGTGGTGTTGCTGGCCTTGTGTGCTTGTCTGGAGTGCGCCTTGTATGCCCACGATCCTGGCAGGCAGCTTTCTGCGAGTGCAAGCCGGCAGCAAGGGCCTGCCAGCCTTGACTGCAATCCAGGTATCCCGCCATGCGCGACGAACGTGCACGTGTTCCATGCCAGACGCCCTCAGGCCGGGGCCATGCACGCAGGCGCACCAGTTGGCAGCGGCGGCAGAGCGCCGGGCGGCAGATGCAGAAGCACAGGCCGCAGAGTTCAAACAGGAGAGCGCTGCTCTGCAGGCAAGTGCGACGTCGTGTACGGGCAATGCAGGCCGCTCGCCTGTTCAGGGACACAGGGAACTCCCTTACAGGGCTGAGTCGCAGCTGAGCTCACGGACATGTGTACGCCAGGCGTGCAGGCGTGGTGCGCGCAGGAGCAAGAGGCCCTGCGCTGTGGCCATGGCAGGGCATGCTTTTGGTTCAATTTTGAGGGATGGGCGAAAGCGGTGCCCTGTGTGCACAAGCAGTGCCCTGCGTGCAAGCATCGCTCCTTGCACAGGCAGCCCTTCTCGCGCAAGCACTGCTCTTTGCACAGAGGGGCAGTGCCTCCCACGTCACCGCAGCGGTCTGCGCTGCACGCTTGCGGCTGCAGCCCCTCAGGCACTGCAGCTGCTTTGCTGCCCCCTGCTTGCAGGAAGCTTATGACGAGGCCGAGGCTGGTGTTTCCCTGCTGTCAAAGAGGCTGCAAGTAGGCCCAGGGGGGGAGGCGTGTGTGTTCGTGCATGCATGGGTGCGCATGTCTGCGCGTGATGCTTGCCAGGCGGTAAGGGTGTTGTGCCGCACGCGCGCTTTGCGGCGCGCGGTCGCAGCAGCGTGGTTGTGCGGCGCCTGGCCACGTTCGGCATGCTGGGCTGTGCAATAACTCACAAAGGTAATGACATGAGTGGAGCGGGCGCCACTTGCTTGATGTTCGTACACATGTGAAGTGGGCTCTTACAGGCTGGCCGTTTGATTTGTGCGGATGCCTCAAGTGCAAGCGGCTCCTTCTTCCCTACCTTCCCAGCACTTGCATCCACCACAGCGCGCCCTCGCTGCGCACCTGCCATGCAAATTTACCATCGCGTCCCCATGGTGCGCCCTTGCTGTGTGCGCGCCATGCAATTTGACCATATGGTGTCAAAATCATTGATATGCTCTCACTGCACACCACTCCGCGTGCAATCGCAGCAATGCGCCCTTGCTGCATACATGCCACGCACATCTGCTGCGCACCACGTACAATTTCAGGCAGTAGAGGAGCGAGCAAGGCGGGCTGAGCTGCAGGGCGGGGGCCAGCAGGCCCAGGAGCTACAGGTGTGTGATGCGTGCGGGTTTGTGTGCAGCTGCTCTTGCAGTCGCGTGTGTAGATGTGAATGTGTGTGTGTGTAGCTGTGTGTGTGTGTGTGTGTGTAGCTCTGCGTGTGTGGATGTGTGTGTGTAGCTGTGAGTGCATGTGTAGCTGCGTGTGTGCGCAGCTGTGTGTGTAGCTGTGAGTGTGTGTATGCGTAGCTGTGTGTGTAGCTGTGTGTGTGCGTGCGTTTGTTTGTGTGTCGCAGAATAGGCTCGTGCCAGCACAAGTGTCTGGGCCACCCCTGTAGAGCCTGCCAATGCGCTTGGCCACAGGCCACTGCAACCATGGCTGCTGTACCGTGCCATCGCATTGCTGCCATGCCATCGCATCGCCCTTGGCCACAGGCCATTGCCCGTGGCTGAAGACCCCCACAACCATGCAAAGCAAAAGCAAATGCTGCCCCTGGCCACTGCCCTTGGCCAGCAGCCACTGCAACCGTTGCTGCTGCACTGGGCTCCGCACTCTGTGGCGCAGGAGGCAGAAGCGCGGGCCCTGGAGGCGCAGCAGCAGCTGCAGGCGCTGCAGCAGCGCCAGGACGCGCTGCTGGCAAGCGCGGTATGTGTGCCGGGCCTGAAGGAGCGCGTGGCTGGCCTGGAGGCACAGTTGCGTCAGATGGGCAGTGACCTGGAGGCTGCCCAGGAACAGGTGGAGGCAGCAGAGAGGCGCGCTGCTGACCTGGAAGTGCAGCTGCAGCAAGCGGGCAGCGACCTGGAGGTGGCGCGGCAGCTAGCGCAGGCAGGACAAGCAGCAGAGGCGCGCGCAGCACGGCTGCAGGCTGAGGTGGAGCAGCTGGAGGCGGAGCTGAAGGCAGCCATGCTCTTGGCGCAGCGGGGTGCGCCTGGCCGGGGGGGCGATGATGAGGCAGGTGGGGTGGGTGGCGGCGGCGGTGGCGGAAGCGGCAGCAGCGAGGGCGAGCAGGGTAGGCCGGGGGCGGAGGAGGGCAGGATGCAAGACCTAGGCATGCGGCTGGACCAGCTGCAGGCCGAGTTGAAGGAGGCGCTGTCGCACGCACAGCGCGCGCAGGCGGCAGAGACGCGCGCGGCAGAGCTGGAGGAGGAGGTGGGGCAGCTGCAGGCAGGGTTGAAGGACGCGCTGCAGCAGGGCCAGCAGTGTGCGGCGGGCGCAGAGGCACGTGCGGCGGAGCTGGAAGCTCATGTGGTGCGTCTGCAAGCAGAGCTGGCAGACGCAGGTGCGGCAGCGGGCACGGCAGACGCGCGGGTGGTGGAGCTTGAGGTCCGATTGCAGCAGCTGCAAGCGGAGCTCGTGCGGGCAGCTGCGGCGGAGCAGGAGGCGGGACGCATGGGGCAGCGCGTGGCGGAGCTGGACCAGCACGTCGTGTGGCTGCGAGGTGAACTGGAGGCAGCGGCGGCGGCGGCGCTGCGGCAGGAGCGGGAGAAGCAGGAGTGGGAGCAGGGGGAGATGGGGGCGCTGCGGCAGGCGTTGGCGCGGCGGGAGGCAGAGGCTGGGGCCGGTGCGGCCGCGCTGAGCGCGCGTGTGGCAGAGCTGGAGGCGTGCCTCAGGAGCGCGCAGGCATCACCGGTCAAAGCGGGGCTGCAAGAGGGGGAGGGCGCAAGCGAGCATGCGGCGGGGTTGCATGATGCTCAAGGGAGGCCTGGTGGCACTGGGGCCATACCGGAGGTGGAGGGCGTGCGGCAAGAGTGGGAGCAGCTGGCGAGTCGGATCCTGAAGCTGCGCGCTGCGCTGCGCACGTCGCAGCAGGAGGCCACGGCTGCGCAGCAGGAGCTGGCAGAGTGCCGTGGCGAGATGCACGCGTACCAGCAGGCATGCGATGAGGCGGTGCGCGCGCGGCTGCAGGAGCAGGCGCGCGCACACGACGCGCTGCAGCAGCAGGTAGGCGGTTGCACGGGGCCGGTGGAGGAGGAGCTGTGCTCTGCAGGTGCAGCGCCGGTGCTGGCGCAGGCTGCGGGGGAGGAGTTGGGGGGGCTGCTCCGTGCACTTGCGCCGCACTGCCGCGGAGAGCAGAGGGTTGCTCAGTGCGTTTGCGCCGCACTGCCACAGAGAGCAGAGGGTTGCTCGGTGCGTTTGTGCCGCACTGCCGCAGAGAGCAGAGGGTTGCTCAGTGCGTTTGTGCCGCACTGCCGCAGAGAGCGTGCAGGGAGCCCATGCCCTGCTTCACTGTTTTGGTATTTCCTGAGCATGCGCGGCCAGGGGTAAGGGGAGCATGCGCTGCTAGGGGTAAGGGGAGCATGCGCGGCCAGGGGTAAGGGGAGCATGCGCTGCTAGGGGTAAGGGGAGCATGCGCGGCCAGGGGTAAGGGGAGCATGCGCGGCCAGGGGTAAGGGGAGCATGCGCGGCCAGGGGTAAGGGGAGCATGC
>LKMJ01006670.1_pt1 | contig 10881 bp, 11 predicted proteins | sample 643391 | NCBI WGS metagenome assembly LKMJ01 (sample SAMN04112250, study PRJNA286221) | soda lake metagenome | biome: soda lake; feature: Kulunda Steppe; material: water; isolation source: sample PL-Br10 brine of Picturesque Lake | place: Russia: Kulunda steppe | collected 2010-07
ATTCAGGAAGTGCTTTTGCTGACGAGTAAAAGTAAAAGACCTAGGCAGTGGTTTACAGATGTTGGCGTGTTGGAGCCTCATCTGCTATCTGAATTTAACCTTGGGCCCTAGCGGAGCAGAGAAATGCCTGCGCGAGTCTTTGTGTGCAAGGGGTGGCAACAAAGGCGGAGGGATTCGCCAATTTGGCAAGTAACCCACATCTGGTCCATTGAAGAGCTGATAATATCCCAAAAGGACAGCCATTGCAATCCGAGGACGGATTGGGCCAGGTGAGGGGGAATGCTACGTGCCAATAATAAGTCTCTATTATGATTATCAAGTGTGGTCCTTGTTGAGTGAGGTCACACCTCAGTGAGTACTTATGTGGTGACTAGGTCCTAGGCCAGGTTCAATTCCTGGAAGCGTATCCCTCTGACGCTTGGCCCGCATATTGTATTCATTGAGGTAGCGACCTAGAACGAGTACCAACTATGAGCCCACTGCCGACCGAGCAAGCCTGCATGGCCGGGCCCAAATCCGCGGCGCAAAGTACAACAAACCAACCTCCCAACAAACCATAAATCAGCACCCCTTAAAGGCCACCACACTGTCCCACCGCACACGCAGTCAATGTCCCAGTTCCTTGGCCCATCAAAATGCAGAGTAGCTTGGAGCACTTCACCTACCTCCGAATGTTGCGATTTCATCTTCATTGTTCTTAATCCTCTGCGCAGCAGGAAATGCCGTATCATTTCTAGGATCCATGGGCATACAGCAAACCAGGGGCAAACCAAATGGCAAGCCCAAGAACAACCACTCACTTGCATGCATTCATCCTCAGAGCCACCGTAGTTGCACACAAAGGAGTCGATGTCATCTGGTCTGGCAGAATTTAACCTGCTCTCACACTGCGACTTCGCCGCGTTGTCTGTATCCTCATCCTCAGTGAATGGCATGCACACCCTGACTGGCTGGTCTGCTGCTGCGATACCAGCCTGCATTGTACACAAGGGGTTGGGAAGCTCATAGTGAGACTTGGAAGGGCTTCCTGCAGCCATGTGGCACCAAACCTAGCAAGCCTCGGACAGCCTTACACTCACGCATAGCAGAAGCACTGCGTAAGAACAAGCCAGACGTCCGTAACGCCGGGCTACCAGCATTTCCTGCTTGAGCTCCTGCCTTGCCGTCGGCGTACTTCGTGATCAAGTTCGTGCTTACACACTTATTTGCTTGTTCAATTGAATATGATGTTCAATGAACAATTGCTAAAAAGCTAAATTGGAGATAACTGACAGTCTACACCTTCACTTCTATTTCGCAACAGGCTCTGAGCGACAGGTTGCGCTCCAGGCAGATTAATCCTACGACAGCGTCCAAAGAGAGAAACAATGGGCCCAGCTTCATTCAGGAGAGCGACTCTCAGCAAAAAGGGCTCTGTACCATGAAAATGCACATAATCTTATTGATGGAGACAAGGTGTATATAATCATGGTAACTCAAGGAAGCAAGGATGCCCGCTGAGCCCTTTACTCCTTCTTCACAAATGACCTGGGCAAGTTCTTGAATATATTGGACCATGGGGCAATGACAGCCTTGCCAACAACCAAAGTTTTCCAACCAAGCCAGCCCTTCCTTCTTACCTTTAACACAATATCCTTAACCATGTTTCGCGTGCTCTCTCTTCACTCTGACTCTCTGGTCACAGCTTGAATATCGAGCGGCTCCGGCATGAATAGCACAGATTTCCTTACAAACTCAGAATCTGCAAAAAATGCAACTGGCACTGTGTGCCAGATGAAGAGCATGTCCTCTTAAATTGCCCGAGTGCTGACTTGGCAAACTTGCGCGTCAAGCACCACCATCTCTTCCGCAACTCTTTTAGTAGCTCAAACAGGAAGAGACCCTATTAGCCAAGCAGGCACCAAAGGCCTGGCCATGTTCGTGCATGAGTGCCTCGACTTCTGTGCCTAGATTTCAGTATTCAACCTAGCTTGCCTTCGTTGCTTTGGTCGCAGGCCTGTTTGGCTTCAACTAAGCTGCCCTTGTTCGGCAGGTACAGCTATGTAACCTAGCCTAACCTATGCCTTCACTACATTTCATCACAGAGACAGGTCTGGCTCCAACATACAGCGTGTTCACTACACCTTATTTTTTAGTGGTGTTTATGATCGTTTGAAAACATGTTTAAAGATAAGATTGCTTTTATACTCAATATTGCAACGGTAGCGGAATCTACACATGGGAATCCAGCCTCTGCATCAATGCCTGCAACTCCTGCACGGGATCTTGTGCTCCCCAGATGCTGCCCAACACAGCTACCCCCTGTATGCATGTAATTGGCAGCAGGCATCCAGCAGCAGGAAAGACGTGGGTTGCAAGGATTTGCAGGTATTACCTCTATTATTCAGCCTTGATTGATTCTAGAACCACACACTCTGTTGCACAACGTGCTCAACCTCATGTTATTTGAAGTGAATCAGCAGGTAACTTGGGGCAGTCTGGGCTACTCATGTAGCCCTTCAGCTGCCTAAAGATAAAGATGCGTCACAGGGCTTCACATGCCCAAATATCATGTACAAGTGCAACTGTTGACAAACACAACAAAACATCTCTTCTGGCTGCCGACATCACTAGAGAAAACTTTTGAAGGTCAAAATGCTTGCACTTGCCTCAACTGGAGTTGAGAAGCACACCATCCCAGGCATCTCGGGCGGTAAAGCTTTGGAAGGTGGATGCTTCTCTGATAAAACTTTTGGGATGCTTAAATTATCGCCTACATTTGGTTACACTGTCCTTCTGAAGGGGCTGCAATGGGGGCACGAAGGAGGGACATCCGGATGGATCCATCTATGAGGTTTCCCCAAAGTGTACGCGCTCACCCAATTGCCTTTACATAAATGGAGCCCAGGCACAGATCTTCTTGCGTGCCTGGTTTGTCTGTCAGGTGCCTTACCTTGAAACCCATCCTGAGCGCCTGCGTGCAGTTGTCTGTAGTGATGCCTCCAAGTGCTATGATGGGCAACTGCTCATGTTTGTTCAAAAGTGTTGTCAATCGATCAGCCTCAAATTGGGCTGCTGCATAGCCCTGGAGGAAAAAAAGTGACAATGGTTTAATAGGCAGCTGATGGATAATGGTTTAACAGGCAGCTGAGCCATTTCACATGTGCAGCTGCAACAGAGCCACGGAATCCCACCTTCTTGGAAACGGAGTCGAAAATTGGGCTGAGGAATGCGTAATCCAAAGCCCCATACCGAATTTTGCCTCCCTCTAGGTCGTCCAAGCTGTGCAAGGAGGTGGACTGTATCAAAGCGCGACTGCATGCACGCAGGAAAAACTCTCATGTTTGGGACATCGGTGCACCAGCTGTGACTCGTTGTCACGGTAGGAACCGCAAAAGCTGATACTTTGCTGATGTTATGCACTGAGAGGCAACAGGGGTTGCTTGGGGAATCACTTAGCATGTTTGTTGACCAGTTGGTGGACTTCGGTACTCCACAGTTCCAGTCCTCACCTACATTTCCCATTCTGTGCTTGGGCTTGCAATCTCATATAACCTTCTCTTTGGCCACTACCTGGGGTGCCAGATAGAGCAATGGCGGTGCGTGTCGCTGATTGTCGCATGGATATGTGGTCCCCTCGCATCAGGCTTATCTTGATACTGGGCTATTGCTGGTCCCCAGGCTCACACGCCCTGGCCAACGGCTGCAATATCTCACCTTTTTTTAGAATGTAAGGCTGCAATGGCAGCGGCGGCAGGACCTTTGCCGGGTAATGAATCCCCTGTACAGGGCATGCCAGGGTTGGTCAGCGCACCTCAGGGCAACCACAAGCTGCAAATATGGGGCAGCGCGCTGATGTCACACACCCCAATTTCAAACTCCTGAGCTAACTGATGGTGGTGGTGCAGGCGGATGTAAGGGTGATACTGCGTGTGCACGCCTGCAAGCAGCTGGCGCACTGCGTTCATGGAGCAGTCAGGCTTGCGCGCATGGTAGCACTTCAGCCCATGCTCAAACATCTGGTTCATGACGGAAGCTTCCCTGGGCACCATGCCTGGTGGAGACATGACAACGAGATTGCTCGCCATCGCCAAATCAGATGTCGAACCCGTTCAATTCAAACTTTTTTATTCAAGTAAAAATTAGATTTTAAACCATGCCAAGCTCATAAAGGACTTGACATGAGTGGAAAAACAGCAAGGGATGTCCATGGCAAAGCCAAGGGATTCCTCACTACCTGTAGTTTCCATTATGATAACCTATGATGCATGCCTGCCCTTCACTGCTGCAATTGGGCGCCGCAGTGCTGCCAAGCAACCGTACCCGCAGCTGGGCAGCACTGGGCCATTCCGGTGCCCTGCGTGCTGGAGCAGATGGCCTTGCAGCATGGCATGTGAGGCAGACAATTGACAACCACGGCATGAAGCGGCGGCAGCAGCAGCAGCAGCAGCGCTGGCCGGGCACGCTACAGACGCAACGAGTAGCAGCGGCTGCCCTGCACGGATCTGGAGGGCGGGACTTTCCACCACATCAACCTTCTCAAGCACGGGATCTACCACACTGCAGCAGGCGTGATCCATGGCCGGGTTCTCTGCAGCTGAACTTCTACATCATGGGCTGCAGGCGCTTGGTGGAGTTGCATGGCATAGCTTTATTCCACCAGCACTTACTGATAGACAGAGGACGCCTTGATCAGGTTGGTTTGTGCGGTGCAATGATACTGTCTGCGCGTATCATTTGATGTGCTCCCAGATGGATGCTCCATGGGATGGAGAGCCACCCCTCCTCAGGCCCCTGATTTCAGGGAGGGGGGGGGGATGCATCCAAAAACACCATAGGTCCCGTGCGCCTGAACCCATACAGGCCCCTGTACAGAGTGCACCAAGTGCCAATGCAGCAGGTGGCACACGCACAGCTTGGATGCAAGCAAGCCGCGCCGATCTATGCCAAGCGCCTGTGCCTGCTGCAGACGTTGTCCCGAGATCCTTCTCAGCCTGTCCTGAGGCTATGTTTCAGACAAGCTGGCGGCTGGAGTACACTGCACAACGCGCAGCTGGAGATTGCGCTGTGAGCCCACAAGTTCACAGGCCTCATCCCGCCTGCATGCATGCACGGACGCGTGCCATGCCCCGGGCATCGCTGCCCCACAGACATGCACACCGCCTCCTCCAACCACCGCTGTGCTGCGCTGCCCACGGCTCACGCTCTTGGCTGCGCTTGCTTCGCACGACGCAGAGCATGGATGCTGTGAACGTGTCAGCCCTGGCCACTGCCAGCGCCAAACTGTGGAGCAGCAGTCTGCTTGACAAGCCGCACGAGCAGCACGTCCAGGCCCCCCAACCCACCGAGTCCCTCCGCCAGCAGCCTGGCCCAGCCACGCGTGCAGGCACGTCGTCCCAGTCCGCCAAGGCCACCCGGCACTTGCTTGCAGAGCTGCTGCCAGCGCTGTGCGACCTTGCCGCCGCTGGCTGCACCTCCTTCAGGCCCCGCCATTTTGCGTCGGTGGTGTGGGCCCTGTCCAAGCTGGTCTCCTGGGATGCTGGGACGGCGCCGGCGGTGGCGGCGGAGCCGCCCGCGCAGCACAGGCCACGCGGCAGCCTACTGCCGCACTGCCGCTCGCATGCCCCAGGACCTATCAGGAACGAGGCGGAGGCAGGGCAGGAGCGCATGTACAGGCAGCTCAGCGGCAGCAACACAGCGGCAGCGGACCGGGCGTTCACCTCCCCGTGCCCTGACGAGGCGCCCCGCGTGCTGCAGCTCATGCTCGACCTGACGCGCGGGCTGTGCGGCCTGGCGGGCGGCCCAGCGACGGCTGTTGCACCGCGCGACGTCGCACAGGTGCGCCGCAGCCATTGCTGGCCCCCCTGCTCTGTATTACTGGAGGGGCCTGTGTGTGTGTGTGTCCCTGTCTCAGCATGGGCATGTGTGCCTGTGCGCGTGAGGACACGTGCGTGCGCGCAAGTATGGGTGTGGGTGTGGTGGGTGTCGAATGGCACATCATGTGCTCACAGTCGCGTTTACTTGCAGCCTAGGCTCACTCAGGCTGTTCATATCCCCCCTCAAGAGCCTGAGTCCAGCACTGTACAGTGGCCTGACCGGTGCACGGACAACAAGCAGGAAAGCTGTGCACAGGACGCAGGCGAGGGAGCTAAGAGAAGGCTCTGAGCTATGTTTTGTGCTTTCTGGCAGCCTGCGCCAGCCAACATGAAGCTCGTGCTGGCTGAGAAACCTTCCGTGGCTCTCCAGGAGCATGAGCAGGCTGAGCTGCAAACGCTCGGCTGGCAAGCTGCGTGCGCGTCCTCCCCTCCCCCATTGATCGCCGCCTTGCTCTGGTGACGCGGCGCTCGCATCTTGGTGCGCAGCACCGTCCACAGCCTGGTTTTCTGTGCACACTTTGTGCGTGGAAGACACGCTAGGATAAGGGCCCCACACAGCAAAGGGGCCTCGCCCACTTCCCTTGATCAGAAGTGCGACTGCCCACCTGCCATGCGCTTGCAGGTGCTGTACGCGCATGCCCGCGTGGGCATGCAGCCTGGGCGGCAGGAGGCGGAGACCCTGCTGGCTTCTGTGGAGAGGTGGGTGTCGGTTCTTTACAACTTGCTTACTCATGACTTTTGGGTGGGCAGGCGACCCTGTGTGGGACCTGCATGACGCCTTGACAAGGCAGGGTTCTGCTGAGGCATGCCCTCTCTGGCCTGTGTTGCAATAACATGCAAATGATTTGGGGTGGAGGGAGGCAGAAGGTCTTATGAGCGACACAGTATGCGTGATGGTAGGCCTTATGAGCGGCACAGTGTGCATGATGGTAGGTCGTGTGTGCGACACAGCATGCGCGACGGTAGCTCTTGTGAGTAGCAGAGCATGCACGGCAGGCGATGATTTGAGTAACAGAGCATGCTCAAAGGGAAAGGTAATGTGAGCGACGCAGCATGCGCGAGGGTAGCTCTTGTGAGTAGCAGAGCATGCACGACAGGCAGTGATTTGAGCAACAGAGCATGTGCAAAGGGAAAGGTGTTGTGAGCGACACAGCACACGCGACGGTAGTTTTTGTGTGTAGTAGAGCATGCATGACAGCAGGGATTTGAGTAACAGAGCACGCGCAAAGGGAAAGGTGTTGTGAGCAAAGCAGCATGCATGAGCAGGAGGCCCCAGTCCCACCCAAAAGCAATTCCGCATGACCCACGCCCTGCCTGACCCGCAGGCGCGCGCACGACCTCAGCCCGCGGGACTGCGCCATGCTGTGCTACGCCCTGGGCAAGCTGCAGCTGCACCCAGGCCCGCACCGGCTGCGCAGCATCCTTGCGGCCGCGACGCCGCTACTGCCCAAGCTCTCGCCACAGGTGCGGCTACCAGCGGAAGGGGCCCCAAGTGCACATCGGTGCAGCTGAGGGGGGCCAGGAGGCAGGCATAGGCAAGCTGTTTGTTGTTGAGTGCCCCCCTGCCCCATGGCACTCTACTCAGCCATGCGCAGGGCCTGTCCAACATGGCGTGGGAGGCCTGGCCGCGCTCGATGTCCTGCCTCCTGCCTCCCCGTAATCGCCCCCCTGCCCCTTTTGGCACTCTGCGCGGCCACGCGCAGGGCCTGTCCAACATGGCCTGGGGCCTGGCCACGCTCAATGTGGAGCTGCCTGAACAGACACCATGGGGCTGGGCCTTCCTGGACGCCGCCGCCATGCACATGGCCGCCTTCTCCAACCAGGTGTGCCTGAGGCGTGGGGCGCACTCCCGGCCAAACATGGGGCGCACTCCCTACCAACAATGAGACACATGCCCACTTATCATGCGGCACAATCCCTGCCGACCGGGGAGCACATGCCCACCAGTCAAGCGCCTGAGGCCTTCCCCTGCCCATTAAGCACGCAGCGGTTCAGATCCTAGCTGTTTAGATCCCGGCGCACCTGAGGCCTTCCCCTGCCCTTGGGTTGACCTTGGGCCTGCAGCTGCTCAGGCGGGCCGTACTGGCGCGCTCCTGTCCAGATCAGACTGTTCAGGCAGCTGTTCAGGCGGGCCGTTCTGACGCGCAGCTGTTTAGGCGGGCTGTTCAGGCAGCTGCTCTGGCGGGTGGTACAGGCGCGCAGCTGTCCAGCTGTCCAGATCAGGCTGACCTATGGGCCCCGTGTGCACGAGCGCGCACACCCCTGTGTGGCCTCGCACCACCAGCTGCCACAGGAGGCGCAAGCCGCCCACCAGACCAGACTCCTTGGGGCCCCTCAATGGAGCTCAACCTGACTCCCATAGTCCGCATGAACCCTTGACCGCCGCAGCGCACGCACAGGAGCTGGTGCTGCTGGTGCAGGCGCCACCGTGCCTAGATTCCCACCCTTGTTTTTCGTTTGGCCCGTGCACGCGCGGATGCGGGAGCTGCCGGTGAGGGTGCCACCGCGCCTGGACACCATCCATCAGTGTCTGCCTGGCGTGCGCGCAGGAGCTGGCGCTGCTGGTGTGGGCGCTGCCGCGCCTGGGGCTGCTCCCCCCCACGTCCTGGCTGCTGCGTCTGGAGGGCCAGGTGGCGGGGCGCCTGCACGCGCTCGGCCCGCAGGATGTATCCAACCTGATGTGGGGCATGGCGCGGCTACGGCACCGTCCAGATCCCTTCCTGGTCATCGTGGTTGCGCAGGTGCGTGCGTGGCTCTCCAGTGTTGGGGTGTGCGGGGCTCCCCATGCCCGCTAAAGCACTGCCAAGCCACTGGTCCTGTGCTGCCGCCGTGCTCATTGATTAGCGTGGCTGCACTGGTGCTCACACGCCCGCTTTGTGCTGCCGCCGTCGTCGTGCTGCTGATGCCGCGGGCGCACGGTAGTGCAGCCAGGCCGCGCCATGGCTCACGTGCTAGCACAGTGCTGCCGCTGCGCTGTTGTCCTGGAGCAGATGAAGGGGCACACAGGCTCAGCCCATCATAGGCACACGGCATTGCTGCCAGGTGGCGCCGTGGCTCACATGCTAGCACGGCGCTGCTACCGCGCTGTTGTCCTGGGGCAAATGAAGGGGCACACAGGCTCAGCCCGTCACAGGCACACGGCATTGCTGCCAGGTGGCGCAGTGGCTCACGTGCTAGCACGGCGCTGCTACCGCGCTGTCGTCCTGGAGCAATGGAAGGGGCACACAGGCTCAGCCCGTCATAGGCACACGGCATTGCTGCCAGGTGGCGCCGTGGCTCACGTGCTGTAGCTCGGTGTTGCCGCCGCACAGTCATCCTACAACTGCCCAAGGGGCACGCAGGCTCAGCACGCTGTGGGTGCGCGGCAGAGCAGCCAGATCGCACCATGGCTCACACGCTCTGTCGCAGTGGTGCTGGCCTGCAACTGTAGGGCACTAGGGCTCACACGCTCGCCTGTAGCTGTAGGGCACAAGGGCTTACACGCACTTGTGTCGCAGTGGTGCTGGCCTGCAACTGTAGGGCACTAGGGCACAAGGGCTCACACGCTCGCCTGTAACTGTAGGGCACAAGGGCTCACACGCTCTTGTGTCGCAGTGGTGCTGGCCTGCAACTGTAGGGCACTAGGGCACAGAGGCTGCGCAGGCTGGTTGCGTATTCTTGCCGTGCTGCAGCATGGCAGGTGTGCTTCAATTTGGGCGCTTGTGTGTGTAACATGGCTTTGGATGCGTGCAACCAGGACCTGGGGGGGACCATGCCATGCGCCATGCAGGCCTGCCACTGGTGCTTGCTCTGGATGCCTCCACCGTTGCAGCTGTGTCAGCCTGTCGAGTGCGCATGTGTCCGCCTGTTGAGTGCACGTGTGTGCCGCCCTTGTGCATATGTCCGCCTGGTCAGTGCGCATGTGTCAGCCTGTTGAGTGCACGTGTGTGCCGCCCTTGTGCATGTGTCCGCCTGCCCAGTGCGCATGTGTGCCTGCTCAGGACATCATCATGATGAGCGCTCGCATGTGTGCATGCATGCCGTGTGTGTGTGCATGTGTGTGTGTGCCTACCTCGGATGTGCCAAGTTGCAAGCTGTCACTTGGATGTGCGTGTGCTTGCGCGGTTCGCGTGCAGGAGGTCGCGCATCGCATCCTTCCCTCCACCCCAGGGCCCAGCAGCCGGAAGAGGCTTCATGGAAGCAGCGCTGCAGTAAATTCCCCCACACAGGCTTCTGCAGGGGAGGGAATGTTTCTACCGGGCCATGAAGGCAGCAATGAGCAGTGCCCAGGTGGGGGCGGCGGAGGGGAACGGGGGGGGGACAGAAGGGACGCGGTCTTTTGAGGTCACAGGCACTGCAGCTGCACTGCATTGCCATGGTACGGCATTAAATGCTCTGCTATGCAATGTATGGCATTTGGTGCACTGCTGTACGTTGCTGTTGCACAGCATTCATTGCTCTGCTGTACGTTTGCTGTTGCTCAGCGTTCATTGCTCTGCTATGCGTTGCTGTTGCACAGCATTCATTGCACTGCTGTATGGCGTGGTCAGTGCACTGCTACGTGTTGCGTGGCGGCAATCCATCCGCGAGTGCGCCTGGGGTGTGCGGAATCAGGGAGGGCTGTAGAGCAGAAGGCACACTGCGCCTTCTTGCGCGCAGGGCAATCTTGATGAAATTGTTGCGGGGCCAAGCAGATGTTGTTGTTGTTGTTCAAGGGCCTCGACTTTGCGCATGGTGTGGGTGCAGTGTGCAGATGCCCTGCACTGCCCTGCAAATGCCCTGCACTGCCCTGCACTGCCCTGCAGATGCCTTGCACTGCCCTGCAGGTGCCCTGCACTGCCCTCCCAACCCGCCCCTGCCTCGCTCGTCATAATGATGCCCAATACCGGTTTGCCGGATTGCCTGCTCTTGCGCCCCAAACCCCACCCTCCGCTACCACACCTTGCGCCAACGCAGGCCCCGCACGCAGCGTGCACACAGCAACTCGCGCGCCCCCTCAACCACGCACCCCCCTCCACAGCAAAACCCCCGGCCCTTCCTCTCCTTG
>LKMJ01006671.1_pt1 | contig 10880 bp, 9 predicted proteins | sample 643391 | NCBI WGS metagenome assembly LKMJ01 (sample SAMN04112250, study PRJNA286221) | soda lake metagenome | biome: soda lake; feature: Kulunda Steppe; material: water; isolation source: sample PL-Br10 brine of Picturesque Lake | place: Russia: Kulunda steppe | collected 2010-07
AAGACGTCGACGTGGTCCCACCAGACGAAGAGATATTGAACTCACCACTACCGGAGCCACGAATGCAGACGAACCTCTCCGAGATCGATGGCATCGGTGAGAAGACGAAGCGGCGGTTATGGAAGATCAACCACAATATCACAGCCGATTCGTTAGCTCATACACTGTATGGCTCAGGTGACGAACACAGAGTTGAGATGCGGAGTATCAAGAAGGTGATCGACTCGCTACCGAGCAGTGAAAAGATATACGAGCAAATCAAGTCGTACACGCCCGGAGACAAGCAATGAAGTGGTGGATACCGTTCTTTATGTTCTTTTTGAGCAGTCCTGGTCAATTTCTGAAGTTCATTATCGTAATCTGCGTCGTCGGAATTGTTGCAGTAATCGCACTCCCGACAATTCTTTCAAGAGGAACCTACGAGATACCACTCTTGCTGCTGTTCGTGGGGTACATACTGTACAGCAAATTCGGGTGAGAGTGTCCAGAACCGTTTACCCCGAACGTATATACGCAAGCAAATAATTGTCAGCGTATGCACTGGTGCGTTAGGCAAGCCGAGGCTGAATACCTAGATCCCATCATCTCTATTTGGTCTTCAAGGATGGGGGACGAGTATCCAGACCCGCAACTGGTCAGAAACAGTATCGCAGAAAGGAACTGTTTCGTTGCGATGACGTCGAATGAAGATATCTGTGGTTTCGGTATCTTAGAAAGACTCACAGCCGAAGATGCTGCTGAGAAAATAAACAACAGCGTTCCGATAGACTACGACGAGCACGTTGGGCTTCTCGATCAACTCTGCGTGAAAAAGAGATACGAGAACAACGGAATCGGAACAGACCTAACCCGAACCCGTATCGAAGCTCTCAGAATGACCGGAATCAAGAAGGTAATTGCTGTGTCGTGGAACTGTGGCGAGGACACCGGCAACAACGAGATACTCGAATCGTTAGGATTCACCCGTCACGAAGTAGTCGACAATTATTGGCGTGCAGAAAGCATCAGAGACGACTTTTCCTGTCCCTGCGGCCATCCGTGTACCTGTACGGGCGTCATCTACGTCAACAATCTGCGAACCTGATAGAACTGAATCCACCAGTGTAAGGGCTCACTCTGCTACAGAGAATCGGATACCGTCTGCTGCATCGTAATCCAACAGTTCGAAGTCATCATAGCTGAGATCGTCCAACGGTTTGTCGGCCACCGAGAGCTGTGGTCTGCTTCGAGGCTCACGAGAAAGTTGCGTCAGCAGTCCAGGAATATGGTCGTAACCATCTTCGCCGTCACGTTCGGCAGGAGCATTCTCGACCAGCCACTCCCGAACGTCTAGGTACTCCGATTTCTCAGAGACCGTTTCCAGTTGCGACTGTAGATCGCCGAGATGGTCTTCATACCACGACCCGCGCTCGTGCTGGCCGCAGTAGACGTGGGCATCAACGATGGTGTGACCGAAGGTTCCGACCTCCATACCGACCTCTTGGGCGACAGCGTGTGTCAACATCGAGTACGCGGCGATATTAAACGGGATACCCAATGCGATATCACCGGAGCGTTGAGTCAGGTGACAGTTCAGACGACCACCTTGTACGTTGAACGCGAAGGTGTAGTGACACGGTGGAAGCGAGCTGATGGCTGCATTAGCCGGATGCCACGCAGAGACAACGAGTCGACGGGAGTTTGGTGACTCCTGAAGCGTGTCGATCACGTACTGGATCTGGTCGAACGTTCCATCATCATTCAGCCACCGATGGCTATCATCCGGCCACACTTCGCCCTCAACACCCCCCTCTGGAACCGGGAACCGCCGCCAAAACCGTCCGTACGCAGTGTCGAGTCGGCCCTCCTCATCAGCCCAAGCATCCCAAATACTGGTTTCCTCTTGCAAGGTTCGAATGTGCTCCTCACCAGAGAGGTACCATTCAAGCTCGTGGATCAGGGAGTTCCAACGAAAACCTGAGAGGTCCTTCGTAGTAAGAAGTGGAAATCCTTGCTGCAAGTCGATCTGATAATGCTGACTGAACGACGAAATTGTATCAACACCAGTCCGGTTTGGCTTGTACGAACCGTGGCTGAGTGTCTCATCAACCAGTTCTAAATACTGCTTCATTGCTACACTCTAAGATGGCGTCTAACAGGTCAAAAACCTATGGTACTTTCAGAATGTGGCGACCGAGAGACAGAACATCACCGTAACCAAAATTGATATATTAGAACAGAATCATTCTCAGGTATGGATTTGGAGCTTCGCCACCGACTGCCAATGGTAGGTAGGCGATTCTACACGGAGCTCGAACAACGGATCGCGATAGACACGCGCTCCTTGGCGGCCTTTCGAATTTTGATGGGAGTGCTGCTCGTCGTCGACATGATCCTACGATCTGGAAAATTCAGTTACTTCTACACCGAGAGTGGCGTGATGCCTCTTGAGGAGGCAGTCCTGCACACACCAGATAATGCTTTCTCGCTCTACTATCTGACGACAGACCCAACAATAATCGCAGTACTGTTTCTCATCCAGGCATTGGTTGGCATCCAACTGATCGTCGGATACAAAACAAAAGTGGCGACAATCCTTGCGTTCATCTTTGTCGTATCACTACAACACCGAAATATGTACGTCCTCAGCTATGCAGATACGCTATATCTGTTACTGTTGTTCTGGGCAATATTCCTACCCCTTGGAGAGAGATGGTCGATTGATTCCCTCCACCGACTCAGACTACCTCGCCAACAAGTATCGTCGTTCGCCTCTACGCTAATTCTCTTGCAGATGGTTTCTATGTATATCATAAACCAATTTCATAAATCACAAAGCGAGTTTTGGCTCAACGGCGATGCTACAACGATCATATTAGGAACAACAGAAATCACCCATTTCTTAGGTCCGTACATGGGACACTTCCCGACAGCACTGGAAATTGGAACCTACTTCTGGTACTACTTGTTGCTCGCGTCGGTATTTTTGATAGTATTCACTGAGCGAAAGCGGACGATGATGATTGGACTGTTCATTATGGGGCACACCGTATTCGCGTTGACAGTACGGATAGGGTCGTTTCCATACGTCTCATACGCAGGACTCCTACTGTTCCTCCAAGCCTCATTCTGGGACGATCTCCAACAGATAGGAAACTATCGCGAGCGTGTATCAGCAACGCTCACCAGTCTGAAAAAGGCCACCGAGCAACGAGCTAAGAAACTACCATACTATCGAGCTGAGAACCAGACGTTACATAGGATCAAATCGGCGGTTGGAACGGTCGCTATTACGGTCATCATACTGTCACTGCTCATCGGAGTTAGTGGAGTCTTTTTGGTCGCATCGGGTGTGACAGACGAATCACCAGCACCTCAACAGATAGGAGAGACAGCAAAGAGCATAGGTCTGTTCAACCCAGCATGGGACATTTTCGCACCGAATGTTCGGAGTCACGATAGGTACTACATCATAGCAGCAGAGACGACACAAGGCGATAAAATAGAACTCTATAATTCGAACAACCTCTCTGCTGATCGGCCTTACGACCAACTCCAAAAGCAGCACGACACATACCGAGACCGATTCTATATGAGAGCGATAGCGGTGAATACGGAAGGCGATGAAACCCTAACAGGAAGCACTTTGCAACAATCATTCGCGAGACACTACTGCAATTCATGGAGCGAAGAAAACGACGGCGAACTGTCCCATATCAACTTCCACTATGTCGACGAACAAATAACGACAGAGACCGTTCTCAACCCAGAGGACAGAGAAACAGAGCAAATCGAAGTGTTCAGATACGGCTGTGGAAACAACCAACCAGACAAAATCGAGGGCTCTTACCGAACACAGTGAAAGTGGCGAGGCGGGGGCGTATGATTTACTTAGCCGGGGGGAGCTGTTCAATCATCCTCGCCAGAAAGACAGTATGTGACGAAATGTTTTATAACATAGGCATTTGGTTTAACGAAGCGGGTAAATAGTTAGTGTTTGAGTTTTGATTTTCGCATTAATCACGGTGAGAGTTTTTTTATTCACCTATGATCTGTGGAGTTTAGAAATTAAGATGGATACCGACGAGAGAGGCGAGTCACCCGACCGAGACGGCGGGAGAGAGTCTGCATTTGGACGGATACTTTTCACGAACAATCCCGTCTACAAGTCCGTAGCGAGAGTCCGAATCGACAATACGACGGTCGACAACGACACCGTTCGGATCACAGTCGAACACGCAGAACACTCAGGAGGAGTCATTACATGGTTGGTCTACGAGAGATCGAACGTCAAAAGCCGACTCAAGAAGCACCTGACTGATTCAATCGAAGCAGAGTTGGTCGACGTCGAGATCATCGACACGGTAGACATTGGGTTGTCGGTCACAGACCTGATCGAAGTCCCAGCATCAAACGAGACTCAAAGCAGTCAAACCGCTAGCTCGGTCGAAGAGGAGAGTTAAACGGATGTCGACCGAACAACCTCGGAACGACGGTTCTCTGTTCAATACCAGTTACCTCCTTTCTCCGAATAAGAGTGTCGCTGAGTCGATTCTCTGGCCCATTCCTATCCTCGGTCAGTGTGCTGCCTCAAACATCTCAATCGGGGATCTCGAACTTGGGCCAGGAGATGTTCTTGAACTACTGTCCGATCAACGCGAAGAGTACCTGCTCGTGGTTACGCTGCTGGACAACGGTGGAATCATTTGCTACTCGACAAACACAGAATCCTATGTGTGCTTCGAGGCATACAACTACCGAACGGCCACAGCTGGAAGCGTTGTGCAGAACGGCCAGTATTCGGACTTCGACGATGGATCAGACACCGTCCTATTCATCCATGCACAGAGCGCCTACGCAGTCCACAGTGGAGCCGTCAGCCCAGTAGACGACGATCCGGTAGCGTCGGTGTCGTGGGTCCAAGACTCGCCAGTCATGGGCGACTACGAGCCCTCACGGACAGAAGGCTACTATCCGTACTCAAATCCACCATCCCCGATGTCACCGAGCTACCCCAGTGGAACCTACAGCGTCGAAGCAGACGCAGTTCTCGGCACGGAGGACGTGGAGAATGAACTCCTCGAGGGTGACGCCATCGAGCAACTGAAGCGAATCCCCGACAAGACATTCCATTGCTTCGTGACAAGCCCTCCGTATCCGAACTCGCAGCGTGACTACGAGGTCGACGGACAACTGGGTGTCGAGGAGTCAGCCGACGAATACTTGAAGAACATATTGAGCGTGATCCTCCAAGCAATGCGCGTACTTCGTGAGCGAGGCACCGGCTGGATAATTCTGGACGACTCGATCGTCGACGGCGAGTACATCGGTGTTCCTGATCGACTTGTGGGACAGCTCAAGCAGGAAGGTTTCAAAATATTCCATAACGGCCCGTGGGTCAAGCACGGCGTGAAACCCGATCCAGCACCGCGTCGATTCGCTCACACCCACGAACGGATCATAGGGATCGCCAAATCAGACGACTACATTTTCCATCGGCGAGCTGTCGAGGACCAGTCGGATGTAATAACGAAGCCAACGAGTAAACAAAGCGAGTTCAAGCCCCCGAAGATCGAAGGCGTCTCACACGACGCTATGTTCTCAGTCGAGTTGGCAGAGCATCTTATCACTGCGGCCGTCCCAGATCACACCTGTCCCGACTGTGGGAGCCCATTCATTCCCGAATACACCGTCGATGATATCCTGGATCTCAAGGAGAACCGGCACAAAGAGAGAGTCCTGAAAGCATTTAGACGGACTCCAGAGATGACGAGAGAACACGCGAGAGCCTGTCGATCATACGGGCTCAGCGCGAGAAAACAGGCCGCTCGAACACAGTCGGGAACGGGTAACAACTCAGATCGAGTAGAACAGCTGGTCAACGAGGTCTTCGAATCAGACTTTCCAAAATCGTATGTCACCGAATTCACCTATGCGAGGCGGAAATTGACGGGCTACGAGCAGACCTGCAATTGCGCAGACGTCGAGGTCGGTGAAGATACAATCGGCGGGATTGTGTTAGATCCATTCGTTGGATCAGGAACCACCTGCGAAGCAGCGGTGCGCCACGATCGACACTACACTGGTATTGATCTGAACGCCGACTACCTCGAGCTGGCCCGTGAAAGACTCAACACTGGTGTCGACATCTCGTTAGACCAGTTTTTGTGAGTGCAGGCCTCAACACTCGGTATATTGATTAGGGTGAAATTCAACGGTAGCATATGATAAGAAAAGCGGCTGGATGGATGGCGGGAAGTGACGACAGAATTCTCGAATGGATGGTTGAATACGACGGGATTGGAACACCATCGAAAATATCTGAAAATGAGTATATCCATATGGGCGCATCTAATGTCAGCAGACGACTCAACAAACTCGCTGATCAGTCAGATCTCCTCAAGCGGTTGCCCAACGGAGTATATATGATCACGTCAGAAGGGGAAGCCTATCTGTGTGGTGAATATAATGTCCAGACAGGACAATTTACGAAGACAGAGAATTAGGCCATGTTTGAATCGTTGTAGTTAGGGTAGAGGTTTATATCTCTCTTAGTAAAGTGAGAAGATTGGAAAGACTGTTGAGAGGTATCTACGCTCTACAGCAGTCGACTACCAGGAGATTACTATGATTGAAATCGAACCCTACGACATTGCACCACCGACAGAAGCAGTCCGTACAGAGGCAATTCCCAAACCGCTACCAGAATCAGACCCCCACGAGATCTGGGAGATGAACCACATCTTCAGCCCGAACGCCGGCAGTGATGGATTTGATAACGGCGTTCTATTCTCAGGCGGGGATGATTCGCTTGCTCTAACCCACATGGCGATGGAGGAAGAGAACTGGGGAGATATCGTCATCCATCTCGATACAGGCAGTTCGATCCCCGAGAACGTCGATTACGTGCGAGAGACTTGCCAGAAGTACAACTGGCCCTACGCGATCGTGCAGGCTCCCTTGAGTCTCTTCAAATTTGTCTGTCGATACGGGTGGCCGGGTCCGTCGCAGCATACGAGCGCGTTCAATACGTTCAAAGCGAGGCAACTCTCGTACCTGTACCAGCGAAGCAATGGGAGCGTCAAGTACCTCTCTGGAGTTCGGAAGCAGGAGTCCGGCCGTCGACTGCGAAACGTCACAGACGAGATCCAGTACGCCGAACACAACTTCAAGGGATGGTGGGTCTCACCGCTGGCAGAGAAATCAGACGAGTGGATCGCTGAGTACCGCGAAAAACACAATCTCAGCCAGAATCCCGTCAGTGCTAAAATTCACAGGTCGGGTGATTGCGGTTGTTTCGCCTACGGGCACAGAGACACAGAGCTCATCCTGATCGAATCAGAGTACCCCGACTACGCCGAGTGGTTATTAAACGTTGAGAGACGCGCTCAAGAATACAGAGGCCGTGTTTACCTGCTTGAGGACACACATCCAGACATCTCAGACCGTGTTGCAGAGATACGAAAGCAGACTCGTCCGAATCCGATGAAGTTGACCGTTCTGAAGGAGCATTTCCCGAACGTCTACGACGCGCTCGTTGCCATTCCGACAGAGAAAGCGATCCTTCGAGCACAACAAGAAAACACCAGCTACATCGGCCACGGTGGAATGTCGTCGGCTGCGCTCCGAACACTCACCACAGAAGCCGACGTGAGTCAGAAAACACTGTGCAGCAGTTGTGACAAGCCGTGTACCACATTGGCACCATCGGTCAAGAGCGACATGGATATGGCGGCCGAGATGTTCGAAGAAAAGACACAACAAGAGACGCTCCCCGTCGACCCGTGGGAAGATACCAAAAAGTACGCTCGGCGAACATCAACGCAAACAGATTCGACCGAATATGAGCAAGTCACACTCTAGCATACATTTATATTGGGGGTCTTCGTAGAATGGATTAGTGGCATCCCGAGAAAGGGGTTCGGGTGTCGAGGGGACACTGGGGCCCGGTTCTTTGCCGGAACCGACCGCGTTTGTCGAATCAATCGGCCACTCTGGGCCGAGTGCCAACAGACAGACCCCACATCGAACACCTGAAGACCCACCACTCCGAGATCCGGCGGCGTACCACCAAACAGACCATTTTCGCAAACGATTGTACCAACAAGGAAGATACGTCTCAGTTCCGATTGTGGAACAAGCGATCGTAGAGGGACAGCTCCGATGGAACAACAATGACGGCTGGCGGTTCGCGCTCGTCGAAGACGGCATCGAGTATGTGATCGTAGTATCGGACACCGAGACGCACTCACCTGTTGTCGTCACAGGATGGACCGCAGTCGACGACTGGGAAGAAGCACTCAACTCAGATCAGTGGACCGAAGAAGACATCCAGACGATACAACTTCGAGCCGACCTCAGCGCCCAGCGTGATGAACAGGTTCCGGATCAAATCCGCCCACGGATCGTAAGTCGACCATTCAAGCTCGGTAGCCACAGCATAGTCACAGAAGCCGGCTCACCAGCAGTCACCTGCGTCAAGTGTGGTCGACAGTTCCGCTCGAAAAGTAAACTCTGTCAAAAGCGTTGTCGATAATCGAGTCGGAAACTAAAACCTGATCTCAAATTTGGCACCATATTCGTCATCGTCACCGAGTGAGATTTTCCAGCCGTGTGCTTCTGCAATCTCCTTAACGATATTCAATCCGAACCCCGTTCCATCTGCGTTCGTGGAGTATCCATAATCGAAAATACGGTCTCGATTTTCGTCTGGAATACCAGGGCCGTCATCTGCGAAATAGAATCCTTCACCATCCCCTATTTCACCAACACAAACCGTAGTTTCTTCACCAGCATGTTCATACGAATTTCGGATGAGATTCTCAAGTAGATTCGCAATGCGTGATGGGTCTGCTTGGATTGTTTGATCAGTGTCAATATGCAACGTTCCATCAAACGTTTCGACGTGATTCCAAGCCTCATTGACTGCCTCATCAAGACGTATCGTTCTCGTCTCAGTAACATCTGCTCCCTGTTTGGCAAGTATTAGAAGATCATCGACCATATTTTCCATGCGGTCGTGAGCACTTGTGACTCTACTAATAAACTCATTGTCGTTGTTTTTCTCAACAAGTTGCATATATCCCTTGGCAGTTCCTATCGGATTCCGAAGATCGTGTGCAAGTACGCCAGCGAAGTTGTCGAGCCGTTCATTTTGACGTTCTAGATCTTGTCTCTTCTGTTCAAGCTCGGTTATATCTCGGAGAACTATCGCGTTAGCTTGTGTTTGACCGCTCTTATTTAGTACTACAGAAAGTCGGATATTATAGATCCTTTCTTCGCCATTTACCATGATTGGAACGTTATTCGCTTTTTCATTAACATAACCTGATCCATCTCCAACAGGCCCTCCATTAACACCAGTATCTAGTGATAGCCCAACTTTACTAAGGGAACTGAGCAGATCATCTCCTGCAATATCTGCTAGGTGTTGACCATCTGGAGATTGAGAAAATAAGGGTTCTGCGGCCGCGTTCCAATCGGTGACACGTCCCATATTATCGACAACGATCATTGCGTCATCGAGCCCACTGATCACACGCTCACGGGCGATTGGTGTGGCATTGAAGAGCTTGTGACGATAGAATACGTAGGCGAGAAGGATTCCCCAGACTCCAAGACCGAGAGAGGTAATAGTTAGATTGTAGAACCGGAACAATGCCAACTCGCTCAAGAGATTTGCAAGGATGGGTGCGAACAATCCAAGGGTGAGGAGGAGGATTTGTTTTTTATGCAGCGACCCTGACGATAGCCCCAAGCGGATAAGAAGACCATTAGCACCAATAATGAGTGTGTATGCGTAAACGTACCCAACCCAATACAGAGGTCGTCTTTCTGTTCCATGTTGTATGACTGGTTCGGTGATAAGATACGTGGGGTGAATGTACAATTCGTGGAAGCTATTAGTGATTGAGAGACCGATGAAGAATACAGCACCTCCGAACACGACAAATTTGACGGGTTTTGTCAAATATTCAGTTTTGCCTGTGAACTGGATCGCAAACATAACCCATGCGGCAGGGAGAATGAACACAAAGGCATTTTTCAGTGTTAAGAATGTATCTTTCAAAAATAGAGTGTCTGAAAACGTAACGAGCCCGTCAAAAATACACCATCCTGCTGAGGAGATGAGTATTAAAATGAATGGCAGAGCCCCCTGTTCATCTTTATATTGGTATGTCCAGATGGTAATGGAAAGTAAGATCACCCCTGACAGTATTGCGAGAAACCCATACGCATCAGTGAGAACTGTTCCAATCATCTATTATCTACTTCTACAGGCACTCCTACTTGTGTCTTTCTCAAAGTGTGATAAATCAAAAGTAAACACTTAATTGAAGAGAGAGCACAAAAATAGAAAGGCTTAGTTAAAACACTCATGAGCTCACTACCATCAACCGGCCTTGTAACACACGTTAAAAGCAAACCAATCTCACAGCTTGTTGAGGAAGGGATTGCACGGTACCCTTTAAAATACAGCCCAAGCGATATTGAGCGTGTAGCTAACAAAGAAGCATATGAAATCGTAGTGCAAATTCATATAGAAGGGCCGACCCCGAGGAAAATAGAGATTCGGGAATCGATGGATCTGTTTTCAGCAATTTTTCCAAACGCGGATACTGACTCAGCACGATTATTAGAGTATATTGGAAAACCAGATGCAGATCCATTGGAACTTAAAGGAGAGTATATCCCTGTCCGAACATCTCCAGAAACAGGTTATACTATCCAAACGGATGATTTAGACGAGTTGGAACGGTGGAAATTAGAAAACGGACACCTAGAGTGGGAAGAAACAGAAGGCTATGTGAACAAATTTCATTGGATCCCTACAAAGTATTTGAGTATCATAATTGCGGTATCTATCCCGATCAGTTATGGCCTCATTTCACTGCTATTAG
>LKMJ01006672.1_pt1 | contig 10879 bp, 13 predicted proteins | sample 643391 | NCBI WGS metagenome assembly LKMJ01 (sample SAMN04112250, study PRJNA286221) | soda lake metagenome | biome: soda lake; feature: Kulunda Steppe; material: water; isolation source: sample PL-Br10 brine of Picturesque Lake | place: Russia: Kulunda steppe | collected 2010-07
GCCCCCCACACCCACACATACACACGTGTGCTCTGCTTGACAGACCCACTCTGCGTGGGCAGCCAGCCAAGCCACGGCAGAGGCCCATTCTGCATGGGCATCCAGCTATAGGCCACAGCAGAGGCCCATTCAGCATGGGCATCCAGCTATAGGCCACAGCAGGCCCGAGCCCAACCACGCCTACGCCCACACTAGGAGAGATGCACTTGCAGCCTGGGCACTCGAGCACATGCGCCACATGAGGGGCAGCCCATTCCCTGATGCCTCAGCTGTCAAGCCTTTTCCAGCGCCGTGGCCACCCTCCCTAGCACCGCTGTTGTCCCTGTCTACCTGCGCTGTATTTCTTGGAGCATCCCTGCCATCTTTCCCTAGCACCGCTGTCGTCCCTGTCTACCTGCGCTGTGGTCCTTGGAGTATCCCTGCCATCTTTCCCTGGCACAGGTGTTGCCCTGCCAGCACTGCTGTGGCGCGGTCAACCCATGCCACGGTCCTGGAGCACCCCTGCCATCCTTTCCCCCACTGATATGGACCTGCCAGCACTGCTGTGGTCCATCGATGTGGTCAATTCAAGGCACGCTTGTTTACGGCACCGCACCCCCAGCCCTCATACAGAGCCACCCCTACAGATGTCCACAGTCCCACTGCCGCCTGTTGATCTGCCGCCTCTGCTGCACAGCACCCCAGCCCGCACCTCCGCAGCAGCGCGCACCTGGCTCAAACTCCCCGGTGCCACAGGCAAAGGTTGGACGGCTGCCCCACAGCTGCGGGTCCTGCAGGATTTCTGCCCCAGAAGCCTCCTGTGTGCCAGCTGAGCACGCGGCCTGCCCGCTCTGGGGCTGTGAGTCGCCTGCAGCCAGCGGCAGCGGGGGTGCTCCGCTTAGAAAATCATGGACATGTACATGTCATGGCGCGTGTGAGTGTATGTGTGTGTGTTGTCTGTTTGCAAGCAGAGCACACGGCCTGCCCGCTCTGGGGCTGTGAGTTGCCTGCAACCAGCGGCAGTGGGGATGCTTTCATCTAAAAACTATGCAAATGCGCACGTCATGGAGCGTGCGTGCGCGTGTTGCACGTTTATGTGTTGTGATAGTAAGTGTGTATTGTCAAGTTTGGGCATGCATCCGTGGGTGCGCACAAGCACGTGCGCTTTGCAAGCTGTGCCATTCCCGCGCGCACCTCTTGGCCGTCCCCTGTGCTTCTGATGGCCCCCTTGGCCCTGGCCGCGCGTGAACTCCTGTGTCGCCTTCATGGAGATGACGAGCAGCTTGTGGTGCTGCTTGCCCACGCGCACAGGCCCTATAGCCAGGTCAAGCTGCGCCCATGCATCCTGCAGGCCACACAGCCGCGCCCACCGCGGGTGTCGACGTGGCGACGTGCATTGCACAAGCCTTGTGAGTCCATCCCAAGCCACGCAGCCATGCACGCTGCTCGCAGCCGCTTGTGCCACATCTCAGTCACGCAATCCATCCTGAAGCATGTGTGTGAAGCCGCGCCCATGCGTTTTTGGGGCCACACAGCCACGCCCATCGCGAGCAAAAAACAGGCTCTGCACAAGAGATGGGCAGGTCCATCCTGTGGCCGTCACAAGCAGCACATGCATTTCGCAGATCACAAAGCATATAGGTGCAAAGAAAAAGCCATACGCAGCTATAAGCATTTCACAGCGGTGCCAGCCCAGCGGCATCGCAAGCACAGGAGATGACACGCGTGCAGCGCAAGGGCAGTGTACCGAGGGAGCAACACCCTTCAAATTTGAGATAGGCCACCTGAGCACATTGTGACTTGACCGTAAACCCAGCAGCAAGACAGGACAGCATACAAGCGCCACAGTTGCATGTTCATGAGCTTATGCCACGAGCATCATGCTTGCAGATTACGCTGCAGCACTAGCCCTCAAGCCAAGGAAGCCATCACGCCTTTGCACGATAGCCTTGAGTGCCTTATGCCTGCCAGGAGCAGAGATGCTGTGAAACAAATTGTGCATACGCGTGTGTGTCTGAACCAGGTTGGCCTGGACCAAGGGCAATTCTTGCATGTGCTGGCTTTTTGTGCAAGCTTTCCGTGGAGCCCGTCATTCATCAGCCCTGTGGCCACTTTGTAATCATCCAGTGGAAGTTCTGTGCACAGCTCCGCATACAGGAGCCATTGCGTCTCAATCCCACGATTCCATTGTCGCAACAAGGGCATGCAGCCTACCTGCCACCGCTTCACATGCATGTACGCCCGCGCCTGCTGGTAGTGCGCGCGGTGGTACTGACCTGCGCAGGGGCGTGTGTGCGCACACCCTCACACAAGCGGCTGGCGACGTGCGTGTGGTGTGTGAATGGGCTTGTGCACAGCCAACACAGGCAGAAGCTGCCTCAAGCAGCTCAGGGCTGGGCATGGCAGAGGCATGGCAGAGGCATGGCAGAGGCTGGCACAGCCCTCAGGTAGGGAGGTCCACTGCTGACGAGAGGCCCAGCCAATGGACGGGGCGGCGCGGTGCATATATGGCGTGTGGCGCATTATGTTGCAGCTATCCATCACGTGGTGGCGGAAAAAATGCATTCAGCCAGCCAAATTGTGTCGGAGCCAAGCACAGAGCAGAACTGATGCCTGCCTGAGGGCAGCCAACAGAGCAACAGAGCAGATGCCTGTGACACAGCGCACTGCAGAGAGAAAGACAGAGCAGATGCCTGCCGGAGCAGCAACAAAGCAAAACAGATGCCTGCCTGAGAGTAGCCAACAGAGCAACAGAGCAGATGCCTGTGACACAGCGCACTGCAGAGAGAAACACAGAGCAGATGCCTGCCGGAGCAGCAACAAAGCAAAACAGATGCCTGCCTGAGAGCAGCCAACAGAGCAACAGAGCAGATGCCTGTGACACAGCGCACTGCAGAGAGAGACACAGAGCAAAACAGATGCCTGCCGGAGCAGCAAGAGAGCAGAACTGATGCCTGCCTGAGAGCAGCCAACAGAGCAACAGAGCAGATGCCTGTGACACAGAGCACTGCAAAGAGAAACACAGAGCAAAACAGATGCGTGCCTGAGCAGCAACAGAGCAAAACATGATGCCTGCCTGAGCAGCCATAGAAACAGTGTCCGACAGTCTAACAAGGCCGCATCACACGGTCGGCATGGTATGGGACCAAACATGAGCTTTTGACGTATGCCTGGAGGCAGCTTGCACAGCCTGCTGCAACCTTCGTTTCCCAATCCTCACAACTCCTGTGCCAGTTCTCAAAGCCCTCCTCTCCCTCCCCCCCCTTCCCCCCACTGCAGACTGCTTGCATGCCTCGTTCACTCTTTTTCACTCCCTTTGGTCACACCTCCTGCGCACTGAACACAGCACCCACCATTCCTCCCTGCGCAGCAGCCCCCACGCTTACACCCCCACTTCCTACGCAGCAGCCCCCCACCACCCCCCACCCCGCGGAGCGGTCCCCCACACCCACCACCACACCTCCCATGCGGCAGCCCTGCACACCCTCCTCTCCTCGCAGCAGCCCCCCACACCCACACACCCCTCTGCTCACCACCGGTGTTGGCGTGGTACTCTTGCGCACACCAGGCCATGGCGGCAATGCAGTCATCAAGCAACAGCTCTATGGCTGCTCTGGCAGCATCGCCATGTCCTGCGCTCAGTGCGTGCGCGCTCGGTGCAGCGCCACTGCTGCTGTTGATGTTGCTGCTGCTGAGGCTGCCGTCGCTGCCGCCGCCGCCGCCGCCGCCGCTGTCAAGCAGGCGCGCTTGGCTGCCACGTGTTCCTTGCAGGGCATCATGGATGCCAGGCTGCGGGGGATGCAGCTGGCTGTGCAGGAGTAGGAGGTGCTGCTGCAAGTGTTGCCGTGTGTTTGGCAGGAAGCAGTAGCGAGCGAGTATGTGCAGCAAGGCCGGCGCAACATTCATGCACGGACCGGCACGGTGCCCATCTGCACCAGGCTGGCAGCTGTGTGGAGCAGGTGAGGCGTGGGTGCATGGCGGCGGCTGCTGCTGCTCTTGCTGCTGCTGCTGGTGCTGCTGCTGCTGCTGCTGCTGCTGCTGCTGTGGACACACGTGCTCCGCCATGTTGGGTGATTGCTGCTGCTGCTGCTGCTGCTGCGGACACACGTGCTCTGCCACGTTGGGAGGTTGCTGCAGCTGCTGCTGCTGCTGCGAACACATGTTCTCTGCCACGTTGGTAGGTTGCTGCAGTGGCAGCAGGGCGCCTTCCTCAGCGCTGCCTGCTTCTTGGCGATGGCCAAGCATAGGCAGCAGCAGCTTGAGGCGCGTAGCGTGCAGGCGGTACAAGGGGTCAATGAGGGCGCCGCTGCCTTGGGAGTTCCGCCCACAGGCGCATGCTCCCGCGTACAAGTCCAGGCACGCACCCTGTGCACACGCGGCCGAAGTTGCAGGTGTGTGTATGTGCGCGAGCGGACGTGTGCGCCTATGTGCGTGAGCGCGTGAGTGTAAGTACTGTGCGTGTATGTGTGTGTGTGTGTGTACGCGTGCGTACATGTATACATGCAAGCGTTAACCTTGGCGCGGGCGCCCATGCCAGAGCTGTGCAATGCAGCTCAGGGCAGATGGCGCACTGCTACGCATGGCAGTGCGGGCTGCCGCGTTCACAACCTTGCAAATTTGCTCTGTTGCCAAGACTTGAGGTGCATGCGCACAAAGGCTGCGTGCACGTGGCGTGCACATGTGATTCTGCCCATGCCCACACGAGCCAGGCACGCCTGGAGTGTTATTTTGCCAGAGGCTGTCAGTATGCCTGGAGTGCTGTTTTGCCAGAGACTGTCAGCACGCCTGGAGTGTTGTTTTGCCAGAGGCTGTCGGTATGCCTGTAGTGTTATTTTGCCAGAGGCTGTCAGTATGCCTGGAGTGCTGTTTTGCCAGAGACTGTCAGCACGCCTGGCACCGCAGGCAAACCCGGCACTGCAAGGAAGGAGCTCACAGTACAGGCAGGCCTGCCCATGCGAGCCTGCCCTTGCAAGCCCTCCCATGCAAGCCTGCCCTTGCAAGCCTTCCCATGCAAGCCTGTCCCTGCGAGCCTGCCCCTGCAAGCCTGTCCCTTCGAGCCAGCATGACGCTGAAGGCAAGCCCAGCACTGTGGGGAAGTCTGAGGCTAGGGCCAATGCACAGCCTGTAGCGTTGCTGCAGGGCAACACCTGCGGCGCTTGCATTTGTTTTGACACGCTGGTCAGGAGCAGCACGTACGCTGCTGGCCTTGAGGACTGAGAGTGGCAAGTTGGTTCTTGTGCCTGTCTCTACGCTGCAGGCTAGCCTGACCCTGCAAGCCCGACCAAGACCAGCAGGGAGGCACATCCCCTTTCGCAAGATTTACAAATTGACCTTCCTGAGGCTTGCCCCCCGAACCCTTGGCCTGCTTGTACAGCCCCCCATCCCCCTTTTCTTTCTTCCAGTCATTTGCAAACAGAAGGCCACCCCAGATTCTAAGCCCCATGTGCCCAGGGCCAACTACCAACTACCAACATTAAGTCGACAAAGACCCATCATTATGTCCCGCCATCCATCAAGTCAAGGTCTGCCAGCATAAAGTTGCTGCCCGTGGCTTGTTTCTTGCATGTCAGACTTGAACCCCTCCCATGCTGAACACAAGGAAAAGACCCAACCTGCCACTCCAGGTCTTCAATGCCACCAGCATAGGTGCTGCTCCTGACCAGCGCGTCAAAGCAGCCGCCGTGGGTGTTGCCCTGTAGGACCGCTTCAGGCTGCCGTGGTTCCCCATCGGCCCTGCACACAACGGAAGTTTTAAGCTCAAGCACACACCAAACGTTCAAATTCGATCACACACCACAACTTGAAGTTCAGGCACGCACCAAAAGTTCAAGTTCAAGCACACCAAATGGGCTCCCTAGTAAAGGATCACGGCGGTAACAGAGCAGCCCAGCATGCTGTGGCTCATGGGCATGGGGTGAGCATGGGGTGAGCATGGGGTGAGCATGGGGTGAGCATGGGGTGAGCTGTGGCTCATGGGCATGGGGTGAGCATGGGGTGAGCATGGGGTGAGCATGGGGTGAGCAAAACGCAGACTGGACAACGCCGGGCGCCCCCAGGAATTTAGTGTGCTTGCAATGTGAGTGTGTATGCAAGTGCAAGTGTGTGTGTGTGTGTGTGTGTGTGTGTGTGCGCGCGCGGTACAACGCAACAAAAGCACAAAGTCCACCACTCATGTGCATGCAGCTGCCACCCCTCACAATCCTGCACACAACACATCAAGCTTTGGCCTCGACGTGAGAGGCAGCACACAAAACATGTGGCTACAACCGAACCACCACAGCAGGATGCTAGTACCAATCCACACGCCTCGAAGAGTGCAGGCTACCCTGAATCACATGCCTGCTCCTCCTTATCTGGCATGATGTACATCTTTCAAAGAAGGTGGAAGCATGCATCCTGAACAGTCCTGACCAGAGTCTTCCCCCTTTGGACACCTATAACTGTAAAAGACAATCGCAAGCACAGTGCGGAGCCTAAGCAGGGCATGCACGCGCCTTGGGTCGTTCCTGCTTGACCCTGCCACATCTCACCTGGAGATCTGGGGCCCACAGCTCAGCCCACTCACCAACTAAGTAAAGGCATCAGCGCGCTAGCAAAGGTATCCATACACCAACAAATCATCAGCACATTGCCCAATACTCATCTGGACAGCTCCAGTCCTCCTCACACCCTAGGCAACAGGCCAAGCCGTGAAGTGTCGACTTGGAATCACAGCACATGCGCTTGATACAATCTGTACTCCACCACATTGCATATCCGTACAGTTCAAAAGCCACAATACAAGCACCTGTGTCCCCACTTGCGCACCCATTCTCCCCTGGCACACACCTACCAGCCTGCTGAGTGCACACCTGCCACACCTGCCTGCTGAGTGCACATCTGACAAACCTGCCTGCTGGGTGCACACATGCCGCACCTGTCCGCTGAATGCAGCCCCATCCCTGCCACCCAGCCATCCACAAAGGCTGCTGGAGGGTATAAACAGATGGTGGGCTGCAGCTCCTGTCGTGCCCCAAGCTGCAGCTGGGACTGCTGCAGGGGCGGCGCCTGCTGCTCCTCACTCTGCTGCTGCTGTTGCTGCTGCTGCTGCTGCGGCTGCTGCGGCTGCTGGTGACGCTGCTGGGCACACAGCTGGCGCTGGACTGTGTTGACAGCGGGCAGGGTGCGCAGGTCAACGCCGCAGAAGCTGCGCACAGCATGCTGCCAGTTGCGCCTCAGCTTTGCCACCACCTTGCCCTGCAAGTCACAAGCGCGTCAGTGTGCTGTCACTTCTTAGGCAATGACCCTGCTTTCACAAAGCAAAGCTCTGCAAAGCCACATGTAAGCAGAAGCACATCAGTGTACTGTCATTGCTCAGGCACTGACCTGCGCTTTCTTCCAAAGAAGCCCTTCAAAGCCCAGTAAATCCCAGCAAAGCTACATGCAAGCAACTTATAATGCATTGCATCGCCGTAGCATTGTACCAGTCCTGCCATTTCTTGATGCACAGGCTTCTCATGAAGGCAAGGCCTTGCACCGTTGCTGCGCAACTAAGGCAAATGCTGGCTCATACCGGCCCTGTGCAACAGGCCTCGCACTTGTGCTGTGCAAACAAGGGCAAATGCAGGCTTGATGGAGCCTTAGCATGTATGCATGTTTGCACTATTTGTCATTTTGCTCAAGCACCTACCCACCCATTTCCATGATGTGCCATACAAGGCCACATGCGGGTACGGTGCTTTCGTGACAGTGCAGGAGCCCTGGTCGCTGCCAGGCACGTAGGCGCTTATGTTGATGCACCGGCAGCTGGCAAAGCAAGCATATAGCTGCTCAGGCACTCGCCATTCATGAATTGCACACCTGGCCAAGCAGGCAGGTCCACTCGTCTTGCCAAATGTGCGACAGGCGCACATACAACATGTATGTCACAGCAGCGCGCGCCGTCCATGGTGCGTCCCGGGGTGGCTTCGTGCAAGGTGGCTGCATGTGTGAGGGTCAGAGTACACATGCGCGCATGTGCTTGTACGTATGCGTGTGGCCTTGCACAACATGTGCGGACTTGCACAACGCGTGTTGGCTTGCACAGCATGTGTGGGCTTGCACAACATGTGTGGGCTTGCACAACATGAGTGGGGGCACACTCATGCGCTCGGATGTGTGCGAGGGTGCTTGTGTGCACAAAGCGCCAAACAGATGAACAAACCGCGCACGTGCAGACACACATACACCAGCCTGATGCAGCCTTGACAGCCCCTTCAGCAGTGTCAGATCGTGCTTGGTCAAGTGTGTTGGCAAGCCCCAACTTTTGATGACATGATTCCATGCAGTAACGCGCAAACAAGACAGCAGCGACACACACACCTCTTAACAGTGCTAATAAGCCCTGCAAGAACAGGCGGCATGCAGCGATGCAGAGTGCAGCAGCACACCAGCGCCAAGAGCACGCATGTCTGCGCCCATGCTGGTCTTGATAGCACCATGGCAAATGCGCGCATCGTGCGCTATTGCGAATGCACTGTAGTGCCGTGGCAAATGCACGCATTGTGCACCATGGCAAATGCACGGTAGCACCATGGCAAATGCATGGTAGTGCTATAGCAAATGCATGGTAGTGCTACAGCAAATGCATTGTAGCACCATGGCAAATGCACGCATTGTGGGCATCAGCGCATCAAAGAGAAGGGGCGGGGTGCCCTTTGTAGGTTGCAGCAGCAGACCCAATCACACTCAGCTAGCTGGAGGTGCACGTGCCCACGTGAATCTTCCCAGCCCCTCCCCCTCCCCTTACACACACACACGCACACACCCACACCCACACACACACCAGTGCATCAAACAGCGGCGTGGTACCCTTGATGGTCTGCAGCAGGAGCTCAGCCAGGCGGTCAAGGTGCAAGCCCTGCCCATCGGCCTCCGGCTCAAGGTTGCTGCACACAACCTGCATAAGGGGATGCACAGCACAGAGCGTGGCCCAGTGATTAGGCAGCAGCTACGGAAAGTGCACAGACAGCACAGTTCCTTTGAGAGCATGTGGTGGGTGTTGCAAATGTTTGTGCTGCGCCAGTGTCTTCCATTTTCCAGTTCTGTGTAGCAGGAAGCAGAAAAAACCTGCCCCACATGCCCAAATGCCGCAGGACTCAGCCACGGCACGCAGCCACAGCACGCAGCCACAGCGGCCCTACTATGCCTGTCAGGCAGGCAGCCTACCATGCTGCGCAGCGCACGCCGCAGGTATGTGGCCAGGCGCGCGTGCAGGGGCGCGTTGCAGGGCTGGCGGAAGGACTCTGGGGGCATGTTTTGCGCCTTTTCTGTGAGCAGCAGCCTGCAGGGAGCAGCGTGTGCACACGCACGCACGTCTTCCTTCAGTTCCAAGAGGATTCATCCAATGACCTGTGATTTGCTGTAACAAAGGAAGCACTGAAGCAGGTGCCCAAGCATGCATTCAGCGCCTCCTTTGTGACCAGCAGCCTGCAGGGAGCAGCATGTGCACATACGCAAGTGCTTGCAACATAGTTTGGCCTGCCCTGAGCGAAGCTGAGCTGACCCCGACTGCTGCCCTGAAAGTGCATGCAGGAGTGTGCGCATGCATGCGTGCGTGCATGCTTTCATGCTCATGCTCAGTCTCGCGAGCGTTTGCAGTGCAGACTGCAACACACTGCGTAGATACGACCACAGCGTCGCTTTCCCTTCCCCTGCATGCCCACCTGATAGCAACATCGTACAGGTTGGCCAGCATCTTCCATGAGTGCAGGCGGCGCGGGGTGTGGATTAAGTCAGACAGCAGGAGCTGTGTGCGCCTCTCTACCTGCGGAGCATTCATCATCAGAATACAGGTGGCAAGTGTGCACGTGTTCAAGAGACAAGGTTCGGGGGGCCGTTGTGCCCACATCTTTTTCTCGTTGAGTGTCAAGTTAAGTCAGGTGTCTACATGGACCAGTCATCAGCCAACGTTTGCACACATACACGCACGTTCTTACGCACACACTCACAAACATGCACGCATGCCTGAATGCAAAAAAATATGCATATACACACACCGGCGCGCACACAGACTCACCATGTACAAGAACACCAAAAAAAGGTCCATGCCCACAAACACAAGCATGAAAGCACTCAGCTCCTACCTCCTCCAAGCACACGCAGCACGCCGCCCTTGCCTCACATGCATGGCACGCAAGAGGGCGCGCGCAAAGCACACCTCTAAGGCGCGGTCCTCGTCTTTCTCAAGGTTCCTGAGGATGCGCTGAGACACGGGTGATGCCTGGGGGCAGTACGCATCCGGCTCGGGCAGGGCGCCTGCAGCATGGCCATGCACGGTGGGTTTTGCACAGGCTCAATCAGCAGCGCGCCTGCAGCATGGCTGTGCACAGCGGATGTTGCACAGACTCAATTAGCAGGGGCGCCTCCAGCGCCCTCAGCTGTGTGCCGCCGCTCAGCAGAATGCTCAGGAGGCAGAGTGCCAGCGCTCCTGCTGATCTGCTGTGCACGGCCCCGCTCTGTGAAGTGTGGCCAGGCAGTGACAGGGTGAGGGCAAAGCCAGGCAGTGACAGTGGCCAGGCAGTGACAGTGGCCAGGCAGTGACAGCGGCCAGGCAGTGACAGGGGATGGGCGTAGCCAGGCAGTGACAGGGGAAGGGCGTAGCCAGGCAGTGACAGTGGCCAGGCAGTGACAGCGGCCAGGCAGTGACAGCGGCCAGGCAGTGACAGGGGATGGGCATAGCCAGGCAGTAACAGGGGAAGGGCGTAGCCAGGCAGTGACAGCGGCCAGGCAGTGACATGGGATGGGCGTAGCCAGGCAGTGACAGTGGCCAGGCAGTGACAGGGGATGGGTGTAGCCAGGCAGTGACAGTGGCCAGGCAGTGACAGCGGCCAGGCAGTGACAGGGGATGGGCGTAGCCAGGCAGTGACAGGGGAAGGGCGTA
>LKMJ01006673.1_pt1 | contig 10878 bp, 5 predicted proteins | sample 643391 | NCBI WGS metagenome assembly LKMJ01 (sample SAMN04112250, study PRJNA286221) | soda lake metagenome | biome: soda lake; feature: Kulunda Steppe; material: water; isolation source: sample PL-Br10 brine of Picturesque Lake | place: Russia: Kulunda steppe | collected 2010-07
AAATCTGGCTCAACAGTCGTGAAGGCGATACCACGGTGGCAACCGTCAGTTCGTTTGGCACGAATTTGGACCATAACCGCACAGACCTGGGTGGTCTGGTGGTCACAGGTACTGATGCTCCCGTTACCCTCACTACGCTGAGTGGGGCGATCACGTTAAAGCAAGCGGTAACGGCTACGGGCAGTGGTGATGTGGACCTGCGTGCCGGCGGTAGCGCTGATATCAGTTTCCAGAATGATGCTGAGTCGGGTCTGGCGCAGAGCGGTACCGGTACCGTGCAGTTAATCGCCGGCGGGTCGATCACCACGGATTCCGAATCGGATGCTACGGATGATGATGAAATCAAAACCGACGGCTCGGTGCGACTGGAGGCGGGGTCAGCGATTGGCACGGAAACTAACCGCATCGAGCTACGCGGCGCTGATGTGGTTGCCGCGGAAGCCGCAGACGCAATCTGGCTGCGGGGCCTGGAAGTCACGGATACCCTGACCATTGGTGAAGTGGTGGGCGTTAACGGTGCAGCTACGTTGAGCGGTCTGCTCACCACCGCTGGCGATGGGCCGATTACCGTGACGACCCGTGAGGGTGGACTTACTGTAGTAGAGGATATCCAGGCCCACGGCGACGGTAACATCGATTTGCGCACCGGCTCGGATGGCACCGGCACTCTCGCCATTAACAACGCCACCCTGCGCTCTGGTGACACGGGCACCGGCGCGGGCACGATCCAGCTGGTCTCCGCCGGCGCCATCAGCACCACAGATACCGACGGGGTCAACCACATCGAGTCGGCGGGCGAGGTGCTGCTGGATGCCGAGGGCGCCATTGGTGCGGCGGGTGAGCGCATTCAGCTGACCGGGGCTCTCACCCTGGCGGCCACCAGTCGCGATGAGCAGCAGATCCGCCAGGAGAGCGGCGAACTGCGGGTGGGCGCGGTGGACTCCATCGGCACCGACCTAGATCATGCCGTGGCGGATATTTCCGGCTTGGAAACCACGGATAACGACGCCCGCATCGATCTATTCATTAACGCCGATGGGCTAACACTCGTCGAAAACATTGTCACTGACGGGAACGGCGCCATTGCGGTGAACACCGGACCCGGGGGCGTGGGCATCGCCATCAATGATGGCGCCCGCTTTGCGCCAGGGGGCGGCACCGGCACCGGCAGCATCGGTCTCACCGCGTCAGGCGGCATTTCGACCAACACCGCCAGCGACGCCAGCCCGCATTTCTCTAGCGAGGGCGCCCTTACGCTGACGTCTACCGGCGGTGCCATTGGCTCGGGGTCTAACCCGCTGCGCATCGAGAATTCCACGCCGGTGGAGGCCACTGCCGAAGGCGAGGGTAATGGCATCTTCCTGCGTCAGGTGGCGGGTGATCTGGTGTTTAACACCCTGGAGACCGATAGCGGGCCCATCGTCGGGGTGAGCGTTGCCGGTGATCTGATCGTCAACCAGGTGAGTGCGTCAGGTGGCGCCGGCAACCTGCGGCTGGAGACGCTGGCTAGCGGCGCCGCGTTGACTGTCAATGCCAATGTCACTGCCGGCAATCATCAAAGCCTGATCGCCGCCGGTACCCTCAACCAGAATGCCAACCTGAGCGCCGGTGGCACCATTGACGTCGAAGCCAGCACCATCAGCATGGCCAGTAGCGCTCGTACCGATACCCGTGGCGGCAATATCCGCTACTCAGCGAGCAATACCCTCTCGCTCGGCCGGCTTGATGCTGGCAGTGGCAATGTGTTGGTGATTAGCGGTGGGAATATCAACAACGCCAATGGCGGCGCGCTGAATATTGCGGCTAGCGGCGTGCAGCTGCGTGCCGGCGGTGCCATTGGCCCCTCCGGCAGCGGCGGCGCCATTGATCTTTCTGCCAGCACCCTGGCGGCCACCTCCAATGGCGTGTTCAATATCGCCAGCCGCCGCAGCCTAACCCTCGGTGTGGTGCCGGGTATCACGGTGCAGCGCGTGGGCATTGATGGCCAGACCAGCGCGCTGGCGGGCAGCACGCTGAGTACCTTGAGCAGCGGTGGCGGCAGCGTCTCGCTGACCAGTACGGGATCTTCCCTGCGCGTGGCCGCACCGCTGAGCAGCGGGGGCAATATCAGCCTGAGCAACACCGGCAGTATCAGCTTGGGGGCAACGGTGAGCACCGGCGGCAGCGGGCAGATCACGCTCACCGCCTCCGGCGGCAGCAGTGACATTGTCCGCGAACGCGGTAGTGTCGGGATTCGTACCGGCACGCTGCAGGTCAATGCCGGCCGTGATGTGTTGCTGACTGTGCCCAATCGCCCCGGTTCCATCACCGATTCGTCGGTCATGGCCGGTGCATTGCCGGCGGGCAGCGTCGGTCAGATCCGTGGCAGTGCGGGGCGTATTTTCAATTTCGCCCAGCAGGGCAATGTCACCACTCAGGGGATTAGCGCCGGCACCATCAACCTGCGCGCCGGTGGCGATCTTCGGTTAACTGATGCTCTAGTGATTAACCGGGCGGGGTCGGGCCGGGGCATGACCCTAGTGGCAGGCAGCTCGTTTCGCAATCTCTCCGGTCTGGGGGCCGGAGTGTTGGTGGATAATGGCCGCGGTTGGTTAATCTTTGACAGCAATCTTGATAACGACATCAGCCGTTTTGCAGGGCTGACGCCTAACTTCCGTTTCTTCGGCCGCTCGGCGGGCGACCTCACTCCGGAAATGCTTTCACTCATTGGGGGAGGCGGGTTGGTCTCTGATGCGCCGTTGCGTCGGCCGGATGATTTGGTGGTTCGTTTTGATGATGCCCGAGCAGTTGCTGGCAATGCGCTGGTATCACTCTCCAGCACCCTGCCAGCGCTTGAGACGCAGGTGCAGGATACGGCCATGCTTTACTCACCGGTGCTGCCGGTGCGTACCAATGGCCCAACCGTGGTGACCTCTGGCTTTGAGGGAGTTGGCCTGGGCGCTGCACTTGCCATTCCGGTTGAGGCAGCCCGTGGATTTGTTGCTACGCTCACCGATGTGCTGGGTGAGTCTATGCAGGTCATGAGTGCAACCCTGGCTAGTGGTGATCCGCTGCCAGACTGGCTGGAGCTGACTGAAACAGACGGTGTATATGCACTGGATGGTTTTGTTCCGGTGGGTTTTGAAGGGCCAATGACAATCAGGCTGGCGGTGACTGATCGTGAATCAGAGAGTGTGGAGGTGATTGAGATTGATTTGGTCATCCCGGAAGATCACATTCCACTTAATGTAAGTTATAGGAGCAATTAGTGTGAGCGAAGAAAGTAATTCATCGACAGGTGTGCCACAGATTGAGTGGGATGACAGCCAGATGGTGTCTCAGTATGCCAATATCTGTAACGTGCAGGGAACTCGGGAGGAAATCTCGTTATTGTTTGGCGCCAATCAGTCGCTACGGGTTGACCCTAACGAGACCGTCAAGGTAAAGCTATCTAACCGTATTATGCTCTCGCCAGCCGCCGCGAAGCGGTTTGCGCGATTGCTGCAGATGGGCATTGAGCAGTACGAACAGAAATACGGTGCCATCGAACTCTGATTCCGCCAGCTGGGCGGGTCTTTTACGGGAGCCAAATCCCGCCGTTTTTCATTCAGCTTGGGTAGTGCAACTCGCCCGCGGGCTGAGTGATTTAGAGGAAATCGTACTTGTACTGGGGCCTGCGAATATCGGGCCCTTTGAGCCGGTATCGACCTGGCCACACCGCACGCCCTGTAGCCACTTGTTGCAGGGGCTTGCCGAGCAAGTGCTCGAAATGCGGCGCCCCGTGCGCCATGCCAATGAGGCGGGTATTCGTCTTGCCTATCCAATTTTGCGCGGCGATGAATTGCTCGGCGTGGTGGGCATCGGGCTGGCTGCTGAGGGAGATGAGGCGCGTGCCCGGCAGCGCCTAACCCAGGCGCAGGGCTGGTTGTTAGCGCATAGCAGTTTGCATACGGTGGCGGGTGACTCGGTGCTCAGCGAGCGGCTGCTGGTGCTGCTTGAGTTACTGCTGTCCACGCACAGTGAGCAGGGGGCATTAGCCTCCATTCAGGCGGTGCTCTCAGAAGCAGCGGTGAAGCTTGGCTGTGATCGAATCTCTTATGGAAGTGCACAGGGGGCGGCGATTAAGCTGCGGGCATTATCCCAAGCCGCGGATTTTTCCCGACGGATTGATTTGGTGCGTGATATCGAAGCCGCCATGAATGAGGCGGTGGACCAACGCCTCCCGCTGCAGTATCCGGTCGATAAAAATTCACCAGCCACTGATCAGGGAACGGCGCGGGCGCAGGCACATTTGGCGCGTCAGCAGGGTAATGCGATCGTGCTGACTCGGCCGTTTGCCTTAAATGCCCAGCTCACCGGGGCGCTCGTTTTTGAATGGGCCGAGGTGCCAGACGATGAGGTGCTCGGTTTGGCAGAAGGAATTGCTGCGGTGGTCGGCCGGGTGTTGCTTGAGCGAGAGCAGGCAGACCTCAGCTTGTGGGGGGCGTTTAAGCGATCCAGTACCCGGCAGTTGAGGCGTTTGTTTGGGCCGCGCTTTTTAGGCCGCAAATTGCTGCTCTTAGCGCTGCTTGGAATCGTTGTTTTTTTTGCTACTGCAACCGGCACGTTGCGGCTATCGGCCGATGCGCATCTGGAAGGCAGTGTGAATCGGTCTTTATCGGCGCCGTTTGATGGCTATGTTGATCAGGCGTTTTATCGAGCCGGGCAGGTGGTTGAGCAGGGTGCAGTATTGGCTCGGCTTGATGAGCGAGACCTTCAGCTGGAGCGACTTGCTAGCGTTGGCCGCCTTGCGCAGTTTGAGCGTGAAATGCGGGTAGCACAGGCCAATCGGGATGCCGCGGCCGCGCAAATTGCCCAAGCGCAGATGGATGAGGCCGAGGCACAGCTGGCGCTTACCGAGATGCTCCTGCAGCGCACTCAAATGCGCGCGCCTTTTGATGCCGTAATAACCTCCGGTGATTTATCTCAGGACCTTGGGCGGCCCGTGCAGCGGGGTGATGTGCTCTTTGAGCTCGCACCCGTGGCCGATTACCGGGTTGTCGCGCTCGTGGATGAGCGGGATATTGCATTGGTGGAAGTTGGCCAGCCGGGTCGCCTGGTGCTGCGTGCCCACCCGGAGGAGCCCCTTGCTATTGAGGTAACGCTCGTTACGCCGGTATCCACGCCGGGCGAGGGGAGCAATCGATTTCGTGTAGAGGCGCGGTTGCTAGAAAACCCACTCGAATTACGCCCCGGTATGGCTGGGCTTGCACGTATTGAGGCCGGTGAGGGCCTTTTGATTAGTAATTGGACGCGCGAGGCCCGGCATTGGTTATCACTGATGCTGTGGCGCTGGCTGGGGTAGTAGAGCGGTATGGATGAGCAACGCTCTTCGCTATGGTATCGCGTGGCCAACGCGGTGCCGCGGCTGCGAGCGCAGGCGCAGGTATTTCGGCATGTCTATCGCGGTGCGCCTTGGTTTTTAGTGCAAGACCTGGGTAGCGGGCGGTTTTTACGCCTCAATGCCACCGCCTACCGCGTTGTTGCGCTGATTGATGGCCTGCGCACCCTGGATGAAATCTGGCAGCATCTCAATGATGCGCTAGGCGATGAAGCGCCCAGCCAAGATGAAATTATTTCACTCGTGGCGCAGCTCTATCAGGCCAATGTGCTGGTGGCAGATCGCATGCCTGATCTCGCTGAGCTCGAAGAGCGGCGTGAGCGCACCTGGCGGCAGCGCCTTAAGCAGTATTTTGCTAATCCCATGGCACTGCGGTTTCCGCTATTTGATCCGGATCGGTTTCTTTCTGTGCTCATCGAGGTGTTGCCCCGGCCACTTTGGCGCTGGGTATTGTTTGCTTGGTTTGGGTTGATCGGCTTTGGGTTGCTATTGGCGGTTCGGCACTGGGAGGCATTAACCCATGATTTGGGGCGCTTGGTGTTTACGCCGGAGTACATTATTTCGCTGTTTTTTGTGTTTCCAGTGCTCAAGGCGCTGCATGAGATCGGCCATGGCTTGGCCATTAAGGCATTTGGGGGTCAATGCCATGAGATGGGCCTGATGCTGCTGGTGCTCATGCCTATTCCCTACGTCGATGCCAGTCATGCAACCGGGTTTAATCGTAAAACACAGCGCATGCTCGTCTCAGCCGGCGGGATGATTTTTGAACTGGGTCTTGCCTCCATCGCCCTCTATGCCTGGACAATCGCTGAGCCGGGGCTGGCCCGGGTGATGTTGCATGAGGTAGTGCTAATTGCCGGGGTCAGCACGTTGTTATTTAACATTAACCCGCTCATTAAGCTCGATGGTTATTACATACTCTCTGATCTACTTGAGATTCCCAATTTAGCGCAGCGCAGCAATGAATACTTCGGCTATTGCCTCAAACGCTATGTGCTGCGTCTGCATCGCCACTTAAGCGTGCCGCATCAGGTAAAAGGGGAGGCGCCCTGGCTATTTTTCTATTCGATTGCCTCGTTTATCTACCGCATGCTGTTGGTGGTTTTTATCAGTCTTTTTGTAGCTGGGCAGTTGTTCTTTTTGGGCGTGCTGTTGGCGATGTGGGCCGTTTATATGATGGTCTTGCTGCCATTCGGCAAGTCATTGAATAAGGCTTGGAACGATCCGGCCCTGCTGGAATATCGGGGGCGTTTAGTGCGCAGTCTTGTGCTCGGCACCCTAGCGATCGCCGCGTTGGTGATGTTGGTGCCACTCCCCTCAACCACCTCAACGCAGGGCGTTGTCTGGACTCCGCAGGGCGCCCAAATTACGGCACCGGCGGATTGTTTTGGTGTTCAGCGGTATGCCGAGCCAGGCTTGGTTTCCGGCGGTGTGCCACTGATCCAATGTGATGATCCTATGCTGGCTGGCGAGCTGGATGTACTGCAGGCGCGCAAGGCAAGATTTTTGGCCGAACTGCGTCGCGCGAATGTGACTGATACCGTCTCAGCACAGTCACTGCAGGATGAGCTGGGTTATCTAGCCGCGGCCATTGCAGACCGACAACGCCGAGTGGATGGCTTTGTGGTGCGCGCACCGCGGGATGGGGTCTTTGTGCCTCGCCAAGAAGGCGATGTGGAGGGGCGTTTTTTTCGGCGCGGAGAGCTGCTCGGTCATATTGTTGATCCTCGCGATATTAGTGTGTTGGCGGTCATCAATCAGCCCGATGCCGAGCGAGTTTCCCGAGAGGGGACTCAAGTCAGCCTGCGGCCAACGACGCGCATTCAGGAGCCCTTGCCTGCTTCCATCATCCGTCAGGTGCCGTCCGCGAGTGACACGTTGCCGCATTTTGCCCTAAGTATTCAGGGGGGTGGGCGGATCGGTCTGGATCCACAAGCACCCCCGGAGGCGGGCCTGCGCACCCTTGAGCCGGTGTTTTTAATTGAGGTGGCGCCCGAAGCCGATGGCTTTGACTGGTTGGGGGAGCGGGTGTATTTGCTGTTTCGTCACCCGCCTGAGCCGCTTGGAGTGCAGCTTTATCGCGGCATGAGAGATCTCTTTATGCAGCGGTTTATGATCTGATGTCAGCACGGGAGTTTCTCGTTACGCCCTATCCGCAGCGGCTTGATTGGAGTGATGAGCGCTGGCTGGATCGGGTTTGGAACCGTGCGGCGGGCTCATTGCGGCGGCACTTGGCAGTTCTGCCCGGGCGGCAGAAGCGATTTGTGCGCATGGTAGAGAACTTTGAGCGCACCACAGCGCACACACAAACTACCGTGCTGGCGGCGCGGTTGCACCAGCAGGCTGGGCGTTTGACTGATCGGCATTTGGCCGAGGTGTTTGCGCACATTCGTCTTACCGCACAAACCACATTGGGTATTGCGCACTACCCGGTGCAGCTGCGTGCCGGCTACCTCCTCGCCCGTGGCTTTATGGTGGAAATGGAAACTGGCGAAGGCAAAACGCTGGCAGCCAGCCTGCCGGCCGCGGCACTTGCGCTGGCGGGGTATCGGGTGCAAGTAGTAACAGCCAATGACTATCTGGCAGAGCGCGACGCGGCGGGCCTAGCGCCACTGTATGCTGCTTTGGGGCTGAGTGTTGGCGTGGCACTTGAGGGGCAGGCAGACGCTGAGCATAAGGCCGCGTATGCCAACAACATCTGCTATTGCACCGGCAAGACTCTGACCTTTGATTATCTGCGCGATCGCATGGTTGCTGGCACGCGTTTATCGCCGTTTATTGCTTGGTTAGATCGTTTCTCTGGCCGGGCCAGTCAAGATTTGCGCCTCCCTGGCCTGCAGTTTGCCATTGTTGATGAGGCAGACAGTATTCTCATTGATGAGGCCAAAACGCCGCTAATTATTGCCGCCGGCGGAGAGGCGGTGGATTTGCAAGATTATGCACTGCTGCTGGAGGTGGCGGGCGAGTTGGTCCTCTCTGAGCACTATTTGGGTGATGCAGCGGGGGTGTTTGAGCTCACTGAATTGGGCCGCGCTCGGCTTGCCGAGTTTGCGCAGGGGCGATCGGGACGATGGGCTAATCGGCGTAGCCGCGAATCGGGCATCGTATCGGCATTGCGCGCGCTGCATGCCTATCGGCGGGATCGTGAGTACATTGTGCGGGATGACAAAATCATGATCGTGGATGAGCAAACTGGGCGAGTGATGCCTGATCGCAGCTGGGAGCAGGGGCTGCATCAGCTGATTGAAATTAAAGAGGGCGTAACGCCCACCGCACCTCGGCAGACGTTAGCCCGAATCAGTTATCCGTTGTTTTTTCGGCGCTATTGGTTGCTTGCGGGTATGAGTGGCACTGCGCGCGAGGCAAAGCGTGAACTGGCTGCCTACTATCGCCTGCATGTGAGTGTGGTGCCGCGGCATCGCCGCAACCAGCGCCGGTGTGAGGGGTATCAGGTGCATGCCACCCAAGGGCAGAAGATTGCGGGCGTGTTGGCTGTGATTGAGCGCATGCGCGCACGGGGCCGCCCCGTCCTCGTTGGCGTGCGAAGTATTGCGGGCGCACAAGCGCTCACCAACGCGCTGCAGGCCAAGGGCATAGACCATCAGCGGCTAGACGCTCGGCAGGATGAGGAGGAAGCCACCATCATCGCGCGCGCGGGTTCGGCGGGTGCGGTCACCATCGCCACGAATATGGCCGGGCGGGGTACCGATATTCATCTAACCCCCGAGGTCGAGGCGGCAGGCGGGCTGCATGTCATCTTAACGGAGGGGCATGAGAGCGCGCGCGTTGATCGGCAGCTCATCGGACGCTGCGCGCGTCAGGGCCAAAAAGGCAGCTGGGAGACGCAGCTTGCCTTGGATGATCGATTGTTAGATGACGATGCACTGGCGAAGCGCCTGCAGCCGCTGGTGGCGCGTTCGCCGAACCGTTGGCTATGGCAGCTGCTGGCGCGCTGGGTGTACCGCCGTGCTCAGGGGCGGCTTGAAAAACGTCATCGGCGGTTGCGGGCACATCTGCTCCGGTTAGACTATCGGCAGAGACGGTCGTTGTCGTTTAGCGGAAGGATGGAGTAAGTGGTGCAGCAGCTTCGATGGGTTATGGTGGGTTTGATCTGTGCGGTGTGGCTCTCGCCTGCCCAAGCGATGGTAACGAGCTGCCTGCTCGAGCCGTCAAAAGATGTTGAGCTCGGCACACCGGTGGAGGGCGTACTCACCGCGGTGAATGTTGACCGCTCGGATGTGGTGGCCCAGGGCGATGTGCTTGCACGGCTTAATCGCGCGGTTGAGCTGGCAGAGCTGGAGGTGGCAACCGCAAGGCGGGATTTTACGCGCAGGCACTGGGAGCGTACCGAATCGCTTGGTGCACAGCGCATGATCTCAGATCAGGAAGTGGATGAAATTCGCACCGATTACGAACTGGCCGAGGGTGAGCTGCGGCGCGTGCGGGCCGCACTCGCTTTAAGATCGGTGCGCAGCCCATTTGATGGCGTGATTGTGGAGCGGCATTTTGATCGCGGCGATGTGGTCAGGGGCGAACCAATTTTTCGGCTGCTCTCGTTAGACCCCTTGTACGTTGAGGTTGTGATGACGGTCCGCAATTTTGGGCTTATCGCAACGGGAGATCAATTTCGCATCCGGATACCGGATTTAGACCAAGAAATGGTGGCGGAGGTAATCGTGGTTGATCGTGTGGTCGACCCGCGCAGCAGCACCTTTCGGGTGCGCCTGGAGCTGCCGAATGCCGATCTTTCGGTGCCCTCCGGGCTACAGTGCGAGTGGTTAGGCCCTGCTTAAGGCAAACTCAGGGGGATTCGCCCTTGACGCCAGTGCCCGGGCTGCCTATCATTCCGCTTCGGTCACGCAACGTCCCCATCGTCTAGCCGGCCTAGGACACCACCCTTTCAAGGTGGCGACACGGGTTCGAATCCCGTTGGGGACGCCATTTTCCTTCCGAGTTGAATCATGAGTCTCATTAGCCTCGAGAATATCGAGATTGCGGTGGGCGGGCCACCGCTGCTTGATCATGCCAATCTAGTCGTCGAACCGGGCGAGCGGGTTTGCGTGGTTGGGCGTAATGGGGCGGGTAAGTCTACGCTGCTGCGTTTAATGGCTGGTGAGATTGCTCCTGATGATGGTCAAATACGCCGGCATGACTCGGTGGTGGTGGCGCGCTTAGAGCAGGCGGTGCCCGATGGCCTTGATGGCACCATCTTTGATGTGGTGGCCGCTGGCCTTGGTGAGGTGGGTGCGCTGTTGGCGCAACACCATGCGCTGACTGAACAACTGGTGGCCGGGGGTGAGGCGCCAGAGCTGGGCGAGGTTCAGGCAGCATTAGATGCCGCTGATGGCTGGCAGCTGGACCAGCGAGTCAGCTCAATTTTAACGCGACTAGAGCTGCCCGAATCGGTGGCATTTGACTCTCTTTCGGGTGGGTTGCGACGGCGCGTGCTTTTGGCCCGTGCGCTCGTGCGGCGGCCTGATCTGTTATTACTCGATGAGCCCACCAACCACTTAGATATC
>LKMJ01006674.1_pt1 | contig 10878 bp, 16 predicted proteins | sample 643391 | NCBI WGS metagenome assembly LKMJ01 (sample SAMN04112250, study PRJNA286221) | soda lake metagenome | biome: soda lake; feature: Kulunda Steppe; material: water; isolation source: sample PL-Br10 brine of Picturesque Lake | place: Russia: Kulunda steppe | collected 2010-07
CAAGGCCCACATCAGAGCAAACAGTACAATCTGTGTGTGTGTGTGTGTGTGTGTGTGTGTGTGTGTGTGTGTGTGTGTGTGTGTGTGCGTGTTCGTGTACGTGTGTCTGTGTGTGCATGTGTGCATGTGTACGTCTATGCATGTGTGTCTGCACCAATGCTTATCTTTGGGTGTAAGACACTCTCTTGATCTTTTCCATCGCAGCATCATGCTTGAGACGCGCTCAGTACTGCGCATCAGTGATGTGCCTTCTAGCGCTCCCATCTCACCTCCTCTCCCTTCTATCCCTACCCCCATGCCTGTCCCTGGAGGGACTTCTACTCCTGGCCATGTCGCTGAAGATATCTTTGAAGTGAAGTCAGGGCCTCATTGGGAGGTCGCCAAAAGCAGCTCTAAATATTAACTTAGTTGAAAAAAATTAGAATCTGCTGTAAGCGTCTCCACTTCCGGAGGCGGGGGAAAAGGTGACCTGAATGCTGTTTCCGGATGCCTTAACGCTTCATGTCGCATGATATTGCATATTTCGTTGTGCGGTAGGAGGTAGGTAGGTTGGGAGAAGGTGTTCATTTCTTTCATGCCCAACACAGAATTTGGAAGTTCGCACCTCCCTTCCTGTCAGCATAACATGTATTTCATGCATTATACCACATCATACGTGCAGGATTTAGAAAGTGTTACTCCCCCCAGCTTGCCAGCAGGAATGCGACTGCTGACTTCATGTTGACTTCACTTATCACCAAACCAGACAGCTGTTTGTTGGCATGCACTTTTATGCACAAGATATTTTAGATAAAGGCATATGTGTTTGTGCCTGCGATTTCCACATGCTAGCGACAGCTACGAGGCAGCCAGCTTAGAACTGCGAGGCAACACGCAGCTTTCATAGACAGCAAGGGGCTGCGCATACAGGCAGTCACTCTAAGAGATTTGTAATAGAGTCAAAGTAAAAATCATCTGCGGACAGATGTTGCATGGACGGAACTACTCCCATGCAAGGGTTCAAGACCAGCGAGAGCTCAATACCAAGTTTAAGGTGGGTCCCCTTGATGTGATCCTAGCTGCCACATTGTGCCAAGTGAATGCTTATCCATGTAAATTGCAGTGTTATGCTCTTCCAAGAGCGCGAAATGGGCCTGATGTGCATCTGTCTCAGATGGGGAGTCACTTGCGAGCGCCCACTTCCGCACCTTGCCTCTTTGTCAACAAACTTGTTGAAATTCAAGTTTCGCAACACTGGTGCTGCTCAGGTTTTGAAGTTCTTGGGGAAAGGTTCATACGGCTCTGTGTTGCAAGTGCAACGCCTTGGAGATGGGCAGCTGTATGCCCTCAAGGTGCGTTGCACCAGCGCGCAAACAATGAGGCTGTCTGCTTTGGAAACGACCATGCATGAAGGATATCCTGGAGGGTTGCAGTGCCTTTTTGACTGTCATTGATGCTTTGGCCATTGTTGCATCTGGGTATGGCATGGTTTTCCGCTTGATGTCAGTTCCTTAAAGCTTCGTGCCAGAGATCCGGGCAAGTACTGGACCTTGATGAGCGCTGCAGCTTTTCTAGAATGACTTGAGCGATATTGAAGATCACAGAGCTAGCTAGCGGCATCTTCCCTGCGTGGGTCCTCGCCCCTTCAAACACCAAAAAAACAGGCCCTCTGCATCAAGGCTCCTTGTCAAAGTGCCATCGTATCAAGCCCACGCACGTCACTGGTGGCTGATTCACATTCCCTTAAGTTTTGTGGCGCACGGCTGGCATAGTTTGTTGATGCACCGTTGGCGCTTGTCTGTGCGCATGTGCTCAGGAGATGGACGTGCGGTCCATGAGCCAGGTGGAGCGGGAAGATGCCGTGAACGAAATCAGGCTCATGGCCAGCGTCGACCACCCAAACGTCATTGCATACAATGAGGCCTTCCTGGATGGCAACAAGCTGTGAGTGAACCTGTGCACTCTCATGCTCCTGGTGGTGAGTGCATCAGAAAGTAATGATAGCATGGATTGCTGGCTTGCTCTGTAGATCTGCGGCTTGAAATGCCGGGTTCTTCAGGCTTGTCACTGGAATGTCCAAAGTTGGATGCCCATGCACCCCTTTACTGCTGGTTGTGTATGGTTTGTGTACGGTCTGTGCGTCTTGCTTTGGAGGCAAGCTGTGATTGGGCTTCAGGTGAAGGGCATGCATTCATTTCCCTGAGACAAGTTGTTTGGCATGTGATGAGATACCTTATGTGTCTGAGTGTCGGAAATCATCAAAGATGGCTGCAGGGACAGCATTTGCAGTGAGAAGAGAGCAAATGTGCTGCTTCACCACACTTAACTCACACTCATAAAATTGTTAGAATCGACCATCTTTAATTGCTTTACACCTTGACTGCCCCTTAATCATTTGACGAGACTGTTGCAGACATGGCAAATTCATGTGTGGCTGCTCTTCATGGTCCTGCATTTCCTTATTTCCTCATTCTATGTCCTCGCATGACCCGTGAGCGTGCAGCTATGTTTATTTCAGCTAAGGACTGCAGTTCACAAACGATTCAATCGTGTTTTGCAGCATAAGCTTCTATCAATGTGCAGACTTAGTAAACCAGAAACTTGTTTGACATGCTTGGATGTCTGCAGCTGCATCATCATGGAATATGCGCCAGATGGGGACTTGGCAAAGGTGATCAAGAAGCACCAAGTCATGCGCAAGGCCATTCCTGAGGATTTGGCATGGAAGTTCTTCATCCAGGTGGGCTGCAGGGGTGGAGAATAACCCTAGAGTCATCATATCAAGTACACATTCTGCGCCAAATTTTGAGCTGTGATGATGTAACAACTAGCGCTGCTTGTGATCAAGCGATGCCCAGAGCAAGCATATTCTGAGCTGTGATGATTCTGAGCATGATTCTGAGCATATTCTGAGCTGTGATGATGTAACAACTCGCGATGCTTGTGATCAAGCGATGCCCAGAGCAAAGCGTATCAGACTTTAGAAAAACATGCTTCAAATACTATTACATGATATTGTCCTTTCTCCCTCTTGCTCTCCAGGTTGCATGCGGTCTGGCTGCTTTGCATTCTATGAAAATCCTGCATAGAGGTAAGCTGTGGGCTTCTGGTTTTTGTGCAGCTAAGGAAATTGCTGGGAGGCTTGATAGTCAAGAGGTTGCCATTCCCACTGGAAGGTGTACAGGTCTCGTGATGTGGATACAGGCTATCCAATGTGAGTGAGCGTGGACGGGGTTCATGGCAAACAACGTGTTTGCATTGGGCCCGAAGTCAGGTTGAGTTCTTGCCTGGCTGATGACTGTTGGCAGGGCTTGGAGATATCCAGATGAATGCAAGTCTTGTCCCTGCTCATCCACCCTCAAATCTGACCCTTTGGCTGTATGCTAGACCATGATGCAGTTCAGCCAGCTAGGATGTTGCTGGTCAGGAGGACCTACAACATGTTGCTTGCGCCTGTAATGCCCTCAGCCGCTATGTGGTCCTGGAGGTAGCTGGTTCTGGAGCGTGGCTGCTTGCCTTCCTAATTGTGCCTGCTGCAGACATCAAACCAGGAAACATCATGGTGATGGCAAACGATGTGGCCAAGATTGGTGACCTTGGCATTGCAAAGCTACTGAAGAGCACAATGGCGGCCAAGACACAGATTGGAACCCCACATTATATGCCCCCTGAGATTTGGAGGAACAGGTGAGGGGCGAGCCTGGCTGCAGCTAGTGTGAGTGCTGGCTTTTGGCCTACAGGGTGCACAGTGTGGCTGGAATGTTGCTTTACCTGGAGTGTTGTTTTCTACCTGGGAGGCAGCGCATGAGCACGGTCGCAAGTCAGGTCGCCCTACAGTCGACAAGGCCTGACGCACTTCTGAGCAGTGTGTGTTGCTCACATACAAAAACTTGTGCCGTTATGCTTGTGTTGTGTGGGGCCAAGTGGGCTGGGTGTGAGCTGGGGCCCCCGTCGTCCATGAGGTCTGCTGCATGCCAGCGTTGGCATGAGGAGGCTGGCTTGCTCAGCAGGTTGGCCTGGGGCAGGAGATGGTGCGGCCTGGTGGGCAGGGCGGCCGTATTCTGCTTTCAAAGACTGGGGCTCGATCCAAGCATAAATTTTGCACCCACTTGTGTCAACGGTGTGCTTGGACCCGCGCAACCTCATGGCACCCTGCCCCCTGCGCATCTGCCTGCTTCTCACTGCTGCTGTTGCTGTGGTGGCTGCGCTGCACTGCCCCTCCCTGCTGGGCAGGCCGTACGGCTTCCAATCGGACTCCTGGGCCTTGGGCTGCCTGCTTTACGAGATGGCCACGCTGATGGTTCCTTTTGAGGCGCGCTCCATGAATGAGCTGCGGTACAAGGTCCTGCGCGGAACGTGAGTGGGGCACCTGCGCATGCTCTCATTGGTTCGACACGAGTATGCCTGTAGAAAGTGACGCGTGTGTTTGCATGTGTGTCAAATGTATGTCCCCCCTACCTTTGTGTACGTTGTGTGTACACGCATGTGCGTGAGCCCTACACTGCTGGGTGGCTGCATCTGAGAGTGCATAAAGGGACCAAACCGACCTCAGCAGCATCTGGTGTATGTCTGCCCATACAATTCGAGGTGTCAGTGCCTCAAGTATTGCACCAACAGGCTGGTGAGACAGGCACAAGCAGACCCTGGACCTTGCTGCTTTGCCTGTTGACAAAAGCAGTCCCTTTCTTCCTCCATCCGTGCAACCTCACGCTCAGCGTGCCCTCCCGGCTAGGGCTCCCAGCCAGGTCCCAAAATTGGCTGCCCACAACTTGGCACACGCCCTGCCTCGCTGGCCTGCTGCGTGACATGCAGCTACCCGCCCATCACTGGCGGCTACAGCCGCGACCTGGCGGCCATGGTGGCAGCCTGCCTGGACCCCAACCCTGACAGGCGGCCCAGCATGGATATGATCCTGAACAGCCCTGCCGTGCAGAGCCGCATGCACCTGCTGCCCAAGGAAGGCGCAGTGAGTTGCGCTTGCTGCCTGCATCAGCTGCCTGTACGTGAATTTTCTGCCTTAGGAGTGACAGCTGCGCGTGTTGCACAAAGGGAGCGCCTGCACCGTCTGCTTAAGGGGCGCACCGCCTGCCCAGCTGTTGCGCAAGCTACTCAAAAGGAGGGGTGCGGCACTAGTTCTGCTTGCTGCCCAAGGAAGGCACCTGTCGCTCAAGGAATGCACCGGTCGCCCAAGGAATTCACTGGTTGCCAGGAAGGGAGAGGGGGTGGGGGGGTAGGCATGGCGAGCTGTGCAGCAGAGGGCCCACTGCTGCTGCACTGAAGCAGCCCCCATGTGGCACGCGCCCGCGGCTGAAGATCAGGGCAGCCCCTGCTGCTTGCAATTGCAGCAACGGCTGAGGGAAGCAGTGGGTGGTCATGCTTGCATGTTGGCAAGCTGCTGGGTAGTGTCCTATGCAGGCCAGGACCAGCACACCAGGGACCAGTGCCATCATTGGTAGAGACAGTGCTCAGGCCCATGCAAGGGCTGAGGCTCACGTGTGGCGCCGCGCCCCCTCACCCTCCGCCCCTGCCCTGCCTCCCCGCTTGCTGCCGCCAACCCCAGCCATTCCCGCCGCGGCCGCCTTCCAACGCGGGCAGCGCCCTGCTGGACACTATCAAAGTCCCACGCGGCAACTTTGCGGCTGTCAAGAACCGGCTGCCGCCCGCCAACTACGCCACCGACATGCTCATGCCCAACGGGAACCTGAAGGGCAAGCCGGGCAACCCTGGGCGCATCAGTGAGTGGGCAAGGATGGGAGGCACTGTTAGGGGTGTGAAGAGGGGTGAACGAGGAGGGTGGCATTGCCGTGCCTGCTAATAAGGCTTACCCACACACCGGTGAGTCAGCAAGGACGGGAGGCGGTGCTGGGGTCTCAGGAGGCCAGAGCAAGGGTGGCTCTCCCGCGCTTTCATTGCAACAAAGGGAAAGTTCTTGGCAAAAGCATTTGACCTTATAGTGGGTCTAGTGTGGTTTGTTTAAAGCTCGCTTCTGTGAGGGAGCTGGGCTGTGCAAGGATTGAAAACAGGGGATCGCTTGATCTGAAACATGGGACGTCACAAGCTCATCTCTTCCCTGTGTCATTGTTATGGCGCACTCAGTAAATTGGCCCAGCTTTGTCTATACAAATTTACACCGCCTGGAATGCTTGCGCTTACGTGCACATGTTCACACGCCTGTGTGTGCTGCATGAGCCTCACAGCACCCTCATCACAGGTGTGTGCGCAGGCGTGTGTGCCGGCCCTCATTCCCTAAACCTCTCTCCTCATTTACACCCATCCCTCATGTACGTGCCTGCAGCAGAAGTGCAGCACATACTGGCTCCTATGTCACTTGATCAGGCTCCTATGTCACTTGATCAGGCTCCTATGTCACTTGATCAGACTCCTATGTCACTTGATCAGGCACCATTTGAGACCTCATCTTTCCTCATTCCAGCCCCTCACACACCTGCCTGTGCCGGCCCCCTCCCATGTTGCCTGATCAGGCACCATCTCAGAGGGGGACGAGGCCCCGGATGTGATGGAGGTGCACCGCCTACCCTCCGTGCCATTAAAACCGCCGCAGCCCAAGCCCATCCCACCCATTGGCGGCCCCGTCAGTGCTGCGGCCGCAGCACGTGCAGCGCAGCGGGGCGTGGGCGTGCCCCCGTCCGCCAATTACTACCCGCCCCCCGTGCAGTTGCCCCCGAGGCTGCGGGCCGCCAACGCGCCCGCGCCCTCAAAGATGCAGCTGCCGCCAATGGCAGGCCTGGGGGCGGCGTACAACGAGCAGGTGCGTGCAGCAAGCAAGGGTGATGTGGGGTGAAGAAGTGCTGAGTCACAGAGGGGGGGCATGTGCTGAAGGGTGTGTATGAGGCTGTGGGGAAGGAAGCAGATGGAATGTGGGCCTCAGAGTGTTCTCAATTAGTGCCTCTGTTATCTCCACACATGCAATGTCCTCTGGCAGCTTCAGTGGAAGCGCTTCAACAGCATCCGCTGCACGCTGCTGCGCATGCGTGTGCCTATTTCTGCCATGTCAGTGCTTGCATAGGGGCGTAGGCTCCATTTACCCAATCTTGCTACCTGCATGCCGTTTCCTCCCAGCATGTCTCTGCACACAGGGGGCAGGACATCATCTTGGAAGCCAAGGCATGCGTGTGCGCCTAACATGTCATGCAGCATGCAGCACGCACGCACACAAACATGCTCTTTCACGCATACGCGCAGGCCCCTGTAGCTGCAGTGCCTCACGCGGAGGCGCGTGTGGGTGGCGGCGGCATCCGTGCGCCGCTTGCGCCCTATGCCAAGTCAGATGACCTGACGTCCGACGATGTGTGGAAACCTGTGCAGGCTGCGCTGCGTGCAAACCCGCCGCGCGCCCCTGTATCAGAGAGCCACGCCGCGTACGGCGCGTTCTACAATACTCCTCAGGTGCGGTAGCCTGGGTGGCCTTGCAGTGGGCCTGGCGTGTGAGGTTGCTTCTATAGGACACTCCCAGGCTGTGATGCTGCGTTGCCCGTGTTCCTTTGTGGTGGTCCTTTGAGCGTCTGTGTGCGCTGACTCCACAGCGCCTTTGGTGAAAAGACCTCCAAGCCTATAAGGGTGTGCTGCTGTAAGCACCTTGTGGCAATTCTGTAAGCGCATTGGTGTGCACATTTGCTTGCGCATTTGGAAACACAGACAGGCTGACAAACATAGGCAGGCAGGCAGGGTTGCTGTATAAGACAGACAGATAGACAGGCAGACTGGTAGAGGGTGAGGGCGATGTGCGAGTTTCCAAGCGCACCTTGCATGCACCTCCGTGTGTGCATGCACGGTTGCAACCTCAGGCGCACGGCCTTGGTGCCCGACCAAGGGTGTATGACGCCCCCTCCGTCGCGCCCACACCAAGCGCCGCAAGCCAGGCCCCGCTGCCCCGCATCAACCCGTACGCGCACCGCCGCCTGGAGGGTATTGGCGCCCCCATCAAGCTTGCGCCCATCGAGGGACCTAGAGGGGCCAAGGGCTACGTCGCGCAGGGCGTGGGCAACGACCGCACGCCGCCGCAGCCGGGCAAGCCACCGCCATGGAACTACGGGTGCGCATGCACACCACTCAGGCTGCTCCCTTAATGTGCATATCACTCAAGCTGTGCAGGGGTGCGCCTGCACAGCACTTGGGGTGCACAGTGGCGTGCTTGCACACCATTTTTTGGCTGCACAGGGGCGCACCCCCACTTTACTAAGGCTGCACGCTTGACATGGAGGGGGCTGCCAGGGGTGCCATATGCCTCCTGTGGTGGGGCAAGTGTGGGGCCTTCAAAGCTTGGAGCAACCCTGTGAATACTTACTGCAGCCATGTGCGGGTGCTGACTTGGGTGATGAGCCTCCTGAGCCATTTATGCCCTCAGTTTCCACACACTTTGCTCTCCAGGAAGAAGCCGTGTACAGTACCCAGGCTGGCGCTGCCAGCCATGGCGCCTTGGCAGGGCTCAGGGGCTTGCGCGCGCGCGTGTGCGCGCGCTAGATCTTATTGGGGTAAAGCTGTGCCCATCAGAGCCATGAGAAAATGGCACTCAAGAAGTGCGCTGGCAAAGATTGACATCAGGGGGTCAAAGCTCTCTGACGGTGACGCCTCCTGCCGGACCTGCTTTTGGTTGCGGGGCAGGCATGCTTGCACATGCTGCTGGGTTGGCGTGAGCAAGAAACCTGTACGAATCCCCCCCCCGTACCTGCCCTATCCCCTCTTGAACGCAGGGCTGGCATGAATGCGCGTGCTGCTGCGCTGGCGTATGCACGAAACTTGAAGGCCGCAGCAGGGCTGGCACCAGGCCTTGGACTTGGCCACGCTCACCACGTGCGTGCGCCTTGGTAGCTCATGTGCGGGCACCCACTTCTGCCCTGCCTACAGATGGAAGAAGGCGCAGCGTTGCTAGCCTCAGGGGACATGGACTTGCTGTCCCTGTGTGTGTCTTTGGACCCCTGCCTTTGAGTGGATCCACAGACACGGGTATGAAGATCGTGTATAAGCGTGAGCATGTGATGCAAATGTTGTCATGTATGCAACGCTGTTGTGTTCCAGGTGCATGTCTGCTTGTGTGCTTAGATGGCATCTAGTAATCTTCACATGTGGTCTTTGGATCACAAATGCTGCACTGCCCCATTGATTGCAGGCTGTCCGCAGCCGGGAGGGGAACGGGCCGGCAAGGTATCCGCCCAGTCAATGGGCGCCTAAGCCCCTGCAATGGTAGAGACCTGCAAACAGGCATGCTTTGGGCTCAGGAGCAGGTCTTCAAGTGCAATAAATATATGGTGGCATGGTTGCATCAGTCACATATTGCAGTTGCAGTTGCAGACCAGATGGATCTGCTCCTTGTGCTATTCAGCTGACCTGTTGCTCAGCTCAAAGGACAATGCATGGCATGACTTAGTTATCTTTAAACTAAGATAAACTTTGTTATCTTAATTATCTGTAAAAACACCCGGGTGGCACTGCTCTTGGAGCCCCCGTCGCTAGCATTCTAATTGTAGTACACTGTTCATGACTGGATTTGAAGCAGGCGCTTAATTGCTTGGGTGTTGTTTCCTGCTTGCTTGCTTGGTCTCCTTTCCTTAGCCTCAACTTGCTGGTACAGCACTTGTACGTTATCTGAATTTCCAGCATTGCAATTTCTCAGGGCTGTCCCCCCTCTGGCGATTTTTGTTCCATTTTAGAACTCAGAATCGATTCCCTGGCTTGCCTGATTTGCTATCACTTTGTCATCCCAAATCACTGTTATTGGCTGATCAACAATTTGATATAAACACTGTGAATTATTGAGAAGTGAGGTTCACTGCGGGGCCTTACCTTCCCCAGCTCGCCCAAAGCGCAAAAGCTATGCAACAGAGGGCACACGACTGCATAGACCATGAGCTGCATCATTCCTAACGCTGTAGCATGTCTTCAACACTTTACCCTTTTGCTCCTCATCATGCGCACACACGGTTTGAACCGAATTCGGCTGCCACGCCATCCCCCCCCCCGAGCCTCCAAGCTTACGCTGCCCTCTTGCAGCACTGACCTTGGTTCTTCATTTAGGTTATCGAGTGGACACTCCACAATCAAAGCCAGAAAATAGGAATTTTCTCAAAAACTTGCCCTCCAATACTCTGGGCTCAGTAAAAATTCACTAAGCAACAACTGTCTGATCGCAAATGCACACTTTCAACACCAATTTGGCCAAGACACAATATGGCGTGACAACTTGCTGTTTCTCAATGTTTGACTGGAGGTGAATGAGCATGGTGCATAGGTAGGGTTGGCCAGAACCGTATATTTGAATCCTTGATAAGGTATTATACCGTATTACACCCGTATAATACGTATTATCCCCGTATTCCGTATGTATCAGAAAAGTGGAACCCCTCAGAATTTAATGATAAGGGTGCCATTGTGCAGCTCTTGAAGAGCTGGGTATGCGTACTCAATTTAGTTGTGCCAAAAAATCAAACGTTGGGTGGCTGTGCCAGCTCAAAGTGCATAATCATGGTGTACACACGTCATGGCCGGTGAACAACTCAAGCTCATCCTACCAGCCATTTAAAGGAGCTGCCTGCCTTCAAGCCCGTTGTTTCCCAAGTTCCTTAGTCTAAGCGTCTCAAATTCTTGACTGTGTATTACTCCTATTCATCCATCACATCAATCTCAGAGTGCAAAATCTCCTGGTCAGCCCCCATGCTGCCGCTGCCATTGCCCCTTATGTACGCTATCTTCTTGGCGCGCTCCAGCGCCAGCCAGTTCTTGGTCTTGCTGAAGATGTTGCCAAGCATTGACCAGTTGCGCTCAGGTGCACAGCTGGTCACATGTGCTGAGAGAACCCGGCCAGCCACTGCTGAAATGAGGGGGAACTTGCTGCTCATGTGCATCTGCCAGAAAAGGTGGCGGGACTCTGCTGGCTGAAGCTGC
>LKMJ01006628.1_pt1 | contig 10874 bp, 12 predicted proteins | sample 643391 | NCBI WGS metagenome assembly LKMJ01 (sample SAMN04112250, study PRJNA286221) | soda lake metagenome | biome: soda lake; feature: Kulunda Steppe; material: water; isolation source: sample PL-Br10 brine of Picturesque Lake | place: Russia: Kulunda steppe | collected 2010-07
CCCGCCGCCTCGGCCACAAACCGCGCCGCTGCCCTGTCCGCACGGCTTTGCACTGCGCAGCTGCCCTGTCTACGCGGCTTTGCACTGCGCAGCTGCCCTGTGCGCACGGCTTTGCACTGCGCAGCTTGCCTGTCCGCGCGGCTTGGCACTGCGCAGCTGCCCTGTCTGCGCGGCTTTGCACTGCGCAGCTGCCCTGTCTGTACGGCTTTGCACTGCGCAGCTGCCGCACACTTTGCCCCTGCCCCGCACTATTCACCAGCCCCTCAGGTCCCCTGCCCCGCACCTCGCCGCTGCCTCATGCTCCGCCCCTGCCTCACTCTCTCTCTGTGCAGCTGCCCTGTCTACGCTGCCCCGTGGGGGCCACACCAGGATGGTAGAGGCAGCGCTAGCGGGCACAAACAGGCGCAAGGCCAGCTACCGGTGAGTTTCAGCCCTTCGCCATGGATTGGCGCCTGTGGCCAGCGTGGCCAGCGTGCCAGTGCGGTTTGCCAGCGTGCCAGCATGCCAGCGTGGTTTGCCTGTGGCCAGCGTGCCAGCGTGGTTTGCCTGTGGCAATTGTGGCCAGCGTGGTTTGCATGGTGACGTGCCCACAGCGCACGTGGCTGGTGGCATGCGGCACATGCGCGGGAACTGGAGGGCAGCAGCAAGTATGCGAGCGGGTTGCACACAGGGGCGTGCAAAGCGCACGAGGTCGTCGTGTCAAGGTTGTCTTGTGTGGCCCGTCACACTTTGCTTCCCTGCCTGCAGGATCTCCTCCGCCAAGCTACTGCAATCCTGCCTGGCGTCCTTCCAGGGGGACTACTATGACCTGGTGCGGATGCACACGCACACGCACGCACGCACACGCACGCACACACAAACACACACACACGCACGCACGCACACACACACGCACGCACGCACGCACACACGTGCACACACATTTCTTTCAAGGCGGGGGTGTACTGTGCCCTCAGGGCTGCAGTCGCTACACTCCCAGCATGCACCCAGCATGCCATCCTCACGCGCACCACAACATTGCCACGAATTTGTGAATTTGTGCGCCAGAGGAGGGCCTGGACTCACTACGACATCACCCAGTTTTTTTGGGGAGCAGTGCAAGTTGGCTGCATGGTGGTGTGTGGTAGGGGTTGTCAGGAAAAGCTTGCCCCCTTCCATGCCTCCTGGCTTTCAACAGCAGCGCAGTCTCAAGGAGGGCAAATAGACCTTACCCATAGCGTGAGGCCCTTACGCATGGTTGAGCCCCTGCGCGATGTGGAGCCCTTGTACATGTACACTTGGGTTCCTGATGGGAGCAACCCCCTTGCTTGCGCGCACGCACATGCGGGTGCTGCTTCTGAGGCTCTTCCTTGTGTGGCTTGCATGCGCGCGTGCACTCCTGCAGCAGGTACCCTCCATCCCTCCGCAACACGCGCTGCTAGAGGTGCACTTGGGCCACACACAACCCACATCGCATGTGCCACGTGCACGCGCATGTGCATTCTCGCAGGTGGCACCCCCTTTGCTGCAAGCCGCGCACACCCACGCCACCCCCTCCCCCTCCGCCACGACCGCAGCAGCGCCCACTTCATCGTCTTCCATACCCTCAGCAGGCACCGGGCAGCAGTCCAACGCGGGAGACGACGACGCGGATGCGCCGCTGCCCCCCTTGCCCCTGGTCGAAACCCTGGGCTGCTTAGCCGCCGCGTTTGCGCACTGCAGGCAGCCATTGGCGCCCCGCCAGGCAGCAAGCGGGGCTGGAAGTGCACTTGCTGCAGGGGCGGGCAAGACCGATGGGATGATGGGTGTGGACTGGGGGAAAGAGGACAGCCGCGGCGCAGAGCTGGTGGCTTGCACCGGCCAGGTGCTGGGGATGCCCCTGCCGTGGCAGCAGGTGCGCTGCTTTTTCTTTGCCACACATGTTGGGGAAGGGGTGAGGGGGGGAAGAGGGTACATGGTGTAGCCTCAGGCGACTAGCCTGTGAGCAACCAAGCAGCAGTAAAAGGATGCACATGGCTGCAGGGTGCAGGCAGACCGCCTTTTTCCTCTGCACTGAAGCGCGCACAAATAAAAGCGCACACGCGCGTGCACACACACATACACACACGCGCACGCGCACACGCACGCACGCACGCACGCACGCACACACGCACACGCACATGGTAGCCACCACAACCCCATCTGTGGGACCACAAAAACGCACAGCCTTGCACCATGCGAGTGCCGGCGCAACCACACGCACACAAGCGTCTACAGCATGTGGCATGCTCGTGGTGACAAAGTGTGGTATACATGTGCGCACTGCAGCGCCTGGCTGCACTCCATTTGGCCTCTGCCATCGCCAGTCGAGGCCGCGCTTTGCAGCAGCCAGGGAGTGCGGCAGACACTGGTATGGAAGTGGATGGTGCTGGCGCCGATGCAGCAGTGGCAGCGACAGGAACAGACGCTGGTCAACAGCAACTGTGCGTCACGGCCCCAGCCCGCTGGGCGAGCGCGCTGGTGCAGAGGGTGGCCGAATGCTCAGCAGACGTGGCTGTGCAGCAGGTGAGCGCTCATTGAGTGCCAGTGTGGCCACTTGCTAGCAGGCGTGGGATGGACCGAGAGTGCCAGGCATTGGGTGGAAGAAAGCCCGTGCCTGTAGCATAAGCCAATGTGTGATGCAAAAGAGCATCTAGCCTTGATCCATTGCTCGACGACTGCCAGCACTGGTGCCAAAATGCGCCACTTGACTTTTGTATTCGCGAGTCTCAACGTTCGGGCGTTTTTTTTTTTCCTCTTGACTTTTGTATTCGCGAGTCTCAACGTTCGGGCGTTTTTTTTTTTTTCCTCTTGACTTTTGTATTCGCGAGTCTCAACGTTCGGGCGGGTCCCAGCTGGGCCCAGCAATTGCTGTGGCTGCAGATGCTGGCCCAGAGCATGATGAAGGCAGACATATCTTACTGCCTCTCTGGCACACAATGACCCCTGACACGAGTGCTGCTGCATCTTTGCCGGCTGCAGGTGCGCGCAGCCGGCTTGGCAGCCTTGGAGGCGTTGTTGGCATGCATTGAGGCTAGTCCCGAGATTAAGCTCGCATCCACATCGCCAATCCTCGAGCCCTTGCAGCGGGTTGTGTCAAGCGAAAAAAGCGTCACCATAGTTGCGTCTGCCCAGCGGATCATGGGACAGCTTGGCTCATTAGGACCGACAAGCATGGACGTATAACTTTAAGCCAAGGTTATCAACTTACATGTGCTACGGTCTTTCGTGCCTGCACCTGATCTCTATGTATGCAAGGACAAGCAAGCAGTGCTTTATGATGAATGTGGGGTGTAAGCAACTTGGACAATCACTTTAGTTTCTTCTCTCCAACTTTAATATACTGGCTTGGAGGAAATGCAGCAATTCTAAAAAGCAAGCAAGAAAGAAAACTGTCAACTCAGACTTAGATGGATGAAATCTGCGTGGGCCGATCGAACAGACGATAATTAACCTTTGAAAGACATTTGCCACCACGCATACAAGTGCACCGATATTTTTACACCACGTATGCAAGTACACTGATATCTTAACAATCATTTCAAATTGTATGACTAGATGGAGGAAAGATACACACACTGAACAAGATGGGAGTCTGTCAAAGTGCTACAGCTTCCAGGTAGGATCCGTGGTTCAAGAGTTTATCTTACTGTGCCGCGTAAGCTGTAAGCCTTGCATTAGGTAGATTCCTGTTTTGCATGCAAGCCCTTGCTTGAATGCTTATAGCAAAGGACAAGCGGGCACAGAGCCAGGCTCGGAACTTGTGCATGGAGAACTTGTTTGAATCAGGCCTTGTGGAAGGTGGTGTAACGAATTGTCGTATTGTTTATAGGATGGTACACACAGGTGCCATGCCCCTCATGATCGCGCTGCACATTTGCAAGTGTATGAGCACGCATGGAGCTCAGATTAGATTTTACTCCTTGTTGGATGTAGCCCCTCTAGCTTGAGCCAGCAGCTGGAGAAGCAACTCGTGCAGGCTGTCGTCTTAGCAAAGCAGAGGGATGGCGCTGCTGTCTCAGGGGCGCCAGCAAACTGGAACCACCTTCTCCTGCAGTTCCCTGCGATGCGTCCAGGTGGGTAGACTACCTGCATGCTCGCAGTAGAGGTGCACACACGTGTGCATGCATACACATGTCCGCACGCGTACGCGCACGATGGCAAATGCAGCAAGCGCTCAGAGTGCAACAATGTGGAGGCGCGCGAGCCAGCGCTGGCAGGCGGCTTTGCTGCTCTGCAGGCTTCCTCCGTGTGCAAGAGCTCTACGCGCTCATGGCGCCTGAGCACCACTTCCACCTGCCCATACAAGCGCTGAGGCACCATGCATCCACAGTCGGTAAGTTTAAGTAAGTAAGCAAGCAAGCAAGTAAGTTAGTCAATAATTAGTCAATAAGTAAGTCGGTAAGTTGTTAGTTGCCTGTCTGTCACCCACAACTCGGGCTGTGCTGCGGGCACGCGGCTTGTGTACATTTGCTCGCATGATGCCATGCCATGAGCAGGGCACGCCTTTGTCGTCAGGAGGCGCAGGTGTGAGCGTGTCAAGGCCTCTGCGCGTCAGCCTACAGGGGGCGCAGGTCTGTGCATGTCAAGGCCTTTGCATGTCAGCCAGAGTGGGCGCAGGTCTTTGCATGTCGAGGCCTCTGCGTGTCAGCCTACAGTGGGCGCAGCTCTTTGCATGTCGAGGTTTTGGCGTGTCAGCCAAAGTGGGCGGTGATTGCTTACGGGGGCTGGTTTTGGTGGGACGGCAGCGTGTGCTTTGTACTGTGTGGCCTGTTCAGGCCACTTGTCAGAGGCAAATTCCTGTAGAACCAAATTTGGTTGCCAAATTCCACGGGTAATTGGCCCGTTTCTGAGACAATCGGATTAATGCGAAGAGTAGGCGCTGCGGCATAAGGCAATGCTGGCTGGAGAGGGCAGTTCGCGGGGACTCCGTCGGTGGTCGCGGCTCGGCGAATGGTGCACTCAGGCACGGTGTCCCCGGCCCCCAGGAGCCGCGCTGCGCCCCTTCTCGCGCCCCGCGAGTGTGATTTGTGGTGCCTGGTGTGTTTGTGTTGGCGTTCGTGTGACAGTGGCGAGCGCAGGAGGGGCGGGGGGCGTGGTGCTGCTGGTCTTTGACGCGCGTGCTTGCATTTTATATTGACGTCTGTTGGTCCGCCCCCCGCCCTTTCTGCACGGTCGCCCCACACAGCACACAGCGCTCCCCCCGCATTGCGTGTGACAGGCATCAATACCAACAATGGCGTGGGGGGGAGGGTGCAGGGTAGCGGCACTGGCGGTTGGGGGCGTGGTCAAGGGGAGGCAGTGTGCGTGCGCGTGTACATGCAAACTCACCCATATTTACGTTCCGCAGGTGCAACATAGAAGCCATAGTACAAAACATGTGCTAAGGGCGCGTTCCTAGGAGGTCTCCCTGCCTGCAGCTGCTGGGCACGATCAGAGCTATTCCAACCTCACCCCAACCTGTGCTCCTGTCACAGGGCTCGACACGGAGCAGGAGCTGCTCAAGCCCGTTCTACAAGCCCCTGACGGCAGCCTTAGTCCCCAGGAACTGGTCATGGTGCGAGCACGCATGTGCTGGGCGCAGTGTACCCACATAGCCCTGTGCACGCATGTGCTGGGCGCGCCCTGCTGCACGAGAGCAGCAGCGCTCCGTCTGCTGCACTTGAGAGAAGCAGCTCCCCCTCCTCACTCGCTCCCTAGTTTAGAGCTTGCTGCCAGCGGCCGGCACCGCCCCGCCTCTTCTGCAGGTGTTCACCATCGCCTACCTTTCTGGCAAGGACTCCCCAGCTGCGAAGGGTATAAACCCCGACATCAAAGCAAGCTTGGACATTGTGGTGAGTTCACAATTGCACTCCATTGGCAGGCATCCCTTCATGCTTTGACAGCGTGGGGGGAACTTAGACCGGGACATTAGTGCAAACCCTTGATGAGCTTTCCCTCTTGATGAGCTTGCCTCGGTATGGGGATGCGCAGAGGAAGCATTCGCACACACATACACACACTGGTTCATGCGCCAGGCCACTTTGTGAGTAGGAGTCCAGAGCTTTGGCCCAGGTCTGGGTGCCGATCTTTCTTGGCCCATGCCAGGTCCGGCTTGCAGCGGCCTCCCGAGTGTTGTGACTGGGTGACCGACCATAGAGGCGCAATGGGCGCATGCAGGGGCATGCCGCACCTCAGGGGCCCCCTTCTCAAGAGGTGTGAGTAAGCTCAGCCATGCCACCCGCGCGTGTGAATGTGCGTCAGAGCTCGTGTGCATCGGGCTCTGGATGGTGGTGTGCAGGAAAAAGCATTCCTGTCCTTTGACTCCAGCGCCAATGGTTTCCTGACCACCCATGAGCTGCGGTCCACCATCAAGTGCAAGCGCAAGGTGTGTTTGCGTGAGTGTATTGGAGTGTACGTATGTGCATGTATGCTCATGTGCAAGTGGGAGTGTCAGTTCTGTCTGTGCGTCTGATTGTGCCAGCACCCAGAGCAGGTTTTTGCGTGGGGGCTAGGTTAGGCTCAATCACGAATAGACGCTGTCAATGACCATCTTGGCACCGCGCGCTGTGCAAGACCTCACAGAGTCATGTTGGTCCAGGAATTGGGCCTCGCTGTGTGGAGATGACAATCCATTAAGGGCACACAAGCTCGTGCCCCACATGTTGCTGGTTGCTCTTTATTACACTGAAGATGTGCTGCTATCTGCATAAATAAGCAGTGGCTAGGAAGACTCATTGAAACAAATAAGACAGACAGACAGACAGACAGACAGACAGACAGACAGACAGACAGACAGACAGACAGACAGACAGACAGTCAGTCAGTCAGACAGACAGACAGACAGACAGAGACAATGTACAGGCAGGCAAGCAGGCAGATAGTCAGACAGAGAGAACATATTAAATGATGAACCATTCTGGAAGAGGGGATGGACCATATAGGTTCGGTTACATAACTGAGTCTGCCGAACAAGGGCGGCTTAGCTGAAGCTGATCAGGCCTGCAACCAAAACCAACTCAAAAAGCAAGCAAGATGTTTTTTTAAACCCTAGGCACGCACGCACAAACAACGTCTCTGAGCCTGTTGTGCCACTAAAGGAGGGAGCGGAAGAGGTGATGGTGCTTTATTTTTTTCATATTTTATAGGGATGGACCAGATAGACAAGCACACCCTGCATATGAGGAGCAAGATACAGATGAACAAAAATTGGCGCGTACATAGTCAGAATAGCTGATAGCAGCGTTTATTCTGATTGATGTGCATACAGCATTGTGCGCACACTTACAGGTTGTGGGAAGCAGGCATCACCATAAGGAGCACCCAGGCCTGGGCAAGCTGCTGTATCGTGACTTACCCTGTGACCAGCATGGAAAAGTGACATTCAAGGTGGGCCAGGAAACGCTTGAGCACCCGCCAGCATGAACACGCGTGCGCAAAGGCACGTGCCAGCAAGAAGGCACCTACATGTGCTCTTGTCAGCCAGGGTGCTTTTTCACACCTTACTCATTTGTCTCCTGCCTCTTCTCCTCGTTTGCGGCTTCAGGACTTCCTTCTGAGGGTCCAGAAGCTGGTCATGTCTGAGATCGTGGACATGGACGAGTTAAAGGTTGCCAACTATAGTGTACTATGTATACGCAGTACACTTGCTGTTTTGCAATTGCTGAAATGCTGAAATGTGCGGGGTATACGCACATTGTTCAGCGAGCCTAGTTGAATGTGAATTGTTTGTGCTGACCTGATTCAGACAATTGTGAGAAGGCTAGGACTGGGTCCTGGGTTGAACTTTTGAGGCTAGAATTAGTGAGAGGTAAAGATAGAACCTGCCTGGGTTGTGTTCTAGTGACAGGGGTAAATCTTGCTTGCTGTTGTGCATGGGTCAACATTCATGACCTACACATGTGCATGCATGATCAGGATGCTCCTCGTAAGCATACGCGCAAGAAATTATGTCCGTGGCATGAGAATGCAACAATTGCTAAGCACAAAAAAATGCTTTGCAGATTGCAAAGCATTTGAGGGCACGCTTATTGCAGCAGCCACTGTTGCTGGTGTCACAGGCCACAAGTGTCCTCTTATGGCATCATGGCTGATCAACTACGCCTGGATTTGGAAGCTGCTCATAGGAATTCATGCAAACCCATGCCCCTATGCATTGCAGGAATTGGAGGATTTTGCGTCCATCTCTCGCGCGGCCAGCTTGGCTGGCAGCAGAAGAGGCTCAAAAGAGCGTTCCAGTGTTGTTGCTAGAGATGGCCTGCCCATAGACCCCACGACTGAGGCTCTGGCGCTTGTCAACCGGAGGTGGGGCAAAGGGCACGGGGCAACGGGCACACCCTGCATGCACACACACACACACACACACACACACTCACACACACAGAGGTCATGAAACCGTTTTTGTCCCCATGGATGAGTGACTGAGGCTTTTGCACTTCTCAGCTGGAGGTGGGGCAAACGGGGTAGAGAGCATATGCTGCGTGAACAGCACAGGCAATGCTACTGTTCAAAACATATTACATTGTGTCCATGTGGGCGCCACAACAGGTCAAAAAAGGATGACAAGGATTACAAGGCCAAGCTTTGAAAGTCATGCATAAAGGTTGAGACAAATAGTGCACCATGAACACGGGAGCATAACCCATGCTTTTGCCAGAATGCATACCCTCATACAACCAAGGCGGCAGCAAGCGATTGATCAGCATTCGTGTGCATCAATTCCGTGCAGGACATCCCGGTTGGGTGGAGATGATTTACTGGAGGTGAGTAAGTGCCACTTAAATCCAGGTACATGCCTGCAGGCGCGAAGCCACACTAATGTGTGGCAGAGATTGGGATCGCGCCCGCGGAAATTGCATCTGGCACTTCTCCCTGACAGCCTGGATTGTTGTATGCCCCAACTCAACCACAGCGCCAGCACATCGCAGCGGTCACGCATCCGCTGCGCTGTCTGCAACCAGCAGACCCTGCTTGAGCAACCAGCAGACCCTGCTTCAGCATCCAGCAGACCCTGCTTGGTAGCTGCACCTGGCTGCAGGGAGGAGGCGGCGCTCAGGCACAGCCAGACAGTGGCGTTCAGGCGCAGCCAGGACAAGGTGGATCCTCCTGCCTATGGCCAGAGCAAAGCGGAATTGTATTGGACAAGACAGTGCAGGTAGAGGGTGTGGAGCAGCTGCAGACCAAACAACAAGGGCAGGAGCCTCAACAGGACCAGCTGCTGCAGCAAGAGCAGCAGCCGCAGCCCCAACAACAGGAGCAGCAGGCTCAACAGGACCAGCAGCTGCAGCAAGAGCAGCAGCCGCAGCCCCAACAACAAGGGCAGCAGGTGCAGCAAGAGCTGCAGCCACAGTAAGAGTGACAGCAGCAGCGGTGGCAGCAGCGGCAGCAGAAGCAGCGACAACAATGAAAAGTTGCTCACAACTGCAGCCAGCAGTCCCATTTTGGGGGCAAGAGCAGCTCCACCACCACCAGCAGGAGCAGTAACAAAACCTGCTGGCAGAGGTAGGGCTCCGGGGCACTCACTCCTGCAGGAGCTGCTTAAGTGAAAGGACCTGGGCACAGTTACGTAGGGGAAATGGCACGACAGCTTCACCAAGAAGAGGAGAGATGGAACAACATGCAGACAAGACTGCTTAGCATAGGTGGGGTGCAGCTGCCAGGCCACCAGACCCAATACTACTTCCACAGGTGCAAGCAGGGTAATCGCTGGCAGTGGGTAAATATGCCTTCAGTGTTGTTTGTGTTTTGACAAATAAAAAATAAGCCCTCATGATGCTCCTGTTGTTGACCAGTACTGGAATAGAGCTTCTCATTGCTCCAAAATCCATATTGAGGTTGAAGTGGGGCTCTTAAAAGGGCAATTTGGTTGTGGCAGCTGGACAGAGATTATGCAGCCTAGGTTCCTCTGCATTTGACCAACCTTATCCTGATCAATCCTGGACATGGTCATTCCTGAATTGTCAGTGACCCAACAGTAGCATCAATTTGCATTTGCTGAGAATGAGCCGTAGTACTCTTGCAGCCTCGTAAATTGAAGTGCGCTGCGTTAGTGGCAGAACTGTCCTAGGATTTGCAATGGTATTGCAACACCCAGGCTGCATTAACAGAAAAGGCTTGATCATGTGGTTGCAAAATTCTACGTGAAAAGATGTACAGTTCCGGGCAAGGCAAGACCGGTCAAGATTGTGCTAGCTGTTGGCATGATTCCTGTATGGTATGTTCCAGATGCTAGGGGGTTAATGCCTAGGGATCATTTGCTTGAGCCCAGGCAGCCCTTCAGTGTTTTCATTTGCTCTGATGCATATCCTACTACATATCCTGCTGTGTTGGATTTTGTTGGGTATGTCTTTCCAACCAAAAACTGACTTACGGATTCCAAAGCATGCTCTTCACCACCTGTCAGCTGCACAATCGACAAAGTAAGCACTATTTTGCACTATTTTTTGAAGCTAATGTCAGGGAGATGTTAAAGAGCCCTTTGCTTGCTCCTGCACAGGGTTTTGTTTGACCTTGTGATTTAGGATAAGTTGTCCTGATGCTGTTCTGGGCGTGCTCTGATGCAATGTGGACTCTCACATTTTGGTATCTGGACAATATTTCAGCTTGTGCCTGTTCTCTGAATGAGAATACTGAATTCTCTCATGGACCTGAGTGGTGAATGTGGTATTCAAATGGTACTGGAGTGTTATAAATAGGGGTCGGCGTATAGCGCTATATGGAAAAATATATAGCGCTATATAGCGATATATAGCGATATAGCGCTATATAGCGATATATTGCGCTATATTCCAGGCGCTATATACGCCGGATCTCCCCCCGCCAGCCCGAATTTCGTCATCAAACTCGAATGTCGGATGGAATATGATGTATGCACCCCTCTTACAAATTTAGAAAGGAAA
>LKMJ01006676.1_pt1 | contig 10874 bp, 11 predicted proteins | sample 643391 | NCBI WGS metagenome assembly LKMJ01 (sample SAMN04112250, study PRJNA286221) | soda lake metagenome | biome: soda lake; feature: Kulunda Steppe; material: water; isolation source: sample PL-Br10 brine of Picturesque Lake | place: Russia: Kulunda steppe | collected 2010-07
GTCGCTAACCCGACCTGGTGGATACGAGCACGGAATCCAGTGCCTCGGAGGAGGTGAGTCATCTCGGCGGCGGTGGTCTGGACCGCGTCTTGGACGGCGATTCCGAGGTGAATCGGCCAGGTCTCGAGCGTAGGCGTGATTATCGAACCGAGATAGACTAGTCCCCCGAATGCGATCGTGGTCTGTAGCAGTCGGGTTCGGTGATACTGCCGTTCTTCTGTCGATCGAGCGGTCCGCAGTTGAGCGTACTGATAGAGAACGTATAGTATCAATATCCCAGTGAGAACTTCGATGAGTTGGACACTCGTTTCTGCAGAAGTTGTGCTCATCAGGTCTGTTTTGCGGACGTGGGTGCTCGACAGTGTGGTCTCCTTCATACGTCGATTCGGATTCGGCGTCGTCCACATTCGGTACATCTGCCCGTTGTACGATCTACTGGAGCGGCTGTGCCACAGTGGACGCAGGAAGCGAGGTGCTCTCTGCGTTCCCTGGTAGTCTCTAACCTCCGACTCGTCGCCTCGTCGTCGGCTCGTAAGTCGATGATGACGCCGCGTACGCGGTCAATGCCCCGTCGAGCGATCGTGGCGCATCGGTTTCCGGCGCGGGCGACAGCAGCACGGCCCGTCGAGAGGGCAGCGGTACTTCGCCGTCCAAGGGTCGCTCCAGTTTCCTGTACTGGCGTTCGGCGGTTGAGGGGGTGCCGGTCGTCGTGGCGGGCGCGGACGATCGAGAGGGCATACGCGATCGGGAAGGTGACGACTAATACGCCCAGTACGAGGACGAGTGCGCGAAAGCCCAGAAGCACGGCCAGTGCCAGCACCGTCCCGAACAGTAATCCGAAGAGTGGATCGTCACGGTACAGCCACGCGGTGAGTTTGTACCCTCCGACCATCGTCAAAAACAGGGTCAGCCAGACGAGTAGCAAGACGACGTCCATGGTTTTGTAATTACTCCGGGTCCGTTTCGTCGTCCTCTGCCAACTGGTTGGGTTCGTCTGTCGATGGCTCGTTTGGGTCAGGGTCGGTCCGCTGATCGGTTGCGCCGGTCGACTCGATAGAGTCCGTCGAGAGGTCGTCCGAGGTGGTGGACGGACGCTGAGCGCGAAGCGTACGCATGGCCAGTCTGACGACGTCGGTGACCGTGTGGGTAGGCTCCCATTCGATGGCGGTTCCGAGTCCGATATCGAGTTGACACCAGTCAGGTTCTCCCTGCGTCGACGGTGGCATCATGACGTGTGGCCGACTCTCTTCGTAGCGCAGTTCGTCCGGGACGTACACGACCGGCGGGTGCGTCGGATACTCCTCGATCTCCAGCCTGAGATCGATCGGATCTGGCTCCCATCCTTCGGGCGTGTATACGTTCTTCACGATGATCCAGCCGTCGTCGATATCGAACTCCACTTTGGTGTTCATCGACAGTTCGTACAGGTCGTTGATGAGACGGGCTCGTTGCATTGGCGTGTTCGTTAGCGTTGGAGTTGGCGGATGCTCTCGAGGTCCGTGTCCACGTTTTCGATGTCGCTGCCGATACCGTCGCGCCGCTGCTCGTCGTCCTCACCGCCATCGCTTCGCGTTCGACGCGACGAATTGCCGCTCCTTCGAGACCCGCCGGTATCCCCTGTACTGGTGTTGCTCCCGCTAAGCAACCACAGCCAGAAGATGACGCCGCCGATGAGGAGGATCAGTTCCATGGGAGCACCTCCTTGACGTAGGTCGAGAGACCACGCATCGTCTCGTTCAATGAACCGTTCCGGGTCGCTGCCGTTCGTTTGGACGGCGACGGTGCCTGGGTTTCAGCAGTGCTCGTCGACTCGTCTGACGACGCTGTAATCGCCGGTGTCATCCCACCGTCCTGGATCGGTTCGGCGTTGATCGCCGCGTCCGTAGGGTCAGCACCCGTCGGTCGATCGGGCGTCGGGATCGACTCCAGGTCGTCGTCGACGGTGTCCGGGAGCTCGGTATCGCCGGGTTCCACGACGTCTCCGTGGAAGAGGACTCCGGCGGTGCCACACGTCGGGCAGTTCGCCGTCCGACTGCCGCGGGCATCGAGGAGCGAAATCTCGTTCTCCAGTGCCTCGTAGTGGAGGAAGCCGCGTGGTGGCCGCATTCCGGTGATGTATCCGACTAATTCGGAGACAGCCATACCAGCGACGGTCGTGTTTAGCGTCACAACGGCCGGTTCGGGTGCGAGGGCCGCGCCCTCCACGTAACCTTCGTCGACTTCCACGTCAACATCTTCCTCCGGGAGTCGCTCGACGCGGGTCTGCTGTGGATCGATGCGGTCGAGACAGTCGAAGCAGGCCGTCGTTCCGGGAATCACCGTCTGCAGGAAGCCGTCCATGGAGTCGACCGCATCCGGTTCGGCCTCGTCCGCATCGGTCTCGGTGTTGATGACGACGCCCGCGTCGAAGTAGGGGATCCCGTGGCGAACGCAGAACTGATTCAGGAAGCTGCGGCTTCGCATGCGGTCGAGCCCGGCGACCACGGCGTCGGAACGCTTGAGGACGGGCGCCACGTCGTCGGCTTCGACGACCGTTTCGTGGGTCGTGACATCGAGTTCGGAGTTGATCCGCTTCAGGTGGAGCCGGAGCGCTTCGACTTTCGGTACGTCGACGTCCGTCTCGTAGGCACCGTAGACGCGCGGCAGGTTCGACTGCTCGAGGTAATCGGGGTCGACGAGGTTGATCGCACCGACACCGACGCGAGCTAACTGTTCCGCGATACTGGAACTCAGCCCGCCCGCACCGACGACGGTGACGTCGGCGGCCAGCAGCCGGCGTTGCCCCTCTTCGCCGAACGCGCGGTAGTGTCGGTCGAACCGCGTATCGACGTCGACGGTGGTCTGGAGGTCGGCCTGCTGAGCGGTTTGGGCCGGCCGTGAGTGGGTCGCGCCCGCCAGCGGCGTGTCCAGGTCCCAGCCGCCGAGGACCGTCACCGGGAGCGAAATGAACTCGTCCGCTGTTGCGTTATACCACGTCGCCTGGATTCCGCGGCGGCCGAGCACGGCAAAGAGGATGTCAGACTCGTCGTACATCTGGTTCGTCCACCGCGCGACCTTGGGCATGATTCGGGTGTCGGCAGAGCTGAACCGGGGAAGGTCGGTGAAGGGGTGAGAGTGCATGTGAAGGACGGTCCACCCTGCGTCGATCGTTTGGTGGATCTCGCGGCGTTCGACCTCCAGTTCCGGGCGACACTCCGTTCGGCCCTGTCGGAGCATCTTGTCGTCAGGGACGGTCCGAACCTCGGTGACGAGGAGCCGACGGCCGGATCGGGCACACTTGACGAAGGAGGTTCGTTCGAGTTCGTCGGTTTGCACCAGATCTTCGCGAAGTTGTCGCACGCTCGTAGGTGTGAAGACGATCTCTTCGGCGGGTGGCGTCGTCGCGACGGTTTCGGTGTCGCTGTCAGTGTTCTTGGGTGTACTCATGATCAGTTATCGTTTGGGAAGCGAACGCTGTCGTGTGGGTTTCGCATGCTGTGCATCAGGAGTCGAAGCAGGGACGCCAGTCCGTGCCGGTCCGGCCGCCACTCGACATCGTGCAGGCAGAATCGGTAGTAGCCGGGCCTGGTCGTCGGCAGGAGGATGTGCGGTTGGCTTCCCTCGTAGGAGAGGTCACTCGGGAGGTACAACTCGGGCATCTCCGATGGGTACGTGCTCGGGATGTCGATCAGGATCCCCTTAGCGTGGCGTGGCGACCAGCCTTCGGGGAGGAACACGTTCTTCAGGATGACCTCTCCCTCGTTGAGGTCGTATTCGACGCGGTACTTCTCGGCTAGGTTACGGGCCTCGTTGTAGACTCGAGCTCTATTCTGTAATGTAGCCATAAAAATGCCTCCGTGGTTACCCGAAGATTTGGTCTCCGGGCGCTTGTGCGCCAATCGTCGCGCTGTCCGGGACCTTGCTGAAGGTCTCGTTGTCTTCCATCGCCTGGGGAAGTTCCATGTCGTCAGTGTAGTAGGTCAGGATGTCCCCGCCGGGGATGTCGACGCGCTGCTTGAATTCCTGTGCCGTCTCGTCGTCGGTGACGTCGTACGCCTGGTCGTTGTAATGGACTTGCTTGCCCATGGGTAATCAGTGGGTGAGGTGTTCGTGGTGGTCGGTTCGCGTGCGGTGCATCAGCGTCGTGCGAGTCGCAGTGGGTGTGACCGGGCGCCGGTTCGGCGCGGGTGTATGCCACAGTACGAGGCGGACCCGAATATAAATATTAGAATTTCTAAATTTAATACCGCTTGCCAGGTTTGGCGACCGGTTCAAAAAATTGAATCGGCGGTAAGACCTCGAGAGATCGGTTCTCCACGCACCCGTACGACGCGCCGTGCAGGCCCAGCACACCCCGAACCCATACTGTTAGTTATCCTGATTGGCAGAATATGTAAATAACTGTTGTTCATAAGTATCAAGCATGGGGGAGAGTCCAGACTGGGACTACATCGAGGTCCAAAAAGTGAAGGCGAACCGGAAAATAACGCTGCCGCCGGATCTGCGCAGTGACGACGAAGTAGCCAACTTCGTCCTTGACCGTTCAGAATTGCTAGAGCACCTCACCCCGGTCGAAGGTGGTGGTCAACGAGTCGTACTCTGGTACTACCTGATGAGTGCCGGCGTCGCGTTACTCACGACTGCTGACCTCGATAAGTCCGAATACAAGCGATGGAAAACCTCGGAGTATATAGGTGGCAACCAGATCGTATTCCCGCAGGGCCTCAACGAAGGCTACCTCTCTTACGAAGTCACCGAAGGCGACAAAGCTGTGTTTCTCGCACACGAGGAGATGCTCGAGGAGGAGCCGCGATCGGTCTACGTCCTGAGCGACGACAAGGCATACGAGTACCTCGACCAGGCACACACGGATGACGACGACCTCACCGAGACGTTGAAACAGCAACCAGCCTTCTTCGGGCCGGTCTAGATCATACGACCGATGCGATCCACCTTCGTCCTCAAACGCAGGCAGGGCCGCTCTCAGGGCGAGTTGAAGCCGTCGCTTCCAGAGAACGTCGAACAAAAATCGCAGCCGGAGGGGATCGAATACGCCGCCTCCGACCGGCGCTTCGGCGGTGTGATTCAGCAACGAACGACGTGGCGAGTCTCACCCACCGGAATCGAGGAAGAAACGGCCCTATCGACGAGGTGGGGCTTGCTACTGTGGAGCGGCCTCGTACTCATTGGTCTCGGACTGTTGAGCGGATCACTGTCAGTTCTCGACCCGATCCTCGCCCTCGGACTCCGAATCACAGGGCTCGCGTTTGTCGTATTCGCTCTCACCGAAGCGATGCACGCCGGCTACGCCGCGAACCAGCCGTGGGTGCTCGATACGGTCAACGCCGTCGAAACGCCGTACGCTGGAGTTCTCGCGATAGTTCTGACACTGGTACTCATCACCGTCGGCGGCGGCACGACCATCATCTCGGTCCTCGCTTGGTCTGGTGCGAGTCTGCTCGTGACGGGGTATCTCTTGACGTCATCCGTCGATGACCTATTCGCAGAACTCTCTGCCCGTCTCACGACGATCGAACGACGCTACCCGGTCGCCGCGAGACAGCACGTCCTCTGTGCCGGGGCAGGCGCCGCGTCCCTCATGGGCTTCGCCGCGATATACCTCGAAATCCACGTATCGAACCCTTTCGTGGGCGGTCTTGTCGGGGCGCTCTGTTTGACCGGAATCAGTTGGCTGCTCTGGTCACTGGATCCAGGGGCGCGTCAACGCGCTCGAATAAACGTGTCCGGCGCCGTCGTGTTAACCGGGCTGTTCGTCGTCGGCCTCCCGCTTATTACGCGACCCTCGATTACCGTACCGCAAGCCTTCGATTCGCGCGCTGCCATCGCCGGTCAACTCCTCATCGTCGGGTCGCTGCTGACGATTTGGGTCCTACTGGGACGCCATCTGGTCGTGACGCAATCAGACGCAGCCTCGCGGTTTCTCTCGATGGGGCGTCAGATCGACACCGCGACGGCTGCCGTCTTGGCCTATGCCATCATGGTGTCGTCGGCAGCGCTCGGCCTTGCCGCTCTGGTGTTTCTGGGTACGCTCTACTACGTCATACTCCAGACTGGAACGCCCATCCCGATACTCGTAGCTGTGGTATGCGCCCTACCGCTGGGCTACTACATAACCGGATCCGCCCTCCAGTTCCGCGGCCTCGTCCAACAAATGGTAGAACTCCGGCGCCGTGGCAACCCACAGTCGGCGTCCGACCTCGACCTCCCGTTCGAACCAACACACACGCTCTGGATCGTAGACGAAGAGGGCTTCCTCGCCGGTGCGTACTACGACCCGTTCCTTTCAGCGATCGTCCTTTCCCGGGGAGCGGTCGAGCAACTCACGCCAGCACAACGCGCTGCAGTCGTTGCACACGAAGAAAGCCACTTCAAACACCGAGGAGCGTTTCTCCAATTCATCTTCACGCTAGCCTGCTCATTCACCCTCCTCGGCAAGAATGTCGTCTTCAGCGTCTACGACTTCCGAGAACGCGAATTTACGGCTGACGAGTACGCCGTCAATCGCCTCTCCGAACATTACCCGGAACGCAGCCTCGAAATTTTCATATCGCTCTTGAACATTCGTCAAGAAGGTGAAGTAGAACCCTCCAACTCACCACTAGCCGGGTTCTTCCCGACATTACAATGGTCACCACAACACATCAGCGAACAAGGGGGTGCCGTTTTCGCACAGTTCTACGGAACCTTCGCCGGGCAAGTCCATCCCAGCGACCACGAACGAGAACAGTACTTACTCAACGAATATCAAACAAGCAGATCGCTCCCTGGGTGACACTGACCTGTCAGCCCCTACCGTTATGTCAGCTGTCTTCGTACCGTCATATGCTGGGTCGAAGGGTAATTGTCAGAGGCACCATTCGACGCCGCTTCGTATTTGGTCCCTTTTTGATGAGGTCCAGAGACGGCTGGTTCCACACCGGGCACTGGTTTCGACTGGGCCAACGGCTATCCGTTCGCACGGAGTACGTATCGCTGTATGAGTCCTGTGCTGTTCGATATGGACGGCGTGATCGTGACGAGCGAAGACTACTGGGTCACGTTCCAGCGCGAGGAGGCGCTGCCCGCTGCCGTTCCCGACGAGTCGGTCGACGTCGCCGAAACGAGCGGAATGAACTTCCGCGAAATCTACGACTATCTCGACGACGAGTACGAGACGACCATCTCCCGCGAGGAGTGGATCGATCGGTTCGAAGCTGCGGCCGAGGAGATCTACACTGAACGTGTCTCCTTGCTCGAAGGCTTTCACGAACTCCTCACCGAACTCCAGAATCGCGGCGTACCGATCGCCCTGGTCTCTTCGGCACCCCACAACTGGATCGAACTGGTCGTCGATCGGTTCGACCTCGAGGGCGAGTTCGACGAGGTGATCAGCGCCGACGATATCGACGCGGCGAGCAAACCCGAACCTGATATCTACGAGTACGCCGCCGATCGGATCGGCCGACCGGCCGGGGAGTGTGTCGCCGTCGAGGATTCGGAAAACGGAATCGAGGCGGCCGATCGTGCGGGGACGATCGTCGTCGCCTATCGGATCGACGCCCACGGCGATATCGACGTCTCGCCGGCTGACGTGGTCGTCGAGACGCCGGCGGCGCTTCGCCAGGAAGTACTTCGGCTCGTCGAGTAGGCACGTCGGCAGGAGGTGTATCAGTAGTTGGGCAGGCGGCTGCCGCGATCGGCTATCGGACCACTCGACTAGCCGTTCGATCGTTTCTCAGCTCACTCGACCAGCCGCTCGATCTCGGTGACCAAGATCCCGCTCGCGCCGGCGCGTTTCACTTCGGTGATCGTCTCGAAGACGTCGCGTTCGTCGACGACGACGTGGACGGCGACTTTCTGTTCGCCGCCGTTTGCCACGTCCATGATCGTCGGCCCGCCCAGGCCGGGAATGACCTCGCGGACGTCGTCGAGTTGCTCTCGCGGGACGTTCATCATCAGATACCGCTTGCCTTCGGCCTGCTTGACCGATGAGAGTGCGGTCCGGACCTCCTCGACTTTGGGGTCGTCACGGACGTCGTCACGGGCAAACAGCCGGACCGAACTCGCGAGTACCTCCTCGACGATCGCCAGCCGGTTCATTTTCAGCGTCGTCCCCGTGCTGGTGATGTCGACGATCGCGTCGGCCATCTCGACGTGGGGCGTGAGTTCGGTCGCACCCGAGACCTCGACGATATCCGGCTCGACGCCGGTGCCGGCGAAAAACTCCCGCGTGATCGTGGGGAACTCCGTGGCGACTGTCTTGCCGGCCAGATCGTCGACACTGTCGATATCGCCGTCTTCCGGCGCGGCGAGGACGAGGCGACAGCGACCGAACTCGAGATCGAGCAGTTCGGCGACGTCGTCGACGTCGGCTTCACACACCTGATCGTAGCCGGTGATCCCCATCTCGGCGGCGCCATCGGAGACGTACTCCGGGATGTCCGCCGCGCGGGCAAAGAGGACGGAGACCTCCGGGTCGACGGTGTCGGCGTACAGTTTCCGATCGGCACCGTTCTCGAGGTGGAGTCCCGCCCGTTCTAAGAGATCGATCGTCGGCTCGTGTAAGCGACCCTTGTTGGGAACGGCGATTCGCATTTGCCACTCTTTTGGGGCCAGTGGGGAACTGTCTTTTCATCCGATCGGAGCCGATCGCGGTGTGTGGGACGATCGCAGTGTGTGATACTGTCGAACCCGACGATTCTCTGACAGCGCCGTACCAGTACATATTTATAAATGTGGTCGTATCGGTGCCTCATGCAACGGAGACGAATCCTGGCACTGACAGGCGCAGCGAGTATCGGTGCGATCGCCGGTTGTCTCGGCGATGACGATTCGGACGATGCAGACGACACTGGAGACGACGCAGCCGACGATGGAGACGATGCCGACGATACTGGAGACGACACGGCCGACGATGCAAACGGTGACGCAGTGACCGCAGGCGCGACTGACGACCCTGAAGCGGTCGTCGAAGCGTACTACCAGTTGAGCGAGGACGTCGAGAGCCAGGACGACATCGAGGGATTCCTCGAGGATTTCGAAGCGATCGGCCACAGCGCCTCGCCACTTCCCGAACTCCTCGAAGAAGAACAGGACGCCGACGGGGAGATCGAGGAACAGACGATCGAGAGCATCGAAACCGAGATCATCGACGAGAATATCGATGAAGAGGCACTCTCCGAGGAGTTCGGACTTGCCTTTTTTGTCGAGGAGGAAGATATCGAGACGATCGCCGAGAACGAGAACGCGGTCGTCGAAGCGGACATCGAAATGGAAGAGCAACCCGAGCAGGAGGACCAACAGCCAGCCCAGCACATCGTTGGAGTGGAAGACGACGAGTGGCTGCTGATCGTTTGATCGGCCCACGGAGTCTGAACCACGTTCTGACCCTGTCGAGCGACTTTTATTACTGTGTGGTTCGATCGGTGCCCGTCTCTTCTGTTTGCTCGAGTCACTTCCACGGACGGTGGGTGCAGGTATCGATAGTACGCCAGTCAGTACCATAGGGACTGTCTCAGCGCTGATCCGATCGCCCAGAGCGCCCACCGACGCCCACTTTACTTTCCAAAGCTGATTGTCGAGATAGTCGACTATTCAAAGGCACAACTCGCTTGAATACGTAGCCCCTCTGTACACATATGACGACGAGACGAGCGCACCTCGAGATCACAGGGATGTCCTGTTCGACGTGTTCGGGGAGCGTCGAGGAGGCCGTCCGCGAACTCGACGGTGTCGAGTCGGCGAGTGCGAACTACGCCACTGACGAGGGAACCGTCGCGTACGATCCCGATCGGGTTTCGCTGGCCGAGCTCTACGAGACGATCGAGTCGGCCGGCTTCGAGGCAGCGTCGGTGAGGAAGACGATCGCGGTGATGGGCATGTCGTGTTCGACCTGTTCGGCAGCCGTCAGCGAGGCGGTTGAGGAAGTACCCGGGGTTCTCCGGGCGGACGTGAACTTCGCCTCGGACGAGGCCCGAATCGAGTACAACCCCGTCGACGTCTCGATCGGCGAGATCCACGCCGCAATCGAGTCGGCTGGCTACGAACCGGTTCAGGACGACGGCGACGAGACGTCCGAAACCAGCGAGCGCGAGCGCGCCATCGAGAAAGAGCTACGCCGCCAGCGGCGGCTGGTGATCGGCGGTGGCCTGCTGACGCTGCCGTTCGTCCCGATGATGATCGAGATGCTGCTTGGCTTTGCGAACCTCGCCTCGCCGATCCCCGAGGCACTGGCTCATCCACCGGGCGGTCTCGAGTTCGTCCTCGCGACGATCCTGATGGCCACGCTCGGCAAGGAGTTCATCGTCGGGGCCTACCGGGCGTTCGCTCACAACCGCCGGGCCAACATGGATACCCTGGTCGCGATGGGCACCTCCGCGGGCTACATCTACAGTACGGCCTTCCTCTTTGGCCTCATCGGCGGAGCCGGCTTCTATTTCGAGGCCGTCGCCTTCATCCTCTGGTTTATTACGCTTGGCAACTGGCTCGAAGTCCGATCGAAGGCCCGTGCGGGGAGTGCCTTACGCGAGTTACTGGAGATGGAAGCCGACGAGGCGACGCTCGTTGAGGACGGGGAAGAGCGAACAGTCCCCCTCGAGGCCGTCGACGTTGGCGACGTAATGAAGGTCCGGCCGGGCGAGCGGATCCCAACCGACGGTGTGGTCGTCGACGGCCAGAGCGCGGTCGACGAGTCCATGCTCACCGGCGAGTCGGTTCCCGTCGAGAAGAGCGTCGGTGACGAGGTCGTCGGCTCGACGATCAACGAGAACGGCGTCCTGCTCGTCGAGGCCACCCAGGTCGGCTCCGAGACGGCGATCCAGCAGATCGTCGATCGGGTCAAGGAAGCCCAGTCGCGCCAGCCCGAGATTCAGCGGCTGGTCGATCGGGTGAGTGCA
>LKMJ01006677.1_pt1 | contig 10872 bp, 9 predicted proteins | sample 643391 | NCBI WGS metagenome assembly LKMJ01 (sample SAMN04112250, study PRJNA286221) | soda lake metagenome | biome: soda lake; feature: Kulunda Steppe; material: water; isolation source: sample PL-Br10 brine of Picturesque Lake | place: Russia: Kulunda steppe | collected 2010-07
TCGGGCCTCGGCAGCCGTCGGTACTGTTCGACGCAGCGTTGGGCGACGGGCGTCGGTCTCGAGTGAAAGGAACGCTTAAGTCGAGCGACCGGATAGCACTTTTTGCGGGTTGGTGATCTAGTCCGGTTATGATACCTCCTTCACACGGAGGAAGTCGGCAGTTCAAATCTGCCCCAACCCATTTTTCGAGCGACAAACTGCGAGGAGCGTCGCGACGAGCACGTCGCTCGAAAAATTGTCACGGGTAGATTTGAACTAGACCGAGGTTCTGCGAGCGAAGCGAGCAGGTTCTCGGGCGTAGTTCAAATCTGCCCCAACCCATTCTGCAAGGAACAATACGAGGAGCGAAGCGACGAGTTCGTTCCTCGTAAAATGGGTGACAAAGATTTGAACCAGACGAATCGCAGCTCGCGCAGGGAGCGAGCAAGACCGTCTCGGCGTGGTTCAAATCTGCCCCAACCCACTTTTCAGCGACACACCGCGGCGAGCGAAGCGAGTCGCTCGTCGCTGAAAAGTTGTCACGGGTAGATTTGAATCAGACCGAGGTTCTGCGCCGACGGCGCCGGTTCTCGGACGTCGTTCAAATCTGCCCCAACCCATTCGCGGTGCGAACGATCTGTATGGACCCGATTTTTCGGTCCTGAGCAGTTCCCGACAGATTTCAGTGAGCTTGAACCAAGACACCCCAGCGAGTATTGCTACCCACCGGTAGTGGTCAAAAACTCCGACGACTTGCCAACATGGAGGATTGATTATCAGTATATACGTCTGTGTTCCAGTTGCTGGATTGACTGATAGGAGGAACGTGGCTCACCACCCGTTATCACAAATCGGCCAGTATGCGGGCTGACCTATTTCTTATTCCACCCACTACGCGTGAGCATGGCACTCAAACATGACCTCGTGAATGGCATCATCTCACTCGCCATTAGCATCGCACTCACCAAACTCACGGCCTCAGAGGAGACCTACGACACCTCAGACGTGCTGCTAGCTGTTGCCGTGTCGTCGTTTCTGTCCGGCTTTTTCACGAGCTACTTTGCGAAGTGAATTTGAGCTGAGACTTTTTTATTGTCCAGTAGAAGCGCACTCCGGAGTCGAATTATCGGAGTTAACCGAATCCAGACGCATGAATCCCCGCTGTTCAAGCCAGTCCCATCTTGCCTTATCGAATACCCATCTGATACGATACGAAAACTAAAGCAAGAAGAATGAATCCGCCGAGAAAAACTCGAGAAATATCGGGTCTGGAAACCGCTAGTGCGCCCATCGCAATCATGCTCAGACCAATCTGTAGGTGCCGACGTATATTCGTACTCGTTGGTTTATTCTGACGGACCAACAGAATATAAATGATTGTCAGAATCGCTGCCGTTCGATGTAGCCAATACATCTAATTGCCCGAAATCATCTCAAATAGCAATCAAAATTGTTAGTGGCTGTTAGTCCCTGGGTTGGTTGTGACCACCGAGAACCTCCGCTTCTGACATCAGCTCCCACCATCAATCCGAACCGTTGCCTTCCATTGCCACGTCCTCAACTCATCACTAGTCACCTCGAGCTCATCATCAGCGCGCCGAATCTCGACACTCGGCCCATCAGCTGTTGATTCACCGAACTCGAACTGTTCCAGCGAAGGTCGACGAAATTCTGCCTCTCTATCTCTCTACTCAAATTGACCAGTGGCGAACGCAGCCTTCTCTAACCGCACGCGTAGCTGCATGAATACCCTCGAGCGGGGATGTCCACGATGCACAGTCGGTCCTAACCATCGGTTCGATCGCTGAAATCAGAACCCTACTCAGCCAAAATAAAGCTGTCGTAGGCGTAGACCATCTCCCAACAGGAATTCCAATGCAGACCCGACGTCTCCGAACTGGTGGGCGGAAACCACAGGCAAGTACACCATGTAGTTCAATGTCAGTAGTCGCTCTCGTATTCCGGAAGACACGACCAGTACTCCCCATGGTCGTAGATTTGGTATCCGTGTTCTTCGAGTTGTTTTCTCATCGTCGTTTCAGGGTCTTCGGAGAGTCCCGTGGTGTGGGGTTCGATAATGATAACTGGCCGTTCCGAATCGAGCGTTCGGTGCCCACCCTCGAGTACTGCAGGACCTGCTCCCTCGACATCAAGCTTGATCACGTCTGGCGGTGGCGCAGTCTCGATTATGTCATCAAGCCTCTGGACCCGGACTAACGTGGTATCAGCGACTGTCGCTCCCCAGCGTGTTGCGCTCTCGCGATCGAACCCGGAGAGTTCGGGAAACGTCGAGACATAGAATTGCCGTTGTTCATTCTTCGCCCCGATGCCACAGGGATACAGGTCAACACGATCATCGAGTGCGTTTCGTGCTAAATTCGCACGGAAGTGCTCGACAGTCGTCGGTGCTGGTTCGAAAGCGAGGACCCGACACGCTGGTTCTGCCATGGCAATTGCGAGTGAGTATATACCGACGTTTGCTCCAATATCATAGACAATCGCGTCAGAGTGACAGTGATTTCTAAGGGCTTCGAGCATCCGATCGCTTCCGTGGCGATTGATCAGATCGTAACTCCGGAACGTTGCAATAGGGGTCCGGTTTGGACGGGCGTAGAGCCGTTTTTCGTAGTTGACACGTACCAGACGAAAATATGCCCGGTATCCCCAGCGGCGAAGCCACTGACCCATTTGGCTGCTGACCCCGTCCTGGTTTGTGTCTCGCCGAACAGACAACACAATTTACTAACGTATCCTCCACGCAATGGTTGTTTCGACACCCCCAACAAAAACCAGTGGGAGGGTCCAGAAAACGCATGGAACAGATCCCTGGTGATGTGAATCACATTGTTGAGGCAGCGCTTGATACGTCTATCGAGGAGTGGTCCAAGCCCGAGACGGGTGCTGTGGCGGATACGTACTTCGTTACCCTTGAAAACGGGGATCGAGTCGTCTGCAAACTCGGCGGAGCAAACGTCTGGACTGGAGATGTCGTCGAACCAGAAATCGTTCGGCTGGTTCGGCGCGAGACAACCTTGCCAGTCCCAGCGGTTCGTGCATCGGGACTAATCAGGCACTTCGATGCTCCCAATCGGTGGGCGGTATATGATTTCTGTTCGGGGGCTGTTCCAGATGTCCATGCAGAGATGGCCTATGAGCAAGTCGTCATGGAGGCCGGCGCTGCTCTCGCTCGTCTCCACACTGCATTCACGTTCGACCAGATCGGTGATTTCACCATAACTACTCAGAACGACCTCGAGGTAGTGGAACCGACCGGCCGTACTCTCCTCGGCTCACAAATAATTGAGTGGCCTGTGACTCTCCGTGCGAGCGATGAGTTGCGTCGACCTGTGCTTGCTCATGGCGACTATCATCCAGGGAATCTGCACGTCGACGGTGGCTCGATCTCAGCGATCCTCGACTGGGGAAATAGTCACGTGACACACATGGGCTACTCGCTGGCGAGGGCTGAGACGCGATTCGTCGACATACCACCTGTCACGAATACGAGTCGACTGCGGCGTGCATTTCGGGACGGGTATAGAAAACACGTCTCCATCCCTCCGTCGTACACAGAGGTGGTCAATTTTTATCGACTTCTCTGGGTAGCACAGTCGTGCGTAAACGTCCTCAGCATCGCGAGTACCGAACGGGGGTGGATCCAGCTCCGCCGACAGGTTCGTAACTGGCTTGATCGACAACGTCACCGACTCGAGGGAGAGCTAGAATCATGACAGCGTGGTCGTTGCCACTTCTCGAGCAAGCCGATATTCGAGATATCATCGTCACAGAGAGTCCTACATATAATAGGACGTGATACCAAGCAGTAGTAAGATGGCACCGTTCAACACCGACCTGGAATTCGAGTCCCTGACGCCGCTGTCCTGGGTTGGTATTGTACTGGCAGCTGTAACAGGCGTCGTTCATCTCGGACTGGGACTTGCGACAGTTCCGGGCCTGTTGGGTATCGCGGCTGTGCTGGCCGCCATTGCTTATGCCATTGCGATCGGCCTGATCCTCGTCGACTACCGTCGAAAACTGATCATGGCGCTTGGTATCCCGTTCGTTGGGAGCCAGATCCTCCTGTGGTACGTACTCAATAGTCCGTCGTCGCTGGCCGAGATATCACTTGCCGCCATGATCGACAAGACCGTCCAGATACTCCTGCTTGGTGTTCTTTTCACGTTATTGTACCGGGAATCGGACGGCAGATGAGAGTGGCTATCCACAGCGCAATTCCGGCATGGGGGGTCTCGATTGGAATTACTGTGAGCGTGGTCGCACTCTTGTTGGGCTCGCTGTCTGTCGTGGTGTCAGTGACTACACCTATCGTCGTGGTTGTCGGGCTTGCTCTCTCCTTCCAGATCATTGTCTATCGATATACATTTTCCCTGGCGAGAAGGGAGGGAGGCCCACAGCCGTTTACGGTTGCTACATTGGTGACTGTGCTTCGTGGGACGACCCTGATCGTACTTGCTGGGTTCGTGGTGATGGAACCACCAAGCGGCGCACTCGGTTGGCTCCCCGCTCTTCTGTTCGGTGCTGGGGCACTGTTCGACTGGGTCGATGGTGCAGTAGCCCGCGCAACTAACTCCGTTTCTGCGTTCGGCGCGCGGTTAGATATCGAAACCGATGCATTGGCACTCCTGATCGGCTCTATCGTCGCCGTCAGCGTCAGTGTTGCACCGATATTCTACCTCGCTGTGGGGCTTGCGCGGTACGTATTTGTTGGAGGAATAGCCCTTAGAGAATTCCGTAGCGAGCCTGTCTTCGACCTTCCCGATCGACAAAGCCGGCGAATTCTCGGCGCTATGCAGATGTTCGTCGTGTTTCTCCTCCTTGCACCGATGCCAGGACAGACACTCTCGTGGTGGCTCGCAGTCGTGGCTCTTGTCCCGTTCTTACTCGGCTTCGTTCGCGACTGGTTGCTCGTTACAGGGGCCGTGAGATAGTGATAGTGGACCCACTGTGTTGCGATACGGATTACCCGCTCACCATGGGTCGGAGCAGTGACGGTAGAATTTTAATCAGTGGCGCCAACGATAGTGACGCCAGACTGTCTCATAATGTCTGTCAGATCACTCTACTTCACCGCACCTCGCGAAGTCGAATGTCGGGACCGAACCCTCCCCTCTCTCGATCCAGGAACTGTCAAAGTCAACACTACATTTTCGGCAATCAGTCCAGGGACGGAGAAACTGATCTATCGAGGCGATGCACCGGAGATACTGGACACCGACGATCCAGTCCGGACTCTGGTCACGGATCTCTCCTATCCGACGAGATATGGCTATGCGGCTATGGGTCGAGTGAGTGCGGTCGGAACCGAGGTCGACAATTCATGGGTGGACAGTCAGGTGTTTGCGTACAATCCACACGAGACCGCATTTTCCGCCGACCCAGCGCAGCTCCTGGCCGTTCCAGAGGAGATTCCCCCGCGACAAGCCCCCTTTCTCGCTAACATGGAGACAGCGGTGAATTTCCTCCTTGATGGCCAGCCGGCGATTGGGGAGCGGGTTGCGGTTTTCGGCCAGGGTGTCGTGGGCTTGCTGACGACTGCACTTCTCGCACAAATGCCTCTAGACTGTCTGATCGCCATCGATCCCATCGAGAGCAGGCGCGCACTTGCACAGGAGTTGGGGGCTGATGTGGCAATTGATCCAGACGGTGGTTCGCTGACCGAAACGCTCGAACGCCAGACTGGATTGCCAGATCTGACGTTCGAACTGTCCGGCAATCCGAACACACTCAACGAAGCGATGGCAGCAACGGGATTCGATGGTCGGATCATCGTTGGGTCGTGGTATGGAACTGCCTCCTCGAGTCTCGACCTCGGTGACCGATTTCATCGTCACCGACACACCATCGAAAGTAGTCAGGTGAGTACGATTGCGCCTCGACACGAGGGACGGTGGTCGCCCGCGCGTCGTCATGAGGTCGCCTGGCACTGGATCAACGACTTACCCCTAGACAAACTGGTGACACACGAGATTCCGTTCGAACGCGCGCCCAAAGCGTACGAACTGCTCGAACGGTCACCGGAGAACGCGTTACAGATATTGTTGTCGTACGAGTGACTGTTGTGCTGACGAAAGAGGGTACCGGACGGTCAGTTCCCCTTCTGGAAGGTTTTTTGTCCTGTTTTACTATGACCAGGGTATGTACAGTGTGTCTGTCTCCCGTACGTTCGTCGCCCAACACTTTCTGACGGTACCGGATCCAGGGCCGGAAGGTGACCTTCATTCACATACATTCACTGTCGAGGCGACATTTCGGGGGCCAGCACTCGACGAGCACGGTTACCTCGTCGATATCGACGAGGTAGCGGCTGCGATGGATTCAAGCACGAAGTTCTTTCGTGACACGACACTCAACGACCTGCCGGCGTTCGAGGGGCTCAATCCAAGTGCCGAACACCTCGGACGGGTGTTTGCAACTCGGTTGCTGGACCGTCTGAACCCGGAAACAGTGACTGAGCTCGAACTCACAGTTCAGGAAGACAACGTTGCAACTGTTGGGTACCGGACGACAGTATGAGTCTTCACGTCGGCCTGCTCGTCTACGATACCCTGGATCAACCCTCCGGTGGGTACAGATACGATCGAAAACTGGTCGAGTATCTCCGTGCATACGGTGACACGGTCGACATCATCACTGTTCCGCGACGGTCATATGCACGAAACCTTCTGAATGGAGCTTCCCGATCACTTCGCCGCCGACTCGATCGTCCGTTCGACGTGTTGCTTCAGGATCACCTCTGCCATCCCTCAGTATGGTATCTCAATCGGTTCCTCGATCGACCAACTAGTCTCGTTACACTCGTCCACATGGTTTGGTCGAGTCATTCACGTACCAGGTTTGACCCAGTTTATCGTACTATCGAGCGGTCACACATCAAGAGCGTTGACGCTGCAATTTGTACTAGCCAGGATACCCAGCGTCGACTCGAACAACTCGCCTCAATTGAGTCACTGGTTGCCTACCCTGGGGGCAGATCGGGTGGCCGCGCTCTGTCACCGGCCCGTGTCGAACGACGAGCGTGTCGTGATCCGCTTCGGATTCTCTTTCTCGGTTCACTCCTTCCCCGAAAAGACCCCGAGACTGTCATTGCTGCACTTGCGTCACTCGACGGGACGTGGGAGGCAACCTTCGTTGGACCGCTGGATGCCGATCCAGCGTTCAGTGAGCAGGTACGCCAGCTAATTGCCACACACGATCTGACCGATCGAGTTCGCATTCGCGGCCCGGTGGCTGATGATGAACTCAAACGAATCCTCGAGACCGTCCACGTGCTCGCGGTCCCGTCACGATACGAGCCGTTTGGAATGGCGTATCTCGAAGCTATGGAGTATGGCGTCGTTCCGATCGCCTCATCCAGTGGCGGCGCCACGGAACTCGTCGAAGACGGACGAACTGGGTATGTCGTCGAGCCCGGTGGGGCCGATCGACTTCGTGAACGGCTCGCAACGCTGCGTGACGATCGGAACCTACTCGCGAGGCTCGGCAAAGATGCACTTTCAGCAGCCGAGGCTCATCCTGAGTGGCCAGAGTCGCTCGGCCAGATCCGTGCGTGGCTGCTGTCCATCGTTGAGAAACACTCTGCCAGGGCAGATCGCTCGAATCGGACAGCCGCTGCAACGAACACGGAACAATCGAGCGAGGAGTGCGATGATTCGGACCAGTGTGACGAAATGGGGGAAATACTACCTCTGTGTCGTCGACTCTCGACGAGCAGGCACTATGAACTGAACTCACAAATGACCGAAACTGCATATCTCACGGCGAAGCGGACTATCGATGACCGGTCACTGAATAGACACGTTCTCGAGTCGTTCACAAGAGCCCTCGAGGACCGTGACGATGGTGAGGTTGGAATTATCGAAGTCGGTGCAGGCACTGGTACGATGCCCGTCCGACTCGCTCGGTGGGATGCGTTGCCGGACAGCGTTGACTATCGCGTTGTCGACCGAAATCCGAAATCTATCGCTCAGGCCAGGGAACGTGTCCCAAACCAGTTTGCGAGTATGGGGTACACTGTCGAGCGAGGAGAGTGTGGAACCGAGTCTGAATTCGTCCTAACGCGTGGCGAACAACAGCTCAGACTGCGGTTCGAGACCGCTGACGCATTTGACATTTCGGGGAACGCGGATGCAGTCATCGCCTGTGCGTTTCTGGACCTCGTACCGCTTCCTGATGCACTTCAGGAACTTCGTCGGCTTCTCGAGGCGGACGGGCTGTTGTATGCACCCATCACGTTCGATGGTCTCACTGAATTCCGTCCGTCACATCCACACGATGACCAGATTACGAATTGCTACCACCAGCACATGGCGAGCCAACGACCAGGTGGACCCGATGCTGGTCGCACGCTTCTGGAATCCATCCCGACGAGTGGTGGAGAAATATTAGCGGCCGGTGGCTCTGATTGGATCATCCGACCAGTGGGTGGAACGTACCCGGACGACGAGCAACTCGTTCTCGAGGTTCTCTTGTCGACAATCCGGAACGCTGTCTCCGAACTCGACCATGGTCTGGCCCAAACCACGATTGATGCCTGGGTAGATGACCGACTGACTCAGATCGAAACTGGATCACTGTGTTTTCTCGCCCACAATCTGGACATACTCTGCCAGTTCCAATGAACTGCTGCTCGTTTCTCAGCGGGCCGGTGGATACGTGATGGTTCGTTCTGCCAGAAAGGGAGTGCTGAACAGAGAGGGTAGATGTTGGTTAGTCGTCGTGCAGATTAGCTCGCAGGTCCGGGGATGCCGAGAAACTCGAACGGCTCGGTTTCGACGAGATCGTCGGCAACGTTGCCCGCGTACACGTTCGATTGGCCCTCGCCGAGTGCCAGCGATCGAACACCAGCATCGGGCGTGAGGTCGATACTGTCGAGATCTAGCCAGAAGACGTTCGGTGAGAGTGCTGACTCGAAGTAGTAGCGCCGGCGCTCGTGATCGGCGACCGTCCGCCAGCGCGTCGAAGACATCTCTGGCTGGCCCGGCGTCCTGATCCCGTACGGGACTGAGACGTTACGAATCGCACCGAAGACACTCGCCGTCGCAGCACGACGATCCTGCGTCTGCGGGATCGCGTCCACGAAGAAACTCGCTCGAGCGAATCGGTCAGCTGGCCGGTTCGTTCCCGGCAACATGACGGTCCCGCCGATCTCCGACCAGTATTCGGCGAGTGCGAGTTGTCGGTCGAACGGCGGGGAGTTCGTCATGACCTGATACTCCCGATCGTGGTGGATCCTCAACTCCCCGTCGAGGTACTCGAAGATCGCGCTGTCACCCGTTGCATCCGACAGCGAGAGATGTAGCGTCGCGAACCGGTCCTCTGTCGGGATGTCGTCGGAGACGACGACGAACTCCTCGTTGCGGTGGTTCTCGACTGCGTCGGCGACCGTGGCGAAGTTGTCGAGGACGTACTGGGTCCACACCGAAACCGAGAGCCCGGGAGTCTCGCCGTCCCACTCGGGATAGTCGGATTCGGTGAGCCATAGGAGGTTCGCGACGAGCCCTTCCTCGTTCATCCCGTCGCTCGTCGCAAGGTCGTACGCTGAGGCGGTGACGCTGCCGTAGTCTGCGGTCCACTCCATCGAGTTCGGACCGACGTTGCCCGATCGTTCCATCCCTCGAGGAAATACCCAGAGGTTCGTGCCGATCTCGCCGTGCCAGTCCATCGATCGGCCGGTGAGAACGAGATTCTCGGGCCCGATGTAGACCAACCGGGTGCACATTTAGGGTCTCTCCGTCGACAGTTGGGTATGGATTCCAAACACAGATCAACGCTGCATCGAGCACGTTGATAACTTCCATACGGGCTCGACCACACAATCACGACGTTTTAACTGTCAATGAGATCACTTGCGACAGTCGCGTCTTGAGTCTTGCAAACCACGAAGAATATCTATCCGGGTGGCAGGATTGCTGGCAATCCTCAGTCGTCGTTCGCAGTGGGAGCCAGTGCTGTCGTCAACAGGGTCGGCACGTGACAGTAGTAGCCGGGCTGGTCGAGAACGTACTCGTCGCTCGTGGGATCGACGAGTCTCGAAACCTGATCGCGATCAGCCACAGAGAGGCCGGCCGTTGATCCATGGTCACGGACCGACTCACGCACACTCTCGCTGAGCCGTTGCTCGAGATATGCCCGTGCATGGTGTTCGAGCCCACCGCTCGCATCCCGCTCGTAGGTGACCGGGAGGACCTCGTGTGTCACCTCCGCAAAGCCCGCGTCGGTCAGCCACGTCGGCATCCGTTCTGGATGGTTCGCTCCCTCGCGTTCGCGCCAATCGGTCGGACACCGATCGAGATCGGCCATCCGGGATTGATAACTCAGTGCGTCGAGTTGTGGATGACCTGGCAGAAACGTCGCCCGATCCCAGCCGCCATAAAATGCCGCGACGACCCCACCGGGACGCAGTCGCTCCCGAAATCGCTCGAGCATTGCGACCGGATCGTCGAAGAAAAACAGGACGTTCGAGAACCAGCACACGTCGAACGAACCCCACTCGGCAGGGATGCCACTGGCGAGGTCGTGCCGGTCGAGTGAGACGGTGTCCTCTAAGTCGTGATCCTGAATCTGTTCCCTGGCGACCGTCAGATGTGGCTCGGAGTTGTCTACGGCGAGGACGGCGGTCGAATCGCCGAAGACCTCGGGAAAGAGTGGAAAGACGCCACCGGGGCCACAGCCAGCATCGAGTATTCGTGGGGGACCGTCCGTACCGAGTCGTGCATCGATTTGCTCGAGCGCTTGTCTGAGTGCGGGCCGGACGAATCGGTCGAAGGCGAGCATCCCGTCTGCGTAGTCGGCTGCCGATCCTGGGGATCGTTCGGCACTGGTCTCGTCTGTGTTGGTCATCGACAGAAGGGACCGCGTGCGACTAGTTAATAA
>LKMJ01006678.1_pt1 | contig 10870 bp, 16 predicted proteins | sample 643391 | NCBI WGS metagenome assembly LKMJ01 (sample SAMN04112250, study PRJNA286221) | soda lake metagenome | biome: soda lake; feature: Kulunda Steppe; material: water; isolation source: sample PL-Br10 brine of Picturesque Lake | place: Russia: Kulunda steppe | collected 2010-07
GAACCAGTTGAACTGTAGAGGCTCTAGACCACATTCGCGCATGACACACCAGGAAGGGGTTGTGTCCTTGACCATCAGAATCCTCTTGAGCACTGTCATCAGCCATTTTTGCAAAGGAAATCACAAGGATAAGAACAAGCAGGAACCAATACAAACAACCGAATGCACATCCTGAACAAGTGCAATCGTCCCAACAACTGTGATAAAAGGGTCCACCTTCAAATACTCAAACTGTGACACAAACTCGTGGTGTACGCTTGTGACCAGCTGAACCTATGAGGGGCTCTGAGATGCAGTTAAAAAACAAGGCTAAGAAGAGTGTGATGCCCAGGCCCAAGCACTCCCCAGGAAAAACTTGCAATGCTTGACAGCTCAGACCTAGCATCCTCCCTCTGGAACTATAAAAAGAACACAGCAGCACAATTTAAAGACCCAACAGAAATGTCATTAAATGTCATTTATCATTACCATCTCCAAGCTAGAAGGGTATCAGACTGTAAAAGATATATACCAAAGGGAAAGAGAACTTGACAATAAAGTAGTTGCAGATAATAAAAAACAACTTGAATATTTTGTGCAATACGTGCATCAAGAAGTAGATAGATGGGCACTGCCAACTGTAAAGAAAATCAACGATTTTCAGATAACGAGCATAACAAACCTACTAGATGCTTTGAGGATGCCAGCTGTGAAATATGCTCTGATCCTCGGACTAAAGAATACCAGCTTGACCCAACGACGGACATGTATCAGTGTAATACTTGTCACAGGACGTCTATTGGCAGTGCCTCTTCGACCTAGAATGCTATACTGATGCCCAACGGGATGGTATCATAGCGAATGATGATTGGGCATGTCCTGCTTGTAGCCACCTAACCCCTACCCAAAAAAAGGGGAGAAATAACTTTTCAGAGAGTTTATAAAAATACCTGGGCTCCAACTTAAGAGCTGGAAGAATTATTAAATGGATGGAAGAGCTTCAAGAGAAGGATTTCTGAATCCCAAGTACAAGCACCAAAAGATACAAGCAGATAACCTGGAACGCCAAGGCTTTGACCTCCATGCAATTCCTTTAAATACTTGGAAAACTAGACAAAGAGATACAATCAGACAAAACGCTGTCTTTGGTATGTGGCCTACTTACCCAGAACTGGATATTCAACCAACCGGGAAATGCAAAGTCAGGATCAGAGTGATCAACCAAATTGCCCAAGTCAAGCTGGCAAGGACAGAATCACACTGCATTGATACAGAAATTCCTGTAAGCCCTGCAAACTCAAAGCTCACATGAGCGAGCATCAAAGACTTGTAGATGCTGTTTCCAACTCAGGTTACTACAACTATTGGAAGAGACTGCTCACCTCCTTGAACCTTACAACTAGCAATTCTTTTTGGAACAATGCAAGAATTAACGTTTCACAGGAAAGGAATGTCATGATATTTAGAACGGGTACTATTTACACTCAGAAAAATGGCCCATCTCTACGGCAGAGCCACGAGTTCATCTTGTTTGTTCTGTCATCAGCCAGACAGCCAAATCCATATGCTTTCGGCCAGACCAGTGGTTGTCAGAATGCTTCAATTCAAGACAGGGTGACTGAAAGACATAACATTGCCTCCAGGCTCTTCATCAAAACCTTGAGCAAAGGTGATTTTGGAGGAAACATCATATTCACACTCTGGGAGGTATTGGAAGTGAAGCACGAATGCTCGACAAAGTCTGGTCTTGCCGGCACATGTAGCCAACAGGACTGAATCCTTATAACTTCTACCAAACCTTTTGGCAGATGAACTTTGATCCTGCTCTAGACCAGACGCTATCTGCATACTGCCAGATGAAACGAGAAATGGCCACCAAAGAGACATACAGGCTATACACCCTTCGCGCTGGGATGTATACCTAATTCAAGTCAAACATTGTGATGATACGCGACCAGAGCAACAACTAGCAAGAGAAACTGAACAGCATACTAGATTGAAACATGCACTTGCACAGCAATGCCACAAAGTAAGCCTACATACCATCCTGGTTGGAGCGATGGGGACCATCTACGAATGTCGTACTGAGCTGCCCCTCAATAAGCTTGGCCTAGACCGGTGTAGAGTAAGAAAACTTACTCTTGATCTAAACACTCATTCTATTCAATATGCGACAAAAATTACAAATACAAGTAGGAGGTTGAACACAATCATGGAAAAAACATACGGCTCTTTTCAGAACCCTCCTGACCCCACTAATGACCTTCTTCCTGGTTTGATGGTCGAGGTTTGCCTGGTGCTTGCACCAGATATAAACTTCTTCCTTAATTCACGCAAACAGGAGTTACCTTGTTGGTGTAGTCTTTCCTTTTCATTTCATTTCTTTTCTTTCTTACTTGCATATCTAGGGAGGCTTTGTATACACAATTCATATGCTTTTAGACATTAAAGAAGAAAATTGAATTAAAGAAGAAGAGCCCAAAACGTCAATGATTGTGTGCACCGTGTCCGATAGAGTGTCTTCTGCGCTTCGTATCTTTAGTCTAGCTCATTGACAGCCTGCATGACAAAGGTTGATATTAGCCAGACAAAATTCCTAGACTTAGAGTTTGCAAGTGTCGGTGAGGAGATTTCCAAGCCCCAACTTTGGACGTTCCTCTGTCTTGCCTGTCTGGAACTCAAAAAGAGATGGCTCTGTTCACAAAACCATTATGATATCACGCAAGCAAAAACTTGGTGCTGAGAATAAAGGCTTCGACCTCACACAAATGAATAATTTATGGACAAAAGAATCCCAAAGAATCCCTGAAAGAATCCTGCAAATTTCGCTACAGCTACTTCCAAAAGTTGTGCATTTCATTATTCAGTCACAACTTCAATGTTAAAGCTTTCTCAACAAAATCATTTCTATATCTTAAGGGTGACTTGGATGATGCAAGAGGAATGAAAGCAATATTAGCAATTGAGAATCTGGGGTGGGAGGCATGCCTGCTACACCTTAAAGCAACGAGAAGCCCGAACAATGGAAATAGAAGGCATGCAGCTTCATAAAATCTGGGAGGATTGTTTGCAAGGGCTACTCATTTCTCAACCCTTGTCCGTTGTGCTGATACGCTTGCAATGTTCCCTCATATGATTCATCTACATGAATCAATGACGGTGAAAGTCTTTCCTCTTGTTGAGAATCAAGAAGAGGGACTTTTGGTGAAAGAAAAAAAGGCAGGCGGTAAGAAACAGAGGAAAGATAAGTAAAATGAGTACCTACAGATTGTCATTTCATCAGCAGGCTTAGGCTCCTTGTGTGCAGATGAATGCAGCCTAAGGCCCCAGGCAGGGCCTGCTTGGCTTATTTGTGCTATCACGCAGCATCCAAAGTTAAGTTGGTACACAAGCAAGTTGTGAAGTATTGAGGTGGGCAGGTTGAGCTGGACTTCGTTGAAAGCCTGGAAATTAGAGCTGTGACACTTGCAGCCATTTTTAGCCACGGCCAGACTTTTCACCTGTTGCCTTAAACAGCCTGCAAGACGTGCTCCTCCTGGGGATCAATGGCACTCATGATAGACATGGATGCACGTACAAAGTGTACGTGCGCACAATGACTGTGCACACAACAAGTGCACAATGAATGACAAAGGAGACGCCCTGGACGACCGCCACAGCTGATTCGAGCTGTTGGATGCTGCCTTGTACTAGTTCTGCGGAGCCCTTGCCAGGGCCCTGAGCAGCAGCAGCAAATCCACGCGTGTGGCAGCAAATTCGTACGGCAAATCGATTTCCCTGATATCAGGGAAATTAGCATGATGATCACGATCCTCTTGAACAAAGTACACGTCACAATTGTGCCATTGTGTATGTGGCACGCTGGAGCTTGCTCTGCCAAGGTCACTTCCCAGATCTTGGTGTAGCACGCATGAGGCTAGCTCGAACCCACCATGCGACCCCATGGCCATGAAGCTGCTGCCTCAGACGATCTGCTTACTCACAATGTCCTTGACAGCACCCATTAGAGCACGTGAGCGTATTCTTGGATCATAACGACTGCCTTATTTCGGGTATGCCTTGTTTCGGGTATGCCGATGCCGTGGTGCGTACATACACTGTTCCCATTATGTGTGCAAATAAGCCTGAGTGAAAGGATGTCCGATTGGAGTTACAGCCATTACTTAGCAAGTTGGTGAGCAACCACCTGCCCCACAAGCCCCCCTGAAAAGCGGGCACGAAGGCCTGTGACGGCAAATCTCAAGGTATATATAAACCAGTCAATTGAATTGAGTAGATCTTTGAAAATTTGGAGTCGGAATCAGATCACCTAAAAATGAACTGGGTCGTTGCCGACCCAGTTCATTGTAGCCTTAACATTCGGTTTTCTTTTGAAACTTCAACATCTAAATGCCGTTCGTATGGCAAAAATCTAAATGCAGCGATTCACTATCTTGGGAGCAGGTGGAGTGGGCCAGCTCCTTGCACATACAATGAGGCAGTATGGTTTCCCTGTCACGATCCTTGTGAGAAGGCCGCAAGTGATCCAGCAATTTCGAGCTGAGGGTGCTAGATTGAAATGTGAGGGAGGGGGGGGCAGAACTTCGGTTTACGGAGCTGACATGGAGCTTGTTTCCGAGGCTCATGGAGACATCCATAACCTAATTATTTCCACAAAAGCGAATGCGGTGGTGGATGCGGTGCGGAGCGTGCAGGGCAGGCTACAGAGGACAAGCTCTATCATCCTCATCCAAAATGGCATGCTTGCAGTTTATGAGGTGAGCAGGCTGGCCTGATGGCAAAGCCAGATGGGTCTTATAGACCTTCAACTAAGAGGGTTTGGCGAGCACTTCAGATGTCTCGTCTGTCAGCTTCTGTCCCATCTGACCCACCACTTCAACCAAAACACCAGAACAAACTACATGCAAATGTCCTATTTAGTGTTGGACCTGGGCAGTATGTCGTTACAGTAGTGTTACAGAACAGAAGTGACAAAAAACTTTGATGTCTTGAAAGAGCTCTGAAACATAGGGCTCATGCTGCAGCTTAAAGGCAGGTGCGTCCCTCGTCCTTGGATTATATTACAGCTCTTGGGCCCTCAAAAGCTGCTGAGCTTGAATCATCATAACTGGGTGCATGGGTGCCTGTATTGCAATCGGCCCGTATCTATTTTGGGCCTCAGTGTAAATTCCCAACAACATGTTTGAATCGTTGAGCCAAGTCACGATAAAAAAGCTCTTGCCACATAGCCTAGCTTGGCCATGCTGCACTTTTTCAGTCAAAGGCCAGTCTAACGGCAAGTATGCACAATGAACACGCAGCTACAAAGCATTGGTTGCAACAGGCAGGATCATTGTTTCGGGCACACCATCGCTGCTACACCCATCATACTCATGGCACTGCATTCATGTGTTCGGTTACATGGGTATGTTGTATCCGTACCTTCCAACAGAATTTGGCTCAGTCAATCCAGTACTTTATTAGATACAACAAGTCCAACCCAATTGCAGGAGTTGTGGAAGCAGGTCCTTTCTGGGTGGGATGCAAGGACAAGGCCTCGAGTGATTGTGGGCAGCCTTTCGCATGGTGCATACCTACGTGGGAGCTTTGATGTGTTCCACTCCTCGTTTGGCACAGGTGTGTTGTAGCCATTTGCTTAAACAAGGTATGCATGGATTTTCTGTTGCACGCTAGCTGTGCCTGCATGCATGACAGATGTGGGCCACTATGTGTGCAGCTTGTGGCATCATGATGACTTGGACTCAGAGAAGCAGGAGTCCTGAGCTTGCCTCTTCTCCTCGTCGTGGTGAAGGAAGAAGCTGCTTGTGCCCAAAGGAACATTTGGGGCAAGCCTCCCTCACTTGTGCATGCGGCACCTTCATTTGAGCTTTGTGCTCACAGGCGAACTGTGCATGATTTTGTTACAAGGCCCAGTCAGACCCAGCACACTGTTGCCGCATGACTCATGGGGCATGAGGAAGGGGCCCTGGCAGCAGCGCTTTATCCATGAGCAAGCCAGGATCTGGAATGAATGCATGCAGCCTGGGGGTTTTAATTCGCTGTAGCTGAAGCAGAAGCTCCAGACTAGTAACCGCCGGTTGTGTTACATGAGCTAGGGAGCTCTTCTCCTTAAGGCTTGAGTTTCACTGGAAATCACTGCGAGCACTGATCTGTTCGCAGGGAGCTGCATATTTGCCGAAGTGGATGCCGGCTTGTCCTGCCTGGCTGACCCCCTCCATCAGCAGAAGTGAGGGTGCAGTGCACGAAGCATCCTGTAACCTGCCTAAGAAGGCTCAGAAAGTAGGATGTGGGAAGGTCAGCCGGATTTAATCCAGGAGTAGCTGATGCCGCCTCCTTTCATGCATCTGTAAAGTGAAGATGCGCACAACAGGCATGGGCATGTGACCACTGCACTATGATTATATGGTAGACATTCTTTCGGTACTGATGAACTCAGGTTGAGCTTTGTACCTCGCGCCGGAAACCTGTGCGTTTGCCTCCTCCTTGCATGCCTGCATTCTGATTCCTCGCTCTGAGCATGTTCATGCCTTCACGCGTGGCCTCCTTGGTGGTCCTTTGTGTCCTCTGATCCCTCGCTCTGAACATGTCCATGCCTTCACGTGTGGCCTCCTTGGTGGTCCTTTGTGTCCTCTGATCTGTGCCGCAGGTGGAGTGGACCTCAGTCACCTGCATTAGAGGCCATCCTCTCCCTTCACAGCCTGGCGCCTGCGCGGCCCCACTCCCATTCCGACATGCTGCGGCAGATCCAGCTCAAGCTGGCCTGCAATTGTGCTCTGAACCCTCTGACCGCCATCCTGCACTGCCTGAACGGGGAGCTGCTGCAGGACGTCGCAACACGGTGTGCCACACGAGTCTGCAGTGTGTGGGATCTGCAACGCACAGCTGCATAACTCTGCGATCGGTGCTTGAATGTTAGCATCATGGTCAACAAACGGCCACTGAGTTGTCAGGGAGCTGTGTTTTGGCATGACACCTAGGCAAGAATGCCCTGAAGGGTGGACAAGCGGGTTGTTGGGTATGGAAATGATACCTTGTCGGGGCTTACGGCCTGGATTAGATGTGAGCTTTTCATTTCTGCAAAATTGCAACCATCAGCACACGTTCAGGTCATAGATAGCGTATGCCTCACGTTGGTCAACTGTCCTGTGGTGCAGGGATGCGATGCGGAATATCTGCAGTGAGATGTTTGATGCTCTGGGAGCCTCTGCCACAGCTTCAGCAGAAGAGATGTACCAAGCAGCTTGCAAGGTACGTGCCCAAGTTGAGCTGTGCCTTGATGTCATCAATCAACATGGTGTGCGCGATAGCAGGCAGTCACCTGGTACACGTTGTACCATACACCAATTAATATGTTAGTGCCTGCCCATTGATGCAGGTTGCAGCAGCTACAGCCCAAAATAGGTCATCTATGCTACAAGACGTGATTGCCGGCCGCATCACAGGTATGATATCATGGAGAACACCATGCTGCGGATAGACATGCTGTTATCTTGCCAGTGCATGGCAAGATCCAAAGTGGTGCTGCTGGCGCAGGTGCTGCGCATTAGGAGTGAGTTCCCTTTGCGTCACGCTTGCATGCTTTTGCTGACCACCCTCTCTGAATTTGGGGACCAAACTGAACCAAAGGTGGCCTCTGAAAAGAGGTCTTCAAGCTGCGGCACGTGCGTCACTGGGCGGCCCACACGTCGAGCGTGTGAGTTCCCGCAGCATATCTCAGCAGCAGAATATTTTCCGCCTCCTTGCAGAGTTGCCATACCTGAATGGGTTCATTTCGAAGTGTGGCACAGATAAAAAGGTGAGCTGTATGAACATCACAAGCTTGCTTTAACGTCTAGCTTCTGGCTCCTGGACTTTCTTGTCTGTGACCTTACCGTTGCCGCACTTTGTCTACTCCCAGGTGCCTACCCCTACAAATGCACTACTGTGTCAGCTTGTCTCTTTCATGGAGAGAAGAGTAGAGCACAAAACCAAGGAGGACAGTTGATATGGCCATCGGCATTCGCTTTAAACTGTTTGTTGATTTTTTTTGAAGTTGTTCAAGTTTAACGATAGATACTGATTTACTGAAGCAGCTTTTAAACGAGAAGACGAACAGTTGAAACGAGGCGGGCATACACTCCCGCTCATGTAGTGCTGGATTATTCTGTGTCATGTCCTTACCGCAATTCGAGTGGGATGCAGCGTTGGTGTGCAGCCACTCTGCCGGGGGAGTGTTAATAGCTCCACCCACCCACAAGCAGCAGCTCGTGGTGACAGTGGATGGCGATGGCGTGGCGTGCTACGACCTTCGTAACCAGGTGAAGGGAGGCTCTGTCTCTTTCTTTGATGCGGGATGCTTGCATGGCCGAACGGCTGCCCCTTGCCCTACTCTGCTTTGCCCTCTTCACGCTTCCCACCTGCACCTTCACCGCAGCGACAGTTAGAGACCCTACCACTGGGATCCAGCGGGAGGTTGAGCTTCCGAGCCCCTGCTGTCCTCGACAGCGACACTGGCTTGTTCTTTGCAGCGGTAGCCGAGGAGCCGCAGCACAGCGCTCCCAGTATTACCCCTGGCTTGCTGCAGCACCAGCAGCAAAAGCAGCAATTTCTGGTCAGCTGGTCCTCGTCATCAGCAGGAGCCCACAGAAAGCAGCAGCAGCGTGTGCAGCAGCAACAGGGGCCGCGCTCCCTGAGTGACATACCCCAGCGCATCAACTTTCCCGGCAGCACCTGCGCAGCAGCCCACAGCCTGCACGCCATGCAGCCTGGAGGCAGCCCCCTTGCTCCCCAAACCACAGCCACCCCGCCTGCGGACAACCTGCGTGCCCAGGCGCTGGTGGCAGCCGTCCTTGCTGATGGTGGCGTGTGCAGCAGCACAGGGGATGCCTTGGAGCTGAGCGCCGTGGCTGCCCCACCTGCCCTTGCTTCCCCCGTGGTCCGCCTTTGCGCAACATGCAGCGCTGGGCCACTCCTGCTCACCTTGCACCATGCCGCCCAAGAGCAACACGCCCTGCTGCGCACCTTTGCTGCCAGGCACACCCCGCATGGGCCGGCGCTGGCCCTGGCGCAAGACACCGACATCCCCTGCCCCTCCCCGCATACAACACCTACATCAATGCACCTCGCGCCCACCTACGTGCTCATTGCATGGTCCTCCGGGGCCACCACCGCCGTGCAGCTCAGCAGCCCCCCCTCAGCACCCGGCCCTTCCCAACCACTCAAGCTCCAGCACTTCCCCCCTCCACGCGCCCTGGCTGACGCCTGCCCAGACAGACCAGCTGGCACCGCTGCCTCAGCAGCAGCTCATGCCAGCGTCAACGGGGCCGCCACGCCCGCCAGCGCGCGCAAGCGCAAGGCCCCCTCCGCTGCCTCTGACGCCCCACCCAATACGACTGCCCCATTGCTTGCCGCCCCTCTAGACGACACGCAGCTCGTGGTGGCTGTAGTCCGCGCAGCCTCCGCCAGCTCTTCCGCCCCCCCCGCTGCCGCCGCGCCCACGCACGAGCTGCACTTTGCAGTGCTGGAGCGGCAGTTTGGGGTGGTGCTGCACAGCGGGGCCGTGGCGTTGGAGGGCGCGCTGCTGCTGCCCACCGCGGGCGGGCCCGGCGCCAGCAAGGGGACTGCACGCTCTGCCCTGCCCCCCTCCCAGCCCAGCATGTTGGCAAGCCCGGGCAGCAGCCCCGGCACTGTGGTGCTGCAGGTGAGATGAATGGGGCGGGCTGCGCCTTGCTCATGTGCGCTGTGCGTGGGTGCATGTGCGCATGCACACAGATCCTGCCTGTCCTTCTGGAGCTTAGTTGGACCAACTGCCAGACCTGCTGCCAGTCCTGCTGCCTGACCTGCTCCCTGTCCTGCTGCCTGACCTGCTGGGGCTCCTTGCAGCAGCTTGCGCCTGCAGTATGCCCCCGTTGTCTAGATGCCCCCGTTGCCTGCTTTCCCCCTCTCCTCCCCAGGTTGGTGGCTGCGTGTTCAACCTTCGCTTTGAGGTCCCCCCCGCCAACCTGCTGTCCATGGTAGGCCGCCTGGCAGTGGCCCCCAACCTCTCAACCCCCCCCTCCCCATTCCAGCCACCCTTATCCGTCAGCTCCGCCCAACCTGGGGCAGCAGTAGCAGCAGCAGCAGCAGCAGCTGCTGCAGCCCCGGTGCTCGCCTCCCTGGCCCCACCCCAAACAGAACTGGACGTGGGCGCTCTCGCCGCCACGCTGCACGCCAAGCAGCACCAGGCATCGCACGCAGCTGCGCAAGCGCCTGGCGGCGCGGCGATGGGAGCTGGCAGTGTGCAAGGCGGCGTGCAAGTTGAGGAGGCAGCAGCAAGGCTTGCGCAGCCGCTGGCTGCGACGGATTATGAGCTGCAGGACCTTAGAGGGGTGCAGGGGCTCACACAGACCGCAGACGCATCACCAGCCCAGGTGAGGAAGCATTCCGCGTACAGGCAGGTCTTCTTAGATTGAGGAGGGCAGGCGCACATGCGTGATGCATGCATGCGCGCGCGGACCCGCACAGGCCTCTGGGTGCGTGCCTGGATTTGTGTGTGCGCCGCTGAGCTTATGCGCACGCACGCGCAATAGTGTGCCACGCGACCCAGGCACACGCTGCGCGCGTGCACGCCGGCAGTGCTCAGCACAAATCAACTCAGGGCTCCTTGTCGGTGTCCGCCAGCGTGCCACGCCCATATGCGCCGTGCGCACGCGTGCTGCGCACAGTGGCGTGTGATGGTCCCCACAGCCCACTGGCTCCCCGTGACATGCCCCTGCTCCACAAGTGTCTACACCACCATCCTCACGTCAAGCTTGCTCTCACTCACACCATGCATGCAACACTCACACCATGCATGCAACACTCACACCATGCATGCAACACTCACACCATGCATGCAACACTCACACCATGCATGCAACACTCACACCATGCA
>LKMJ01006679.1_pt1 | contig 10870 bp, 7 predicted proteins | sample 643391 | NCBI WGS metagenome assembly LKMJ01 (sample SAMN04112250, study PRJNA286221) | soda lake metagenome | biome: soda lake; feature: Kulunda Steppe; material: water; isolation source: sample PL-Br10 brine of Picturesque Lake | place: Russia: Kulunda steppe | collected 2010-07
TAATGATACAGCCCAGGTTTGAAGCCATATCAATCAGAAGTTTTCCAGCCCTGTTCATTTGTGTGCACTCAATCATGCGCCCCCTCACCAGTTGGGGGTAGGCAGCTAGAACATCAAAATGTGTAACTTATGAGAAGCTTACGAAGCTGTGCCTGCCGAACAAGGGCAGCTCACGAGTTACAAGTTAGGGTTGACCGCAAGTCTGGTCGATAGGCCGATTGGTTTGCTGCTGGTCTTCGCCAGCCAAAAAATAGTCCATAATGTCTGAGATTAAATGGCAGAGTTTGTTGTGCCATTGAGAAAGGAAATGAAAGACTGTCTGACTAGGCAAGGCATATTAAAAATAAGGGGCCTCCACAGAAAAGGACTGGCAGAAAGGGAAGAGAGGAACGAGTACTCAGGAGAGCACACAAACAAGTCTTAACAGTGAAAAATAACATGCACCGCATTTTGAACAGCAGCACAGGAACACTCGTCTCACACTGGGCATTAACACCGCGCCAGATGGAGGATTCCACTGCAAAAGCAAGTGAGCTGTGTGCTCGCAAGCGAAAACTGCCAGTTTTCCTTTTTATACACAAAAGCAGTGCTCACATTCCTCATAACATGCTTAGGGAGGTCGAGGTACAGATAGCGAGATGGCATCAGGGGGGCACCCCCCTTCGGCACCCGAGTGTGTGAATTAGCTTGAAGATCTAGGAGGGGACTGGCAAACCAAGAATGATAAGTCACCAGTTTGTTGTCGCTTTCCAGAGGGTTCATGCTAGCAATGTCCCCCCAGACTTTCCTCATCCTAAACCTCAGGTCAGCAGTGAAATCAGAGAAACAGATAGGGAGCCCCTGCAAGAAGGCTTGTGTACATGTGTCACAGCTTCGCAATCCCTCAAAGGCGCGCAAAATACCCGAAGCCCAAGACGTTTTAGCCCCGAGGCACCAGCTTGAGGTCTGCGTAAAGGGCCTGCTTACTAAGCACTCTAAGAAAGAAGAAAAGAAAGCAAGCACCAGGTAAACCTCCACCATCAAATTGGCGGGAGGATTCTGAAAAGAGCCTTATGTTCTTTCCTTGATGTTTTTCAACCTCCTACTTGTATTCATGATCTTTGTTGCATATTGAATAGAATGAGTGTTTCAATGGAGAGTTAAGTTTTCTTACTTTACACCAATCTAGGCCAAGCTTACTCAGGGGTAGTTCAGTGTGACATTTATAGATGGTCCCCATCACTCCAATCGGGATGGTATGTAGGCTTACTATGTGGCATTGCTGTGCAAGGGCGCGTTTCAATTCAATATGCTGTTCAGTTGCTCTTGCTACTAGTTGCTCTGGTCGTGTATCATCACAATATTTTACTTCAATTAGGTGTACATCCCAGCGCGAAGGGTGTATAGCCAGTGTGTCTCTTTGATCATCAAATCATGACGGCCATTTTTCGTTCCAACTGGCAGTATGCAAATAGCATCTGGTCTAGAGATGGATCGAAGTTCGTCTGCTGAAAGGTTTGGCAGAAGCCATTGGGGTGAAGTCCTGTTGGCTACATGTGCCAGCAAGACCAGACTTTGTTGAGCCATCCGTGTTGCACTTCCAATATCTGTAAAAATGATGTTTCCTCCAGAATCGCCTTTGCTCAAGGTTTTTATGATGAGCCTGGAAGCAATATTATATCTTTCAGTCACCATGTTTTGAATTCAAGCATTCTGACAGCCAGAAAGCATATGGATTTGGCTGTCTGGCTGATGACACAACAAACAAGATGAACTAGTGGCTCTGCCGTAGAGGTGGGCAATTTTTGAGTGTGAAGAATACCCGATCTAAATTTCATGACATTCCTTTTCTGCAGTACATTGATTCTTGTGTTGCTCCAAAAAGAATTGCTAGTGTCACGCCAGATTTGTGCAGTGCCAGATTTATGCTGCATTGTGAGCCGGAGGTTGGTTGAGTCAGTTGGAGGAGTATTTGATCCCTTGCTCGGTTCAGCTTGTTATGGCCATGCCGCGAGTCTAATTTGGATGCAGCAGTCTCTCGGCGTGACACTAGTTGGAAGATTCACGAGGTGAGCAGTCTTCCAATAGTTATAGTAATCTGAGTTGGTATTAGCATCTCCAAGTCTGTAATGCTTGCTCATGTGAGCTTTTAGTTTGTCCTTAATGTTTTGTAGTGGTGCAAGGCTGATTTTAGTGGTAGTGAGGGTAGTCTCATTTTTCTCTTCTGCAAGCCAGTATGTATGGGCGAAAGGATTACTGTCGGGTGATGATGGTGGGAATGCTTCGTCATGTCCATAGTTATGGAGAGCAGCATGTATAGCTATAGCATCGGCAGATTCATTTCCAATCACACCAATGTGGGCTTTTAACTTCGTAGAAGTTGATGGGAGTATCTGATTTGTTAATCATGGAGACGATTTGTTCCAAAAGTTTGCTGTGCGTGTGCTTCCTGTGTAATTCAGGAAATAAGAATTGTTTTCATTGAGAAAGAGAACAGGCACTATCTGTGGCAATGTGGGTACACTTCGCCTTCAGTGCAGAAGCTGTGCCAGTCATTCTGCTCTGTTTATGGTATTGTTTATCCCAACTCCGCCAGAGTTAACATAGATGGCTGTTTTTGTCGCAGGTATAAAAACTGCTGCTCCAACACGTTGTTGACTTTTATATGCCAGGTTACTACCATCAGTGTAGGCCCACAGACGCCAGTCTGGAACCTTCAGTCTAAGATTATTATTTGAAAGCGCTGTGAGATTAGGGGCCGTAGTGATAGATCTAGTATTCTTTGTAAAAGCTGAGTCATTCAATTTCTTCCGAAATGATCTTGGTATTTTGATTACTTCTGTTGCATTCTGGGTGGGCGGATGTGGGCAGGGCCGGAAAATTGCCTCGGGTATGGCATGAGACAAGGCTGCAAACCACCTTGGGTTCTGATCAAATAGCATGTGTTGTGCTTCTTTATTCCATGTAATAATAATTTCAAGATCCCATTCAGGAGCTGGAGAGCTTGTATTGTTTCCAATCTAGAAATCTTGTCTGCCATAGGTCACTGATGCCTGGGGAATGGTGCCCAAGATAGTAAACTCTTAGTAAGAGTGGCACTACTAGAGGACAACAAGCCGTGGTAAAATTTAATGGCGGCTCTAAACCAGTAGAATTGCAGAGGTCTGTGCCCACACTCACGTTGAAGAGCCCGGTTAGGCGCAGACCAATTCACACGTAGGGAGCCCTTTAAGAAACTTAAATGCAATGTCTGTAGGGTAGGCCTCAATACGTCACCTTCGCGCAAGAACCCTGAGCTCCAAACCTGACAGCCATACGTACCAGCAGGAACTACATATGCCTTAGCCAAAGGGAAGCGAAAGGTCTGTCACACAGGGCAGTGTCCAGTACAAACCCATGTATTCGATGAGCTGCTGCAAGCATTGGTATGGCTGCATGCTCAGACGAGGCTATCATGTTGAGTGTCCAGTGATATGTCATTCCAAGGTACTAAAATGAATCAGAGCACTTTACAGCAGCGCCGGCTAACACAAAAGTGGGCACCTGAGTACCGCGCTTTGAGTTGAAATGGACCGCCTCTGATGTGTTGAAACACGTTGTTGATGGTCAGGTGTTTGGAGCGAGCAAAGACCACAAGCTTGTTAAGCATGGTTTGCATGGCAACAAGGGCAGCCTAGCTGAAACCTAGTAGGCCTGCAACCTGGACCTCTCTCTATCAAAAGAGGCGCAACATGAGAAAATGTAGTGTCTAAAAGCTGGAAGGCACTCGAAGTTCAAGAAAGTAGGATCCAAAAAATAAGAAAATAAAGCATACAAGAATTGACCAGACGGATCTGTTTTATGACCCATTGTAGATCATTTGAGCATCCACGCCAAGCAGTACTTTATGTTTATTTATGAATATATTCGTTTGTCTCGCAATCCTGTGTACTTTGTCAGGGTTGCTAAACTTCCTACTGAATCAGCCAAGGTGTGTTATTCCCCCTTGTCACAGGCTCAGGCACAAACATTCATGCATACACACATGTACACGTACACGCGCCCAGGCAATTGCAGATAGGCAGACAGACACTGGAAGACAGGAACATGCAGCTATCTACACATCCATACTGAGTGTGTCATGCGTATTTGCATCACAGACAGCGTTGTGTCACCTGCACACACGTGCACAAATACTTTTAGGCACCCATCAATAAATACCGATACTTAGCTCCCGTACGCCAACAAATTTACCATGCTGATTTCACAGGTTTCTGAGTAACAGGATGGCAAGCAACTTGGCCTCTGTCTCCATTACTTCTGCTGGCATGCGAATGCCTCGACTCATCTACGGCACCGCATGGTGCGAATCGTAGATGCTCCCCTGTTCGCTTCTTTGTGCTTGTGATGATGCATGCATTGGCATCCTTGCCAGCCACAACAGGCTCCCGGCAATTAACTCGTCAGGCTGACTCACTGCCCTACTTGGGAGGAACCACTTGGGGTGAAGCCTTGGTCCGCAGATTCTGCTTCCCCGTTTCATGCTTGTGATCAAATTGTAGAGCCAATTTGTGTGCAAAGCAACAAGGTATAAGGCATGGGTCATCAACTAGCCTTACTATATGTCATAGAACAATGTGGCTGTCATAAGCATGGCCCAAACCCTAAGCCTTTCAATTTGCTGCAGGAAGAAGGAGCGCACAGCTGACTTGGTAAGGTTGTGTTGGCCTGAGTCAGGTGCACAGCTAGATTTGCTAAGGACTCCTCATGCATTTGTGATTCAGCTCTTCGAGGGATCAGAACCACATAGAAAGATGAGCTACCATTGTTCCAATTGTCATGTTTGCGAGTGCATTTGCTGCTTATGGTGCGCACGTTGTGGAAGTCACATGTCTGAAGTCATGTCCAGCCCATGTACATGCCAAACGGCTCAGACAAGGCATCAGTACATAGGCAAGCATAAGTATAGAACATATGCTTGGAAAGCGCGCGCGTGTGTGTAATGTGCCGGTATTTCACTCTGCACCTGTGTGTCTAAGCCATGCATCCTGAGTTGCAGCACAGGGACATGTATGAGCAGGAGCTAAGGGACGCCACCGCTGGGGCAAAGTGCACCCTTCTGGGACAGAGTGCCCTGCTTTTAACCAGAAAGGCTGTGTTGGGCTGTGTTGCAGGTTTACCAAGCGCTCTCCGCGGGCTTCCGGGGTATCGACACGGCATGTCAGCCCAAGGTGAAGACTTTGTGTGGAATGTTCAATGGAAGACTCTGTGTGGAATGTCTAATGGAAGGCTCTGTGTGGATTGTTCAATGGAAGACTGTGTGGAATTTTCAATGGAAGACTGTGTGGAATCTTCAATGGAAGACTGTGTGGAATGTTCAATGGATGACTCTGAGTGGAATGTTCTGGAGACTGCGTGGAATGTTCAATTGAAGCTGACTTGAGAGCATGCGTTTGGGCAGGGGGCTAAGTTGCCTCCAGGCTGTGCCAAAGGTGCATGGGTGCACCTGCGTTTGTATTGCACATGAGCCTGGTGGGGCTTGGAGACTGCTTTGGGGTGCTCAGGGGCTTAGGAGCCGTGTGGGGCCGCACTGATGCCACTTCACCTTCCAAAATGCCAAGGTCTAGGGTCAGGCCAACCTGCATTCGCCGGACCTGCAGAGCTGTTGTTCCCACTTTCTTTGTTTAGTTGGTTGAATTGCGCTGTGTAGTGTGCTAAGAGCTACAAAGAGCATCGCACATGGCTGCAGGCAGGCATTGGTGCCCTAAGAGCGCTCTAAGCAGCTGACCTGGGTTGCTTATCTTGGCTCAACAGCAGGAGGCAAGGCCTCTTGGGAGAAAGGGTGTTGCCGCAAGGTGCAGTCAGTGAAACATTTGCATTGGCCTCTGTCACTACTCGCAGCACTATCGAGAGGATTTGGTGGGGCAAGGCATAGCCAAGGCCATGGATGAGAAAGGCATTAAACGGGAGGATCTGTTTGTGCAGACGAAGTTCACCTCCATTGCCGGCCAGGATCCTGCCAACATACCATACGACAGAGACGCTCCCCTTGTTGAGCAGGTGTGCAGAGTAGGGTCAGCTGGTGCAAGCTGAGATTGCTGGCAGCATGCATTGGCTCTGCCCACACGAAAAACCTGCCTTAGTCTCCAACCACCTCTGGTATTTGCACAAGCAACTCCTGATTTGTTGTACCCATATCCTGATCCCATGGGGTCTCTGACTTCTCTGGCAGCTCCTCGCAACATCACCGCCTCTTGTCGATTGTTGATTTCTTGTCTGTTGGCACGAACCAGGTCCGTCAATCGTTCAACACGTCGCTCAACAATCTGCAGACAGCCTACGTGGACTCACTTGTTTTGCACAGCCCCATGCCAACCCATGCTCAGGTGCGCTCTGATGATGCATGCTCAGTTCCTAATAGGGAGCACCACACAACCTCTGTGACCTACAGCTACCTGGGCATGGTGCAAGGCACCAAGTAGCATGCATCAGTTGGCCATGCACTGGGGAGGGCAACAGCGACACTCGCCTGGCTTTTCGCCTGGGCAGATTTGCATTTCCTGTCTCCTGCAGCTTGCCTCTGCAGGTGGCCACCAGCGCCCGCGGTTGAAGCGTACATTGCTTGCAGTCATCTGTTGCTTCTGAGAATGCTAGTGGGCCTCTCCTGGAGCCGCATCTTTATGGCACAAAGCATCCCGACCTTGTGCACACCTTTGTCTGGCGTGCCATCCATGGTGTGCTGCAGACCATGGAGGTCTACCGCGTGTTTGAATCGTTCCACGCCTCTGGCACCGCCAAGCAGCTGGTGAGATAAGAGGTCCATGCTAGAGCCACCACTGACGACATCTGCAGGGGGTGTGAATGTGTTGGTGTTTCGCGAATTGTATGCCTGACATAAAGCCAGCACGTTGGTCCGCACCCTTTTCATGGCGTATTCTGATCATTTGCAAATCTCAGCAGCAGCAGTGTGTGCTTACACGAGCATGGCATGCGCCTGCTGCTCCTGGCAGCGCAGCCTGTGCTGTCGGGCATGGAGCCTGGCTACCTGGCCCAGATGCTGCGGGGCACCTGTCCTAGGGGAGAGTGTTTCTGCTGGACGGGTCTGAAAAAGAAAAAGAAAAGGGTTTTGGGGGTTGAAATAGCATAGAAGTATTGCAAAACATGGCAAAATATAGTGCTATACCGCTATATATCGCTATATATCGCTATACAGCGCTATAGAATTGCCTCATATAGCGCCATATGGCGATCCCTACTTATGACGCAAATATGTGTCCGCAAGTAAAGCCATCCTCTCACGAAGTGCGGTCAAGTTAAGCTACAATGGGTTTAGACCTTAAGCCAGATGGGTTGACTGCTGGGCTTGCTGGGTACTGCCAGCCAGACAAAAAAAAGTCCTTAGTCTCAGAATGAAAAAAGTGATTAGTACGTCTGCTTCAAGAGAAATGATTTTACATCCTCGGCACTGATGTAGTCAAAATAAAAAGCTCCAGTGTCTCCAATGTAAATTTGATCAGCCCCAGTAAATTTAGCAAATTGCTCTGCAAATTTCCTTCTCAAATAGCACATTTCCAAGCAAGGGCATACAAAAAAGGACATGTTTTTGTCCTGGACATCATGAAATTTGCATTTCACAGTGCCTATTGTGGATTTTCCAACATCCAGTCTCAATTCTTAGGGTTTGGGCACGCAAGCGAAAACGAGCAATGCTACGAAGCACATGCCTACTCAGTTCCAGCTGTAGGTATCTAGGCAGCAAATAGGGAGGGCCCCTTGCAGTGCTTGGCTTGAGAGGCGAGGCCATCCATGCATGATAAGTCGCCAGTTTGTGAGCGTATGTCCTAGGGTCTGCGCCATCCAATTCCCTCCATGCCGCGCGCAACCGCTCACGCAGATCGACCGCAAAGTCTTGTAATGGAAGGGGGATAGCAGCTTTCACGCAACGATATACCTTTCTGACGCACGCAGACCCTCACACGCTTCTATGAACTCTAAAGCTCTGCAGTCCAGCATCTTATGTGAGAAGCACTGAGAGCAATATCTGCATGCACAATCTTCTTAAGCAAGCCACTATTCCCGCAAAGTAGAGACTCTAAAACTTGGCAGCAGCGCGGACCCAATAAGCGAAAGTGCGGTCAAGGCACCAGCATTGTCCCACAAGGCATCAGTACCCCAACATGGCATTTGGGCAAAATGTTTGCCAGCAGAAAGGGGGCATGCAGTGATCATAGACTGGCTTCCACATGCAATGCAGGGCATCAGCAACATCTACAGCTTAGAGGCCCTGTCTGCTATTGTGTTCGAGGCGTCGGTCAAACCTGCTGTGGTCCAGGTTTGAGACGTGCTTGCATTGTCACATCGCCCACAGGTAGTATGTTCCTCTGCTGCCTTCCTGGCAGGATCGCCTTAGCAATCCTCGCCTAGCCCAGCCATCTCAACAAAACAGCAGCCTTGCTTTTGCTCTATGCATGTCCTGACCTCAAGACCTTGGCTCCTCTTGCATGAGGGTGTCATCCCGGTCAAATTGGACTGGGCACCTTTCATGCACTGGTGGTCGCGTCATGAGACACAAAGCAGGCACTGCCTGTGTGCCTGGACCCTGCTGCATAAGACAGACGCCACCTGCGTGCTTGAGCCCTGATGCATGCACAGGGCACCCAATGTGACCACATGTTCCGTGCAGAACCGCTTCTACCAGCAAACAGGGTATGACAAGGAGATCCGCAGCTTTTGCAAGGAGCATGACATAAGGTTAGTGCAGAATGGTAACGGAACAAACCTCCTGCCCTAGTGCATAAGCTCAAGCTCTTGAAATGCGTGAGAAGTTGCTGTGCCTGAAGATGTAATACGGTTCCAGAAGTGGGTGGAAAATCAGAGGAGCGTTCAAGTACAACTTTCTAAGGACACCAAGCTTGGCCAGATAGTGAGCGTGTATACACTTGCGCGCACATCTGCACGTATGCAAGTGTGGGCGCACGTACATGCGTAAACATGCGCTCCCTCATACAGCGCCAGTGTGTATTTGTTTGCTTACTTGGGCATCGCTTCTAGCATGGGCCCAGGGGAGATCAAGGGCTTTGAGGCAGCCCTGGCATCAGATCCTTGCATGGAGCCTGACTCCTAGATCTCATGCTGCGCAGACCCCTGGTCTATAACTTCACGCAGAGCGATTGGTGGTGTTTCTACCTGATCTTGTGCCCAGACTCAGGGTTCACACCTTGGCAATGTTTTTGGTGAAGCAGGTATAGGAATAAGCAAATGCCAGCAAGGATATCTTGCGCAGCATGCGCTTGGCTTTTGTCAACTGGTATGCTCACACATTAGGAGGAATTACATAAAGGGAATTTGACAAGGCTGTGAGCCAGGCCTACGTTTCAATCACACCTACTTAGACTCTTGCAGGAACAGGGGGGTTGTGATGGAGCACTATGTGCCAGCAAGGAAGTGCAAGCTCCCTATGAAGAGTCCTGCACAATGTGTGCGGTGTGCAGCTCGCACCATCCTCTGGTAATGCTACTTTGTCAGTGCACTAGCAGTGTGTCCAAACACTTGCTGATTGTCCTCTTGCCTTGTTTTGCACACCCTTTAACAGGTACCAAAGCTTCTGGAGCCTCACTGCAAACCCACATCTGCTTGCTAGTGATCCACTGCGAGCCGTGGCTAAGCGTTTGGGGGTGTCAGCAGAACAGGTGAGTGCAGCAGGGGTGGCTGCTTGGATTTTCCCTTGTGGGCCTTATGAAACCATGCCATGGTGCAACCATTGTTGTGCGCCCAAGTGTATCAACTTCACTACATTGTGCATGTGCACACCACCAAGATGATAAAGCACAAGTTGCATGTGGCTCACGATGGCTTTTTGTATTGGCCAACCTTTTATACTAGGGGAAACGTGATGAATCAATGCCCTTCCAAATGCGTGCTCGGGACAATGTGAAAGGCAAGCCCACTGCTGCCATGTTATTTGATATTGTTATTATTGTTATTTCCAAGCCGCGGGCGAAGCACCGCGGCGGCCTCAGGCATACGTAACCTATCCACACATCTTGGTCACACTCCGGATGGCCCTGCGCCCTGACGCTGCGAGAATTCCACGGAAACAAATGATAAAGTTTTTGACGCCTTCCGGGAGAGATCCGGGACCTGGGCTCCGCGGGACGGCGGATGGATATTCCCCGGATATTGCACGGACCGGCACCCTGAGACTCCGCTTGAGACTGTATCACAAGAACAACAATTTAAATACCAGCATTCAGCTGTATATTATGTCCACAAATGCGGAATACGCTGAGATGACAATCGCGAAGCTTCTGGTCGAAGCTTCAGAACGGAACCAACGCTGCTTGGAACGCATTTACATTAACTGAAATCCATATTGTACATTTTTATTATCCATGAACTTCGGAATGCGCTGAAGTGTATCACAAAGTTCGGGTCAATGCTTCTGCACGGAACCAATGCTGCTTGAAACGCATGCAATATGATCCTTTCAAAAACAATTCTTAATCCTTGGAATACGGGATACGCTGAAGTGCAATCGCAAAGCTTCCGGCTGGTTGAAGGTTCACGATTGAACCTACGTTATATGAACTTAAAACAATGACAGAAAATTTTTAATATTTTCAAGGTAACATCGATCCTTTGTCCCAAAGTTGCACTTCATCCGCGCTGGATCAGCGACACTGACAGTGTGCCACTCAAACCCCTGTAACTGAATGTCCCTATTTCCAGTTATGGGACTCCAAGCTTGCCAACATGCTACTTAAGAGACCTGTCTTTGAGGCAAGCTTGAGCACGCATGCACCTGCAGCTGCTTCAGAAACCTGTCTATGAGGCCCGCGGCTTGGCAGCTGCGCCTAGTTTTGTTAATTTTTTAATTTTTTATATTTCATATTATTTTTATAAACTTTATATA
>LKMJ01006680.1_pt1 | contig 10869 bp, 11 predicted proteins | sample 643391 | NCBI WGS metagenome assembly LKMJ01 (sample SAMN04112250, study PRJNA286221) | soda lake metagenome | biome: soda lake; feature: Kulunda Steppe; material: water; isolation source: sample PL-Br10 brine of Picturesque Lake | place: Russia: Kulunda steppe | collected 2010-07
GATACTGCAGTACCTCGCCGCCGCCGGGGTCGGGACGATCGGGATCGCCGATGACGATGTCGTCGAGCGCTCGAACCTCCAGCGGCAGGTCATCCATGCCGAGGCCGACGTCGGCCGCCCGAAGGTCGATTCGGCCCGCGAGTTCATCGAACGCCAGAACCCCGACGTGACGGTCCGAACCCACGAAACCCGAGTCCGATCCGAGAATATCGAGGAACTGCTGGCGGAGTACGATATCGTCGTCGACGGCTCGGACAACTTCGCGACCCGCTATCTCGTCAACGACGCCTGCACGCTGGCCGGCGTCCCGTTCGCCCACGGCGCAATCTTGCGTTTCGAGGGACAGGTGACGACGTTCGAGGCCAACGACGGCGGCCCCTGCTACCGGTGTCTCTTCCCCGAAGCACCAGAGCCCGGGACCGTCCCCGACTGTGCGACGGCGGGCGTCCTGGGTGTGTTGCCCGGTACGGTCGGCTGTATGCAGGCGACGGAGGCGATCAAACTCTGTCTGGACTACGGCGAAACCCTCGATGGCCGGATGATCTTCTACGACGCCGCCGACATGACCTTCGAGGAGATCTCCGTCGAACCCCGTTCGAACTGTCCGATCTGTGGGGAGGGTGGCATCGAATCGATCCAGGAGGTCGAGTACGAGTCGACCTGCGCGATCTAGTTCGACAACCGCGTCGACATCGGTATCGGTGAAAGCCGACGTTTGTGCTCGGTCGCCTCGTGTCTCCGGACGATCCCCCTGACAGTCCCCGTATCGACGTCGAGAGCGTCGGCGATCCCTTCGACGCCCTCGTCCGTTTCGACGAGCTGCCGGAGGACGGCGTCGATCGTCGACTGTGACACCCCGAGATCGTGGCTGTCCGATCGCCCCGGATAAAAGCCCGCCGCGGCGGGCGGTTCGGTGACGAACTCCGGCACCTCGAGATCGTCGCCGAGCGTCTCCACTTCCGTCCGGTAAAGCGCTCCTAACGGAAGCAGGTCCGCGGCGCAATCCCCGTGTTTGGTAACCGAACCGAGCAGCAGCTCGCTCCGGGTCGTCGTTCCCAGTACGAGCCGATCCGTCGCGTTCGCGGCCAGATACAACATCGTCATTCGGATCCGTTCGACGAGGTTCTCACGGACGATCGGGTCACCGTGAAGATCCGTGTGAGGAGCTAACTCCCCAAACGACATCAAAAGCGACTGCAGGTGGAGCGTCTCGGTTTCGATACCGAGAACGTCCGCGACGGCTTCGGCGTCCTGTGCGCTACGGGAACCGATCTTGCTGCTCGGCAACACGAGCGCCGAGACCCGCTTTTCCCCGAGCGCCTCGACGGCGAGCGTGGCGGCGACCGTGGATCTGAGATCACCGTTCAATCCGACCACGACGCCGTTGGCGTCCGCCTCGTCCACCGTTGATTCGATAAAGGAGACACATTCGCGCCGCATCGCAGTCGCGTCCGTCCGGCCGTCAACTTTCGGCTCACCCATCGCCTCGGTCGCCACCTCCTGTCTGACATCCGTTTTCCACTCGTGAGTTGCTCGCTCGTGTCTTCATCACACACGAAACGCTCACTGGATCGGATATAAGGGTTGTCTCAATACGTGTTATTACTCATTTTATAGTCATACATACATTGCAGTCGATCATTCCCGACCATTCGTGAAATGGAATCGGGTCGTCGACCAGTCCGTATACGCTGTCCCGTTTACTCCGAGCCGACCGGAACGACAAGCGTCGGGCGGGTCGCCTCGGTGATCACGTCCTGTGAGACGCTGCCGAGCATCCGGCGTTCGTGGTCGTTGACTCCGCGGGTTCCCATCACGAGCAGGTCCGCATCGATCTCGTCGGCGAACGCGAGTATCTCCTCGCTCGGCCGCCCACGACGCACGGCACCGCCGCTTTCGACCCCAGCCGCCTCGGCGGCGTCGGTGACGACCCCGACGGCGCGTTCGGCGTTCGCGGCCAGCTCCGTATCGACCGCGTCGGTCAGCCCCTCGTCGAGCGTCAAAAAGACCTCGTTGTCGATGACAGAGAGGGCGTGGATCTTCGCGCCGCGCTGTGCCGCCACGTCGACGGCGCGTTCGATAACCGTCTCCATCCCCTCGCCGCCGTCCGTCGGAACGAGAATTTCGTCGTACATCTGGTTCGTCCGGACGTTGACGCTGCGGGAAATAAACCGTTGTGAACCTCCCGTCTGACGGGACCGGGCGAAACGAATAGGTGTTGTCCCCGACTACTCCATCGTATGTACGATCGAATACTGCTGCCGACCGACGCCAGCGCCGGCGCCGATCGGGCTATCGAACACGCGATCGACGCCGCGAAACGGTACGACGCCGAGTTACATGTGCTCTATGTGGTCGATACTGACACCTACAGCTCCTACCCGGGCGACGAGTACGTCCACGAGTCGGAGGGCCTCGAAAGCGCGCTCGAACGGGCCGGAAACGAGGCAGTCGAGACGATCATCGAAGCGGCCGAATCCGAAGGTGTCGAGGCCGAAGGGGTCCTCAGACACGGGGTACCGCACGAGGAGATTCTCGCGTACGCCGACTCGGCGGACGTCGGGCTGACAGTCATCGGCTCGAAGAACCGCTCGGGCGAATACCGGCGGCTCCTCGGTAGCGTCGCTGAACGGGTCACACGGATGGCGACGCGCCCGGTCACCGTCGTCAAAACGCCGGTCGAGTGACGCCGGGGCGATCGCCTCGACGCTCACCCCCAGTCTCACTCGACCCGAACGGTCTCACGCTCGAAGCGATCGCTTCGCCACCGCCAGCTTCCGATCTCGGGGGAGTCGGACGCGAGCGAAACGATGACGTACGAGTAGTTCGGCCACGCCGCGAGTGTGGCGTCCGTCTCGCTCGGCTCGAGTGGTCCCTCTGGGTGGGAGTGATAGAAGCCGACGGGCTCGAGTCCGGCACGGTCGATCCGATCCAACAACTCCAGTTCCGTCCCGGGGTCGATCTCGTAGCGTGTTCGCGGCCGTCCAGCAGCGTTTTTCGCTCGGTAAGATCGTGTGACCATCGATTCGTCATGCCCGTGAGCACCGGCGAGAACGCCCACGATCTCCTCGGGGGTCCCCGCCAGCGCGTGTTCGCGGACGGCGTCGGCGATCGCCGTCGGGAGAACGATTGTCATGAGTTACCGGCAAACGAACTCGCCATCCACGGCTCCGGACGCTCGAAGGCGTCTGGATGGAGCAGCGAGGCAAGCGTCTCCAGGGAATCGACGACTCGGGGGCCGGGACGGTTCATCAGGTGGTGACCGTCGACGGCGTAGACCCGGTTCATCCGGACCGCCCGGAGGCTCGGCCAGCCCGGCCGGTCGGTCAGATCGGATCGGTTCTCGAAGGTCTGCTCGATGTCGAACCCGCAGGGGGCGGCGACGAAGACGTCCGGGTCGTACTCGCGGATCGCGTCCCATTCCCGCGGTGTCGAGGCGTCGCCGGGGTCGGCCAGCCCGTACTCGCCGCCGGCGAGATCGACCAGTTCGGGGACCCAGTGACCCGCGACCATCGGCGGTTCGAGCCAATCGAGGACGGCGACGGTCGGCTCGATCGGACTTTCGTTTGCGACGGTCGCAACCCGGTCGATCCGGGCCCGAAGGTCGTCGATCAGCTCCCCCGCCCGATCCGAACGGTCCAGCGCGTCCCCGATACGTTCGATATCCGAGAGGATATCCTCGACGCTGTGGGGATCCGTCGTCACGAGCTCGCAATCGAGTCCCAGTTCCTCGATGGCGCTCTCGACGACGACGGTGTCGACGGCACAGACCTCACAGATCCCCTGTGAGATGACGACGTCCGGATCGACGGCGGCGAGCGCGTCCCGATCGATCCGGTAGACGCCTCCGTCGTCGGCCGACGCCCGGACCTGTTCGTCTATCTCCGCGCTCGAGGCGTCGGCGTCGATCCGCGACTCGACCACGGAAGGGGTGTCGGCGACCGATGGGGGGTGATCGCACTCGTGGGACGTCGCGACCGGGTCGACGCCGAGGGCGGCGACGATCTCCGTCGCCGAGGGCAAAAGCGAGACGACGCGGGGGGGCACGGCTCTGTAACTCCTCCTGTCCTCCCTTTGTGGGCGACCGAAATGAATCTGCTGGGCGGATCTGTTCCCAACTCGACCTACATCGAGCGCGGGGCTTCGACGCCGAGGATGTCGAGGGCGTTGGCGACGGTGTGTCGCGCCGCGATGACGAGCGCGAGCCGTGCCCGACGAGTCTGCTCGTCGTCGGCGCTGATGACCGGACACTCCCGGTAGAACCCGTTGAACCGGTCGGCGATCTCGCGGGTGTACGTCGCGACCCGATGGGGCTCGTGATCGGCCGCGGCGGCCTCGACGACACCCGGGAACCGGGCGATCGTCGACAGTAGTTCCCGTTCGGCGTCGCCCGAAAGCGCCGAGACGTCGAGCTCGGGGTCGATCCCCGCCGCTTCACCCTCGATCCCACAGCAGCGTGCGTGGACGTACTGGACGTACGGGGCCGACTGCGCCTCGAAATCGAGCGCCCGTTCCCACTCGAAGGTGATCGACTTCGTCGGCTGTTTGGAGACGATGTCGTAGCGGACCGCGCCGATCCCGACCTGTCTGGCGATCCGTTCGACGTCCGCCTCCCCGAGATCGTCGCTGCGGAGCCGGTCGTCGAGCCGCGTCTCGACCTCTTCGCGCGCGCGGTCGATCGCCTCGTCGAGCAGGTCGTCGAGCTGGACGCCGGTTCCTCTGCGCGTCGACATCTTGCCCTCCGGGAGATTGACGTACGAGTAGATGACCGAATCGAGCCCGTCGGTGTCGGTACCGAGTAATTCGAGCGCCGCCCGGAGCTGTTCGGCCTGCAGCTTGTGGTCCTCACCCAGCACGGTCACCGCGCGGTCGTAGTTGTCGAACTTCCACTCGTGGTGGGCCAGATCCCGCGTCGTGTACAGCGACGTCCCGTCGGCCCGAAGGAAGACGAGGTTCTTGTCGATGTCGTCGAACTCGAGTTGCCAGGCCTCGTCCTCGTACACCGCGTTGTCGTGGTCTTTGAGCCGGTCGACGACCTCGTCCGTCGAGCCGTCCCGCATGAACCGCGTCTCCTTGACGAACTCGTCGAACTCGGCGGGGAGCCGACCGAGACACGCCTTCATGCCGCCGAGGACGGTGTCGACGACCTCGCCGACCCGTTTGTAGGCCTCCTCGTCGCCGGCCTCCAGCCCCTGCATGATCGCTTCGATCTCCGCTTCGGCTTCCTCGACGGCGTCGGGCTCGGCGTTCTCCAGGAAGTCGTTGCCCTTCCGGTAGTACCGGACCATCCGGTATTCGGCCCGGTCGCGGGCCGGTTCGGGGAGGTCGGACTCCTCGAAGCGCTCGTAGGCCCACGTGAAGACGGCCATCTGTCGCCCCGCGTCGTTGACGTAGTAGTGTCTGTCGACGTCGTAACCGGCGTACTCGAGCAGGGTGGCGACGGCGTCGCCGATGATCGGGTTCCGGGCCCGCCCGACGTGGACCGGGCCGGTCGGGTTCGCGGAGGTGTGTTCGACGACGACGGAGGTCTCCTGTGGGGGAAGCGCTCCGTAGGACGACTTCTGGGCGGCCTCGAGCGTGCCCTGAAAGTACGACTCGTCGGGGAAGAAGTTCAGGTACGGCCCGGCCGGTTCGATGCGGTCGACGTACTCGTAGTCGTCGGCGTCGATCTCCGCGGCGAGTTCGCCGGCGACTTCCGGCGGCGGCGCTCCGAACTCGCCGGCCAGTCGGAACGCAACGTTAGAGGCGAAGACGGCGTCGACGTCCTCCGGTGGCTCCTCGATACCGAGATCGTCGATCGGGAGCCCGCGGGCTTCGAGCGCCGACGCGACGGCGGATTCGACCGACTCGCGAAGGGGGCGGAACATACCCCTGTTTCCCGAGCGGCGGGTATAGGGATAACGGGTTCCGATCGGACACTGTCGTCTTCGAACACGCGGATCGGCCGGAAATCCGAAGAGCCGTCTGTCGGTCCGGCAGGGTCCGTATCCAGTCGTGAAGGTTATCCACGTCGGGACAGTTGTCCTATCTATGCCAAAGCAGGTCGACGACCCCGACTACCACAGCGAGAACCACACCGCCGCCCAGACCTGCGGGTGGACCGCGAACGCCCTTCGAGGGGAGGGCCGGTGTTACAAGAACCACTTTTACGGTATTCAATCGCACCGCTGCATTCAGATGACGCCGGTCGTCAAATGCAACGAGCGGTGTGTCTTCTGTTGGCGGGACCACGCCGGCCACGCCTACGAGCTCGGCGACGTCGAGTGGGACGACCCCGAGGCCGTCGCCGAGGCGTCGATCGAACTCCAGCGGAAGCTGCTGTCGGGCTTCGGCGGCAACGACGAGGTCCCCGAACGGGTCTTCGAGGAGGCGATGAAACCCCGTCACGTCGCGATCTCGCTCGACGGCGAACCGACGCTGTACCCGTATCTCCCGGAGCTCATAGACGCTTTCCACGATCGGGGGATCACGACGTTTCTCGTCTCGAACGGCACCCGCCCGGAGATCCTCGCCCAGTGTGATCCGACACAGCTGTACGTGAGCGTCGACGCCGCCGATCGACGGACGTTCGACGAGGTCGTCAAGCCGGTCGAAGAGGGCGCCTGGGAGCGGCTCATCGAGACGATCGACGTCCTCGCCGGAAAGGAAAAGACACGCACGGTCCTCCGGACGACGCTTCTGTCCGGCCACAATACCCACCGCCCGGAGTGGTTCGCGGCGATGTACGATCGCGCAGACGCCGATTTCGTGGAACTGAAAGCGTACATGCACGTCGGCAACTCGCGCGGCCGGCTCGATCGGGACGTGATGCCTGCCCACGAGGAAGTCCTCGAGTTCACCGACGCCGTCCAGGAGTTCCTCCCGACCCATCCGGTCCGCAAAGACGTCGAAGCCTCCCGCGTCGCGCTTTTGGCCCGCGAGGCGGACACGATGGTCCCGGAACTGAAAGGCGGCAGCGACTTCTGGCGGGAACGGCCCTACGCGGAGTCCTGACTCTCGCCCGATCTCACGGCCTCGTCTCCCCTCGCCGCGTCCGGCAGGCTTTAATCGATGAAGCACCTACGTGGAATATCAGTCGTCGCGCGTCGACCGTTCCAGTTCTGTTATCCGTTCCATTTCCGTTACGGTTAAGAGTCGCACGCCCCTATCTGGACTATGGCACAGACGACCGGGCGCGTCGGGTACGACGAGCTGGCGACGTTGAAACTCGTCGCACTCGAGGGCGCGCTCGAGGGACGAACGACGATCACGTGCTCGGAGCTGGCGGGTCGGCTCGATGCGTCGAACCAGACCGCTTCCCGGCGACTCCAGCGGCTCGAGGACGCCGACTACCTGCAACGTGAGATCACCGGCGACGGCCAGCGGATCACGCTCACCGACGGGGGCGAAAGAGCGCTCCAGCGCGAGTACGCCGACTACCGGCGGCTCTTCGAGGGCGACGCGGACGTAACGCTTCGCGGCGCCGTCACGAGCGGAATGGGCGAGGGGAAACATTACATCTCGCTTCCGGGCTACATGCAACAGTTCCGCGACCGGCTCGGGTACGAACCGTTCCCCGGCACGCTGAACGTCGCCCTCGACGAGGAAAGCGTCCGGACGCGGGCCAGAATGGACGCCCTCGATCCGATCGGAATCGACGGCTGGGAGGACGACGAACGGACGTACGGCCCGGCGTTTTGCTGGCCGGCGACGGTCGAGAGTGGCGAACAGCGCTACGCCGACGCCCACGTCATCGCCCCGGAACGAACCCACCACGGGGCCGACCAACTGGAGATCATCGCCCCGGACAAACTCCGTAACAGGCTTACACTCGAGGACGACGAGGAGGTGATCGTCCATGTCTCGGAGCAGTAACACCGCCCGGGCTACCGAGGGGGTCGACGCAGCGATATCGGCCTTCGCCGCCGGCGGTCCCGTCCTCATCCACGACGCGACCGACCGGGAGGGCGAAGTCGATCTCGTCTTCCCCGCCGTCACCGTGACGCCGGCCGACGTCGCCCGGATGCGAAACGACGCTGGCGGACTCGTCTGCGTCGCGCTCTCCGACACCGTCTGTACCGCCTGGGAGCTCCCCTTCGTGCAGGCCGTCATCGATCACCCGGCGGGGGCCGCACACGATCTCGGGTACGACGAGCGCTCCTCGTTTTCGCTGACTGTCAACCATCGCGATACGTTCACCGGCATCACCGACGAGGACCGTGCGCTCACGATCTCGGAGCTCGGCTCGGCGGCCGGCGAGATCGCCCGCGAGACGCTGATCGCGGGCGACGGGGCGGCGGGCTCGATCGCCACCGACGCCGACAGCTTCGCCGAACGGTTCCGGGCCCCCGGTCACGTCCATCTGCTCCGTGGCGCGCCGAACCTCCTCGATGACCGCCGGGGCCACACCGAACTCGGGCTCGAACTCGCCGCGGCCGCGGGCGTCGAGCCCGCCGTCGTGGTCTGTGAGATGCTCGACGACGAAACCGGCGGCGCGCTGTCGCCGGCCGCCGCCCGCTCGTACGCCGACCGACACGGCTTCCCCTACGTCGAGGGAAGCGAACTCATCGCGCGACTCGGCTGACGCGCACACGCCGCAAGCGGACGCTCGTTTCTACGCGAACTCTCGACTCGACGGACGGTCGTTCGAAAAAAGCTGATCTTCGGCCGGGCGTCGTTTCAGAACTTCTCGAGGTACCGGTCGATCTCCCACTCGGAGACGTCGACGAGGTATTCTTTGAACTCCTGGTTTTTCGCTTCGACGAACTTGTCGCCGATGTGATCGCCGAGAGCGTTCATGACTACATCGTCCTCCTCCAGCGCTTCGACGGCTTCGCCGAGGTTCGAGGGGAGCGTGTCGATGCCGTACTCCTCGCGTTTCTCGTCGTCGAACTCGTAGATGTTCTCCCGGATCGGGTCGGGGGCGTCGAGGTCGTTCTCGATGCCGTCGAGGCCGGCGTGAATGAGCGCGGCGAAAGCGAGATACGGGTTACACGAGGGATCGGGGAAGCGGGCCTCGATCCGGCTGGCGGCCGGGATGCGCGCGGCCGGTTTCCGGATCAGAGCCGAGCGGTTCCGATCGGACCAGGCGACGTAGACGGGCGCCTCGTAGCCCGGGACGAGCCGTTTGTAGCTGTTGACCGTCGGGTTCGCGACCGCCGTGATCGCCGGGGCGTGTTCGAGGACGCCGGCGAGATACGAGTGGGCTGTCTCCGAGAGGTTGAACTCGTCGTCCTCGTCGTGGAACGCGTTCTTGCCGTCCTTGAACAGCGACATGTGGGTGTGCATCCCGGAGCCGTTGATCTTCGGGATCGGCTTGGGCATGAACGTCGCGTGCAAGTCGTGCTGGGCGGCGATCGCACGCACGACCGTCCGGAACGTGCCGACGTTGTCGGCCGTCGTCAAGGCGTCGTCGTACTCGAAGTTGATCTCGTGTTGGCCACGGGCGACCTCGTGGTGGGAGGCTTCGATCTCGAAGCCCATGTCCTCGAGCCCGTAGATGATGTCCCGGCGCACGTCGCTTGCGAGATCTTTCGGCGCGAGGTCGAAGTACCCACCCTGGTCGGCGGTCTTGGTCGTTGCTCGACCGTCTTCGTCCTCCTCGAAGAGGAAAAACTCCGGCTCCGGTGCGAAGTTGATCTCATAGCCCATCTCCTCGGCGCGCGCGATCGCACGTTTGAGGACGTAGCGTGGGTCCCCTTCGAACGGTTCACCCGTGGAGGTGTCGTAGACGTCACAGATCATCCGCGCCGACGCGCCGTCCTCGCGTTTCCGCCATGGGAGAACCGCAAACGTGCTCGCATCGGGAATGAGGCGCATATCCGATTCTTGAATGCGAACAAACCCTTCAATGGAGGATCCGTCGAAATAAATCCCGTCGATAAATGCCTTCTCGGCTTGGTCGGCCGGTACGGCGACGTTCTTTACAGTCCCGAGAATATCGGTAAACTGCAGTCGGAGAAATCCGACGTCTTTCTCTTCGATCTCGTCGAGCACGGCTTGTGCTTCTGCCGTGAGACCACCATCTGGCGTAACATTTTCGTTCGTCATGTTTCTCGTCGTTTGTTTCGATGTGTCCCCGTACTAAAACCTTGCTGCTCTGCGCAAATCTCCCGGGGTTTCCGAGAGAACTGTATATTCGTAAACTTCTAAACCCTGGATCAAGTAGTGGGGTGTAATGACGTACGAAAATCTCGACCGGAAATTGGTAAACGCATTACTAGAAGATGGCCGCGCCTCGCTTCGCTCGCTCGGCGAAGATCTAGACGTCTCCGTTACAACCGTCTCGAACCATATTTCCGATCTGGAAAAACAGGGCATCATCGAGGGGTACGCTCCGATCGTTGATTACGGCGAACTCGGCTACGATGTGACGGCGATTATTCAAATGAAAGTCGAAGGGAGTGCCCTTCCCGATATTACCGATCGGCTCCAGGGGCACAAACACATGGTTTCCGTGTACGAAGTTACCGGCGACCACGACGTCATCGCGATCGGGAAGTTCACCGATACGGACCACATGAACGAGCAGATTAAGGAACTGCTTATTGATCCCGATATCAAAGAATCGAACACGAGCGTCGTCCTCAATACGGTCGTCGAAAACGAGCAGTTCGACCTCGATTACTAACGGCGATATCGAGAGATTTCTTCGGGCAACCTCTTTGAGCGAGTCATATCGGTGCACGACGACGAGTGTGACAGTTTCTTGTCTACCGCCTTCAATCTCCAACTATGGTCTCACGAAATCAGTTTAAAGCCACCCTCTCAAGGCTCTTCGGCTTCTTTTTGTTCGTAACGGCCGTCGGTAACGTCCTCATTGAGCAGCTGTCGTCCGCTGTTTTGTTCGGTATCCTCGGATTCGTGTTCCTTGCGCTTTCACGTTCTATC
>LKMJ01006681.1_pt1 | contig 10869 bp, 18 predicted proteins | sample 643391 | NCBI WGS metagenome assembly LKMJ01 (sample SAMN04112250, study PRJNA286221) | soda lake metagenome | biome: soda lake; feature: Kulunda Steppe; material: water; isolation source: sample PL-Br10 brine of Picturesque Lake | place: Russia: Kulunda steppe | collected 2010-07
CACCTTTAATATCTTGAACAATTCCTGTGTATTTTTTATTCTCTTCATCTACAGCCACAACAGTTTCACCAATAGAGCAGTTTTTATGTTCTTGAAAATCATTTTCGGATAAATCTGACATACGTATATCTTTTCCTTACACACTATATATTTTATTAATCTTCTAGAAATATTATATTCTTTATTATCATACAAAACTGTATTTTTATCAATATATTCGCACTTTAAAACATCCATAGCCGTAACATCTTGGGTTTGAAATGAATCACGAGCCTGTTTTAATGTTTTTTGTATTTGTAATTCGTTCTGTACCTTATTTTCTTTTTCTATAGATACAGATTCTTGAGAATTCATTTACTATTAAATAGAATATCTGCAGATATAATAGTTACGATATATTTTCGTATAATTTCTAAATTAACGCTATTGCAAAAATATATAGGATGCGTTCCATAATTCTACATTATGAGCTTACCAGAAGAAGCACAAAAAATAGAAAGAAAAGCTATGACCCAGTATGTTCAAATACAAGAAGATGGTAGTGTGAATATGATGATGAAGAACTCCGTTAAAAGATTATGTGAAGCATATGGTTTTAATGAACTAAAGAATGTAATTGAAGAGGGTAATTATACGATAATACTTAAGCACTATGACGAATTAGTTGAATTTTATAATTTGCACGAAGAAAATAATTAAATCTATTATTTATATGGCTCGTATTTGTAACCTGCTTGTTTTAGCCCTAATGCTTTAGTAGCATACTGTAGAGCTTCTTCAGCTTTTTCTTTTGTCATTGAACGAGCAAGAAATACACCGTCATTACGAAATGTACTTGAATCTGTTGTCATCGATACATCCAAACATGGTTTGAAACCAGCTTTATTAGCACTACGAGCAGAAGAATCATATGGGCCTACTAGAGTAATAGAACCATTATTTTTTGTGTTCAGTTCATATGAACGACCACCAAACCCTTTACCTTCTTTATCAGGGTGGCCTGAATAGAATTTAACATACCCGTCTTTTTCTGCATACCAAAATCCTTTATCACTAGTACATTCAAAAACAAGTTCATCATCTTTTGGTATTCTGTCAACGAGAACCTGTAATCTATTCGTATCACCCCATCTAACTTTTGCATTTATAATTTTCATATTTTATGTTACTAAAACAGACGTTATATATTTTATTATAGAATATACTGAAGAATTTTAATTATCGATGTATTGGTATCATACGAATCAAAGAGTCTCGCCGTGATAATTATTGAATTTTCTATAGTAATAATACAAGATAAATATTAAATTAAAATTACATCTTGCACGAAGGTATTTTTATATAAACGGCAGTTCCGTTTTCATTCGAATTAATATCTAATTCTCCTTTGTAACATTCAATCGCCCATTTTGTAAGCCATAATCCTAAACCACTCCCATGATTTAGTTCTGTTATTTCTTTATTTTGATTAATTATATCTAATTCATACCTTGGAATTCCAGGTCCATTATCTTCAATACATAATACGACGTATTTTGACGTATTTTTGGTATATATTTTAACTTCAGGTTTCTTAGAAGTGTTATATCGTATCGCATTATCAACAATAGACTCAATTATTTTATGTAATTTTTCACCAGATTTCACTGTTATATCAGGGTCTATACTAGTCTTTATAATAGCAGTGTTAAGATTCTTGCTGCAATTCTTTAGAGCATTATCTACTTGCGTTTTTAAATTCAAAGCAAATATATTCGTATCGTCTCCAAGTATATTATCGATAGTCTTTGCTTCATTAGTTAAATTTTCCAGACCTTTTGATGTATTCATTATATCTTCAGTATAGGATTTAATGCATTCACTATTTGATTTTTCGTTAATCATTTCTGCTCGTGCATTAATTATATTTAGTTTATTTCTTAGATTGTGTCGAATTATCCGATTTAATACACGTATGTGTTCTTCACTCTGTATATTATCTGTTATATCTTTATATATAGCAAATCCTTTATTTTCGTTATAAGATATACTTGTATAAACGAAACGCCTGACACCATTAGGTGTAACGCGTTCAATAACGCTATTATTATTCAACCCATTAAATGTTCTTTTATCAAATTTTTTAGATTGTTCTTTTTTATTTTCGGGAACAATTAATTTATTTAAATCTGTTCCCACAAGTTGCTCTTTAGAGTCTTTATTTGAAAATTTATTTAAAAAGGCTCTATTAACACAAATAATAATCGGTGTCTTATTGTCTATCATCTCAAAGTTAACGATTGGTTGGGGGTATTTATTAAATAAATCATTAAATTTACTCATTTGTTTATCCTCGATTAATATTTTGGTCGAATAAATATAAAATTAACGTATTTGATTTAATTTTAACAGTTATTTATTATTGTGGCAAATTTCTTTTATTTAATAATTTTTATAAAATATAATATGTATAATCGCATATTATAAATTACTTCTTATTCTCGTAAATTATTTATTTATGAAATTAATATTATATATTATGAGCAAATTGGTAAATTATATTAAAACAATAGAAAATTTTTCTGATGCGAGTAACGAAGATAAATTAGATTTGATATTTGCATGCAGTGGATTATCGTTTATATTCTTATTCGCACCACTAATGTACTTGTTTGTTGATATATACTTTAGTCTATTCATGATGTGTGTAGGCATTTTCGATTTAATAATATCACAGTACATTCTAACGCGAATAGAATTATCTGAAGATTCATAATTTATTTTATTAAATAGGTTATATTTATAAACATATGTGTGAGAAATACTATTTCGACTATTAACTTCAAGTTAAAATAATAAATGTTTTAATTAAACAACCGTATATAAACCATAAATTTATAGTATACCTTATAAATTATAAATTTAATGAGTGAAGAATATACAGACATACAACGCGTTATTGTTAAATCAAAAATTACAGGAGAATCATATTCTACATATTTAAATGACTATGATAATATTGAATTTGGAGTTAAAAATTCTATAGGAAAATTAAAACTTTACATAATAATTCCCCTTAAATATATTAAAAATAATAATAACAAACAAGACACTCTAAGTCTTCTTGACAGTATTGGGTTCTGCGATTTATATAAGTATGTATTTCGTAATATTAGAGAGATTACAAAATTAGATAAAAAAGAGCTATCAAATTTACTTGGAAATAAATTTATATTAGATGATGAATGGGGATGCAATACAGAGTTAAGATTTATTTGTTGTATCGATTCTTTAAAAATAAAACGTAAATTCCAATGAGGTTTTAGATAAAACGTAGATTATTCTTTAGAGAATTTATCTTGGTAATAGTCCAGTTCTTTTGCAAATTCCTCACCGATTTCTTGTTTTACGTCATATTCTATAAACTTTGAATGTGCTTCAGCATACCTTGATATGGATTTCGTCATTGCTTTTCGCATACCTTCATCTTCAACATTGTTTACAGCTACAGCAATTTCATGAATATCTACTTCTTCTGTTCTCAATCTCTCTGCTAACTCTTTATTACCTGTTCTTTCTAAAAAATCAGCTAACGTTTTTGCTGACGCTATAGATTCACTATTTGCTTCATCAATTTTATCTTCAAACATATTTATTAAAACATCCCCTCCTGTTAAATATTTATGTAGAATAACAATATCCTCATGTATAGTTTACTTTACTATTTAGTAGCATTGAAAATAATATTAATTAACGGATAATCGTATTTACTTTTACGATTTCTGGATTTTCAATCGGTTCTATAGGATAATCACTGTTAGAAACTTTTTTAATTGCTTCCGTCTCGTTTTTAGCTAAAACTTCAGCATTAACAAACCAATATGTGCTTGGATTTCCCCAACGCTCAGGTATTTTTGGACTGATTGGTTCTTTACCTATGTTTGTACCATCCCCTGTTTTTCTACTACTATAACAAGGAACTATCCACAAATATATTTCCGTCATATTAATATATATATATATATATATATCTTTTTCAATAATATAAACTATAGGGAATGAGTGAATATTACCGAGATATGCCATCATATGCTATAAAACAATTTTTAACGTTTTTATTTTCCATACTATCTTTCGTACTTCGAATAACGTATAATAAAGACGCTTTAAAATAATTTTGTATTATGCTGTTACATAATTGCTTTTTTAAGTGTACTATGCGAATCATTGTAATGATTGAGATATACAGTAACAAGTTTAGCATGGTTTAAATTAGGGTTCTCTGGGTCAACTTCGATTACAAGACAATATTCATATTCTGAATAATTATTATCTGTATTTGTAACCTCAACTTCCCTATTTTTTAATCTAACACAGACCCTCAAGATTGATTCTACGCCATACATTTCTACAGTACCTACTTCGAATATGAAAGAACCACTATCTTGCAAATTGATAGTTTGTGGGACTTTAATACGTACAGTATCATCTTTAGCATCTTCTTCTTTTAGATACTTACTTTTTTCTTGTCTAAAGTTTGCATGTTTGCCTGGGCGAAGGGAAATATTATTCGGCAAGTATGAGATTAATTTGTTTACTTCTTTGTTAAATCCATTTGATACTTCTGTATGATACCTGTTGTCACATGGTCTGACATACACTAACATAAACATAGGTATATTATAAATTTAACGGTTTATAGTAAAAGTAATAAGCATGTATATTACACCACACACAACACCCCTGTAATAGCTCTTCAAGTACGTTAATACGCACCGTTTACGGAAAGAAAAAGTAATTTGATTTCATAATTTTTTGAGAAGATTATAAACAGATTATATAAGGTTAAGATAAATTCTATTTATATAGTTCATATCTTTTTATTTTTATATTACCAAACTTTTAAAATATTATATAAAATAGTAGTAATTGGAAAGATTTATAAGACAGCAATCTACTTCATGAAGTATGTCTAACGATACAAATGATATGGCAAACCTATTTACAGAAATAACTGGTGTAAAATCTGTTAAAGAAAATCAAGATAAAACTAGTCAAGGGTCAAGAATCAGAGATGCAGATTCTGAGGCCAGACCTACAACAAGAGTTATTTGTCCGTCTTGTGAGAATAATAAAGCATATTATGAGATGAAACAAATTAGAGCAGCAGATGAATCCGAAACACGATTCTTTGAATGTGTAAAATGTAATTATAAATGGAGAGAAGATGACCACTAAATTAATTATACCTTACGAATGAAGTATGGATGAATATTGTCGTTTAACTAGTTATTAAATAGAACCATTGTATAATATATGATTTAATGACGTAAATTAACCATAATATTTAGTTACTTATTTAACATATACATATAAAAATATAGATATGGGTAGAATAACTATTAAAAATAATTTAAATGAAGAAACAAGAGAAGATGCAGAAAAAGTAAAAGACTTATTGAAAAGACATGGTTCCCGCGTAAAAGCTGTAATTGGTGGGAGTCAAGATAAACTTAAAGTTACTTTTATGAGTGGTTCTATCACTAAAGAATTTATAGATAAACTATCTAGAGAGTCTAATTTAACTCTTGATAAATTTATATTTGAAACCTCTTCAGAGCTTTATATATATCGAAGATAACAATCCGATATATATTTAACCTTTTATTAATTCATATAAAATATGAATGTTACTATTAACATGAGAGAAAAAGGTCGTATAGAAGAAATTGTTGAAGAATATGTAGATAATAATGGTGTTGAACAGATATTAGAACAAGACTATATAGACTATATCAATGTAGATGAACTAAATATTACAGATATGTCTGTTGAAAAGAAAAATGATATTTATGAAGTTGGATTATATACGCCTTCTGTGACACTCGGAACACAACCTAGAAATAGCACCACTGTCGAACATGAAGGTCATAAACTCAAAATATTTATAGTTGCACAATAATTTCGTTAAGTCATATACTTTAATTATTAATTTTAACAATAATCAAGATACGACTACATTTTAGCTATTGCTTCTATATTATATAAAATTAGTTAACGTTTTTTGGCATTGTTTTTTCTTCAATATAATATTGCATTGTTAAAAGACCGTTCCATATACGGATAACAATGGTCGATAAATCTGTAGAATTATTATCTTTATTTTCCTGTATTATAGACTTTCTTTTTAATATATCTTCTTTAATATTATTCCATTCCTTTTCCATGGGTTCTTTAATCGTATCTATATTATTTATAACCTCGATTATTAATTCTCTTGTTTCATTCACTTTTCTATTATTAAATGAAAACTTTTCAAGTTTAACTATAATAGATTTAAATTTTTGAGCGTTGTAATCATCATATTTCATTTCTTTTATAATATTTCTAAATTCATATTTTGAATCTTCAATAAGAATTAATTTTGATTTTTTATCTGTATTTGTCATATATAGTTAACAGGCTAATAATATTATAAAGATTTCGCCTAGATATAGATTAATCAACTACCAATTTACTATTACACTAAGATTTCAAATGAAAATCAATGCTTATTTATTCTTTAATATAGACTATATTTTCTTTATAAATACGTCATCAGGATATTTTAAACCGAACTAATGTATGAATTTAATACAAAAATTATAAACATATAAATTATTTTATATTTATGTGATATTTAAAAACATATCTTCAGGAAAGAATAAGCTTCTAACTATATTTATTGAAGTGGGATTTATTGTACCGTTTGTTGGGGTTAGTAAAATTATAATTATTATGCATATGTTTAATATGCCTCAAAATAGTTTAGCTATATTATTAATTTCTTTGATATCTTTATCAATATATTTATTAGATAGAATTAAAATTAATTCAGAAGACCGTAATTCTAATATAAAAAAGAATAGAATTAAATTTATTCAGAAACATAAATTTATTTTATTAATTATAGCTTTATTTTGTACATTTCTATTTGTTTCAATATCATATATAAAACTAGATTTTATACAGTTAATTCTCATTAATATCCCTATATTTATCTTTTTAATATATAATTACTTAAAAAAATATCTATTTTTGGATACAATAGGCATAGCCTTAGCTTGGTCATCTCAATTAATATTATTACCTTTATTTCTTTCAAATGTGAATATCGGTTATACGGTAATATTCTTGTCTTTTATTGCATTCTTTGTTATGAAAGTATCAGAATCAGAACTTAGTAATATTAGAGATATGAAGCCTGATAAAAAAGCAGGGCACACAACTTTACCTTTGAAATATGGTTCAGAAAATGTGATAATAGGAATAAAGATAGGGGAGTTATTTTCAATATTAATTATAAATATTCTAATAAATAATTTAATATTTTTCTCTTTTTCTGTTGTTTTGTATTTATTATTTTTTCTAAGTATAGATATATCTGAACCTGACAAAATTTCACGTTTAATATTTAAAAATAGATTTATCAAGATAATATTGGCTATAATAGTTTTACTCGTTTAATCTCGAAAGGTTTAACTATCTGCTATCATTTTGTTAAATTAATGAATATTGAATTATTAAGTATTCTGTTTAATTTTTTATTTATGATACTGATAATTTTAATAATGACATATAATATTAATTCTATTTTAAATCGCTTTATTCAACCAGGGTCAAGGTGGTTAATATTATGTTGTATTTTATTTAGTACGTGGGCTGCATTAACAACATTAATGTCTATCGCACCTGATAGACATACGCTATATCTTTTAACAAATGTATTTATTGTGATACCATTTTTATCTGCCGTTTCTTGGTTTATGTTTTGCTATGAATTTACGTTTAGGCGTAAAGTTCCTAGATTCATGTTTATATCTTTTCCAATAGCAATTGCTATATTTATATTAGGTCTTATTAACCCCTATAATATTGTTTATCAAGTAGATATTTATTCACAAAATTCTCTCATACCTGCTCAACCAAATACAATTAGATTTTTCTTTAATGTTATTTTGGGTTATGGTCTAGTATTGACAGGAGTGGGGATTGTTATATCAGAATATATCCGAACAGAAAATATAAAAAGAGACAAACACACAAAAGTACTTCTTTTATGTACTATTTTAACGGTATTATTTTCATTGCCAAGTCTTTTTTCTATACAATTATATAGTTTTGAACCTATTTTACTAGGTCTATTATCAATTACTTTAATTATATCATATGCAATATATAAATACGATTTCGGTTATGCAACATCCTTCTCTGCCGAAAAAATAATTAAAGAATCAAATAATATTATTATTTTATGTAATAAAAATAATAGTATTGTTAGTATGAATAAAAAAGCAAATAATTTAATTGGAGGACATGCTATTGGTGATAAAGTTGATAAACACATAGACATAAATAAAGAAACAATAGAGTTCTCGTGGGATAACAAAACGCATTACTTCAGTATTGAAGTTCAGGAAATGAGTAGTCATAAAAATAGTGGAATAGCATACATTTTGACAGATATAACAAAGATAAAGAAACAAGAAAAAGAAATTGAAATATATAATAAAGTTATAAACAGAGTACTCAGACATAACTTTAGAAATGATATGAATGTAATTAAAGGATATTCTGAGACAATTATTGAAGAAAAAGAGAAAACAAATATGAAAGACCAAGCGAGAATAATTAACAAAAAGAGTCGTAGTTTACATAAAACTATTAAGAAATTAAGAAAAATAGAGTCTGTATTAACGGAAGATAGACTTATTGAAAAAAATATTGTGAGTGAAATAGAAAATATAATAAAAAATAAAAAATATCATAGAAATACACAAATCAATAGTTATGTTGATATAAATAATTATAAAGTGATGGTATCACCTCATATTAAATATGCTATTGAAGAAATAATTGAAAATAGTATAGTTCACAATAATTCAAAGAACAAGAAATTAAACATAACAGTTACAGATTGTGAAAGTTATATTTGTATTCTGTTTAAAGATAATGGTAACGGAATAGACCAACATGAAATAGATGTTATTGAATCCAATAACGAAACTAGTCATAAACATGGGAGTGGGAGTGGGTTATGGTTAATAAACTGGATTATATCAAAGTCAAATGGAGAAATAATATTTAAAGAATTAAAAAATGGTTCATACGTGGAAATTAAACTCTTGAAATCTTAAAAACCAATAAATCTAAAAACGCAAGTTTTATTTTATCATAGATAGTATAAATTTATATGGAGATTAAAGAATGTTTGGTTGGAACGTCTAAGATTCGTGTCGAAACAACAGGTGATGACTATGAATAATAACTATCAAAAATATATAAAACTTACTAAATCCTTTCGTTAAATAGGTTATATCATTCAGATACTATAAATCCGTACTCTCTATCACAATTCAAACATTCTTTCGTCTCTGAAAATTTTATGTTATTTAAGTAAATAACTTCACCACATTTACAGGTAAAAGTAATTGATTCATGGGATTTAATTTCTAAATTAGATGTTTCAAACGCTCCATTCGGTATTGTGAACGGATGTCGTTGATTACAGTGTTTACATAAATATTCTTCTCTTTCATCTGTCCTATATATACTATATGAATAATCTGCGTTATCTGTTTCATCCACAAGTGTCCGTTCCCGAACGTGTTCCAAATCACAGTTGCTACAGTATGCATAATCAATAAATGCATCAAGGCTATTTACAGATTCATTATAGCCACATTTAACATCTAAATTGTTGCCACACTTTTCACACGCCGTTATTCCATGACCAGCCATAAACTTATCTAACGGTGTATCAACAGGTGATATTTCATCAATACACTTACCGTAATATTTTTCAATTTCAGAAGGTGAAAAAAACTTGAGCTTCATGTTTTACACATATATTCATAGGTTAATATATTTTACGTTATCTCTAAACCGATAGGTTTTAATTGAACAAAAGACTATACTAAATCATGATACTAAATATTACGGAATCAATAGTGACCGTAAAACATAACGATAAAGAATATGCTTTTGAGATTCTGGAAAACGATAAAATCGAACCCGTCTTTGACGAAGAAATCCCTGAAAAAATTCATACAGAATTAAACAAACGGGGGTTCTTCATCTGTGATTATCCTCAAATATTTACATGGCATTTTAAAACGGCAAATTATGACTTAGAGGATGTGTTATTTGATATTCCTAATGGAATTATTAAAGAGGGTTCTAAAGAACATGAATCACTTTACAATCTTGTTGCGGGGGATTACGGCGGTGTTAAAGTAGAAATCACCGTAGGTAAATCTGGTGTCTGTAAAATTACGGGAGTTAAATCGGATTTACCAATTAAGGGAGAAACAAGAACACGAATGTAAAAGTTCACAAGCTTATGTAAAGTTCAATTTTATCTTTGTTTTCACAATCTAACGTAATTATTACTATTTTATATTTCAATTATATAACCAAAATATAATATATTTGTTCTATATAGCTTAAATTTGTAATCAAATATTTTTTAATGAAAAAGTATTTAATTATACAGTTATTAGGATACGTATGAACATCATTGAAGATGAAATTGTAACTTCGCAAGACCATGATTCAGAAACGATATGTTTTAGGGATTATACACCACATCGAGCATATGATAAACTAACAGATGCTGTCTATTCTGCGTTGTGCCATCCTGATTATGTGCAAATAAATATAAATGCAATACCCCCAAATACAAAAATTGGAACAGCTAAATATGATAAAGATGAAGATAGTGTAATTGAATTGAGTATAGACGAACTTATTCTTGAAGATTATGGGGTCGAAAAATAGAAATTCCTATATATTATAGTATTTCTATATTTACGTATTTTGATTTTTGTAATTATTTTTTATTCATCCCAC
>LKMJ01006682.1_pt1 | contig 10868 bp, 12 predicted proteins | sample 643391 | NCBI WGS metagenome assembly LKMJ01 (sample SAMN04112250, study PRJNA286221) | soda lake metagenome | biome: soda lake; feature: Kulunda Steppe; material: water; isolation source: sample PL-Br10 brine of Picturesque Lake | place: Russia: Kulunda steppe | collected 2010-07
ATTACGTACGCGTTGGTGAGTCCGTCAGGCGAGCGCGTCTCGACGGGGACGGGAACCCGAACGACGTCCATGCAGGTGTCTTTGTGGGAGAACTCAAGGCCGTGTCGACTTCCACATCAGTGTAAAATACGTTCGCTGTCGGATACCAACCCTCGAAGAGTGTGTTCAATCGTCCCTGGAGAGGGCAATGCCGGTACCATGTCGGTGGACAGGGGACCATGTCAGAGAACAGACCTCGACCGTGTCGGGGTGGTCAGTACTCGCCGGTCAGCTTCCTGTTGATAAAACAGTGTTTGAACCGTCTAGAGTCTCAGATAGTACACTTGCTTTCGGGCGTCGCGAAAGCTGTATCGGGAGTTTACCAGCCCGACCTCTTCGAGGCGGTTCAACGCGTAGCGGACGGTACGGTCCGGTAGGAGCGATTCTTCAGCGAGTTGTCCCTGCGAGAGTGGTGCGTCCGATTCGAGCACCTTCGCGACGAGTTTCGCACTCGGCGGGAGTTCGCGGAGGCGTTCGCGGTATTCGGTTTCCGAAAGGTACTCTTCAGTTGCGCCAGCCCGCTCCTCTGCGGTACTCGTACTCATACCTACGTGACTCGGGAGGGTGGTGGTAAATGTTCCCTATATGTGGATACGTATACTGTAGATTGTATTAGGGATATAATCACACCCCTCAGTCTTCAGAGTAGTTCTGCCTTCAGAGTATCGTCGTCAGGGCAGCTCGTCTTCTGAGTGATTCCGCCTTCATCACACCTTTCGGGTCCCAGCACCATCTCCACCCCATGGAAGCGATACCATCGCAGTTTCACGATCTGTTCGATCGAAAGGCATTTGCGCAGTTCGCCACGGTCATGCCAGATGGAACGCCACAGGTGACGCCGGTCTGGATCGACATCGACCAGGAGGGGTACTTGCTCGTCAATACTGCTCGTAATCGACGAAAGGAAAAGAACGTCCGGGAGAATCCGAAGGTCGGACTCTCGATACTCGACCCCGACGATCCGTATCGGTACCTCTCGGTTCGGGGCGAGGTCACGGAAGTGACGACCGATGGGGCGATAGCGCACATCGATCGACTCACTCGTCGATATTTCGAACAGGAAGAATACCCCAACCACGGTGAAGAGGTTGGAGAACGGGTGATCCTACGTATAAGACCCGATCGGGTTGTCACCAGTTCGTAGCACTGCGCTCGAGTCCTCACGACGGCGGACGATCCTCAGCGATTGAGTAATGGTAACAAGCGACATTCGGGTGTCGACTGACTCCAGTACCGTTTTAACCTATCACTGTTGTAGTTTCCATCAGTGTGAAAGGACAGGAGTGGTATCAGGCCGACGAGATTGCCGAGGAGTACGACGACAAGCGGTTCTCCCGTGGCGGTCAATTAATCGACCGCCGTGAGAAAGCGGCAGTCCTCGACGCGATCACGCCGCTCGAGGGCAAAAAGATCCTCGAAATCGCCTGCGGAACCGGTCGGTTCACGACCATGCTCGCTGCACGGGGGAGCGATGTTGTCGGCCTCGACATCTCGACGGCGATGTTACAACAGGGCAGGGCGAAAGCACAGGCCGCGGGTGTGTCGGATACGCTCGATTTTATCCGTGGCGACGCGGGTCGGTTACCGTTTCCGGACGATCACTTCGACACCGTCGTTGCCATGCGGTTTTTCCACCTCGCGAACGATCCCGAGGCGTTCTTGACGGAGATGGCCCGCGTCTCCCGCGATCAGGTCGTCTTCGACACGTTCAACCGATTTAGCGCCCGAAGCGTGTACAACTGGGCGCTGCCGATGGGCTCTCGACTCTACTCCAAATCGGAGGTGAGCGTTCTGCTGGCGAAAACGGACCTCACGCTAATCGACGTCCAGGACGACTTCGTCGTGCCCTACGGAGTGTATCGATCGATCCCAAACGCACTGGCCACGCCGATCCGAACCGTCGACGAGGTCGTCGGGCGATGGCCACTCGTCGATCACGTCGCTTCGGTCTCGTACTGGAACGCCAGAGTACGGTAACGGTACTGGTCGAACGAAAACATAGTCTCTTTTTTGTGGTAGGGGTGTATTGTAGTGATATGGAGCTCTCGGTAGTGATCTCGACGCTGAACGACCGAGAGCGGTTGCTCGCGAGCCTCGACGCTCTCTCGAATCGAACCCCAGATGACACGGAAGTGATCGTGGTGAACGGTCCTTCCTCAGATGGGACAACTGGCGCAGTTCGAGAGAGAGACGACGTCGACGTCCTCGTCGAGATATCCGAACGCAGTTCACCCGTTTCACGAAATGCGGGTCTCGAGGTTGCGCGTGGGAGCGTCGTCGCTTTTCTCGGCGGTGAATTCGCCGTCGATCCCACCTGGTACCATGCGATCGAGTCGGGGATACGTCGTGGCGCGGAGGTGATTACAGGCCCAGTTAGCGGTGGCACAACACCGTCGATAGATCCAAAACGACCAAAGACGGTTGCTCGCAGGAAGGTCACCCTCTTCGACGGAGACAACGTGGCTTTCGATCGTGCCGTCCTCGAGGAACTTGATGGCTTCGACGAATACGTCTCCAGCGGGGACGCAGACGACTGCGCTCATCGGGTCGCAGGCCTCGGTTTCGACGTTACCTGGAACGCCGAGATGTCTGTCCGGTCAGAGGTCGGAACCGACGGTGGACATTCGACGGACGGGCCAGGTAATACCTACCGTTCGCTCGCCTACCGGCTGACGAAAAACTACGGTCCTCGACCGACGATCGTCGCACGATGCGTGGGAAGCGTAATCCGGGGTGGTATCACCAGCGCTCGTGCCGTCGCGTCGGGTGACGGGACGCCGACAGACTGGGCTGGGAACGGTACCACCGTGGTGACGAACCTGTTCGTCGGTTTCCGAGACGGGATCCGTGCGAGGTACGCTGACCGAGCCACCCGAAGGAACCCGCACGGCCTATCCGCACGACACGATCGGGCGGTTCAGTTGTACGATCGTCGCTGATGATAGTACCCTCAACCAACCTCCTCGACAGGGTTTTCGTCCCGCTCAGTGCCGAACTCGTACCAGGCGATTCGATCGATGTTGAGCATCGTGTACGACGTTACGAGCGACAGCCACTCGACCGAAGCGACGACCCGAAGCGGGGTCGAGGCGTCCAGGGGTGACCTGTCGAGAGTTTCGACTGGAAGGGACGATTCGAGTTCTGCGTCGACTGCTTCGACCAGGGCGACGGTTGGGGGATCAGGTTTGACCGTGTCGATGCCGGCTACCTGACGGAGATACTGGAACGTCGACGGGCCGATTCCGCCGATCTGACCGATCGGGTCTTTCTCGTAGCGGTACACGTCAGCTTCTGCAGCCCACGATCCGAGTGCCTCGAAACCGTCGTCTTCGGGGCGCTCGACGAGGACGGCAGCGATGTCGACGAGCACACGACGCTTCCGCTCGGCGCCGAAGGCCTCGACGAGTTCCTCGTCGTCAGCATCGAGTGTGGCCAGATCCTCGAGGGACGTGATGCGTCCCGAGTCCCGAAACGCCTCACGAAATCGCTCGACGGTCGGCTCGATCCCGCCGCGATAGGACTGTCCGGTCGTCGACGCGGCCGCTTCCGCCACGAGTAATACCGGATCGGTTCCAGGCGGCCTGTCGAACTCGAGGAAAGCGGCCGCGAGTTCCTCGTACGGAACGTCCTCGGCGAATCGCTCGAGGCCTTCCTGCACCGTATCCATGACAGGTGACAGATCACGTGCGAGATTGATAGGTGTATCGACCGTTTCGACTATCGGTAGGCCCTGCGGGATGGTCGGACTTGTGGCAACGGCCGAGGTGGAGTCACTTCGGTGAACCGCTCGTGATCGTCGTGTGTGCACCGATGAGTGCACCGGCCAGGTCCAGATTCTCGATGTGGGTTCCTTCGTCGATGATGGAACGACGGATGTCGCCGTCTCTGACCGTCGCATCGGGGAAGATGACAGCGTGGTCCAGGGTCGCGTTCTCGATGGTCGCCCTGGCCATCACGTGAACGTTCTCACCGATCGTCGCGTTTTCGATGGTTGCCGTCTCGTCGATCAGGGATTCCCCATCGAGGTACCACGCGACGGCGTCGAGGTAACTCTCTGGAGTCCCGATGTCGAACCAGGCACCCTCGAACGTGAAGGCGTACGTCGGTTCACGCGCCTGGAGCCACTGAACGAACCAGCCGGGTTCGTCGGGATTGTTCCCTCCCTCGAGGTACGTCGAGAGCAGCGATAACGACTCGGCGGGGAATGCGTAACAGGCGATCGAGACGAGCGTACTCCTCGGATTCTCGGGTTTTTCCTGGAAATCGACGACTCGATTGCCGTCGAGTTCCACCAGGCCGTAAGATTTGGCTTTCTCTCGGGAACCGACGTCGTACGCCGCGAGCGTTGGCGAGCGCTTCGTCTCGAAGTACGAGAGAAAGTCCGCGACGTCGAAACTGATTAGATTGTCACCTGCGATGACGAGCAAATCGTTCGCTATATTTTCACGCTCGACCAGTTGTGCGAGGGCGCCGACGACACCGAACTTTTCGGCCTCCGCCGACGTGTCCTCGACAGAGAGTTTTGGCTTGTCGTACGCTGCGTCGTCGAGGTGGGCTTCGAAGTCGGTCGCGAAGCGCTCGTTCGTGCTCACGAAGACCTCGTCGATCCGATCGTCAGCCTCGAGTTCGTCGAATATTCGGTCGATTACCGTAGATTCACCGATCGGGAGAAACATCTTCGGCCGATGTTTGGTGATTGGCCACATGCGGGTCGCGTACCCACCAGCGAGAACCACGGCTTTCATACGCTCCGTTCCCCTCCCTCCTGTAAGTCAGTTACCCTTTCTTCCAACGGAGTTCTCGACCGTTCTTCCGACGGAGTTCTCGACCGTTCTTTTGACGGAGTACTCGACCGTTCTTCGGACGGGTTTTTCGGCCGTTCTTCCGACGGAATTCTCGACCGTTCTTCCGAATGATTTCTCGACGACGTACGCCTGAGAGGAAATCTCGAATGGTCGGCGTTCACCCCAAGGGAGCGCTCGTACTAAACGCGAATAATCGGGCGAAGGTCCGAGTTTGCCCGTTCGTCCGAACGGGCGCTCGAACCGAAGTCGTAAGTCCAGGAATCTCGTGTTCTTCAGTATGCGTGAAGCCGAGGAAACGACGCGTGAGCGAATCGCAGCACTTCTGCGAGAAGAACCATTCACACCGTCGGAGGTAGGAGCACGACTCGACCTCGCACCCGAAACCGTCGTTCGACACCTCGAGCACGTCTCCCTGTCACTCGAACGGACCGACGAACAGGTCCTCGTCGCACCGCCAGCGTGTCGAGACTGTGGTTTCGATTCCTTCGACGATCTGTTGAATCTCCCCTCGCGATGTCCCAGTTGTAAAAGCGAGACTATCACGGAACCGACGTACGTTATCGAGTGAATCGCCGCAAGAACCGATAGCGAACGGTTGTCGAATCTTCGGAAATTCGGAGTGTCAGGGAGAACGTACTATCTGAAACCGTTTCGACACTAATATCTACCCCCACGGTCACGTTTGCGTAGGAACTGCCCGATAAAAACCAGGACAGCGAGCACACGCACATGTTCCGGACTTTCGGGCGATTCGAATTACCTTCGATCTACCACGTATGACCGTCCCATCACAACAAAACACTAGTCTCACCGATTTCGTAGTGGTACTCCTCGAATGGCTCGACGAACGTGACGTAGATCCAACACAAGTCGATACTGCGTTTACCGTCCTCGCAGACCACCGAAGTCGGCTTCTACTTCGGGTGATGCACACCTACGACGAAGAAATAACGCTGGCCGACGCAGCAGAGGGTGTGGCGAGTCGAGAGACTGGCAAGCCAATCGTCGACATCTCGGCCGATCACGTTGCGGACGTCTACATCTCTCTCTACCACGATCACCTCCCCCGACTGGTCGACGCAGGGTTGCTCGAGTACGACCAGGAACGAGACCTGGTCACACCGTCGACCCTGTAGCCGGCAAACAGAACGGGTTGTACAAGGCTTTTCCCGGTGGTCGGCCCTGTTCGGATATGGATCGGCTCCTCGTCTACGGAGCGTACGGCTACAGCGGTCGCCTCGTCGTTCGAGAGGCAATCAAGAGGGGAGGAGCCCCCGTCGTCGGTGGTCGTAATCGACGACGTGTGGTCGAACTCGCTGACGACTTCGGACTGGAAGGACAAGTTTTCGGTCTCGGTGCGGATTCGCTTCCCGACACACTCTCGAATTTCGACGCCGTTCTCAATTGCGCAGGGCCGTTCGAGAACACCGCCGCCCCACTGGTAGCAGCCTGTCTCGAAAGTGAGACCGATTACCTCGATCTGACCGGAGAGATCGGGGTGTTCCATCGACTCCGACACATTGACGAACGGGCCGAAGCCGCCGGGGTCACGCTGTTGCCAGGCGTCGGATTCGAGGTCGTCGTGACGGACTGTCTGGCTGCGTTTCTGCGGTCACAGCTACCGACGGCAAATACCCTGAAGATAGCCATCGCAAATTTCGGGAGCCTCTCACGAGGGACGACGAAAACCGCGATCCGTCACAGTGGCAAGGGCGGTGTCGTTCGACGCAACGGCCGCCTCCTCCGGGTGCCGACTGCCCACGACGTCCACGAATTTGACTTCGGCGACGGCCCAGAACCCGCCGTTAGCGTTCCGCTCGGTGACGTCGTGACTGCACATCATAGCACCGGAATCGACACCGTGACCACGTACGTCGCGGCTCCTCGATCGGCCGTCGCCGTCGTTCGGCTCTGTCGTCCACTCGAAGGACTCCTCTCGACGTCTCCCGTAACCCGGATACTCGAGGGCGCGGCGGATCGATTCGTGACCGGTCCCGACGACCCCGAGTTGACGACGGGGGAGGTCGCCGTCGCTGCCGAGGTAACAGACGGTGAGCGAACCGCGAAGGCCAGACTCCACACGCCTACCGTCTATGGGATAACCGCTGAAGCGGCCGTGTGCGCAGCCAGACGGGTCCTGGATGGCGTAGCCGAGTGCGGCTTCCAGACCCCGTCGACTGCGTTTGGAGCGGAGTTCGTCCTCGACCTCGAGGGCGTTCGGCGGGAGGGTGTCAAACCTCCAACTGCGACGGACGACAGTGTGAACGGCGTTTCAAACGGTCGATAACCGGATTCGTGGTATCACAGAGCGGCGCACTTTTCTCCGTCGCGACGAACGGGTACTCGTGAACACACTCGAAGGAGAACTCGAGCGCGCGCGAGCGCTCGACGTCACGGATCTCGCTGACGCCATCGAGGCGATCGGTTTCGAGTGTACCCGCTGTGGTGCCTGCTGTAAGGGATCCGAAGATGACCACACCGCAACGGTTTTTCCGGACGAAATACGGGACCTCCAGGCGGAGACGGGTCACGAATGGCGGGACGTCGCCAGACCGATGCCCTACGGTCTACGCGAACGTGACGACGGCACCCTCGCAGGGGAGACGTTCGAGTGGGCACTCCAGACCTACTCCTGTGGCGACTGTACGTTCTACCGGGAGCGAGAAGACGGGACTGGTGCGTGTACTGTCCACGGAACACGCCCATTGATCTGTCGTACCTATCCCTTCAGCGTCGCGCTCGGGGGCACCAGCAACCCAATGGGTGAAGCCGTCGACGAGGACGGACTAGTTCGCGCACACGAGTGCGAAGGACTCGGACGCAGCATTTCTCGGGAAGATGCGCTCGATCTGGCAGCGAGCCTCAAACACCGTGCAGTCCGTGAAATTCAGGAAGCGATCGCCGTCCATACAGCGTATGAACCGTTTACCGGTCGAACCGAAACCGGACCCACGACCGAGACAGACGCGTCGGTCGTAGTTCACGATTCGGAAGGAGCAAAACGAACAGATGGAGAGATAATCGAAAATCGGACAGATAGAGAACGGACCGAGTAACGCCTCGACTCACCAGTGATCGCGATCATCGTTCCACAACAATCAACCCGGTATCATCCCATTTCTCCGTGATATTTTCTCGGAGCAGTGAGTCGGTACCCGCATCGATTTGCTTACCACTGATTAAGAGTCGTGAAGGGCTCTCGAAGGTGTGAAACCGACATAGGTATCACCGATAGTACGGGGTAGAGGTCTGTGGCGATTCGTGAAGTGCGGGAGAGCCCTCCCGCAGGGAGATCGAATCAGAACGTCTCCTCGATTATCTCTCCCACGGCGAAGTTCGACTTGACTTCCGAAACTTCCACCTTGACACGCTCCCCGATTTCGGCGCCCGGTACGATGATGACGTAGCCCCGCTCTACGCGAGCGATGCCGTCACCCTGTTTGCCGATGTCCTCGATTTCGACGTATCGCGTTTCCCCGACCTCGACCGGTGGCTGCGGTTCCGAGGGTGCTCTCGACCGCTGCTGGGTGTCGGGTTTCGTCTCGTCGTTCGATTCGTTCTTCGAGATGATCGCCACGCGGTAGACCTCGCCCGGTTCGACGTCGCCGGTTTCGATTTCCTGGCGGGGAATCTCGATGACGTATCGATCATCCTCGACGGTCACGTCCGTGCTGAACAGACACAGGAGTTTTTCAGATATTTCCACAGGTAGACCCTCAAGTTGCAATCTGAATCCCCTCCGTAATAGAACTACCGACCCGTCGACGATATTCATCGGATTTGGTAGGCCGATTCCACGGCCGTGACACCACCGAACCTGTATCTCCTGCGTTCGAGTATCCCCTTCAAACGAGTATCACCTGCGTTCAAGTATCCTCTTCAAACGAGTATCCTCTTCAAACGAGTATCGTACGATCGAATTGGCCAGCACTACAGCGACTCGCCAACGGAATTATACAGCGTTCCGATGCCGTCGTAGGTAACCTCGATCGAATCTCCCTGCTCGATAAGCCCTGGATTCGCCGGACTCCCGAAAGCAACGACGTCACCGGAGCTGAACGTGAACCGTTCGGAGAGAAACGAGATGACCTCGAACGGGTCGAACAGCATCAATTCCGTGGTCGATTCCTGCCGACGGTCCCCCGAGACGTCGGTCCACATATCGATGGCCGTCGGATCGACGTCGGTTTCGATCCAGGGGCCGAGCGGAGCCGACCCGTCGAAGGCCTTGCGTGCGGTTCGACCAGCCTGATCGAGGGCGTCCACGTCGTTCATGATGGTGTAGCCTCGAACGACGTCGGGTACCTCATCGGGCGTGAGTGACCGACACCGCTCGTCGATCACTGCAGCCAGCTCCCCCGCGTAGGTCAATTCCTCGGTGAATGTCGGATACGGTATCGTCTCACCGTGTCCGATGAGCGAAGTCGGGGGCTTGATGAAAAAGTCCGGCTCCTCGGGTCGGTCGTACTCCATCTGCTCGAGCGTGTCGGCGAAGTTTCTGCCCACGCAGTACAGCGCAGATGGTGTACACGGTGGGAGAAGTGATCCGTCCCGACCGACCTCGTACCGGCCGTCGTCCGCGTAGACGACGCCGTCGACGTACTGTCCGGTGACGGGACCATTCGGCGTTGCCAGACGTGTGAGTCGCATACGAACACACGGTGTGTCAACTGAATAGGCGTATCGGTCCAGTGGACTGGCCGCACAGTCGATCGGGTGCATACAGATGTCAAGTCTAATGAGTGACGATAGTTCGCAAACCACAGAGTATTTCGCCGCCTTGTGTGTAGATGAACCTATGGCCATCGAGTCCCCCGATCACGGTGAATTTTCGTCAGCTGACGGTGCTCGGAACGTCGAAGTGTCCGCCGAGTCGCTAGGATACGATCGTCCCGTCGTAGAGAAATACGCCAGCCTGGCTACCTCGCTCGAGAAACACGTCCGAGGGGAGGTCGCGTTCGACGAGTACGCGCAGGTACTCTACGCGACTGATGGAAGCATCTACCAGGCACGTCCGGCGGGCGTCGTCCACCCCCGTGACGTGGAGGACGTGCGAGCGGCCGTCCGAGCCGCGAGCGAATTCGACGTACCGGTGCTTCCGCGCGGTGCGGGCTCGTCGCTCGCCGGACAGGCCGTCGGTCCCGGTTGCATCGTACTCGATTTCACCACCTACATGAACGAGGTCGTCTCGGTCGATCCGGAGGGGCGTCGTACCACGGTTCAGCCGGGACTTGTGCTCGATCACCTCAACGAGCGTCTGGGCGAACACGGCCTCAAGTTCGCACCCGATCCGGCCTCGTCAAATCGATCGACCATCGGTGGCGGCATCGGAAACAATTCGACAGGGGCCCACTCGGTCAGGTACGGGATCACCGACGCTTACACGGAAGAACTGAGAGTCGTCCTCTCGGACGGATCGGTAATGCACACGCGCGACGTCGTCCTCGACAGCGAGGAGTGGGACGATATCGTCTCGAAAGACGACCGCGAGGCAGCGATTTACGAGACGGTTCGGGGCCTCGTCGAGGAACACGAGGAAGAAATCGAGGAACGATATCCCGATCTCAAACGATCGGTGACCGGCTACAACCTCCAGAAAGTCATCTACGAGAACCAGGCTGGCGAGGAAGTCATCAACCTCTCGAAGCTGTTCGTGGGCGCTGAAGGTACCCTTGGAGTGATCGTCGAGGCGACCCTCTCGCTCGTGACCGTTCCGGAGGAGACCGCGCTGGTTCTGTACTGCTTTCACGACCTGATCGACGCACTCGCGACCGTTCCGAAAGCGCTCGAACACGACGTCGGTGCCGTCGAACTGATGGACGAGGAAGTGTTCAGGCTCGCCCGCGAATCGGACGGCTACGCCGAGTACGTCGAGGACATCCCCGAGGAGACGGCCGCCGCCCTCGTCCTCGAGTTCGATTCCGAACTGGTGGACGACTTCGAGGCGGCTATCGCAGAAACGACCGAGCGGTTCGTCGACGGTGGGACCGCGTTCGATTCCATCGAGGCCTACACCGACGAGGA
>LKMJ01006683.1_pt1 | contig 10867 bp, 9 predicted proteins | sample 643391 | NCBI WGS metagenome assembly LKMJ01 (sample SAMN04112250, study PRJNA286221) | soda lake metagenome | biome: soda lake; feature: Kulunda Steppe; material: water; isolation source: sample PL-Br10 brine of Picturesque Lake | place: Russia: Kulunda steppe | collected 2010-07
CGGTCGACCGTCGAACGGGTCGGCGACCGGTTCAATCTCGGCGAGTACGAGATCGACGCCTACCTCACGGTGTTGGCCCACGGCCAACTGACCGCGAGTGAGATCGCCGAGCGGACCGACATCCCCCAACCTCGAGTCTACGACACCGTTCGCAGCCTCAGCGACCGCGGACTCGTCGAACTCAGAGAGTCCCGCCCGATGCAAGTCGTCGCGATCGATCCAGACCAGTCGTTCGACGACGTCCAGCGGTCACTCGAGGAGATGATCGACGAACTCGGCGCGCGGTACACCGCCCCCGCTCGTGACACCGAGGCCGTCACGCTCGTCAAGTCTCGCTCGACGATCCTCCGGTATATCGAGGAGGTCATCACCGAAGCCGAGTTCGAACTCTCGCTCTCGGTGACTCCCGAACTCCTCGAACGCTACCAGGACGAGCTCACCGCCGCCGTCGAGGCCGGCGTCAGTGTCGACCTCGTCGTTACCCCTGCTGCTGGCGCACCGGATCCGACGGAGTTCGACTACGCACGGGTGGCCACGAGCGCACGGGCACGACGGGGGATTACGACGCCGATCTTGGCCGTCGCCGACGGCAATTACTCGATCTACGCCACCCAAGACGCGTTGCGGGACGATCAGGACCGCTACGGCGTGATCTTCAATCGATCAGCGCTCGGGTTTCTCGTCTCCGGCTTTTTCGGCACCGTCATCTGGACGACCGCAACGGAGCAATTGGGCGAGGACACCGAGCGACGGTCCTACCCACGAACGTACGCCTCGATCCGCCGGTGTGTGAAAGACCTCATCGACGCTGGCGGTGAGTTCCACGCGACGGTCGAGGGACGTGACGTCGAAACCGGCGAGGCGCGTGTCGTTCGCGGCCAGGTTGCTGACGTCTCGTTCGAAGTCAGTGAGGAGATCGCCTCGCTCACGGTCCAGACCGACGACGGACCGGTGGGCGTCGGTGGCCGCGTCGCCGCTCTCGAGGCACTCGAGGCCCACGAGATACACATCGGTCGGCGCCGACCGCCGAGCCTCGACGACTGAGCCGGCTCGGTGAGACGACCAATCGGCGTTCTCTCAGTGGTGGTGGGACGTCCGCACGACACGATCTGGCCTATAGTCCGTCATCATCATTCGTAATAGATCACTACAGATCGGCGAATTCCTGACTCTCAGTCTTTCTTACACCCATTCTGGCCAAGCATTATTGTTCAGAAGCTCGTGGAATTGGGTCGGATGGGACACGATCATCGCGCCCAGCGAGGGTGGTCGCGTCGCGGCCTCCTCGCGGCAACGGCGGGGACGACGGTAGTGGGTGGGGTCGCTGGCTGTCTCGGCCGCGGCGGCATCGACGGCACGGTGACGATGACCGCCGCGACGGACATCGAGGAGATCATGTACCCCAAGCAGGATGAAGACTCGATTCAGGAGGCCCTCTGGCGATCCGGCCTCGACGAAGACATTACGATCGAGATCCAGACGGTGCCGAGCGACTCCGACGCCCGGATGGAGGAGGCACAGGCGGCACTGCAGGCGGGTCGTGGCCGCCCGGACCTCCACACGATGGACAGCGGATGGACGATCCCCTTCATCCTGCGCGAACAGACCAGAAACCTGACCGAGACGCTCTCGCCGGACGTGATCGAACGTGTCGAAAGCGAGTACATGGACGCCGTCGTCGACACGGCCAGACACCCCCAGACAGACGACATCCACGCGCTCCCGATCTACCCCGACCTCGGATTTATGCTCTATCGGGAGGACTTGCTCGAGGACGCGGGTCACGACGTCGACTGGGAGACGGAACCACCCTCCTGGGAGGAGTTCTCGCGAGCGGTCCACGACGCCCAGACAGAGTCGGACGTCAGCTTCGGGTGGACGACCCAGGCCGACGCCTACGAGGGGCTCTCCTGCTGTTCGTTCAACGAGGTGATGACCTCCTGGGGCGGGGCCTACTACGGTGGCGAGGAGAACCTGTTCGTCGCCGGCGACCGGCCGATCACCGTCGACGACGAGAACACCGTCGACGCCGTCCGGATGATGCGGACGTTCATCGACGACACGGACCCCAACGCACTCGAGGGGTACGAGGAGATCTGTCCGTCCGCGATCGTCCAGTGGACCGAACAGGAGTCACTCGCACCGTTCGAGGCCGGTGACGCCGTGGCTCACCGCAACTGGTCGTTCTCGATCGCCGCAACCGGTGCCGAGGACGCCTTCGGCGACGACATCGGCGTGACGACGATGCCCTCGGCGGTCAGCGAGGACGAGACCGACTTCGACGGGACCGGCGGCTCGAGTTCCGCACTCGGTGGGTGGCACATCGCGATCAGTCCGTACACCGACCGGACCGACGCCTGCGTCCAGGTGCTCGAGGCCTTCGCCACCGACGAGGTCATGCTGACCATCCTCGAGTTACAGGGCTTTCTGCCGCCGGTGATCGATCTGGTCACGGAGGCCAGCGAAGACGAGATCGGTCCGCTCGCTCGCTACAGTGAAGCGATCGAACGCGCCAGCGAGGAAGCGATCGCCAGGCCAGTGACCGACGTCTGGCCCGAACAGTCGGCGGTGATCTACCAGGCGGTCAACGCCGCGATCCGTGGTGCCGAGGCACCCGAAGACGCGATGGGCGACCTCCAGACCAGACTCGAGCGCAGTGAGAGGGATGTCGCCGAGGAGGAGCTCTGAGAACCGCATATGGCAACTGACACTGACGAGGGCCTGATCGGCGGCGACCAGGAACGAACCCGCGAACGAACCGGTAATCCCGTCGTCAACTGGATGGAGAACCTGAGCGAGGCGGCCTACGCCTATCTCCTGTTGATCCCGGCGTTCGCGTTGCTCGCGCTGATCGCCTTCTACCCGCTCGTCGCGACGTTTCTCACCTCACTGCGAGCCGACCAGACCCGCGGGGCCGAACCCCTCGGCGAGTTCGTCGCCCTCGAGAACTACGTCGACATCCTGACCGGGAACGCCCGGCTGGCCCGGCAGTTCGTCGACGTCGCGTTCTCGACGTCGTTCCCGTTCGTCGAGTTCGGGACCCCGATCCTCCAGCAGGCGATCTTCGTGACCGTCGGCTTCGCTGCGATCAGCGTCTTTTTCGAGACGGTGATCGGCTTCGGCCAGGCGTACGTGTTGGACCAGGAGTTCCGAGGTCGGCGCTGGGTCCGGGTGGCGATCATCCTCCCGTGGGCGGTGCCGATCGTCATCCAGGGGATGATCTTCTTCCTGCTGTTCCAGCCCGAGGTCGGCTTCGGCAGCGACGTGATGCAATCGCTCGGCGTCTTCGGGCCGAACCCGCTCGCGGATAGCCAGGACTCCTTTATTATCATCCTGGTCGCCGACATCTGGAAGTCCGCGGCGTTCATGGCCTTGTTGATCCTCGCCGGACTCCAGAGCGTCGACCGCAGTCTGTACGACGTCGCTCGCGTCGCGGGCGCGACCCCGTGGCAGCGGTTCAAACGGATCACGCTGCCGCTGGTCCTGCCCGCGTTACTCGTGGCGATGCTGTTCCGGACGATGGACGCGATGAGAGTATACGGACTGATCGAATCGAGCGCGGGCTGTACGACAGTTCCCTCGCTGACCTGTCTGGTCGTCGAGGCGATGTTCGGCGGGACCCGTATCTACGCAACGGCGGCTGCGGTCGCGTTCGCGACGGCGGTCGTCATCGGGCTCATCATCTCGCTGTACGTCGTGTTCTTCCGCGACGCCGAAGGAGGGCTCTACTAATGACAGACGACAGACAATCCGACGGCAAGGGCGCCGGGGACGACACCAAGAGACGGGCCTCGAGCGAGCCACGATCGGCCCCAAGTAGCGAGCCACGACCGGCCCCGAGTAGCGAGGCGATCGAGCGGGCGGTCGAGACCGCAGAGCGGGTCGTGCCAGGCGACCGGCCGGTGCCGGACGGGGGCGAGAGCCGGACGGACGTCCTCGAGGGCGGCGACGCCGAACTCGATCGTGGCCTCCTCCAGCAATGGGCCTCGAACGCGATCAAAAATCCAGATCGAGTCTACCGCGCGATGTTCTACACTGCGGCGATCTTCTTCCTGGTGACGACGTTGTTCCCATTCTACTGGCTGCTCATGGTCGCGTTGACCCCGGAGGGCCAGCTGCGGGACGTCATCCTCACGCCGAACGGGTTCAATCCGGGCTCGTTCGTCGAGGTGTTCCAGACGATCCCGTTCCACTGGTACGTCTTCAATAGCTTCGTGATCGCGACCGCGTCGACGATCCTCGTCCTCGTGGTCGGCAGCCTCGCCGGCTACGCCTTCGGGCGACTGGACTTCCCCGGGAAGGTGCCACTGTTGTTGCTGGTGCTCGTGATTTCTTTCTTCCCACCAGCCGCATTCTTCATCCCGCTGAACGATCTCTTCAACACCTCCTTTTTCATCCTCGAGCCGATCACGGGCGACGGGACGCTGTACAATACGCCCGGCGCGATGGTGTTGCCGCTGTCAGCGATCTTCATGCCACTGGCGATCTTCATCCTGACGACGTTCTACTCACAGATCCCAGACGGGTTAGAGGACGCCGCTCGAGTCGAGGGGACGACCCGGCTCGGCGCGCTCTTTCGGGTGATCATCCCGCTGTCGGCCCCGGGGGTCGCGACCGCGGGGGTCCTCACCTTCATCGCCGTCTACAACGAGTTTTTCTTCTCGTTCCTGATGACCGACGGCCAACCCGAGAACTGGGCCCCACTGCTCGAGGGCATTCTGGCCTACCAGGGCCAGTACGAGGTACTCTACCACCTGATGGCGGCCTCGAGCATCATCGGGGTCATCCCGGTCGCGATCCTCGTGGTCGTGGCCCAGGAACGCATCGTGAGCGGACTCACCGCGGGCGCACTCAAAGAATAACAATGTCACGAGTCAGACTCGAGCACATCACGAAACGGTACGACGACGTCGTCGCGGTCGACGACGTGAGCTTGGATATCGAAGACGGCGAGTTCGTCACCTTCGTCGGCCCCTCCGGCTGTGGGAAGTCGACGACGATGGAGACCGTCGCCGGCTTGACGAAGCCGACGGAGGGGGAGGTCTACATCGGCGAGGACAACGTGACGACGCTCGCACCGAAAGATCGAGGGATCGCGATGGTCTTCCAGAACATCGCGCTGTTTCCCCACATGGACGTCTTCGACAACATCTCGTTCGGGCTCCGATTGCGGACCTACGACGACGAGGAGATCGAACGGCGGGTCGAACAGTCCGCAGACATCGTCCAACTCGAGGGGATGCTCGAACGGATGCCCGACGAGTTATCGGGCGGCCAGCGCCAACGGGTCGCGATCGCCCGAGCGATCGTCCGGAACCCGGACGTCTTCCTGATGGACGAACCACTGGCGAACCTCGACGCGAAGCTGCGGGTTCACATGCGTACCGAACTCCAGCGACTCCACCGGGAACTCGAGACGACGATCATCTACGTCACCCACGACCAGGCCGAGGCGATGACGATGTCCGATCGGATCGCCGTGCTCAATGCGGGCCGGCTCCAGCAGATCGCCCCGCCGCTCGAGTGTTACAACCAGCCGGCCAATCGGTTCGTCGCCGGCTTCATCGGCTCACCGTCGATGAACTTCCTCGAGGGCGAACTCGTCGAGGGCGGCCTCGCGACGAAACACTTCGAAATCGACATCGATCACGCCTCCGTCCCCGGCGTCGGCGTCGGCGACGACGTCACACTGGGAATCCGGCCCGAGGACGTCCACCTCGCACAGAACGCGGACTCGCTGTCGGATCCGAGCGACCCGATCGACGCCCGGACGGACGTGTTAGAGCCGATGGGTGACGAGGTGTTCGTCTACCTCTTGCTCGCCGAGCAGGCCGAGCGGTCGATGGAGGAGGATCCAGCCCACTCGCCGGACCAACTCCTGATGAGCGTGACGCCGGACACCGAGATCCACGCCGAGCAGGACGTCGACGTCGTCCTCGAGCGCTCGAAACTCCACCTCTTCGAGACGGCGACGGGGACGGCACTGGCTCACGGCGTGACCGACCTCCCGGACCGCGAGCCCGGGCCGGCGGCGACCGAGGCCGAGTAGGCACCGCCGGTCGGGCCGCAAATAGCCGGCAGGCGTCGTAACCGGCGACGAACAAAAGGTGGTTCGGGCCCAAGTCAGACGTAGTCGTATCGCCCAGAACCGCCTCGCTAGCTCGAAGCGCCCCGAACCGCCTCGCCTCGAAGTCAATGGATCGAACGGACATTAGAACCGGCATCGTCGGCCTCGGCAACATCGGCCAGTATCACGCAGAGCGACTGCTCGACCACGGCGTCGACCTCGTCGGTGGCATGGACGTCGCCGAAGCGGCCAGAGAACGCTTCGCCAGACGGTACGACGTCCCAACCTACGACGACCACCACGAGTTGTACGACACGGTCGACGCCGTCATCATCACCACTCCGAACAAGTACCACGAGGAGTACGCAATCGAAGCGCTCGAACGGGACCGCCACACCTTACTCGAGAAACCGCTCGCACACTCCTTCGAGAGTGCCGAACGGATCGCCGCGGCGGCCGCGGCCACCGACGCACACACGATGGTTGGCTTCAACAACCGCTTTGCCAACACCGTCCAGATCGTCAAAAACCGGATCGAGCGCGGTGAACTCGGGGAGGTCACCCACGTGGAGGCGAACTACATCCGCCGGCGGGGGATCCCCGGCCGTGGCTCGTGGTTCACTCGCCGCCAGATCGCCGGCGGTGGCGCCCTGATCGACCTCGGCGTCCACGCGATCGACCTCGCGCTCTACGTGCTCGAGTATCCCCCAGTGACCGAGGTCACCGGCGTCACCCGTGGCGAGTTCGGCCAACGCGAGGACTACGCCTACCTCGAGATGTGGGCCGAAGACGCCGGCCCCGGCGGGTTCGACGTCGACGACTCGACGAGTGGCTTCATCCGGTGTGCGGACGGACAGACGATCAGCCTCGAGGTCGCGTGGGCGACGAACCGGCCGGCGAACCACGAGTTCGTCGTCCGAGGCACCGACGCCGCGGCCCGGTTCGACCTCCTCGAGAGTGATTTGAGCATCCACTCGGCCAGCAACGTCGGGCCAGATCATCTCGAGGACACCAACATCGAGACGAGCCAGATCGATACGCACGCCGCTGAACAGCACGCGTTCTTCGAGCGGATCGAATCCACGGACCAGGCCGACCGGAGTGTCGAACAGGCGCTGACCGTCCAACGGATCGTCAACGGGCTCTACCGCTCGAGTGAGTTCGGCCGGTCGGTCTCGATCGAACGCTAGCCGTCTGCAAGGCCGCCATTTACTCGCTGGCGCCGCTAGCTGTGGCCATGCAGGTCGAACGCCCCCTCCGCATCGACCTCGATCGACGCGAACTGCCGACCGGTGGTACCGTGACGGTTCGGGTTCGCGATGTGAACGGCCAGGCAGTCGAACACGCGTCGGTCACTGCCGGATCGACGCGAACGCGAACGGACGAGACAGGTCGCTGTCGAGTGACCCTTCGATCGCCTGGCTTCTGGAAGGTGTACGCATTTAAGTCACCGAGTGGTCGCGTGCGGTATCTGCCACGGACCGCACTCGTTCGGGTTGTGCCTGGCTCGCAGAGCCCGATTACCCCGGCAGGTGTCCTAACCGGGATGAGCTAACAGTCGTCGGGCCTGCGTTTTATCAGCGCGCTCGTGGTTCGGGCGGTATGGATATCGGTGTACACACGCCCCCGCTCGCGGACGAACCGCTCGCGGACGCGCTCGCCTATCTCGCCGACCAGGGCGTCGACGCCATCGAGCCGGGGGTCGGTGGCCATCCGGGCGACGACCACCTGCCGCGTGACGACTACCTCGACGACGAGGACGCCCAGGCCGATCTCCACGACCTCCTCGACGAACACGAGATGCACGTGAGTGCGCTGGCCACTCACAACAACCCGCTCCACCCGGACGAGGCCCGTGCGAACGAGGCCGACACGGAGCTCCGCGAGGCGATTCGTCTGGCCGGTCAGCTCGGCGTCGACGCCGTCACCTGTTTTGCCGGGCTGCCAGCTGGCGGGCCCGAGGATTCGGTCCCGAACTGGATCACCGCGCCGTGGCCACCGGAACACGACGAGGCCCTCGCCTACCAGTGGGAGCAGGCGACAGCATACTGGGCCGAGGTGGCCGACCTCGCGGCAGACCACGGGGTGAATATCGCCATCGAGATGCATCCGAACACGCTGGTCTACGAACCCCACGGGATGGCCAGGCTCCGGGAGGCGACCGGGGAGCAGGTTGGTGCGAACGTCGATCCATCCCACCTCTATTGGCAGGGGATCACCATCACCGACGCGATCCGCTTTTTAGGTGAGCGGGACGCGATCCACCATTTCCACGCGAAGGACACGAAGATATACGAGGCCCAGGCCCGCGAGAAGGGCGTTCTCGACACGACGGCGTACGACGACGAACCGAATCGCGCCTGGATCTTCCGATCGGTTGGGTACGGCCACGGCGAAGCCCACTGGAAGGACCTCGTCTCGACGCTCCGAATGGTCGGCTACGACGGCACGCTCTCGATCGAACACGAGGACTCGCTTGCGAGTTCGCGAGAAGGGCTCGAGAAGGCGATCGACGTGCTCGAGCGAGCGATCTTCCGCACCAAACCCGGCGATGCCTACTGGGCGGAGTGAGCTACTCGCAGGGCTGGCCGGTTGTGGTGGTCGTACTGGTGACCTCGACGCGCCCGTCCGCGTGAACGACGACTTCGTAGCGATCGTACGGGAGCGTCACCGTTGCCTCGGTATCCGTCTCGAGCGACGCGGCAAAGAGGCGATCGAGCGCCTCGGGATCGATCACGGCGTACAGTGGCTCGTACTCGGGCGGTTCGATGTCGGTGACAGCAACCCCTTCGTGGTCGGCGACGGCACGGACGACGGCCTCCGACGGGGGGACCTGTGCTGACGCGTCATCAGGGAGGGACATGAACGCGGGTTTGTTGGTTGCTGGAATAAGCGTGGTGGGAGGTTCACAGCACAAGAGAGCCTATCTGGCTGTTAATTCTGTATTCCCAGCGACTCACTCCTCGCCACGAGCCCGTCTGAATAGCGAAATCGCCAGCTCACGGCGCTCACTGTGGTCGACGATCGGTGCCGGATAGTCAGGGGCGGCCTGCGTGCGCTCGGCTGGCGACAGGTCGTGCCAGCCGTGGATCTCGGCTGGCGTCGCCTCCGCGAGTTCGGGGACGTACCGCCGGATGTACTCGGCGTCCGGATCGTAATCGCGGCCCTGTTTCATCGGATTGAAGACCCGGAAGAAGGGTTGGGCGTCGGTGCCCGTCGAAGCCGCCCACTGCCAGCCACCGACGTCGTTGGCCGTCTCGTGGTCGGCGAGTTTCTCGCGGAACCAGGCGTAGCCCGCCCGCCAGTCGAGTAGCAGATCCTTCGTGAGAAACGAGGCGACGAGCATCCGCACGCGGTTGTGCATCCACCCTTCCGCACGCAGTTGGCGCATCCCCGCGTCGACGATGGGGTACCCCGTCTCGCCGTTCTTCCAGGCTGTGAGGGCGTCCGGGTCGTCTCGCCACTCGATGGTCTGCTCGTAGCTCTTGAAGTTCTGCGTGACCGTCTCCGGATTGAACGCGAGGACGTGGGCGTAAAACTCCCGCCAGGCGAGTTGGCGCTGGAACGACTCGACGTTATCGCGCGCGTCGGCGTCTGGCGCCCGCTCGTGGGCGCGCTCGGTGGCCGCGTACAGTTCGCGAATGCCGATGGTCCCCCACTTCAGGTGTACCGAGAGCCGTGACGTGGCGTCCGCACCCGGGTAGTCACGGCGATCGTCGTACTGGTAGATTGGGCCACCGCAGAACGCGGCGGCTCGCTCGCGTGCAGCGGCCATCGTCACGGTCGGCGGCGCGGCCTCGGGTTCGTCGAACCCTAATTCGCCGAGGGTCGGGAGGGCCTCGCCACTCACGTCCGCCAGCTCGGACGCCGTCGGCGCGTCGTACGGGTCGGCTTTCTCGCGGTCGCGCCACTTCTTCCAGAAGTACGAGTACACCGAGTAGTACTCGCCCTGGCTGGGTGTGATCGAGCCCGGTTCGTGACAGATCGCGTCGGTGACCGACTCGGCGGTGACGCCGTCGTCTTCCAGTGCCGCTCGGACTGCCTCGTCACGCTCGTTCGCGAGGCCGCTGTAATCGTCGCTCCAGACGACCCGATCGGCCTCGAGTTCCGCCGCCACAGCGGGGACGACGCCGCTCGCCTCGCCGTGACGAACGAGCAGGTCACTGTCGTGCTCTCTGTAGCACGTCCGAAGTGCCGAAAGCGCCTCGAGCATGGAGGCGACCCGGATCGGTGAGGCGTGTGCGAGAATCGACGGGTCGAAGACGAAGAGGCCGGCGACCGGTCCGTCGCCCTCGCACGCGACCGCCACCCCTCGGTTGTCGGTCGCACGAAGGTCCCGGCGGTGCCAATGGATCTGCATACCGCTTCTGACTGCTCGAGGGGTAAATCGGTCCTGTTTGCGGTGATCTGCGAGCTGGGGTCAGGAGGGTCGCAGTTGGTCGCAGAATTCGCCCAGCGACCGCCGGGTGGATTCGAAGAGGCTTCTGAACGTGTACCGTCGTGCGAGGGAGACGCTGATCGCGGCGAGAACCACGCCCGCGAGGACGTCGACGAACCAGTGGATGCCGAGGTACATCGTCGAGAGTAAGACGCCAAGCGCGAGTACTGCCGAGATTGGAACCCAGTACGGATATCGATCCCGCGTCAGCCAGGCGAGTAAGAAGACAGTGACGGCGAGTGAGGTGTGCAACGAGGGGAAGACGTTGGTGCTCTGATTGACCTGCGCCGTGAGAAAGTGCGTCTGGGGGAGTGCGTCGTAGAGCAATCCCTCGAAGCGGAACGGATCGACGTTTCGCGGGC
>LKMJ01006685.1_pt1 | contig 10866 bp, 11 predicted proteins | sample 643391 | NCBI WGS metagenome assembly LKMJ01 (sample SAMN04112250, study PRJNA286221) | soda lake metagenome | biome: soda lake; feature: Kulunda Steppe; material: water; isolation source: sample PL-Br10 brine of Picturesque Lake | place: Russia: Kulunda steppe | collected 2010-07
AATCTCCTCGCTGGGGCCGGCATGATCTCCGATGACACTGCCGGGCAGCAACTCGCGATGGACACAGAAGAAGACGAACAGGAACGTGGGATCACCATCGACGCGGCGAACGTCTCGATGACCCACGAGTACGAGGATACCAACCACCTGATCAACCTGATCGACACGCCGGGCCACGTCGACTTCGGTGGCGACGTCACCCGGGCGATGCGGGCCGTCGACGGTGCGCTGGTGGTCGTTGACGCCGTCGAGGGTGCGATGCCCCAGACCGAGACCGTCCTCCGACAGGCCCTGCGCGAGGGTGTCAAGCCGACCCTGTTTATCAACAAGGTCGACCGCTTGATCTCTGAGCTGCAAGAAGGTCCACAGGAGATGCAAGAACGCCTGCTTGCGGTCATCCGCGACGTCAACGAACTCATCCGTGGGATGACCCAGGACATGGACGACGTCGACGACTGGACGGTTTCGGTCGAAGACGGCACTGTCGGCTTCGGGTCGGCGCTGTACAAGTGGGGCGTTTCGATGCCGTCGATGCAGCGAACCGGGATGGACTTCGGCGACATCATGGAGATGGAGCGCAACGACCAGCGCCAGGAACTCCACGAGAAAACACCGCTCGCAGATGTCGTGTTGGACATGGTCTGTGAGCACTTCCCGAACCCGGTCGACGCCCAGCCCCGCCGTATCCCACGGATCTGGCGTGGTGACGACGAGAGCGACCTCGCCGAGGGGATGCGCCTCGTCGACGAAGATGGCGATGTTGTCTTCATGTGTACCGATATTTCGATGGACCCACACGCCGGCGAGATCGCCTCTGGCCGCGTCTTCTCGGGTTCCCTCGAGAAAGGACAGGAACTCTACGTCTCCGGGACGGCTGGGAAGAATCGCGTCCAGAGCGTCGGCATCTATATGGGTGGCGAACGTGAGGAAGTCGACGAGGTTCCGGCGGGGAACATCGCCGCTGTTACCGGCCTCCGTGATGCGATCGCCGGCTCGACGGTCTCCTCGGTCGAGATGACGCCCTTCGAGTCGATCGAACACATCTCCGAGCCTGTCATCACGAAAGCCGTCGAGGCCCAGAACATGGACGACCTGCCAAAACTCATCGAGACGCTCCGGCAGGTCTCGAAAGAGGACCCGACGATCCAGATCGAGATCAACGAGGACACCGGCGAGCACCTCATCTCGGGACAGGGTGAACTCCACCTCGAGGTCATCACCCAGCGCATCGAAAAGAACCAGGGCATTCCGGTCATCACGGGTGAGCCGATCGTCGTCTACCGTGAGCAGCCCCAGCAACCAAGCGACGAGGTCGAAGGCATTTCGCCGAACCGGCACAACCGCTTCTACATTACCGTCGAGCCGATGACCGACGAACTCATCGAGACGATCAAACTCGGTGAGGCCTCGATGGACATGCCAGAACAAGAGCGCCGTGAAGCCCTGCAGGATGCTGGGATGGACAAAGACACCTCCCAGAACGTCGAACACATCCACGGGACGAACGTTTTGATCGACGATACGAAGGGGATCCAGCATCTGAACGAGACGATGGAGCTGTTCATCGAGGGGCTCGAAGAGGCCCTCGACAACGGTCCACTGGCAAACGAACCGGTCCAGGGATCGCTGATCCGACTGCACGACGCGAAGCTCCACGAAGACACCATCCACCGCGGGCCAGCCCAGGTCATCCCGGCAACCCGTGAGGCCGTCCACAAGTCCCTGATTGACGGCCAGATCAAGCTGCTCGAGCCGATGCAGGACGTCCGCATCGACGTGCCGAACGACCACATGGGCGCTGCAAGCGGCGAGATCCAGGGCCGGCGTGGCCGCGTCGACGACATGTACCAGGAGGGTGACCTGATGGTTGTCGAAGGGATCGCGCCCGTCGACGAGATGATCGGCTTCGCAAGTGATATTCGCTCTGCGACCGAGGGTCGTGCCTCTTGGAACACCGAGAACGCTGGCTTCGAGGTCATGTCCGACTCGCTTCAGCGTGAGAAGGTTATGGAGATCCGCGAGCGCAAAGGGATGAAACTCGAACTCCCACCGTCGGTTGACTACATCTAGCCACCGAGCCACTCGATTTTTTGCCGCGACAGTCTGTCAGTGACTGGTGTACCCAGCGTCACCTGCCACCGTTGCACTCCTGTTCGGTTGAGCCGCGCCGTCGTGCCTACTGGGGATGACTCCCCTAGTCGTCGGCGGGAACCACACGCTCAGATCGATCTAGCAGTGGCGTCCCATCTGCGTTCGGTCCAAGCTGTGGGCCCAACGGTGGGTCGTTCGGATCAATTACGCGCCGCTGTTCGTAATCCGTCGAGCGCTCGACGGGGGTTCGGCCGATCGAACTGATGAGTTCGACGTACTCTGCGACCGACCGGAACTCGCCGTAGGTTCCGCCAGCGCGTTTCGTGATCTCCTCTGAGAGAATTGTCCCCATGAAATCGTCGGCTCCACAGGAGAGCATCTTCAGTCCCTGCTCATCACCGTACTTGACCCACGAAGACTGGATGTGGTCGATGTTGTCCAAAAACAGCCGCGAGACGGCGATCATCAACTCGTCCTCATCGGCACTCGCGCCGCCGTCAACGACGCCATGCTGGTACAGCGGGGTCCGCTGGTGGACGAACGAAAGCGGAACGAACTCCGTAATCGCCCCGTCGACACGCTCTTGGAGCTCGCGCACCCGCTTGAGGTGGAGCGCCCGATGGGCTTCGTTTTCGACGTGACCGTACATGATCGTCGCCGTCAGCCCCAGCCCAGCCGCGCCAGCGCCCTCCATCGCTGCGAGCCACTCCTCGGTATCGATTTTGCCGGGACAGATCACGTCACGGACTTCGTCGACGAGGATTTCAGCCGCCGTACCAGGAACCGTATCGAGTCCCGCCTCGGCGAGTCGGCTATATACCTCCTCGTAGGACCAGTCGGTGCCACGGCGGGCGTGGGCGGCTTCTTCGGGCGTGATCGAGTGGACGTGGACGCCGTCGACGTTCATCGCCCGAATCTGCTCGGCGTACGTGCCCGGGCTCGTCTTGTAGGCCTGTGGTGGCTTGTAGGTGACCGCGGTGGGATCGGGGTGGGACTCGAGGATCGCCCGGTGTTCGTCGTCGAGTGCGAACGCCGGGTGGAGGCCCGATACCGAACAGACCTCGTAGATCCCTCGCTCTACCGCATCGGCGACGATCTCGCGTGACTCTGCTGGCGTTTTGGTGAAGCCTGCGGTCTCGACGTCGGCACCGCGCTCGAAGGTGTGAGCACTGTCTTTGAAATTACAGAACAGACAGCCAACGGTACAGGCCGTCGTCACGTTGTTGTTGAGGTTCGCGACGAAGGTAACCTCCTCGCCGACGACCTCGGCACGACGCCTGTCTGCGGCCTCGAGAACCTGCTCTTTGCGTCGTCGGTCGATCCCCTCACGATCGGTGCCGGTCGTCAGCAACTCGATCGCATCTTCGACCGTGAGCCGGTGGCCGTCGCGAGCCTTCGCCAGGGCGTTCTCGAAGGACTGGTCGGTCTCGGGAACGCACTCGAACGCGAGGTCGGCGTCGGTCACCGGTCGGTCCATCGTCTTCCCAAAGCGCTCACAGTGAGAAAAGGGTGGTGATCCCCCATTCTGACTACCGCCGTTCCGGGGTGACTCGGTATTACCGTTGATACTGAAAACCTTCTTCACGGATCGACGCGGGGATACGCACATGCACGACGGCGACCGACCGGCGAGGTGGCACCGGTGACCAGTGTCAAAGAGTTCCGCGTCGAGCGGGAACCGACCGCGACCGACCTCGGACGCGGCGCGTTCGTCTTCACCGACGACTACTCCGTCTTCGACTGGGGGAAGATGCCCGACGAGATTCCCGAGAAAGGACAGAGCCTCTGTACGATGGGGGCGTTCAACTTCGAGTTGCTCGAAGACGCTGGCATCCCGACCCACTACCGTGGCGTGATCGATCCGGCCGGCGACGACGAGCCAGTCTCACTGGCCGCTGTCGAGGACCCACCCCGGGAGATGGCCATCGAGTTGACGACCGTCCCCGACCTCCCGAACGAGGGACTGGACTACGACTACGACCACTACCACGCCCAGGCGGGTGACCACTACCTGATCCCACTCGAGGTCGTCTTCCGCAATCGCGTCCCGAAAGGCTCGAGCCTGCGCCGTCGGACCGAGCCAGCCGACCACGACCTCGATTTCGACAGCTGGCCCGAGGACGCCGTCGACCTCGCAGAGCCGATTGTCGAGTTCTCGACGAAGTACGAAGAGCGCGACCGGTATCTCTCCCGGGCGGAAGCCGACATAATCGCTGGCCGGGCCTCGATCGAGGCTCTTACCGATCTCGCTCGCGAGGTGAACCGGCTGCTCACCGACCAGGCTGAGTCGGTCGGACTTGAGCATCAAGACGGCAAGATCGAGTGTCTGTACGCCGATGGCGAGATCCGGGTGGCCGACGTCGTCGGTACCTTCGATGAGAACCGCTTCAGTTACGAAGGAGTCCAGCTCTCAAAAGAAGTGCTGCGTCAGTATCATAAGCGCACCCAACCCGAGTGGGTCACAGCCGTCAACGAGGCAAAAGCGAGCGCCGACGCCGACGGCGTCGCCGACTGGAAAGCCCGCTGTGATACCGATCCCGAACCACTCGAGGACCGCGTTCTCGAGGTCGCACGCAACGTTTACTGTAGCGGGACGAACGCCTACACCGAAACCGAGTGGTTCGAGGCTCCACCGCTTTCATCGGCAATTGGGGCTGTCGGTCGGCTCTGAGCTCTCTGATCCTGCTGATTGATCGTGACTAATTTCTCCGCGACGGGCCGTGAGTCGGCTGATCCTGGGGGGTTTCGCGATCGAAAGAGTAACGCTGATAAGCACTGCCCCGTCAGAGGCAGGTGAGTACCGATGAGTTTCACGATTGCCCCGGCGAGCATCGCGCTGTCCGAGCCAACCATCGCGGTCACCGTCGTCGCGAGCGTCTTCCTCACGATATTCATGGCGGCGATGGTGTTCCTCGCACTCGCGCCAGTTGTCTCTGACCGTTGGCAGAGCGAACTCGGCGGCTCGACTGATGCCACCACAGCCGCCGACCCAGCCACGGCTGACTGATCTCGGCTTACACTGAGTACTAGCTCTCGATAGCTCTAGCAGAGCTAGTTGACCCTCCGACTCAGCTGTCAGTCTCTTGTGTCGCCGACGAGCGCACCTGCCCGGTACTTGGTGGCGGCTGACTGGCTTTCCAACAGGACCTTTTAAGTTTGCGACGTTCCTCTGCTGGCTCAATGACTGATTCGACGGACGATGACGACCTCGTGTGTGTCACGTGTGGCGATCCGGTCGCTGACTCACACACACGTCGGGTCGTCGGACGGATTGAGGACGGAACCGCTGTCTACGACCACTTCTGTAGTGACGACTGCCTCGGGGAGGAACACTGATACCGTCGCTGACCTGTCTCACCGCCAGGACTCGAGGGTTGGTGCTTCGCTCTCGCCGATCGAAAGCCAGGCACCATCACGGGTGATGTCGGCGATGACGAGGCGAGCGCCGTGCTCGCCTTCGTCGACCGCGGCGACCACTTCTCTGTCGTCGGTACCGAGGTCGGCCGGTCGCAGGTCCGGGGACATACTTCATGATTCATCAGGCAAGAATATGAACGTTTCGGAATAGACGACTTTCAGTCGTATTTGTGTACTAACTGTCTTTATTTCTCTTAACGAACTACTCTGACCCGACATACGGGTGACAAAATACAATAATTCAGTTAGCGGCTTGACGTCTGTCGGAAAATCGGCGGCTCAGTCGTCGTCCGTGATTGCCGTCGTAATTCCGTCGACCGGCCGGTCGGGCGTTATCTCCTCGAGTTCGGCAGGCAGTCCGAGCTGGTAGGCCGTCCCATTTTCCCGAACTGAGGTGCGACCTCGGTGAACCGAGACGTCACCGTTGAGGTGGAGGCAAACGGCCTCGAGCAACGCGTCGGCCTCGAGTGGCTGGCCACGGCGTTTGAGTTCCTCGACGTTGGCGTCGTCGGGGACGTCGAACGCTCGCTGGGTGATGATCGGCCCCTGGTCGAGGTCGGTCGTCACGTAGTGAGCGGTGACGCCAGCGATCCGGACGCCTTCCTCGATCGCCTGGCGGTAGGCTTCGGCACCGGGAAAGGCCGGCAGTAGCGAGGGGTGGATGTTGATGATCCGGTCTTCGTATCGGAAGACGACGTTCGGACTTAGAATGCGCATGTATCGAGCGAGGACGATCAGATCGGCGTCGTACTCGGCGAGTAACTCGAGCAGTCGATCTTCGTTCTGTTGGCCGCCCTCGTCACCGATGTCGTGAAACGGCACGTTGTAGTGGTCTGCCAGTGGCTCGAGGTCGTCGTGGTTACCGATGACGACGCCGATGTCTGCGCCGAGATCGCCGTTTGCCCAGGCCTCGAACAGTGCCTCGAGACAGTGACTTTCCTTGGTGACGAGGACGGCGATCTGTTGGGTTTCGCGGTCGGCGGGAAACCGGACCTGAACGTCGAGGTCGAGTTCCTCACCGAGTGCGGCCAGATCTTCCCGGAGTTTAGCCTCCGTACAGACCATCTCACTCGTATCGACGGCCAGATACATCCGGAAGACGCCGTCGCGGACGGCCTGATCGAGGTCCTCAATGTTGATGCCGCGCTCGAATAGCAGACTCGTTACGCGTGCGACCAGTCCGGTATCGTCGTCACCGATCACCGTAATCTCGGTTACGTTGGTCGTCATCGGGGCCACCTCCGCTCGAACCTGGGGCGGGCCATTAGCCTGGTACAGTGTGTCCCTGGTGAAAAGTCCTCCTTTCGAGTCACTGCGTGTGAGTCAATCAGTCTCATACTATTTTAGGGAAGGAAATAACCAATCATTAGTAATTAGTAGAACGATTCTATTAAGGTGGCGGCGACAGTTGCGTCGGCTATGGACCGATCGTTCGATACCGACGTGGCGATCGTCGGCGCTGGCCCCGCCGGCATCGGCACTGCGGTCGCCCTTGAGCACCTGCCTGTCGATTACACTGTCTACGAGCGCGACTGCATCGGTGCCTCCTTTCGCCGGTGGCCCGACGAGATGCGCCTGCTCACGCCCTCGTTCCCGGCGAACGCTTTCGGTGTCCGGGATCTGAATGCAATCACGCCTGACACCTCACCCGGACTCGCCCTCGACTGTGAGCACCCGACCGGCGACGAGTACGCGAACTACCTCGAGGCCGTCACCGAGTTTCACGACCTCTCAGTTCAGACCGGCGTCGATGTCGAACGCGTCGAACACGACGACGGTGGCTTCGTCCTCGAGTCACCACAGCAGTCCGTTCGTGCCCGGTATGTGGTGTGGGCTGCCGGTGAGTACCAGTATCCGACCGACGCTGCGATCCCAGGTGCAAGCGAGGCCGTCCATGTTGGGGCGATCGACGCCTGGCAGGCCCACGTCGACCGCATCGCTGCAGACGCTGCCATCGAACCGATGGCCCCCGACGAGCAGACACTCGAGACACGGACGGCTGCCGACGGCGCTGGGATCGAACACACTCCTGACGAACAGTCGGCACCACCCGCCGAGACCGACGTGGTCGTCGTCGGTGGGGCCGAAAGCGGCATCGACGCCGCACTCGAGCTTGCTGGGGTGGGCCTCTCGGTCACCGTCCTCGACGAGGAGGGGACCTGGCAGTATCGCAGTCCCGACCCGAGCGAGGTCCTTTCGCCACGGACGAACGAGCGGCTCGCGGCCGCCCTGGCTGCCGACCGGCCGATCGACCTCGTGGCGGGGGCACGCGTCGAACGAATCGAGGCAGACTCGTCGGCTGATGCCGATGGCTACCACGTCTACACGACCGACGGCAACCTCGTTCGCTCACGGACGCCGCCGATCCTCGCGACCGGCTTCGAGGGGAGCCTCGGACTTGTTTCTAAACACTTCGCATTCGAGGACGGCACACCACAGCTGACCGACCGGGACGAGTCGACCGAAACGCCGGGACTGTTCCTCGCCGGTCCGCTACTAGCTCACGGCGGACAGCTGTTCTGTTTTATTTATAAATACCGCCAGCGCTTTGCCGTCGTCGCGGAGACAATCGGCGAGCGTCTCGGCGTTGACACCGACGGGCTCGAGCCCTACTACGAACAGGAGATGGTCGTCGAGGACCCGTCGTGTTGTGACCCGGACTACTGTGAGTGCTGAGTGGGTGTGCGATTCTCTAGCTACTCGAGTCGCCACTCGTCAGTGATGGTCGTGGACGTGTGAGCGGAGGTCGCCTACGTCGTCGAATGAGTCATCACAGACCGCACAGGTGTTGTGATGGAGTGCGACGTGTTGGGTGACGCCAGCGGCTGATTGGAACGATTCGTCGCAGGTACCACAATTGTAGCTCATACAATAATAACTCACGTGACGTTACTTAAAAAGTGTTCCTAGGAATGTTGGTACTAAACTGGTTGGAAATTAATAACTCAGTCCCCGTCGCTCACAGTTCAGGCGAGGTCGGCGGCCAGCCGGCGCAACGACGGGGCGACGGTTCCGTCGTCGGCCAGCGTCTCGAGTTCGTTCGCGGCGTTACAGTCAGCGAGCCCGTGGACTGCTCGTCGGCGAAACTCGCCGTCGAGTCCGCCCGTGCGGACGACGATGCCGAGGTTGGTTCGTTGCTCACTCGCGACCATTCGATCGATCGCGGCGTGGCGTTCGGTCGCTGCGACGTTAGAGCGGACAGCGGTGCGGAAGTGCGATGACATTTATATGCTAGCTGTATGTTTCATTACAGTTGGTTATCGACACGACGACCGGTCACACCAGGCATCGCCCCAGGCACGGAGCCAGCCATCACGATTCCCCTCCGCATCGAGATAGATGATGCAGGCGTCGGGACGATCGTCGAACGATTCAATGACGGCACGGTACTGGGGCGGCTGTCGACGGTCGGCTGGTGGGTGATCGCCGTTGGGTGACACGTGCGTTAGTCAGCGAGGCCGACTTCTTCGCTCTCGTCGTGGTTGTGTTCGTGTTCACCGTCTTCTTTCTCTTCCGGGGCTTCGAACGTCGGGAACCGGTCGTCGAACTCAGTCCAGTCCCTGGCGAGTTCCTCGTCGGTGAGCAGACAGTCGGCCAGTCGAGACTCGACGGCGTCGTGGTCCATCTCGGTCCCGATGAGGACCAGCCGGTTGCTCCGGTCGCCCCATCGGTCGTGTAACGAGTCTTCGAGCCCTGGATTCTCCGCGAGGACTTCTTTCTGTTCCTCGGAGCTCAACGCGTCGAACCAGGTGCCAGCCGGGGCGATGCGGATCGATTGCCCCGCGACGTTGAGCGTCAGTGCCTCGTCTTCGCGGGTGGCGATCCAGAAGTGACCTTTTGTACGGACCACGTCGTCCGGGAACGAATCGAGTAGGTCGGCCAACCGCCCGGGGTGGAACGGCCGGCGGGCCTCGAAGACGAACGAGGTGACACCGTGTTCCTCCTCGGCGGAGGCGTGGGGCTCCTCAAGCTCTTTGATCCAGCCGGCTGAGTGTTGGGCTGCCTCGAAATCAAAGCGGTCGGTCTCGAGGATCTGGTCGGGTGCGAGTCGGCCGTGTTCGGTCCGGACGACCTCGGCACGGGGCTGAAGTGTCTCGAGGACGGCTTCGATCTCCGCCAGCGTGTCCTCGTCGACGAGGTCACACTTGTTCACCACGAGGATATCACAGAACTCGACCTGTTCGACGAGCAGATCACCGAGGTGTTTCTCGGTGCCGTCGTCGTCTAAGAGCTCGTCTGACTCCATTGCTCTGATAAACTGATGAGCGTCGACGACAGTCACCGTCGTATCGAGGTGACAGTGTTCGAGCGGTTCGATGCCGGTTTCCTCGTAGAACTCGGTCGGCTCGAGGTCGGACTGGTCGAACCCCATCGTCAGCGTCTGGGCGACCGGCAGCGGCTCGGCGACGCCGGTCGATTCGACGATCAGGGCGTCGAACTCGTGGTCGGGATCAGCAGTGAGTTCACCGACGGCGTCGAGTAAGTCCCCGCGCAGCTCACAGCAGATACAGCCGTTCGAGAGTTCGATCAGCTCTTCGTCCTCGTCGGTGATGTCGGAGGATTCAGCGACCTGTTCGGCGTCGACGTTCACCTCGCCCATATCGTTGACGAGGACGGCCAGCTCCCGGTCAGTCTCAGTTAGCACGTGGTTCAGCAGCGTCGTCTTGCCGGCACCGAGGGTACCGGAGAGGACCGTTACCGGAATCGAGTCGTCAGCCATCTGTTGTTATCTCGAACCCCTCCATAATAGAAGTTATTATCTAATTCGACCATCTTATTAAACTGGCTCGGTGAGGTGGAGCCGACAATGGACGCTACGATGTCACCAACTCGTGTCAGCCGCACGTACTGGCCCGTGAGTTCAGAGGTGAGCGAATTGAGATGAGCGGCGGACAGAACGCCACAGCGCCCGAGCGGTGGGTGCTGGTCGGGAAAGAGAGCGTCGGGAAATCGGCGCTCGCTGCCGTTCTGACCGGGTCCCAGCCCACGGACATCAGTGTCGGTGGCTCGACGGTTTCCTGTGAGCGCTACCGGACTGACGGACTCGAGCTGGTCGATACGCCCGGCATCACACTCGAAGTCGACACCGAGACGACCCGCCGGACGCTCTCGGCACTTGAGACGACCGACGGGGTCGTCCTCGTTGTTCCGGCGACCGACCTCGATCAGGATCTCGCGGACCTGCTCCCGTTGGTCCAGGGGAAAACCGGGGCCGTCGTCGTCACCTACTGGGATAAGGTCGACGACCCGACGGCTTGTGAGGTACTGGCCGACCTCGAAGCCGACCTCGGCGTCCCGGTCATCCCCGTCGATGCCCGAACCGTCAGCCGCGTCGCCTCCGACGGCGGGCGGCCGATC
>LKMJ01006686.1_pt1 | contig 10866 bp, 11 predicted proteins | sample 643391 | NCBI WGS metagenome assembly LKMJ01 (sample SAMN04112250, study PRJNA286221) | soda lake metagenome | biome: soda lake; feature: Kulunda Steppe; material: water; isolation source: sample PL-Br10 brine of Picturesque Lake | place: Russia: Kulunda steppe | collected 2010-07
ACGACTCCCTCCATACAGCATATTGTGTGTCTGTTCTCTGTATCGTTTTCCACAATATTTTGAATAATTGTTGATGCACCACCAGCTGAAAACCGATTAATAAGATGATAAATATTTTGAGCCATGTTCATAATTATTTTGTTAATGCGGCTATAACTTTCGATTGCAATCTTGATAAGAGGCTGTCCATTTTTGAGTGTTAGCTTTGTAGCTTTTCTAGATTGCTCTGTTGAATAGCAATCTATTCGGCTGATACCACGGGTTAGAAAGGTGAAGACGGGGTATTCGACTCTGCCTATGGAAATCAATCTCCTCGACTTCGTTGAGCAATGTCGTCGGCTAGCCAAACAGGCGCGTTGGGAAAGCATATGGGCGACCCGCCAGAGTGACCAGCGAAACACAGCTGAACCCTTTGACTATCGACAAATCGGTCCTCGAGCAAAACACAGCTGAACGAGCTCTGGGGCGGGGTCAGAACATATGCAGACCACTCAGGGCGGGTTCGCCCGCTGGGTTCATGTCGTTCTGCACTGTATTCGGCTTGAAGAGTGCCATAGCTACCGTGAAATACCAAATTGGCTGAAGTACATGACCAATATACGAGACGTGCTTGGCTTAGATCGAGACGATCTCCCGGACTACAGTATTATCTACAGATCGTTCGGTCGGCTGAAAATGTGGGTCTGGCGGGCGTTGCTGCACGTTTCAGCGCACCAACACCCGCAGTCTGGGCATGCCGCACTTGACAGCACGTTCTTTGACCGCCGCAGTTCGTCGTCGTACTTACGCCAGCGGTCAGGAAACACGGTAAAAACGCTGAAAGTGACGACGCTAACGGATATAGAGTCGCTTTCTGTATGTCCACATCGGCACTCGGTGGAAGCATGACACGAAAATAGTTAACAGGTCGTCCGGGTCTCAACGGACGACCTGTTAACTGTTGCCGCCGACAACGGGTTTCAAGACTGAAAGACCGAGTACGAGATTGCTAGCTTGGACGTTGAGTATCTTGTGCACTACCGCGGTTCACCACCGAAAGCAGTAATGAACAACGCGCTCATCCGAGCGAAGAGATCTTCTCAGCGCTAGATGGCCGAGACCTCGTACTCAACAACAAAGCGTTCGCTCGGCGATGCCGTGCGAGCACTTGGCTGGTACCGGCAGTTCCGTGAAATCGTCCTGATGTTCGCCATCATTAACATAGAACCACTGTGTGAACCCCTGTAGCCATGACTCAGCATCTATTCAACAGAGCAGTTACAACATCTCTTATCGGATTGTTATGGCATAGACTGAGTACTCATTCTGTTCTTGCAGAAGTCCTTCTCTCGGTGGCTTTGTCGATAGAGATGCGGAAGAATCAGAGGCCAATTAATGAGTGATTAAGAAAGACATGTTATCGGTATATATTTCTTTTGGCATGTGATTTCAGACGTATGAATCTCTCCCAACAACAAATCCTCATAACTGGCGGCGCGGGTTTCATTGGCTCTCACCTTGCAGAGTATCTCCTTGAAGCAAATAATGACGTGCTTGTCGTCGATGACTTCTCGAATAGCACTCAAAATTGGGTTCCGAACGATGCAACAGTTGTTGAGGCCGATCTAACGAAACTTGAGGCAGTCAATGAAGTAATTACCGAGGATATTGATCTCGTGTTTCATTTGGCCGCCCGGAAAGATCCGAACGACGATAATCCTCAGGGGCAATTCGTAGAGAATACAAGGATGACGCACCTCCTGTTAGAGCAGTGTCGAGTAGTTGGCGTTGAGCACTTTGCGTTTGCCTCTTCGTCGACAGTGTATGGCGAAGCTCCACGACCAACCCCTGAAGATTACGCACCGCTGGAACCAATTAGTGTCTACGGCGCAAGTAAACTTGGGGAAGAAGGACTCATCTCAACGTACGCTCACTCCCATGGAATGACTAATTATATTTTTCGGTTTGCGAATATCATCGGCCCTCGTCTCCGAGGAGCCGTAATTCCAGACTTTATTGAGAAACTCCGAGAAAATTCAGAGTTGCTGACTATCTTGGGTGACGGTCGCCAGAAGAAATCCTACATGCATGTTACTGACTGCACCGATGCAATGGCCTATATTATAGAACACACTACTGAAAAGTCAGGACCCGTCTACACATTTAATCTCGGAACAAAAACGACCACATCAGTAGATGAGATTGCGAAGATTGTTTGCGAGGAATTAGATGTCGACCCAACGTTAGAGTATACCGGTGGTGACCGTGGCTGGACTGGTGATGTGCCCAAAATGCAACTGTCGACTGAAAAATTGGCTGCATTAGGGTGGGAACCAAACTATGAGAGTACTTCTGCGGTTCAAGTAGTTACTAAGGAGCTGTCTCAGGAACTATAATCTGGTAGTTGGATAGCAGTCCATGCCCAGACGATTTCGTAGCAGCCTCATAGATAGTTCACCAGTACTGAACTATTGTGTCGCTGGGGAGTCGCGGATCCACGGAATCGATAGATTGCGTGATCCGCACCGATGATAGTTCGCTACTCCGCCAGCAGCTCGTAGTCAAAGAGCTTGAGAGCCGATTTCTACGACGCCAGGTCACCGCAAAGCAACAAGAGGTTGAACAACTTGAGGCGAGCCTCAAGCAGTACGAAAAACCAAACACACCACCCAATACACAGGGCGGTGCGGCTAATTCACCAGGCGATGACGGCCAAACGAGGACAAAGACGAAGAACCTGATGAAGAAAACGCTGGCGGCGTCAGAGTCGCCGCCAGCAACTCATCGCCCGGACGCAGCGAAGGTCACGAGGGAACAACTCGAACAGCACCTGAACCAGAAGAGACGATCCACGTCGATTAGGGATTCTGTCCAGACTGTGAGCAAATCCTATTTAGCCCTGATAACTACGTTTCACGGACTATTATCGACGTAATGCCCCCCCGTTCCAACACTGTTACCGAGTACAAACTCGGCAAACACCACTGATCCTGTGGATACGAGGTTGTTGCTGAACATCCTGACTGTCCCGAAAAGGGACGGTTTGGGCCAAATATCATGGCGAAAACCGCTTTCGGTCGGTTCCATCAACGACTGCCGAATCGGAAAGAGGCCGAGTTGTTTGACTGGGAGCTCGATTTTCCGATCTCCCACCGGACGATCTACAACTTGACCAAGCGGGTCGCAGACCGGCTGCGACCCGCATACAACGACGTCACAGAGAGGATTCGGGAGAGTGAAGTCGTTTACTGTTACGAAACAGGCTTTCTGGTTGACGGAGAGCAACACTGGGCGTGGACGTTCGTCACTGTTGACTAGGTGCTGTTCTGGGTTGATGAGAGCCGTAGAAGTGGAGTCTTAGAAGACGTCCTCGGCGAGGAATTGGCCGAGGACTCGACGCTCAGTTATGACGGCTGGTCAGCGTATTCGAGTTATCACACGAAACTCCAGCGGTGCTGGGGGCACCTGTTGCGGGAAACCGAGTACGTCGCTGAACGGTACTAAGAAGCAGAGCGAATATCCGCAGAGTTGCACGCGCTCCACGACGATCTAACGACGTTCGTCGAAGGAGAACCGTTGGCTTTCGCCCGCGAGTGGAAACGGGCGGAGGCGTCCTTACACTTAGAGGGGTTGATTAGGGAAGACTACCAATATACGAACTGCAGACACCAGTGTTGAACGCTTGAACGACTACCAGCCCACGGATTATGAAAGCAGTCGATCCTTACTTTATTGTCCCATCAACGGTCCAGTTGTACACAAGCACAGTCATTGACGAGAACAGTATATTTTTACCTAAAGATGTCTTGCGCATATTTAGACAAAAATGACAACTCCACACATTGATAAAGTTGTAGTTAACAATAAATATTCTAACACACAACAAAATGACTAAGAAACTGAATTACTTTTGGCCCAACACAGTATATAAATGTAATGATGAATACTATATTTCTAGACCTTGGTTTAAGAATGAGTTGTCAAATAATTTTGAGATGAGGTTGTTTTGCCAATTGAATGATGTGGAAGAAATTAATGAAAAAGAACATTTGCGTTTAAATAAAAATATTGATTTTGTGGACTTCTTTGAAAAAACATCGTCGATTCATTTCCTACTTAATTACAATAAATATAAAAATAAAATATTTGCACAAACTTCACCCAAAAAAGAACTATATTTTGTACACTATCCGTATAGAAAAACATCAATTTTATTAGCTAAAATATTATCTGATTATGACCTTACAATATGGGTCCAATCTGATTATGTTGGATTGTTTGGTATAAATCATGAATCTAAAAAACGATCGGTTCTAAAGCGGCTTCTATCACCAGCGGTTTCAAATCTCTTTCCAAAAATAACAAAGAATATATTTAAGGATAATATTATATTCTATACAGGAGATATAATTTATGATGAAGACAACCATCTAACTCAATATGAATTTACTTCTCTTTCTCGCCTAAATCAAGATTCAAACCGTATTACGACAGACATGGATAAACGTATTGTTTTTGTAGGTACCGAAAGTAAGAGAAAAGGGTTGAATATACTATTAGATTCTCTTGAAAAAACGGATCTTAATCTAAAATTGACAATTATTGGCATGGATAGTTTGGATCGATATTCAGAATATGAAAACAATTTAAATATTCAATGTAAGGGCGTTATTTATGACCAATCTATGTTTTATGATTGCTTATCAAAACATGACGTGCTTATTATGCCCTCTATTTGTGAAAAACAGGGGAAAGTCCAAATTGAAGCCATGTCTACTGGAGTTGTACCCATTTGTGCTGATTCGGGAGGAACATACACGACGATCGACAATTACTACACAGGATTATTGTTTAGAGAGGGATCATGTGATGATTTAGTTAGTTCTATTGAAGAAATATATAATAAGCCACATCTTTACCAAAATTTGCAGGAAAATGGCTTAGAATATATTTCTGAGCTTAGTCTTGAAGACGAAGTGAAAAGAATGGCAACTATAATAAAAAATCAATATGATACTAGTGGAGATATCCGCTAAGAATGATTAAGAAATATGCTGGCAAGGCTGCTGATCGTGCAATATGGGCTATATTGGGTCCAAGAAGAGTATTTAATTGGTACAACAAATGTCGAGAGATAAAACAAAATATACTGTACGACTATCCACCAGATCCAACAAAAACATTATATATTGATCCATCATGCATCAAAATAAACCTTATAAATTCCTATGACCAAAATAAAGGTTTAGGCAGAATCTATGGCGGAGAGTGGGATAAACAAACGGAACCCATAGAAAAAAACTGGATATATAAAGGCCTTGTCCAAAGATATGAATCCAATAAACGATGGGTTGATACAGAGTACGTCCATCATGCAGAGAAAATGATCAATGAAGGAAAGAATATATTTGGTTATAGTGACATAGGCGAATTTGTCAAAAACAGGTGCAGATATGTTGATGATTTGTATACAAATATAAAAAATGAAGGATATCTATCGGCAAAAGAAGCAAGCAAAGTGGATGAAAATAGACATAACGGGAAATATTATCCATATAATGTAGAAGTTATAGTTGGGATAGGACGTGAGGGACAAATCATGTTCGTAGATGGTTATCACCGGATTGCAATTGCTAGAACATTAAATATTGACGAAATTCCTGTTCAAGTTGTGATACGACATAAAAAATGGCAAAAATACATAGATAAAGTGAGGAAAAATATTACGGTCGGAGACGTAAATAATCACCCTGATTTACAGTTCAACTCGTAGTTGAGCAATATACAAACCGCGATATTTTTTATAGTTCCGGTTTGATCCGTAGCAACGAATGAATTCACTGTGCAATGAAGATGGATCGTCATGTTCAATTGCTTTGTTTTTGCCGACACTAACACCAGGTGGAATTGAGCGGTGCATGCTCAACCTAGCCTCTGGATTCATCCAGCAGGAAGTCAATGTAGATATTGTTGTGGCAGACTATAGAGGCGATTTTATCTCGAAGATCCCAGACGAAGCCACTGTTGTTGACCTAGACGTTGAACGAGTACTCAAGAGTATACTCCCACTCAGAGAGTATCTCACCCACACTGAACCCGATGTGCTACTATCTGGACATACACATGCGAATATCGCGGCGGTGATCGCTGGCAAAACATCTATATCCGATACAACGATTGCTATAGGAATCCACAATACATACTCTCTGAGTAAATCTGGATCCAAAGGGTTCAGCTCAAAAGTTATTCAGCTATTATATCCGCGGTTGTATTCACAAGCAGACCACGTTATTGCAGTCTCTGAGGGAGCAAAACAGGATATCGTACAGAACTCCACCCTCAAACCAAATGACGTTTCAGTAATCTACAACCCTGTTGTAACAAAAGAACTGTACACAGAGGCAAACCAACCGGTAGATCATCCTTGGTTAAATGATGACAAAATAAACGTTGTTCTCGGAGCGGGTCGGTTAGCCGAACAGAAAGACTTTGATACGCTTATTCGTGCGTTTGAGGGTGTTGCCGAACAGAACGAGAGCGCTCGGTTACTCATTGTTGGGACTGGCTCAAAGGAAGCACAACTTCGAGCGTTGCTGTCTGAGTTAGGGCTCAAAGATAGAGTAGAATTAGTTGGGTATGTCGACAATCTCTATGCATATATGAATGCAGCAGGCGTGTTTGTACTTTCATCAAAATGGGAAGGGTTTGGTATTGTGTTAGTAGAGGCGATGGCTACGGGCACACCTGTTGTGTCGACTGATTGCCCGCATGGACCAAATGAGATTCTAGAAAACGGAGCATACGGAGAGCTTGTCGACGTCGGTGACGTAGCAGAGATAGGAAACTCAATTAATATTACACTGACTAATGAACCAGAGTTAGAACAAATTGAGAACCGAGCCAGTGCGTTTAGCGTTGTCTCAATTACTGAAGACTACATTCAAGAATTGGGACTGAATTGACGGTAGTGTTCATACAAGCTGATTCCAGCGAAGTTGAGTGATCTGATCCAGTTGTCGGCAGTCTATGCGGTCGTGTTTAGTTAAGACTGAAGATGAGGCGGAGTGAATTTTGGCTGGTCTATGGCGGAAATCACTCGCCTCAGCGGTTATAACGACTGGCTGGAATTAGATTTTGTGGCACGAGAGCAGACACCGAGCAAGCTGATGAAGCTCGGTATTCGACTGCATCTGGCTGGACTGTTACTTTCAAATACAATCTCAGAACTTGAGAATTTCGGTGTCCAGCGGTCACGAAAAGCAGTTCACGACTGGGTCCAGAAGGCAGATTTGCAGCCCGCCAGCGATGCAAGCCCGGATCACGTTGCGTTAGATGAGACGGTGATTCGAATCAATGGACAACAGTACTGGCTGTATGCAACAGTCGATCCAGAGACGAACAGACTCCACCATATACGCCTGTTTACGATCACAACAACGGCATTGACTCAGAAACTCTGTGCGAAACACAATGTTTCTGAGGCTGTGTTTCTCGTTTATTATGCACACCATCATAGAGATCGGAATGCTGTCGAACGTGTCTTTAGAGAAATAAAACGATGGGCCCTATCATTCAGAAACAGTTTTAGCCACGTGCAGCCGACGACTGCAGAAACGTGGCTGCAAGCCTTCGCAGTCTGGTGGAAGTCGCTTAACTAAACACGATGGACTGATTAAACGAAATCTTAAATTAGGGGTTATTGAGATCTGAATCAATTATAGTGGCTATTTTTTCACTATTCTCATGACAAATAAATCCAGATTCAAAGAATTCTACTTGAGAATCTCTCATTTTGTTATAATTTTCTCTTGTTAATAACTCGAATATATCTCGGAGCTCCTGATAGTCTTCCGCAACCGGAATAGTGCTATTTTTTTGATAAGGAAATACACTCAACGTGGGTACCCACGCGTTATATGATATTGTGCATGATCCAAGCATTATGGATTCTAACCCTACATTTGAATTTATCGTGACTGTTAAATCGGTGCACAAAATAAATTTGTCAATATTTCCGTCTTGTATGGTGACATCACCCCTATACTTATTATCACATAACAAGTCTTTATAAAAACTTGGCTTTTCGCTAGGATGTGGCTTAATTATGACCTCATAATCATTTATACTGCTGTCTATAACATTCAAAATATCAGAAGAAAATTTATTTCGTATCTTATCGTCAACTGGCTGTGTTGCAATAAGTATTGAAAATTTATCAATTGATTTATTATTGTATCTCTCTTGGTTTGATCTTTTAATTGTTTTTTCGTGAATAGGTCTTCCAGTCGCTACAAGTTCAGGGAGCTCATCACAGAGTGGTGAATCTTCCAAATACCTGATCGCATATTCACCTTCTACAAACTGAATTGTATCGTGCTGTGATGGTACTATCTCTGAACCACAGATGATCGAATGGGGTAAATAATATCTTTTGACTTCCTTACTTTCGCTTGCAGCAAGCGCTAGCCGGCCCCTTGGTTTATCTGTTGAGACAAAAACGCCTTTTGGGTTTTCTTTCTGAATTGCACGTTTGAATAGGTCGTAATAAAGAAGTTGTCTGATTGAATTTTCTATAGCTTTTGAAGATGCGAAGTGTATGGTGGTAGGCATATATATGTCAAATTCTTTTTCTATTTTGTTTTCTAATTCAGAATCAATATCCCATTTATTCAATCGGTACTGATTGTATAGCGAGTACAATAAACTAAACTGGGAAAAAATAATTCTCAGTGTTGTGTATGTATTGATTGGTCGTATACTTGTTTGCTCACTAAATTTGTGATCTTTATTTTTGATGTACCATGAGATTGTTGTTGCTGTGGAAACAACTGCAGTTTTATTTTTTAGCTTGTTGAGAACCAGTGCATTATTGATTGATTCACCAGTTGAAAATGACAGCAAATCAAATCTCTTTGAACTTCTATACAAGAACTTAGCCAACACCCAAGAGAATATTTGATCCGCTAGATGAAGTACCACATCTCTGGATAAAAGAGATAACGGATTAAACACCTTGATAGCAGAGCTTCCAGCTTGTAACTGGAGATCCATCGACATTGCTAAGTCGTGTATTACAGCTTGTTCACTATTATCAACATTTACCAATTTAATCTTTTTATACGAGTTTTTATCTATTATCTCTTCTAATAATTGATATAATATTATGTTTTTTGGCAAAGACCCATGTCTTGAAGATACTAAATACGGTAGTAGTGATTCTAACATTAACGAAGAGTCATTATGTGCGATTCTAGTTAGCGATCCTAGAATCTCTTCTCTACGCTGGTCCGAAACCTGTTTTAATTCGTCTTCTATTATAAACACATCTCCATCAGCGGAATCACACATATTTTCAGACCCATATATAGATAATGTCTGTCTATTATTCATTGCCTTATTTTCTCGTTTCCAGCATTTATACTAGCTGAAATGATGTCGCTCACTCTCAGAAAAGTCAGCCCCTACAAACTACGAAATAAAGTCTATGTCCAACCTAATCCCTGCCTATACGTTGAGTTCGAGATCATAAGAATCAGAAAGAACAAGCATATTGATCCAATATACTTTCTTCAATGACAGGCACAATTGCAGTAATTCAGGCTCGAGTTGGATCGACTCGCCTCCCTGGAAAAGTAATGTACCCGCTCGACGGTCGACCAGCGCTCGACCACGTCGTCACCGGAACAGCCCACGCAGACAGCGTCAACCAAGTCGTCGTTGCAACGCCGACAGAACCCACTGACGACGTGATCGAACAGTACGTACCACTATTAGCACGGACGTGATCCGTGGGAGTGAATCGAATGTCGTTACTCGATTCGAAAAAGCAGTCGAAGCGTGTGATCAAAACATCATCCTGCGGGTGACTGGAGACTGCCCAATTATTGAACCGGAGTTCATTGACGCGAGTGTCGGGTGTCGCGTGATAGATGGTGTCGAAATTTTTATCCTACTTGAACAAATTCTCTTATACATCAGCGCGGGGTTGATTCATATCGTTTTTAAATATAACAATACTACAGGTACAAAATGAAAACTGTCGCGATCATTCAGGCGCGGATGGGTTCTTCAAGACTCCCCGGCAAAATGATGTTTCCTCTCGACTGTGACCCTGTTGTAAATCAGGTTATTCGACGAGTGAGTAAAGCCTCTGAACTCGATATGGTGATGTTGGCTACTACAAATTGTGAACGCGACGACATTCTTGTGAACCAAGGACAACATCATGGAGTAGACGTATATAGGGGATCCGAATCGGATGTTCTAAAACGCATGTACAGTGCTGCAAAAAGTACAAATGCAGATGTTATTGTTCGTGTTTGTGCAGATAATCCACTCATTGCACCTGCTTGCATTGATACTCTTGTTAGCCAACTCAAAAAAGAGGGGGTTGATTATGCTTCATGTGAGCAATCACTACCAATTGGTCTTGGTGCTGAGGCGTTTACAATGAACAGCTTTTCAACAGTTGATAAAGAGGCTGCTGAACCACATGAACGAGAACATGTAACGGTATACTATCGTGATAATCCTGACCAATTCAGTTTGACATCAATCGGCATTAAAGACATATTTGATAAAACTCGTCTTATCAAAAATACAGACATACGTCTCACACTCGATACAGCTGCAGATTATAAGCTACTTCGACAAGTTTATCAAAACGTCTCACCAGATTCTAGAGAAATTGTTAATATCTATGATTCGATAAGATATGTCAAAAAGAACAATTTGACAGAACTGAATGCACATATTACACAGAAGGATCCAAAAGAAAATGAGTAAAAAAGCATTTGTTATCGGATGTGGTTCCATTGGCACTCGACATGCAGAGAATCTTGATTCGCTTGGAGTAGACCTTGCTGTATTCGATACTGATAGGGATCG
>LKMJ01006688.1_pt1 | contig 10866 bp, 8 predicted proteins | sample 643391 | NCBI WGS metagenome assembly LKMJ01 (sample SAMN04112250, study PRJNA286221) | soda lake metagenome | biome: soda lake; feature: Kulunda Steppe; material: water; isolation source: sample PL-Br10 brine of Picturesque Lake | place: Russia: Kulunda steppe | collected 2010-07
CCTGCTGGATTCGGGTATCCGCGAGCAGTTTTTCCGCTGGCTCGGCTGTGAACCCGAGGACATCATCGCGGTCTTCGATGAGGCCCACAACGTCGAAAACGCCGCCCGCGAACACGCCACCCGGACCTGTTCCGAGCGGACGTTCACCTCGGCACTCGAGGAACTCGCCGACAGCGACGACCCCCAATCGACCGACGCGGCAAACGTCATCGAGGCCTTTCGGGACGCCCTCGTCGAAACCTACGAGGACTCGTTTGGGTTTGGTGACCGCGAGCGGATCGGCGAGCAGTGGGAGGACGTCCCCGTGGTCAACGAAGACCGGCGAGATGACCTCACACTTGCGTTCTTACAGCAGTATTCGGGACAGGGCATCGATGCCGACCTGAAAGCGGCGACGAGTCTCGGCCAGCGTCTCGATGAACAGTACGAGGAGGCCTACCGAAACGGCGAGAGCCAGACCCGAACCGAGTGTCAAACGCTTCAGGCCGCAGCGTTCGTCAGCGCCTGGATGAGCGAAAGTGCCAGCCAAGGGCTGTACCCTGTCGTGTCGGTCACTCGAGACGCTGGGACTGGAGAAGTCTACGGCCGGGCAGAGCTTTACAGCTGTCTCCCCCGTCAGGTGACCGGCGAACTGTTCGAGGAGGTGGCTGCGACGGTGTTGATGAGTGCGACGCTCCAGCCGTTTGAGGTGACCAAGGAGGTACTCGGCCTGTCGGAAGTCGTCACGATGGCCTACGGGTTGCAGTTTCCGGCCGACAACCGCCGCACTTACGCCGTCGAGACGCCGGCGCTCTTCTCGAGTGACCGCGACGACCCCGCCGTCCAGGATGCCGTCGGTACCGCCCTCCGCGATGCCGTTCGGATGACGCCGGGCAACACCCTCGCCTTTTTTCCGAACTACGCCGAAGCCGCCCGCTATGCCAGCCGGCTCGAGGGTGGGTCCCAGACGGTCTACCTCGATGAGCCGGGTGTCGCCGTCGAGGAGTTACGGACGGAGTTCATCGCCGATGAGGACGCAATCTTGCTGACATCGCTGTGGGGGACGCTCGCGGAGGGTGTCAGCTTCGACGGCGAGGACGCTCGAACGGTTGTCGTCGTCGGCGTTCCCTATCCACACCTCGACGACCGGGCGGAGGCGGTACAGGAGGCGTACGACGTGGCCTTTTCGGGCACGGAGACGGGCTGGCGCTACGCCGTCGAGATTCCGACGATCAGAAAGACCCGCCAGGCCTTGGGTCGGGTGATCCGGTCGCCCGAGGATATCGGCGTTCGGGCGATGCTCGACCGGCGCTATTCTGCGCGTGCAAAAAGCGACCTCCGAAAGTACAGCGTCAACAGCACCTTTCCCAAAGAAGAGCGCGACGAGTTGATCGACATCGCACCCGAGAAACTGAAGTTTGCCATGCTCAATTTCTATGCGGACCACGACTGCTATGATGGCGGGCCACCGACTCCCTAATCCGAACGCAAGCGGTGTTGAGACAAACGGGATGCACCTTTCATCATGATTGTTTGTTTATTCCTTGTAAAATTATAAGGTTATAACGTCTGACGGGCTACAAAACCCAAATTCGGCCACAACCGTTTTTAACCGAATGTGCTAATAGCCGGATGCAGGGAGAATACTAACTCACTCCATGGTTGTCTCACCCTGCAAAACCCTGTTCCCAAAATGAAATAGCGGCGGCCTTCTGCTTCCAGCGCACCACCTACGCGGGCAACGAGACGCGACTCACCGGCAACCGATAGGTCCCATCGAAAAACTCGAGTTCCGTCACCGTCCAGGAAATCGGGTCGATAGCGCGGTCGAGCAGGTCTGCGACGAGCGCCGGATCACCGCCCCGACCCAGCGTAATGTGAGGGACATAGTCCTCGCCCTCGAGTCCCGTAACCGTTTCAAAAACGTCGGCGAGGTCGGCGTGGATCGACTCGAGGCCGGGGCTGTCAACAGCGAGGTAGATGACGGGGCCGGGGCCAAGCGGTGGGTCGGCAAACGAGTCGATACCCGTCACCTGTGCTTCGACGGCGGGTGTCCCCTCGAGGGCGCGGTGAGTTCGCCGTTGGAGCGTGCTGGCATGGTCGGCCTCGCCAAGGCGTTTGACCAGCAGCGAGTGGTCCTCACGGATGCGCTCGAGATTACAGCCGGCGAGGGCTGGGTAGAGGTCAGCGGCGAGGCGGCGAACGCGGCCGGGAACGGGGGCGTTGACGCTGTACACGCTTGAGTGAGGGTGATGCTGTGGTATGAGTGTGCTGGTACTGGTACCACCACCGGTATTGGTACCGGCACCGGTCGCGGTCGCTGTCGGGATAATCGGACTATCAGCACCCCTCGAGAGGACTAGTTAGGAGCCCTGAAAGTCCCACAAACACACTGATAGTCGCGGAAAGAGCTATACAGCCGGCCATATCATCACCGTGTAATGCATCTGCAAGCAGCACGCGTGGCCGTGTGCTGTATTGTGCTCGTTATCAGTGGGGTCGGGCTGGGAGTCGGCGTCGGCGGTGGACTCACGGTCCCAGGGGTTGCCACTGATGGGTCCGGAACTGTCGCCGCCCAAGAAGGCGTCGACGAAGAGGCCCTCGAGGAATACGACGAGGTTCGGATCGAAGTCGATCTGCAGGATAACGGCTCGGCGATATGGACGGTGAGCTATCAGTACCGACTCAACGAGAGCGAGTCGGCGACGGCGTGGGAAGACCTCGAGGCGGATATCGCCGCGGAGCCGGCAAGCTATAGCGACTGGTTCGAAGACCGCTGGGAGGCGGAAGTCGCGGAAGCCGAAGCGGAGACCGGCCGCGAGATGGAACTTTCACCCGTCGCCGTCGAGACGGAAACCCGCTCTGGCGTTCAAGAACACGGCTTTGTGGTCTTCCAGTTCGAATGGTCGTCGTTCGGGATGGTCGAACTCAACCGGCTCGAGGCCGGTGATGCAATCGATGAGTTTGTGCTCGAAGACGACATGCAGTTGGTGCTCTCCTGGCCCGATGTCTATGAGCGGGCGTCAGTTGAGCCCTCGCCGGATGATAGCCGGGAGTCGACGGTAATCTGGAACGGCGAGGAGACGGATTTCGTGACCGACGAGCCGCGTGTCGAGTTGATCGAGCGAAACGACGAGCCGACTGGCGGCGTCGAAGAGCCAGGCACCCTTTCGATGGTGGCAATTGCCACAGCAGTTGGCGTACTCGCCGTACTCGCCCTCGGTGTGGGTGGCTGGTGGCTCCGCCAGCGATCGTCCCAGCCACCCGCAGATGACCATGGTCACAGCCAGGGGAGCGAGGAGCAGACACCCAACTCGCCACCGCCACCGGAGCTATTGAGCAACGAAGAGCGCGTCCTCCAACTGATTGATGACCACGGCGGCCGGATCAAACAGCAACGGGTCGTCGCCGAGCTCGAGTGGACCGAAGCAAAAACAAGCCAAGTCGTCAGTGGCCTCCGTGAGGATGACCGGATTGAGGTGTTCCGGATCGGCCGTGAAAACGTGCTGACGCGGCCCGAGGACGAGGAGACCGACAGTGTTTAATAGGCCCTACTCGGTACGTATATCCACTATGGCGTCACCGCTCTCGCAGGTGCAAACGGTCCTTCTAAGCGACGCCTTTTCGCTGCCAGCGTGGCGCCGACGACGGCGGGGCCGGTAGGCCCACTATCCACTCTCACTCTGATATTCGTGCATTCAACGCCCGATAGATTGCAATTTTGTCCATTAGCAGCGCCCATAAAATTATTTTTCTAAAATTAAATCAGTGAATTTAAGGTAGATCCACGTTTTTGTTCGGGTACGAAATGACACGTGTGGCACTAGCGTTTTCGGGCGGACTGGACACAACGGTCTGTGTCCCGCTGCTCGAAGAAGAGTACGGATACGAGGATGTAATCGGAGTAACGGTCGACGTCGGTCAGCCGGCGTCGGAATTTGAAGAAGCCCGCGAAACCGCCGAGGCGCTTGGACTCGAGCACTTCGTCGTCGATGCGAAAGAGGAGTTCGCTGCGCTCTGTCTCGACGCCGTTCGCGCGAACGCGAGCTACCAGGGCTATCCGCTTGGAACGGCACTCGCCCGCCCGGTGATTGCAAAGGCCATCCTGAAGGTTGCCATCGAAAACGGCTGTACCGGAATCGCTCACGGCTGTACCGGCAAAGGCAACGACCAGCTTCGATTCGAAGCCGTCTGGCGTGACTCGGACCTCGAGGTTATCGCACCCGTGCGTGAACTCGCCCTTACCCGTCAGTGGGAACAGGACTACGCGGCCGAACGGGACCTTCCCGTCGAGGGTGGCAGCGGTGGTGACTGGAGTGTCGACACGAACCTCTGGAGTCGCTCGGTTGAGGGCGACGACTTGGAGGATCCAAACTACGTTCCACCAAAGGAGATCTACAACTGGACGCAGGATCCGACCGGCGAAACCGAGACGATCGAGATCCGGTTCGAAAACGGCTACCCAGTCGCTATCGACGACGAGGAAATGGAGCCCGTCGCGCTCATCGAGTACTTGAACGAGCTCGCCGGCTCCTACGGCGTCGGTCGCAGCGACGTGATGGAAGACCGCATGCTCGGGCTCAAAGTTCGCGAAAACTACGAGCACCCGGCGGCGACGACGCTGCTCAACGCCCACGAAGCCTTAGAGGGGCTCGTTCTCACCCAAGAGGAGCGAGCGTTCAAAGCCACCGTCGACGCCAAGTGGTCCGAAAAAGCCTACGAGGGACTGATCGACGCGCCGCTCGTGCGTGCACTCGATGCGTTTATTCTCGAGACCCAAAAACGCGTCACCGGCACCGTCAAGATCCGCTTCGAAGGCGGACAGGCTCGCCCGGTCGGCCGTGACAGCGAGTACGCCGCCTACTCCGCAGCTGCGGCCTCTTTCGACACCGAGTCCGTTGGCAAAATCGACCAGGAGGACGCCACCGGCGTCGCGAAGTATCACGGCTTCCAGCGCCGACTGGCGAACTCGGCGTATCCGGCCGGTGGGGACGATGAAGCCGAAGCCGAACCCGAAGCCACACCCAACGCCGAGGACTAATGACCGACGAGGAACCCGACGGCGTCGTTCGCCGCGACCGCTTTAGCGGCGGCCCCGCCCGGAGCTTCCTCTCCTCGCTGGCCGCCGACGAGCGCATCTTCGACGCTGATCTGGCCGTCGATCGCGCCCACGTCGTGATGCTTGCCGAATGTGAGGTAATCGACGCCAAAACCGCTGGTTCAATTCTGTCGGCACTCGAGGAAATCGAAGCGGCGGGTCACGGGGCCTTACCGGACGGCGAGGACGTGCACGAGGCAATCGAGACCGCCGTCATCGACCACGTTGGTCCCGATGGCGGTCGGATGCACACCGCCCGCTCGAGAAACGACGAGGTGGCAACCTGTATCCGCTACCGACTCCGCGAGGACGTTCTCGAGACCGTCGAGGCGACGCTTGGCCTTCGCCAAGCCCTCCTTGACGTCGCTTCGAGTCACGACGAGACGGTGATGCCCGGCTACACCCATCTCCAGCCGGCCCAGCCGACGACGGTCGCCCACTGGGCGCTCTCCTATGAGTCGGCTATCCGTCGTGATACCGAGCGACTCCTCGAGAGCTACGAACGGATCAACCAGTCACCGCTTGGCGCGGCTGCCTTCGCGGGAACGCCGTTCGAGATTGATCGCGAACGCACCGCTGAGCTGTTGGGTTTTGATTCAGTCCTCGAGAACTCGATGGACGCCGCCTCCGCACGGGATTTCCTGCTCGAGACGACCGGCGCGCTTGCGACGCTTGGGACGACACTGTCGGGACTCGCCGAGGACGTGATCATCTTTGCCAATCGCGGCTTTGTCAATCTGGATGACGATTATTCCTCGACCAGCTCGATTATGCCCCAGAAGAAAAATCCCGACACGCTCGAGCTAGTCCGTGCAACGGCGGGCAACGGCGTGGCGGGTTTTCAGGGGCTTGCAACCACGCTGAAAGGGCTCCCGCGGGCGTACAACCGTGACCTGCAGCGGGCGACGCCACACGTCTGGGAGACCGTTGATGCGGTTTCGGAAGCAGCCGCTGTCGCGGCGGGCGCTGTCGGTACTGCCGAGTGGAACGCCGACACACTGGCCGCCGAGGCCGGCGCGGGCTTTTCAACGGCGACCGGCGTCGCGGACCTGCTTGCGGCAAACGGACTGCCGTTTCGCACCGCCCACGAACTGGTAGCACTCGCCGCCAGTGACAGCGGCGAGACGCCGAGCGAACAGCTTGGGGCTCTCGAGGCGGCCGCCGAGAACGTTCTCGACGCCCCCCTCTCGAGTTACGTCGACCGCGAGGCAGTCAAATCGGCGCTCGAGCCGGCGACAAGCGTCGAGAGTCGGGATTCGATGGGCGGGCCGGCCGCCACGGCGGTCGCCGCCCAACTCGAGGCCGCCCGTGATTCCTTCGAGGCCGACCAGCAGAGTCTCGAAAATCGGACGGCAGCACTCGAGGGGGCGGATGGACAACTCACGGAGACACTCGAGGAGCTCACAACGGAGGGAGCGCAATGACTGACCGACGACGGCCTTCGGGCCAATAGTACTTGAAACTGATACGAAATTTCGGAACACCGGCGTTGAACGCTCAAAGCACGCTGAGCTGATAGTATGAACCTTATTTTTCTTCGATAGTTTCGACGGATTTAAGAGGTGTCGCTGGCTACGTTGAGCCACTATGGCAGAAGACACTGACGCAATCGTTGCAGAGGACCCGGTTACGGGTGAGGAAATCGAGCTGCCGTCGAACGTTGAAATCGGCGAAATCGTCGACAACCCCGTCACCGGCGCAGAGCTCGAGGTCGTCTCGCTTGACCCACCAACACTCGAGGAGGCCCCCGAACTCGAAGAAGACTGGGGTGAATAAGGTGGCGGTGGCCGTCTCGACTGTGGGTGATCGGCCATGAACGTCGGCGTCTGCTACTCACGGATTCGACAGGACGAAAAGCTCCTGTTGACCGAACTCCGTGAGCGTGGCCACGAGGTCACCAAAGTCGACGTGCGCAGACAGCGCTTTGGTCTCGATGAGCCACCGGCAATCCTCGAGGACGTCGACCTCGCCATCGACCGCTGTCTTGCGACAAGTCGGTCGCTGTATGTGACGCGGTTTCTCGAGCGGTACGGGATTCCGGTCGTCAACAGCCACGAGACGGCGACGATCTGTGCGGACAAAGCCGAGACCAGTCTCGCCCTCGCGGAGGCGGGCGTCCCGACGCCACGGACGGAAGTGTCCTTTACCTCCGATGCGGCCCTCGAGACGATCGAGGCGTTTGGCTATCCCTGTGTCCTCAAGCCGGTCGTCGGCTCCTGGGGACGCCTGATGGCCAAAATAGATTCGAAGTCCACGGCAGAAGCGATTTTAGAACACAAAGAGGTGCTCGGTCACTACGAGCACAAGATTTTCTACGTCCAGGAGTTCGTCGAGAAGCCGGGTCGTGATCTTCGCGTGCTGGCTGTCGACGGCGAGCCGATCGCCGGTATGGCCCGCTCCTCGGATCACTGGATTACGAACGCAGCAACGGGCGCGACAACCGACAGCTTCGAACTCGACGACGAGGCCCGCGAGATCGTCGCAACCGCAAGCGACGCCGTCGGCGGCGGACTCCTCGGTGTCGACCTGATGGAGACCGGTGACGGCTACACGGTCCACGAAATCAACCACACCGTCGAGTTCAAAGCGCTGGCTGAAGCGACCGATGTAGACGTTCCTGCAACGGTCGTCGACTGGCTCGAGTCCGTCGCTGAAACGACAGAGGTGACACACTCATGAGCGAACACGACACACTGTCTGCATCCGTTATCGGCGGCAGCGGCTTTACCGGTGGTGAACTGTTGCGGCTCATCACGAGTCATCCGACCTTCGAACTCCAACAGGCAACCAGCCGAAGCTACACGAACAAAACGATCGGTTCGGTCCATCCGAACCTCCGTGGCTCGACAGTCCGGTTTACCGATCCCGAAGATCTAGAGAGCGTCGACGTCCTGTTTGCGGCGACGCCACACGGCGTCTCGATGGGCCAGATCGACGAGTTTTTCGAGGCTGCGGACACCGTCGTCGACCTCTCGGCTGACTTCCGCCTCGAGACCGAATCGCAGTACGACCAGTGGTATGACGGTCACAGCTGTCCGGAGTATCTCGAGCGCGCGGAGTACGCCCTTCCGGAAATCAACCGCGAGAACCTTCCGGGAGCCGATCTGATCGCCAGCGGTGGCTGTAACGCCACGGCGACCATCGTCGGCCTCTACCCGCTTTTCGAACACGGGATTCTCGAGGGAGACGAACAGATCGTCGTCGACGTGAAAGTCGGCTCCTCGGAGGGCGGTGCCGGCGGCGGGGAGGCCTCGAGTCACCCCGAGCGCTCGGGTGTCGTCCGGCCGTATGCACCAACTGGTCACCGTCACGAAGCCGAAATCGAGCAGTTTCTCGGGACCTCTGTCTCCTTTACCTGCCACGCCGTCGATATGATTCGCGGTGCGAGTGCGACCTGTCACGTCTTCCCGTCGGGTCCGGTCTCGAAAAAGGAGCTATGGGGTGCCTATCGCGGCCAGTACGGCGAGGAGCCGTTCGTCCGGATGGCCGCCGGCGGCTCCGGCGTCTACCGCTATCCGGAACCGAAAGCCGTCGCCGGCTCGAACTTTGCGGAGATCGGGTTCGAACTCGACCCCGCCAACAAACGACTGGTCGTCTTCAGCGCAATCGACAACATGATGAAAGGCTCCGCCGGCCAGGCGATCCACGCCGCGAACATCGCCCTCGGCCTCGAGGAGACGGCGGGCCTCGAGTTCGCTGGATTCCATCCGGTGGGCGCGCCATGACCGTCGTCGTCAAAATCGGCGGTGCACGGGCGGTCGACCCCGCCGGTGCCCTCGGCGACGTCGTCTCCCTCGTCGAGGATGGCGAAGATGTCGTCGTCCTTCACGGCGGATCGACCGCCGTCGACGAAACGCTCGAGGAGCTCGGCGAGGAACCGACCTATGTCGAGACGCCCGGCGGCGTCGTCGGCCGGTTTACCGACGAGCGGACGATGGACGTGTTCAAGATGGTGATGCCGGGGAAGCTAAACACCGACCTCGTCGAAGCCCTCCAGAACGAGGGCGTGAACGCGGTTGGGTTGACCGGCACTGACGGGCAACTGCTCGTCGGCAAACGCAAATCCGCCGTCCGAATCAAAGAGGACGGCAAAAAGAAGATCAAACGCGGTGACCACTCGGGGACGATCGAGTCAGTCAACGCCGAGCTTCTGGAGACGCTGTTGGCCGGCGACTACGTGCCCGTCCTCACCGTGCCCGTCCTCGGTCGCGAACGCGAGGGTGGGTTCACCGCGGTCAACGCCGACGCCGACCGTGCGGCTGCGGCCGTCGGCGGCGCACTCGAGGCCGATCTCGTGCTCCTGACGGACGTCTCGGGCATCTACGAAGATCCCGATGATCCGTCGACGAAGATCGAGGCGGCGTCGACGCCTGCGGCCTTTACAACGGTCAAATCGGCCGCCCAAGGCTTTATGACGAAGAAAGTGATGGCCGCACAGGAAGCCCTCGAGGGTGGCGCTGCGTCGGTGATCGTTGCCGATGCGAACGCTGAGACACCAGTTATCGGAGCACTCGAAGGGTCGGGAACGACGTTGACGCCGGGTGTGCTCGGTGATGTTGACCCCGATACCGATACTGAGTCAGCGGCAGATGGGCACACAAATAGGGATGGAGACCAAGAGGTAACCAACTAATGGCTGGCTTCGTCTTCTCGGACAAACCGATCACGATCGACCACGGCGAGGGCGTCTATCTCGTCAGCGACCGCGGAAACGAGTATCTCGACCTTGGGGCGTCATATGCGTGTACGCCGACGGGTCACTGTCACCCCCAGGTTGTTGAGGCGGTCAAAGAACAAGCCGAAAAGCTGCTGTACGTGCAGGGATCGTACCCTGTCGCCGCCCGAAACGAACTTCACGAGAAACTGGGGACGCTGGGTCCCGGCGACGTCTCGAACGTCTGGCTCTGTAACTCGGGCACTGAGGCCAACGAAGCGGCGCTGAAGTTCGCCCGAAGTGCAACCGGCGGGACGAAGATCGTCGCCACCAAACGCGCCTTCCACGGTCGGACGATGGGAACGCTTTCTGCGACGTGGAAACCCAAATACAAGAAGCCCTTCGAACCGATGATCGAAGAGCACGTCGAGTTCGTCACCTACGGCGATAGCGAGGAACTCGCCGGGGCTATTGACGACGATACGGCCGCACTCATTCTCGAGCCGATTCAGGGCGAAGGCGGGATCCATCCCGCACCGCCGGGCTATCTCGAGGCCGCCCGTGAGATTACCGAGGAGACGGGCACGGCACTCATCTTCGATGAGATCCAGACCGGCGTCGGCCGAACCGGCGAGCTCTGGGCGTGTGAGGGGTACGGCGTCACGCCGGATATCCTCACGAGTGCGAAAGGAATCGCCAGCGGGCTCCCGCTTGGGGCGACGCTCTGTGCCGATTGGGTCGCCGAGGAGGCCGGCCCACACGGCTCGACGTTCTCGGGCAACCCCGTCGTCTGTGCGGCGGCGAACGCAACCCTCGAGGTCATCGTCGAGGAAGACCTCCCCGGACAGGCAGCCGAAATTGGCTCCTACATCCGCGAGGAGTTAGAGGCGAGTGACCTGCCGATTCGTGGCGTCCGCGGGAAGGGCCTGATGATCGGGATCGGCGTCAAACGGGCCAACCGCGCCCTGCGGGACCTGGCTCTCGAACACCAGGTGCTTGCGCTGCCGGCCGGCCGAACCGTCCTCCGACTGCTGCCGCCGCTGACTCTCGAGCGCGAACACGCCGACGAGGCACTCGAGGCGTTGCATGCGGTGTTAGCACCCGACGCTGAGGCGGAAGCTGGAGCCGAGGCCGA
>LKMJ01006689.1_pt1 | contig 10865 bp, 10 predicted proteins | sample 643391 | NCBI WGS metagenome assembly LKMJ01 (sample SAMN04112250, study PRJNA286221) | soda lake metagenome | biome: soda lake; feature: Kulunda Steppe; material: water; isolation source: sample PL-Br10 brine of Picturesque Lake | place: Russia: Kulunda steppe | collected 2010-07
ATCAGCCCATTCCCCTGGACGGGCTCAGGGAACTCCTTACCGAGCGCTTCCTGCGCTTTCGCCGGTTCCGACAGCGCGTGATCTGCCGCAACGAACGCCACTACTGGGAGGACGACCCCTGGTTCACCCTGGACAATCACCTGCACGTCATCGCGCTGCCCGGAAAGGGGGATCAGAACGCGCTTCAGGCGCTGGTCAGCGACCTCAACAGCACCCCTCTGGATTTCAACCATCCACTGTGGGATATCCATTACGTGGACAACTACCGGGGCGGCTGCGCACTGATCGTGCGCATCCATCACTGCATTGCCGACGGCATCTCACTGGTCCGTGTTCTGCTGTCACTCACCGATGAGCAGGCGGCGCCCGAGACAACAGAGCGTCGCGACACGGCACGCCAGCCTCTCCAGCAGTGGCCGGAATGGCGGCGGGTACTGCACCGGGTCCGGCGCAACCTGCACCTGGCCGGAGCCCAGGCAGAGCAGGCACTGCAATCGGTGCGCGACGACCCCAGATACCTGCTCCGGCTGGCCCATGAAGCCTGGCGGGTCGGCAGTGACCTGGTGCAGCTCACGCTGGCGCACTCAGACCCGCCCACCCCCCTGAAAGGCCCACTCAGCGGGCGCAAACAGGTCGCCTGGTCGGAACCGCTGGATCTGGGCGAGGTGAAGGCAACCGCGAAGGCGCTGGGCGGCACCATCAATGATGTCCTCACCACAGCCGCCAGCGGCGCACTCCACGCGTTTCTGCGAGACGGTAAAGGGTCGATTCCGGATGAGTCCATCCACGTCGCCGTCCCCTTCAACCTCCGCCCTCTGGACCAGCCCATTACCCGCCTGGGCAATCAGTTCGGGCTGGTGCTGCTGCCCCTTCCGGTGCAGCGTTATTGCCCCCGCGCCCGCTTCCGGGAAGTCCAGAGCACCATGAGCGATCTCAAGCAGTCCTACCAGGCCCAGGTGTCCTATGGCCTGCTCGACATCCTCGGACGCGGGCCGGAGCTGCTCGAGCGCCGTGCACTGGAAATGCTCAGTGAAAAGGCTTCGGCGGTAATGACCAATGTCCCCGGCCCCGGGGAAGCGCTGTATCTGTGTGGCGCACGCTTGCGTCAACCCATGTTCTGGGTGCCACAGACCGGCAACGTCGGCATCGGCCTGAGCATTTTCAGCTATAACGGCACCGTCCAGTTCGGCATCATCAGTGACCGCAGTCTGATCCACTCACCGGAGCATGTCGCCAACGCCTTTGCCGACGCCTTCCACGAACTGCGGGACCTGGTGATAGAGGACAGCAACGCCGAAAACATCACCCTGTCCCGACCAAAGCCCTTGAGTATCCGGTGACCTGCCCCATATACTGTGGGTACGGGGACGATCCGGATTCGACGCCGGTTGCGAAACCCGAGGTGCATGCCGAGATGTCAGCGAATCTCGTAAAATCAAAGCTGTACTAGAATAGTCGCAAACGACGACAACTACGCACTAGCGGCGTAAAAACCGCTGGTCTGCCTCGCCAGGGTGCCTGTTCCCTGTGTATTTGAGGCAGTCATAGCAAACAGGCTACGCCGTCAGCGTGCCGCTCTTAGCGCGACGGTTAAAATCTGAAAGAGCTCGCCCCCTGCACCCTGACCTTCGGGTCGCCTGGGGTTAAAACAATAGAAGGACACTAAGCATGTAGAGCCAAGGGCAGAGTACCGGCGGACGCGGGTTCAACTCCCGCCGTCTCCACCAAGCACCCTTAAAAGCCCTGATCACGCATCAGGGCTTTTTTATTGTCAGTTTTACCCAACGGCCCTGCCCCATGACGTCTACAAACCAGCAAGCCACCTATCAGTTGAACGCCAGAGCCGTGCGCTCGGAATTCGTGCAGCTACTGCCTATTTCGGCTTTTGTCGCGGTGTTCGGGGTTGCCTATGGACTGGCGGCCGTGCAGGCCGGGCTGGCGCCCTGGGAGGCGGGGCTGACCAGTGCGCTGGTGTTTGCCGGCGCGGCGCAGTTTGCGGCGCTTGGTCTCTGGGGCGAAGAAGTCTCACTGATCCCGCTGGTTGCCGTCATTCTGGCCATCAACTCCCGCCACATCCTGATGGGCGCCTCCATCCACCCGATGCTGCGTCGTCTGCCGGCTGCCAAACGCTATGGGATTCTGGTGTTTCTCACTGACGCCAACTGGGCCCGATCCTTCCAGCAGTATCAGAACGGACGACAGAATCTTGAGGCCATTCTGGGCGGCGGCATCGCGATCTGGCTGGCCTGGGTGGCGGGCACGCTCTTTGGCACCTATTTCGGCGGGCTCTTTCACAATCCGGAGGCCTTCGGGCTGGACATGGTGCTGGGGTGCTTTCTCCTGACCATGGCGCTGGGTGGCCCCAAACCCCGCCGGATTCTGGTCGCCTGGGCAGTTGCCGCGGTGGCCGCAGTACTGGCCTGGCGCTGGCTGCCACCGCACACCCACGTCATTGCCGGAGCGCTGGCTGGCGGCCTTGTGGGTCTTTTCTGGCTGGAGGAGCGCCACGATGACCATTGAAACCACCCAGACCGGTATTGTGCTGATCATCGCGCTGATGTTCCTGGTGTCTCTGATCACACGCTTCGGTGGCAGCTTCCTGATGGAACGGATCCCCCTGAACCGCCGTGTGGAGAGTTTCATCAACACCATGGCCAGCTCAGTGCTGATCGCCATTGTGGTGCCCATGGCCGTTGCCGGCGATCTCGGCGCACGTGTCGCGCTGGCCACAACCGTGGCCGTAATGCTGGCCAGCGGACGGGCCCTGCCCTCCATCGCGGCGGGAGTTGTTGCCGCTGGCCTCACCCGCTACCTGATCGGATAAGACGCGCAGCACAGCCGACCCGAAGCCGTATTTTGCTGCTATCATCGGATAGAGAACACTGGCAAAGGGAGCCATCGCCTGTGCACGGACCATTACCGGAAACGGTTGACGGGGACACCCACACACAACGCCTTTACCAGCTCGAGCTCCGGGTTGGGCCTGAATACGCACGCCAGCGGCTGGAGCAGGAGCGTGAGAAAGCGGCCAGTGTCGTGAGCCGCCAGGGCAAGCATGTTCATCTGGAAAACCTCTATTCGTTACCGACGCTGATCCGGCTCTGTCTTGGGGCTGTGGGTCTCTATGGCCGGGGCCAGCGCAACAGTCGCCAGGTCCGGGTGACCAACAACCGCTTCATCCTGGCCCACCTGCCGGAAGCCTTCGAGGGCTTCCGGCTGCTGCACCTGAGCGATCTGCACGTGGACATGGACGACGCCAATCTCGAGGCCGTGCGCGAGCAGGTGCGAGGCCTGGAATACGATCTGTGTGTGGTCACGGGCGACTACCGCAAGGAGACCTGGGGCAACATAGATCCCTCCCTGGATGGGATGCGCCGGCTGCGGGAGGATCTCAACGGGGAGGTGTTGGCCATACTGGGCAACCATGACTCCATCATGATGGTGCCGGAACTCGAGACCATGGGTTATCGGATGCTGATGAACGAGAACCATTGCGTGGAGCGCCAGGGGGAGCGGCTCTGGGTGGCCGGTGTTGATGATCCTCATTACTACCGTGCGAATGACATACCGGCGGCTCTGGAAGGCGTGCCCACTGAGGAAACCTCACTGCTGCTCAGCCACACGCCTGAGATCTATGCCGAAGCAGCCCATGCGGGTCTCGACCTGTACCTGTGCGGCCACACCCATGGCGGGCAGATCTGTCTGCCCGGAGGCTATCCGCTGACGCTGGACGCCAAGTGCCCTCGGTTTCTCGGCAAAGGCGCCTGGCACTACGACGGCATGCAGGGCTACACCTCGGTAGGCGCCGGCACCTCCATCATCAACATCCGCCTGAACTGCCCGCCCGAAGTGACTCTGCACACTCTGACCCGGGGCCCGCAGTAAGCCAGCGCTACCAGTCAGTGGGGCTGGTGGCGGATGCCCCAGCGATGCAGCAGCGGAGACCCCCAGATATTGAGCGCTGCAAAAAGCACGGTCACGGCGATGACAACACCCCAGCCCACTGCGAGCCAGAAATGGGCCAGCAGCGCCGGTAACAGCGCCTCCGGGACCTGGTCCAGCCAGCGCGCCCGGTCACTGGCCAGCAACCCGAAACGACGCTTGATAAAGCTGGAAAACAGGTCACCGACCATGGCCAGCAACCCGAAACAGGCACCAAAAACCGCCCCCAGACCCAGCACCCAGCCCGCCAGCGCACTGACCCCAATCGCGACCAGCAGCCCACGCCAGGTCTTGCTGACGCCGAAGATGGGCTGGCCATCGCTCAGCCTGCGCGCGCCATCGATTGGATACCCGCGATTACCCAGAATGCGACTGAGCACCATGGGCGCCCCGTTGGCGATGATAAGCAAAGCCACCAGCGTCAGGGTGATCATCATGGGGCGCTCCCCCTTAGCCTTCAGGCATCGGGCAAACCGCCACGGGTCTGGCGGATCGGATCAAGCAGACGTTTGAGTTCGGCCTCCTCCAGATCCGTTTCCTCCCGTGCCACATCAATGACCGACCGCCCGGAGGCATAGGCCTTTTTGGCGATGTCCGCCGCCTTGGCGTAACCGATCACCGGGTTCAGGGCTGTAACCAGCACGGGATTGCGCCCCACCGCTTCGGCCATCACTTCAGCGTTGACGGTAAAGCCGCCAATGGCCCGGTCGGCCAGCAGATTGGCACTGCGCGCCAGCAGTTGGTTCATCTCCAGCAGATTCCAGCCCACCAGCGGCAGCATCACGTTCAGCTGGAAGTTGCCCGACTGGCCCGCTGCGTTGACGCTGGCATCCAGACCGGTCACCTGGGTGGCGGCCATGGCCACCGACTCGGGAATGACCGGGTTGACCTTGCCCGGCATGATGCTGCTGCCGGGCTGAAGTGCAGGCAGCGTGATCTCGCCCAGGCCGTGAATGGGGCCACTGTTCATCCAGCGCAGATCATTGGCGATTTTCAAAAGAATGGTGGCAACGCCCCGATACTGCGCCGAAAGGGCAACCGGGGCATCAACGGCGCTCTGGCCAACAAAGGCGTGCTCCAGCGGCTCAAAGTAGTAGTCACTCAGGGCACTGATCTCTTCCGCAAAGAGCTGGGCAAAATCCGGGTGGGCGTTGACCCCGGTGCCTACGGCGGTCCCGCCCTGGGGGATCCTCAGAAGCCCCTGGACTGCCTGCTCGATACGCTCCATGGCCGCCAGTAACTGTTCGCGCCAGGTACGCAACTCCTGCGCCAGCGTGACCGGCATGGCGTCCATCAGATGGGTGCGACCGGTCTTAACCACGGACTCGGTTTCCTGTTCACGCCCAGCAATGACCCGAGTCAGGTGATCCAGCGCCGGCAAGAGCGTCTCACGGGCCTCGGTCACCGCACTCAGGTGAATGGCCGTGGGAATCACGTCATTGCTGCTCTGGCTCATGTTGACGTGGTCATTGGCATTGACCGGCTCGTCACAGAGCTGCGAGGCCAGTGTGGCGAGCACTTCGTTGACGTTCATGTTGGTGCTGGTGCCAGAGCCGGTCTGGAACACATCCACGGGAAACTGATCGGCATACTCACCGGTCAGGATGCGGTCACAGGCCTTTTCTATGGCCTCGGCACGCGACCCATCCAGCAGATCCAGAACCGCATTGGACTGGGCCGCCGCGCGTTTGATCCGCACCACCGCGTGGATGAATGCCACAGGCATGGGGCGGCCACTGACCGGAAAATTATCAATGGCCCTTTGGGTCTGAGCACCCCAGAGGGCATCAGCCGGCACCTCCACGTGACCGAGGCTGTCGGTCTCTATACGGGTATCGCTCATGGTCAGTCTCCCTGGCAGACAATCTGTCACTTGATCTAAGCATAGTACGTTGGGCAGGGCGGGGCGATTCACCAGGAGGGGGCCGCCAGCGCCTCCAGGCAATAATCCAGCAGCACCTGAGGGTCATCGACAATCTGTCTGTCGGATTGGATGCCCAGCCTCAGTTCACCGCCATAGCTCATGATGCTGATGCCCAGCCCCACCCCACCGGCCTGGGGCACCCAGAACAGCTGCTCACGCACCGGACAGCCACCCAGATAACGCTGGGTCGGGGAGCCCGGCACATTGGAGATCACCACGCTGGCGCGTTGACCGAAGAGCCGAACCAGCGGCTCCTGCCACTGGGCGGGCAGATAGCCGGCGGCACACATCAACCCCCAGGCAATGGCCGGCTGCCAGGAGGCCTTCATACGCCGGGTCTCATGCTTGGTCCGATACAACCGCTCCAGGGAGGTGTGCGCATCCAGCGCCAGAGGCAGGAAGACAGTACCGAAGGCATTGGCGGGACGATCCGCAGGCGGGCGCAGCGACTGCGGCAGCAACCGGCGCAAATCCACCGGCATGGCGGCGTGCAGGCGCAGGGTCTCCGGTGTCTCACCACATTCACTCAGATACCGGCGAAGCCCGGCGGTTACGGCTGCAAGCACCAGATCATTCAGGCTACACCCAGCCTCCCGGGCGAATGTTTTCAACGGCTCCAGCGGCTGCCCGGTCGACCAGGCGCAGACTTTCTCACCCTCAAGTGGCTGTCTGAGGCAGGAATCCGAGTCCGGCGGGTGAAACAGAAAATCGCTGATCTCGCGGGCCAGGTGCAATCCCTGGTTCAGCCACTGGCTGAAATCACCATTGACCCCCTGCCCGGACACCAGTTGCGCGAACTGTTGCTGCACCCAGTACCAGGCACTGTCGAGTGCTCCCCCTGCCCCCGGTGTGTCATCTCCCAACCCCGGAGCTTCCTGCACGCTGTCCGGGGTTGCGCTGCTGAGTCGCTCAAACAGGCGAACCAGTGAAAGGCCATCTCCATAGCAGTGGTGCATACGGAACAGGACAGCGTGTACGCCATCCGCCATGGGCAGGTGCCAGCATTCCCAGAGTGGCCCGGTTTCGGGCAGTGGCTGGCCCATTACCTGCTGAACCGCCTGCTGCAGGGCGGCCTCGTCCGCCAGTGTCGCGCCGCCCTGTCGCAGTTGATCCGCCGAATCAAAGCCCTCAACCGGCTCCCACCACCAGGCTCCTGCCCGCTGGACCGGACGCTGATCCAGACCGAACCCGGCGAGCCAGCCCGAGCCCAACAGCTCAGCCAGGCGATCACCTGTCAGCCCCTCCACACGCATCAGCGCATGGATGACCAGAGGGTTTTCAGGATTGTCCATGCTCAGCCAGGCGGCATCGACCGGAGTCAGCAGGCGTTTATTTGAAGGACTCACAAAGCAACCGGTTTTGATGAATTCGGTGACAGTCTAGTGCCAGTCTTCTGGGTGGGCCAGTCGGAGAAACGTTACAACAAAAAACATCATAGCTCTCGGATTTGGCTATACTTTCACTATTCAGCACTGATGGATACCAAAACTTATGTGACACCCTCGTCATAAATAGCTTATCTTAGTAGATGTGGGCGTATACCTATGAAACGGTGGTATAAGCCTGTCTCAAAGGTGTTGGAGGCACAGCCAGAATGAAAGCAAGTGACGTGCGCAAACTGATGAAGCCGATCACGCCGGCCTACACCGAGATGTTCTCGGGTCGTGTGTATCAGGTTGGCAAGGGCGCCGTTTCCGTGCGAAACCACAGCGGTGAGGCACGCCAGACTGTCATAGGCGTGCATGGGTATCTGGAAAACCACTGCTACTTCACGCACCTGTACCAGGAAGCAACCACTGAGCTGATCCTTCTGACCTGCTCCAACTACCATGTCCCGGTCAGCGGCCCGGTTTTGGAGACCCCGGACTGGGAAGTGCGCAACAACTACCCGGTGGCCACCATTGAATACGACGCACGCATCCTGACCCAGGCGCTGGAGAATCTGCCTTCTTCCCGGAACGTCCGCGTCCATGGGCACTCCCGTGGTGGCGGAATCATCCTGGAGGCCGCCCGCCAGCGCCCGGAGCTGTTCAGCAACGTGGACGTCGTTCTCGAGGCGCCCATCATGCCCCAGGGCGACATCCACGCTCTGGTCAAGGCCATACTGGAGCCGGTCAGCCACGGCATGTGGCCCTGGGTGGTGCGCGCCATCAACAGCACCCCGTCCTCAACCTACGGGCAGACCTTTTTCGGGCGCATGAATCCGCGTAAAAAGCAGTTGCTGACCAAGATGTTCACGGCCACAAAGGATCACCTCACCATTGTGCGCAACATCGAGAACCTGCTGGCGTGGATGCAGCAGTGCGACTACGACGTACTGTCCAATATCCGTTACGGCACCATACTGATTCCGGAGACCGACCGCATTCTGGACAGGGAGCGCATGCTGCGCAGTGCCGAGCACTCCCCCACGGCCGTACGCATTGTGGAAACCCACAACACCAGCCATTTCATAACACTCGACAGCGCAGAGTGGGTTCCGTCGCTCAAGGACATCCCGCGGGTTGCCTGAACCCCGTTGCCCCAGGCTGCACGGCGCCCTAGAATGCGGGACCCGCGAAATGGAGGTCCCGCGTGTATCGCTATAAGCTGACCCAGACCCACACAGGATCCGCCAACGCCCGCCAGCTGCAACAGGTCATGCTGGCCTATCATGACTTCCGCCAGTGCTGGCAGGACCACCCGCTGACCGATGCCGTCGAGGCACTTGGCCGCTGGCAGGCCCAGCGCCTGCGCCGCACTCACCGGGATCTGTATGAGACCTCACGCTATCGCGAGGCGCTGGACTTTCTGCTGGAAGACCTCTATTCCCCCCGCGATTTCACCCGGCGTGACGACGATGTGGAACGCATATTCCCCTACCTGGTGAAACTGCTGCCCGACAGTGCGCTGCTGACCCTGGCCCAGCTGGTGGAGCTGAACCTGGTCAGCCAGCGGCTGGATCTGATGATGGGCGAATGGCTCACCGCACAATGGGGATTCAGCGTGCGCGACATTGAGCACCTCAGCCACGAGGTCTACGCCGCCGCCTACCGCGCCTGTGGGCATGAAGAAGACCGCCGGCGCCAGATTGAACTGGTCGACGCAGTGGGACGGGATCTTGAGCGCTATGTCAGCAATCGCTCACTGCGTGGGGCACTGAAGATGATGGGGCGTCCGGCGCGCATGGCGGGACTGGAGGAGCTCTACCGATTCATCAGCGAAGGGGTTCACGCCTTCCGAGCCATGGGCGGTGTGGATGAATTGCTGGACACTGTAACCGTGCGCGAGCGCTGGATCATGAACGAAATACTGGCGGGCAATGCACTGCCGGCCAGCCTGCCTGAGCACCTTGTGGGAAAACCGGACTGAATCAGCTGTTTCGGGCAAGGATATCATCCAGTTGACGGGTTACTTCCGCCTCAATCCGCCCACGGAAGGGGCGCAGCATCATACCCAGCACCAGATCCACATGGATTAAAGAGGGTTTGACGGAGACCTCACCGTTGACCCCGCTGCGCTTGATCCAGAGCGTTTCACCCTTCCAGCCCCACTGCATGTCGTAGTGACTTGCCATCTCCCGGGCCAGATCATCAGCCACCCGCAGGGCGTGCTCCTGGTCCATGCTGTGCTGGCGTTTGATCTCGATTCTGGACATGAAACTCCCCTGACAACGGTCGGCAAAACGGTGGAGCGATTTTAGAGCCTTCACGGCAAAGACAACAGCCCCACCTGACGATAGAATAGACCAAACCATTTCAGGAGGTGGCAGATGACGCACCCGTCCGATCCAACCACACAGGATCAGGAAACCACACATTTCGGTTACCGCACCGTACCCCGGGGCGAAAAAGCCCGCAAAGTGGGGGATGTCTTCACATCCGTGGCCGGCAAGTACGACCTGATGAACGACCTGATGTCCATGGGCATCCACCGGGTCTGGAAACGCTTCACCATTGAGGTCAGTGGTGTGCGCCGCGGCCACCGAGTGCTCGACATCGCCGGCGGCACCGGAGACCTGGCCATGCAGTTCGCTGACCGGGTGGGGCCGCAGGGCGAAGTGGTGCTGGCCGACATCAACCAGGAAATGCTGGAGGCCGGACGCAGCCGCCTGATGGATGAGGGCTATGCCGATGGCATGCAGTTCGTTCAGGCCAACGCCGAGTGTCTGCCCTTCCCGGACAACCACTTCAATGTGGTCAGCATCGCCTTTGGGCTGCGCAACGTCACCGACAAGGACAAGGCCCTGCGTGACATGACCCGGGTGCTCAAGCCCGGTGGCAAGCTGCTGGTACTGGAGTTCTCCAAGCCCGTGAACCCGCTGATCAGCAAGGCCTACGACGCCTATTCGTTCACCGCCCTACCCATGATGGGCAAGCTGGTGGCGGGCGACAGCGACAGCTACCAGTACCTGGCCGAGTCCATCCGCATGCACCCGGACCAGGAAACGCTCAAGGGCATGATGGAAGAAGCCGGCCTGGTGCAGTGCCGCTACCACAACATGACCGCTGGTGTGGTGGCGCTGCATTCGGGGGTCAAGCCCTGATGCCGGTGGGCGGCACCCTGCACCAGGCCCTGATCATGGCCGCCGAAAACGCCCTCAATCAGGCCCTGCGCCTGGACCCGGGCAGCCATGGCATGCTGCTTGAGGTGCTGGAGCAGCCCATTGCCGTGATCATCAATCCGCCACCGCTGTCACTGCATCTGGTCAGCAACGGCAAATGGCTGCAGCTGCAGCAGGAAGGGGCCCAGGAACCCGGCGTCACCCTCACCGGCACGCCTCTGGCACTGCTGAGCATGGGCCTGGGCGATCGCAGTCCGCTGCAGCAGGGCCGGGTACGCCTCACTGGTGACGCTACCCTCGCCCACCGCCTGCAACAGATCCTGGAACGTCTGGAGCCGGACTGGGAAGCCGCTCTGGCCGAGATCATCGGCGATGTGCCGGCACACTTTCTCGGCCAGCGCATCCGCCGCACCCTGAACTGGACCCGCGACGCCCACCAGGCGCTGATGGCCAACA